>Ga0209415_10002630_pt1 | contig 33527 bp, 33 predicted proteins | sample PeaSoiSIISIP2007_FD_187696 | JGI IMG/M metagenome (GOLD analysis project Ga0209415, IMG submission 187696) | Peat soil microbial communities from Weissenstadt, Germany - SII-SIP-2007 (SPAdes) (version 2) | ecosystem: Environmental > Terrestrial > Soil > Wetlands > Peat | place: Germany... | reverse complement strand
GGTGAGCGCGGATGGACTCGAACCATCGACCCATGCCTTAAAAGGGCATTGCTCTGCCAACTGAGCTACGCGCCCACGCTACCGATTGTACCGCAGGGTTCGGTGCGGCAGACGGTAGTCGTGAGAATGCATCTTTCGGACGGCACAATTGCGGTGCGAACCCACCGGCGCATCTGCTATCGTTTTCGCTTCATATTGCCGCGCGCTAACACCGGCGCGGATGAAGGACCCTCATGCCTGAAGCCGCGCGTCCCGAGCCTTCCCGGTTGTATCGTTGGATGGTTCTCCTGTTTGTGGCCCTTGCCGTTTCTGGTAGCTACTACGTTTACGACGCGCTCAGCCCCTTGGCCGATGTGCTCAAGCAACAGCTGGGGTTCACCGATTCCAACATCGGATTGCTGCAGGCGATGTACAGTTTCCCAAACATTTTCACCGTGGTCATTGGCGGTCTGATCATTGACCGCCTGGGACTCCGAAAGTCGCTGACCATCTTTGCGGTCTTGTGCGTGATCGGTCCTGGCATCACCGCAGCCGCCGGCAAGCTTTGGAGCATGGCTTTGGGCCGGCTGATCTTCGGCATGGGAGCCGAATCTCTGGTCGTCGCCGGCACCGCGGCTCTGGCACGCTGGTTCAAAGGCAAAGAACTCAGCTTCGCGTTCGGGATCAACCTCACCCTTTGCCGGCTGGGCTCGTTCGCGGCCCTGAATTCCCCCACCTGGGCGCGTGCGGCTTTCGCGAACTGGCGGAGGCCTTTCCTGATCTCGCTGGCGGTTTCCGGCTTTTGCCTGATTGGCGCGGCGTTTTATTGGGGCATGGAGGTTTACGCCGAGCAGCACTACCACCTGGGAGAAGCATCCACGGATAAAGTCGTGTTCGCGGACCTATTCAAATTCGGCCGAAGCTATTGGTTCATCGTCGGACTATGCGTAGTTTTCTACTCCGCCATTTTTCCGTTCCAGACCTTCGCCGTGAAGTTTTTCATGGAAGCGCACAGAACCTCGCGGGAGGCCGGCGGCTTCCTGTCCAGCATGTTGACTCTGTTCGCGATGATTGCGACTCCGCTATTCGGCCTGCTGGTCGACCGCGTGGGTAAGCGCGCCTTGTTCATGATGTTCGGTTCCCTGCTCCTGATCCCCGTCTACCTCATGATGGCCTACACTCAGGTCAACCTCTACGTCCCAATGGCGATGATGGGGATGGCGGTTTCGCTGATTCCGGCGGTGATGTGGCCCTCGGTTGCCTACATTGTGGAGCAATCCAAATTGGGCACGGCTTACGGCCTCATGACCATGATCCAGAACATCGGCCTATTCGGTTTCAACCTGCTCATTGGCTGGGCCAATGACCGGGGTGGGGCCAGCGCGTCTAACCCTGGTGGGTACCATATGGGAATGTGGATATTCTCGATTTTGGGATTCTTGGGGGTTCTTTTTGCTTTTCTGCTGCGCCAGAGAGAAACTGGACCGCAGGGCCACGGGTTAGAGACGATTACCACGGCTTCGGCACCGGTTTAGAGGATTCAAGAATCCGTATTTGTGTAGCGCCGGAAGTAACCCGGTGGGAGCCGACAGGTCACCAAGGTCACCTGCGGCCAAACGGACGGACCCTACGGCGGACGGATTTTCGGGTTCCCAAAGAGAACCCGCTTCATCCGGCACAAACCAGCCGCAAGCGGTACAACGTAAGAGATTTACGCCGCATCTTAGTAAGTGCGGCCGGAAAGGCGCCTTGACGGACGCGAGACGAACTGAGGCTGACAGGCTTTCGGAAGCGGAAGCGATTGAGCGAGCCAAGCAGGGCGACGCGCAAGCGTTCGAAACCCTGTACAGCCTGCATAGGCGGCGTGTGTATTCTTTATGCTTGCGCATGACGGCCAACACGGCGGCAGCCGAGGATCTTACCCAAGAAGCCTTCCTCCAGTTGTTCCGCAAGATCGGAACGTTCCGCGGCGAATCCGCTTTCTCCACCTGGCTGCATCGCATGGCTGTCAATGTCGTGCTGATGCAGTTGCGCAGGAAAGGCCTTCCCTTGGTTTCGCTCGAGGAGACCATGGAAAGCGAGGACGACGCGCCCCGCAAAGAGTTGGGGATGCAGGATCCCAAGCTGGCGGGCTCGATCGACCGCATGCAGCTCAAGCGGGCGGTGGAAACGCTGCCGCCGGGATACCGCACAATTTTTTTGCTGCACGATGTAGAAGGATACGAGCACAATGAAATTGCCAGCATGGTCGGTTGTTCGATTGGCAATAGCAAGTCGCAGTTGCACAAAGCGCGCATGAAGTTGCGCGACCTTCTCAAGACGAGCAGAGCTGAAGAAGCCGCCAAGCCGTGAGAGAAGCGTACAGAGAGTGAGTCGGGGAGAGAGGTAGTATGAACTGTGCAGAGTTGCAGCGAGATCTGCCGGATATTCTGGAAAGTGCCGGTACCGCCGAACAGCAAGCGCACTTGAGGTTTTGCTCGAACTGCGCCGAACTGCTGTCTGACCTGAGCGCCATTTCTGAACAAGCCCGGCTGTTGCGCGCATCCGACGATCCCAGCCCGCGAGTGTGGAATTCCATTGAGCTGGCGCTGCGCCAGGAAGGGATTATCCGCGAGCCCAAGCGCGAGCTGGCCATTGTTCACCGTTCTCCCAAGCGCTGGAACAAGGCTTGGCTGATTCCGGTGGCGGCGGCCTTGGTGGTTGCGGTTGGAGTGCTCCGCTATGAACCCTGGCAGCTTCGGCAGCCGATGGCGCAGAATCCTGTGCCAGCCGCGGCCTCTGTCCAATCCATGGCGACCACGCCGGCGGCGCTTCGTTTCAGCCAGGCGGATGACGAGCAACTTCTGGAAGTGGTAAGCTCCCGTCTGCCCGCCATGCGAGCTTCCTACGAGGCGAATCTGCGGAACGTGAACGCCTACATTCGGGATGCGGAAGAGTCGGCGCGGACCAATCCCAACGATGAGGAAGCGCAGCAGTATTTGATGAACGCATACGAGCAAAAGGCCATGGTTTACGACTTGGCTTTGAATCGCTCTCAGCCGCAGTAGGGGCGAAATCTGAGCCGGCGGGGACAGCTAGCCGCGGGCGTACTGGAGAAGGTGAGAAGGTGATCATGAAACGTAGGCAGCGTGCTGCAAGACTAGCGGTTGTGGTGGTCTTGGCCGGGTCGACTCTGGTTTGGGCCGAGAACCGGAAGCAATACACCTTCAAGGTGGGCCGGCGGGCCGCGGTGTCGGTCATGAACCAGTATGGGCCGATCTCCGTGAAACCGGGCGCGGTTAAGCACGTAGTCGTCACCGCCACTATTTATTCGGATAAAGTCGAAGTGGACCCCAGCCAGAGCGGCAACCGCATCGACATTGTTTCCCATCTTCTCCCCGGAGCCGATGAACAATCCGGACGCGTGGACTATGAAGTTCTGGTGCCGGCCGACGCCAGCGTGACCCTGCACTCCACCAACGGTCCCCTGCACGCCGAACGGCTGCACGGCGATGTAACTCTCGAAGGCGCGAACGCGGACGTGGACGTGCGTGAAATCAGCGACGCGCATGTGCATGTCAAGACGCTTAACGGCCAGGTGACGCTGACCAACATCCGCGATGGCCACGTGGAGATTACCTCGGTGGGCGGCGATGTGCTGATGAACTCGGTGAACGGCCCGCTGGTGCAGGTGAATTCGAACAGCGGCAAGATCCACTATGACGGCGAGTTCGGCGGCGGCGGCGAATACTCTTTGACCAGCCACACCGGCGACATTGAGGCCATGGCGCCCAGCTACGCTTCCATCGACGTGACGGCGCGCTCCGAGCAGGGTAAAGTCGAGAACGATTTTCAGCTTCAGCCCAAGCACACCTGGTTCCCCTTGAAAGAAGGGAGTGCCTTCGCGGGCACGGTGGGCAAGGCGGCATCTTCGGTTAAGCTGTTTTCCATCAGTGGTAAAATCCACCTCAAGAAACGCTGACAATCCCGCCGGAAACGCCGGCAAGTGGCACGCATGAAGACCGGACCGGGTTCGCGCCCGGGAGCCAATTCGTCCGCGCAGCGGCGGCCTTCCGCGTTGCGGGCGGTGTTTCTGGTGGGGTTCATGGGTGCGGGCAAGAGTACTGTCGGCCGCGCTCTAGCTCGTCAAATGGACTGGCCTTTCGAAGATTTGGATGAGCGCGTGCAGGCTCGCGAAAAGCGCAGCATTGAGCAGATTTTCTGGGAGTCCGGCGAGGCCGAGTTCCGGCGCGCCGAGCATGAGGCGCTCCGCGAACTGTTGGCGGACTTGGATTCTTCTCCCAGGGTGGTAGCGCTGGGCGGCGGGGCGTTCGTGCAAGCGCAAAACGCCGCCCTGCTGGCCGAGGCGGCCGTCCCGGTCGTGTTTTTGGATGCGCCGGTGGAAGAACTGTTCCGCCGTTGCCAGCAGGAACCGGTGGAAAGGCCGCTGCGCCGCGATCTGGAACAGTTCCGTCAGCTTTACCTGGGGCGGCGCCCGCATTATCTGGCGGCGTCGTTGCGCATCGAAACAGGCGGCAAGGATGTGGAGATCGTGGCCGCCGAGGTGGCCGAAATTCTTGGGTTGCGGGAGAGCGGTACTTCTCAAGGAGTGGTGAAGTGAGGCGGAAAACGGCGTGGAAGGCTGGCGTGTTGGGGCTGCTGCTGATGGCCACGGCGGCTTCCGGCAAAGACAAAGAAAAGGAGCCCACGGTCCAGAATGTTGATTCCGGGTCCTTCGGCATTTTCATGGGCGGGCACAGAGTGGCGACGGAGAAGTTCTCCATTGTGCAGAATGGCAGTGGCAGTGTTATCTCTTCCGAGTTCAAGTCGGAACCGGGCGTGGATGAGGCCCTGCAATCCTCGGAACTTAAGCTGACTCCGGCTGGCGAAATCGTTCAGTACGACTGGAGGGAAACCAGCCCCGAGAAGATCCACGCGGTCGTGGTGCCGAACAACGACTTTCTGCTGGAGCGGACCACAACCGGCAGCGAGGAGAAAGCGGCGGAGCAGCCGTTTCTGCTGCCCACATCCACCAGCGTGCTCGACGATTATTTTTTTGTCCAGCGCGAGGTTTTGTTGTGGAAGTACCTAGCTACGGCTTGTCATCAGGATAAGGGGGTCCTTAGCTGCCCTCTGGGCCAACATATTCAATTTGGCACGTTGAATCCGCATTCGCGCGCTTCCATGCCGCTCAGCGTGCAGTTTTCCGGCAGAGAAAAGGTTTCGATTCGCGGCGCGGAGCAGGAACTCAGCCGCTTCGAACTGAAGGGCGATACCGGCGACTGGGTGGCTTGGCTGGACAGTCAATTTAGGCTGATAAAGATTCTGGTGGCGGACGAGAACACGGAAGTGGTCCGGGACTGACCGAGTCTGCGCGAGCGAAGGGAGCGGAATGTCGCTGATCGATCTACGCACGACGCGCGTACTGTTTACGACGCTGCTCTTCGCCCTGGCGCTGGGCTTCCTTTATATCGCCCACTACACGCTGATGGCGTTCTTGTTCGCCGTGTTTTTTGCCTATCTGGTGGACCCCGCGGTATCGCGGCTGGACAAGTGGACGCGGGGGCGGGGACGCGCCATCGCGGTGATTTATCTAGTCCTGATCATTCTGCTGGGTACGTTTTTCTTCTTGGTGGGGCCGAAAATCGGCTATCAGGTGCAGCGCTTGCGGGCAACCCTGCCGGCCGTGCTGCAGAAAGTCAGCTCCGGCGAGATTGCTCAAGATATTGGGCAACAACGCGGCTGGAGCCAGGAGACCCGCCAGGAACTGCAGGCGTTTCTGGTGGGCCATCGTGCCACTCTGCTGCATGCCGCGCAGCGGATGGGGCTGCGCCTTGCCGAAGCGGCCCAGGAATCATGGCTCTTGATCGTGGTGCCGATTCTGGCGGCGTTTTTTCTGAAGGATGGACGATCCTTCAGCGAGGTTCTGCTGGGGCTGGTGCAGGCGCGTCCGCAGCGTGAGCTGCTGGAAGGCGTGTTGAGCGATCTGAACCGGATGCTGGCCCACTTCATTCGGGCACAACTCATGCTGGCGGCGTTCTCCCTGATTGCCTATACCGTTTTCCTGGGAGCCATGGGCGTCCCCTACGCGCTGGTGCTGGGATCCGCGGGCGGGATGTTGGAGTTCATTCCGGTGGTCGGTCCGCTGGTGGCTGGCGTCATTATTGTGGGCGTTTCCCTGCTAATGGGCTATCCGCATTGGCTGGTGTTGTTGGTCTTTCTCGGGGTGTGGAGAATGGTGCAAGACTACGCGGTTTCTCCCCGCATCATGGGAGAGAGCATGCAGTTGCATCCTCTCGCGGCCATTTTTGGTGTGCTGGCGGGCGGAGAGATCGCGGGTGTGCTGGGAGTCTATCTTTCCATCCCGGTGATGGCCGGTCTGCGCATTGTGTGGCGGCGCTGGCGGCTCTACGCGGAAAAACAACGCTTCGGCCCGCTTAACGAGTATTCGTTTGGAACGGAGATTGCGCCCAGGAAGTAGCGGGTGCAAGGGCAATTTCAATCTCCCATCGGTCGAGTTGTCGGCACCGATCCGTCTGCCCACGGCGCAACCAAACGCCTAGGCCCTTGACAAAATCTCACATTAGACATAGTCTAAACCGCTGATGGACGCCGGGGCGATTAAACGGTCCTTCGACGGCAGCGGGTTGCGGTGCACTTCCCAGCGCTACGCCGTGATGGCGTTCTTGATGGAACACAACCGCCATCCCACGGCCGCGGAAATCTTCGAAGCCGTGAATCGCGTGGATCCGCGCTCTTCCAGGGCCACGACTTATAACAATCTGCGAGACCTGGTGGAAGCAGGTTTGGTGCGTGAAGTGGCCGCCGAGGGCCGTGCCGCGCGATTCGATGCCAAAGGCATGCGGCATCACCACTTCATCTGCGACCGCTGCGGAAACGTTGAGGACATGGAGTGGTACGACGTGCCCAGGCCGGCCTCGCGCTCCCTCGGTAAGCGGACTCTTCGCGAATGCGAACTCATTTTCCGGGGGCTCTGCACGAAGTGCGCTCGAGGGCGGGCTTCCCGCTAAGTGTGATACGCGCGTGGATGACAGATGAATGGCGCGGCATCAGGAGGGAGCCGGAGCGCATGGCGAAGCCAGCAATGAGTTCGGAGTTTGTCGCGTTTTTTTCGACTAATTCATCTTAGGAACAGGAGCAATCATGTCAACCGAAGCGAAATGCCCGTTCACACACACCGCAGCTAGGGCCGCGACGAATGCGGACTGGTGGCCGAGCCAACTGAACCTTGAGGTTCTCCACCAGCATTCCAACCTGTCCAATCCGATGGGCGAGGAGTTCGACTACGCCAAGGAATTCAAGAGTCTCGACCTGAAAGCCGTAATCAAAGACCTTCATGCCTTGATGACGGACTCGCAGGATTGGTGGCCGGCCGACTTCGGCCACTACGGGCCACTGTTCATTCGCATGGCGTGGCACAGCGCAGGCACTTACCGCATTGGCGACGGCCGCGGCGGCGCCGGAGCCGGCCAGCAGCGCTTCGCGCCGCTCAATAGCTGGCCGGACAACGTGAACCTCGATAAGGCGCGACGGCTGCTGTGGCCGATCAAGCAGAAGTACGGCCGGAAAATCTCCTGGGCCGACCTTATGATTCTCGCGGGCAACGTCGCCCTAGAGTCAATGGGCTTTAAGACGTTCGGTTTCGGCGGCGGGCGCGAGGATGTTTGGGAGGCCGAAGAGGACATCTTTTGGGGCCCCGAAGGCAAGTGGCTGGCGGACGAGCGCTACAGCGGCGACCGTGATCTTGAGAACCCGCTCGCTGCCGTGCAAATGGGCTTGATCTACGTGAATCCAGAAGGGCCAAACGGCAAGCCGGATCCGATCGCGGCGGCCAAGGATATTCGCGAAACGTTCCGCCGCATGGCCATGAACGACGAAGAAACGGTCGCGCTGATCGCCGGCGGTCACACCTTCGGCAAAACCCACGGCGCCGGCGATACGACGTTGGTAGGACCAGAGCCGGAAGCCGCCGGCATCGAGGAGCAGGGTCTCGGCTGGAAGAGCAAATTTGGCACAGGCAAGGGCGGTGACGCGATCGGCAGCGGCCTGGAAGTCATTTGGACCACGACGCCTACGAAGTGGAGCAACAACTTCTTCAAGAATCTGTTCAGCTACGAATGGGAACTGACCAAGAGCCCGGCTGGCGCGCATCAGTGGACGCCGAAAAATGGCGCCGGCAACGGAACGGTGCCGGATGCGCACGATCACTCAAAGCGTCACTCGCCATCCATGCTGACCACCGACCTCGCCTTGCGGTTGGACCCTGCTTACGAAAAAATTTCGCGGCGCTTCTACGAGCATCCGGATCAGTTCGCGGACGCCTTTGCGCGGGCATGGTTCAAGCTGACGCACCGCGATATGGGACCGATCGTCCGTTATCTCGGCCCGCTGGTTCCGAAGGAGCACCTGCCCTGGCAAGACCCGATTCCCGCGGTGAACCGCAAACTAGCGATCGGGGAGAAGGAAATTGCGGCGCTGAAAGCCAAGATCCTGAAATCCGGACTGTCGATCTCGCAGCTGGTCACCACGGCCTGGGCGTCGGCGTCAACCTTCCGCGGCTCTGACAAGCGCGGTGGAGCGAACGGCGCGCGCATTCGTCTCGCGCCGCAAAAAGATTGGGAAGTCAACCAGCCAGCCGAACTGGCGAAGGTTCTGCGGAAGCTGGAAGCGATTCAGAAGGAGTTCAATGGCTCGAAGTCCAGCAAGAAGAAGGTCTCGCTTGCCGACCTGATCGTCCTGGGCGGCTGCGCCGCAGTCGAGGAAGCTGCGAAGAAGGCAGGCCACAAAGTGAAAGTCCCATTCACGCCAGGGCGCATGGACGCGTCCCAAGAACAAACGGACGTCGAATCCTTTGAGCCGCTCGAACCGAAAGCGGATGGGTTCCGCAACTATGTCCACGGCCAGCAGCGCCTGACGGCCGAGGAGATGTTGGTAGACAAGGCGCAATTGCTAAGGCTGACGGCGCCTGAGATGACGGTGCTCGTTGGTGGCCTGCGCGTCCTGGGTGCAAATGTCGGGAAGTCCACGCACGGCGTCTTCACCAAGAAACCCGGCGCGCTAACCAACGACTTCTTTCTCAACCTGCTCGACATGCGCACGCAGTGGCAGCCCAATGGCTCGGATGGCGTATTCGAAGGACGCGACCGGAAGACGAACCAGGTCAAGTGGACCGGCACCCGTGTGGATCTGATCTTCGGTTCGCACTCGCAGCTGCGTGCCCTCGCGGAAGTCTATGCGTGCACGGACTCGAAGGAGAAGTTTGTGAAAGACTTCGTGGCGGCGTGGAACAAGGTGATGAACCTTGATCGCTTCGAGGTAGCCTGAGCTCGGCGGAAAAGGGAGTTGGAAATTTGGTACTAGCCCCTTTCTCTTGTTTGAATCGCAAAAACGGAAGTGGCGCTTTTCTTGGCTCGCGCGGGCTGGATCGCGCCTCCATGATTCTGCTAGGGAGTGAATCGCTGAAGTCGCCGAGTGGCAAATGACGGGACCAGTCATGGCACCATCTGTTGCGACGATGCCAGCTCCCCACGGGCCCGCTTCTGAAACACTTGAAGTTCTCGGTTAGAGGACTCCGGCCCTACACTCCCGCGCCCGCCGCGGACTCCACCTGTACATTTCGCAAAAACTCTGCCGCTGCCTCCGGCAGAACCGTGTTGATGAACATCCCGGAGCCCAGTTCAAATCCCGCCATGCGGGTGAGCCGCGGGATCACGCTCAGATACCAATGAAAATACTTAGAACCCGCCGACTCCGAGGGCGCGCTGCGAATGGTGTAGTTGAAATCGGGATCGCCCAGGCCGTAATAAAGCTTTGCCATCACCGTGCGCAGCGTGCGGGCCAGATCCACAATCTCGGCGGGGCTGATGTCGCTAAAGCTGGCCGTGTGCCGCAGCGGGTAAATGTGGGTGCCGAAGGGGGTGGGCGAGGCAAACAGTTCCATGACCACAAAGTGCTCGGTCTTCAGCACAATGCGATGCTTTTCCTGCAGTTCCTCTTCTATCATCTGGCAGAACATGCAGTTGCCGAAATCGTCGTAGTGGCGCAGCGCTTCCTGCACGCGCTGGCGCACTTGGAAGGAGCTAACCGGCGTGGCAATCAGCTGCGAGTGGGGATGCTCCAGGCTGGTGCCGGCATCGACGCCGTGGTTCTTGAAGATGGTGATGTGCGCGATGCGCGGATCCTGGCTGAGCGCGTCGTAGCGCGACTTGTAAGCGCGCACAAGGTTCGCCAGATGCGCGTCGGTCATCAAAGCCGTGGTTTGGGAGTGGTCGGGCGTGTCGACAATGACATCGTGCACGCCGAAACCCTCGATGCTGCGGCGGGTGCGATGTACGGTGCGCACCGGCTCGCTGGTGCTGCTCAAAGCGGCGAATTTGTTAGGCACAACCCGCACTTGCCAGATGTCCGTCCCATCGGCGGGAATGCGCAGAACTTCGGGCGGCGTCTTGCTCTCGTTGCCGGGGCAAAATGGGCAAGTGGCCACGCGGGAAGCGATGGTTTTTGGGGCGCGGCGGGTGGCCAGTTCCTCGGGACGCTTGGCGCGCTCGGTCGCAATGATGACCCATTCCTTGGTGGCGTAGTTTTGACGAAGCTCAGGCATGTGAGGGACTCCTCGCTATCCTTAATTCCCTATCGGCACAAGTGCGGAATTTCAGCAGTTTGCGCCGCACTTTCCGGATTCCCGCTGGATACCGCAGCGGCTGCCGTCCCAAGCATACGGCTCGATGTTGTAGAATCCAAACCGGCGTGATGGTAGTCACATCTCCGGCGAAGTCCGGGGAACGGGAAGAATTTCAGGGTGGAATTCGCGTCACCTCACTTCAATCTTAGGTCCGGGAAGCCCCTCTAATGATCGTGATGAAATTTGGCGGCACCTCGGTGCAGGATGCCAAGGCCATCGAGCGCGCGGCCGCCATCGTCAAGGAACGCCTGCCGCTGCGGCCTGCCGTGGTGGTCAGCGCCATGTCCAAGGTGACCGACAATTTGCTGGCCATGGCGCGCGCCGCCGGGGCTGGAGACCGCAAAACCGCGCTCAAGCTTTGCCGCGCGCTGCAGGAGCGGCATTACGACACCGCCGGGGAGTTGCTGGGTACGGCGCTATTCACGGAATTCCATTCCGACCTGGCGGGCGACTTTGAAAATCTGGAAGAGCTGCTGCGCGGCATCGTGGCGGTGGGAGAAATTACTCCGCGCACCACCGACACGGTCGCCGCATACGGCGAAATGCTATCCAGCAAGATTGTGACCGCGGCATTTTCCGCGCAGGGCATGCCGGCGGCACACGTCGATTCGCGCGATTGGCTGGTGACCGACGGCGCGCATATGCGGGCGGCGCCGCTGTTCGATGAAACCAACGACCGGCTGCGCACCATCGTTCGGCCCCTGGTCGATGCCGCCAAGGTGCCGGTGATGGGAGGCTTTATCGGCGCGACGAAAGCCGGAGTCACCACGACCATCGGGCGCGGAGGCTCGGATTATTCGGCCGCAATCGTGGGCGCGGGGCTCGATGCCGAGCGCATCGAGATTTGGACCGACGTCGATGGCATGATGACGACCGATCCCAACGTGTGCCCGGAGGCGCGGCGCATTAAAGTCATTAGCTTTGAGGAGGCGGCGGAATTGGCGTACTTCGGCGCGAAAGTGCTGCATCCGGCGACGGTGCTGCCGGCGGTGCAGAAAAACATTCCGGTGTACATTCTCAATTCGCGCAACCCGACTTGCGAGGGAACGCGCATCACCGCGCAGGCTCCGAAGTGCAAGAATTTTTTTAAGGCGATTGCCGCCAAGAAGCGGATTACCATTGTCGAGGTGGCGGCGCCGCGTATGCTGCTGGCGCATGGCTTTCTGAAGGCGATTTTTGAGGCTTTCGACCGGCATAAGATTGCGGTGGACGTGGTTTCGACCTCCGAGGTCAGCGTTTCGCTCACCGTGGATTCGAACGAATCGATTCCGGCGCTGGCGGCGGATTTGTCCAAGCTGGCGGATGTAAAGTACGAAGGCCGCAAAGCCATTGTCTGCGTGGTGGGAGAAAATGTGCGCAACACTCCAGGAATCGCCGCCCGCGTGTTTAACGAAGTGAAGGACGTGAATATCCGCATGATTTCCCAGGGCGCGTCGGAGATCAATCTGACGTTTGTGATTGAGGAAGACGCGGTGCCGGGGGTAATTCGTAAGCTGCACAAGACGTTTTTCTCGGAACTGGACCCGGAAGTGTTCGCGTAAGACCAGAGTGCTGTAGGTACGTAGCTTGGTACGTCTCTGGCTGGTGATAGAACGGGATTCGTATCGGGGCGTTGTTGGTTCGTAACGGGGCATCGCTTCAGCGATGCCATAACGCGCACTCAGTCGACCCCTTTAGGCGCTGCGGCTTCAAACCATGAACTTTCTCATTCTCGGCCGAGGCAAGACCGGTTCGCTGGTGATGGAAGTCGCCCGCGAACGCGAGCACCACGTTGGCTCGTTCGATGTCGACGATAACCTGCATGCCGCAGCCCTGACCCCGGAGACGCTTAAGACCTACGACGTCGCCATCGACTTCACCACGCCCGAAGCGGCGCTGGAAAATATCGCCGCCTGCGCCCGCGCGAAGAAGAACATTGTCGTGGGCTCGACCGGCTGGTATGGCGAACTGCCCGCGGTTCGGCGCATGGTGGAGGAAAGCGGCATTGGATTCCTCTACGCGGGAAATTTCTCGGTCGGGGTGAATCTTTTTTACGACATCGCCCGCACCGCGGCCGCCGCGCTCAAGCACGGATATTCCGGCCAGATTTTCGAGCGCCATCACGTCACCAAACTGGATGCGCCCTCGGGCACCGCAGTGGTGCTGCAGAACATCATCAAAGATGCTTCCGGGCGGGAATTGGAAATCACTTCCTTCCGCGAAGGAGAAGTGGTGGGGATGCATGAAACGATACTCGACTCGCCGAATGACACGATCTATGTGTGCCACGACGCCAAATCGCGGCGCGGCTTTGCCGAGGGCGCAGTGCGCGCGGCCGAATGGCTGGTGGGCAAGAGGGGATTTTTTGACTTCAAGGATGTTTGGCGGGAGTTGTGAGATGCGGCGCGGGCGGTCCCAAGCCCATCAACCCGTTCGCCGCAGGAAGTACACTCGGTCAGTCCAGTTCCATCGAGCAGTCTCTTTGTAGAGCCTCAGCAGGGCGCGAACCAGGCCGCCGACATCCGCGGGTGAAATCGTCTTTTCATCTACAAAAACCACACCACCGTGATGCCGTCCCTCCTCGGCCCAGAGCTTGAGCGGCGGAGGGATGGTCCTTCGGTCGTAAGTGACCAATGTCAATCCTTGTTCGAGAGCCGCCAGCACGCACGCAGAGTCGTCTTGGCCGAGAAAAGTTCCATTCTGCCAATCCGCCAGTGCATGAACGACTAGCGATCGGTTGCGGCGGCGCAGGCCGTCTGCCACATCGCGGGAAACATGCTCATCCAGCAGAAGCTTGAGCATGTCAGCGAGGGAAGCGCTTACGCGACGCCGAGTCGACGGCCTGGGGCAGCATGCGCTTCAGGGTTGCGAAGTCCGCGGCCTCGTTCTCGGCGATGGCCTCGGCGATTTCATCGGGAAAGGCCTCGGCATAGCTAGCCGCCGCTTGCACCTTGGCCTCGGGCCAGCGGAGATGTTTGGCTACCGCGGCCGTGTTTCCCTTATAGCTACGCAGCAGGAGGATTACTTCCCATATGGCCAGCGTGCTGCCTTGCATGTAGGCCTGGCGGCCGGCGGCGGAATCGCGAAAGTCGAGAAAGGCAAATTCGGAGCGCCGTAAGCCTTCCTCGACCAGGCGGGCACTGGCATCGCTGGCGCTCCAACCGTGGCGGCTGGCGATACGCTTCAGGCGCCGTCCGCTCTCGACCGGCAAACGCATGCTAAAGACCATCGAACGAAGCGGCGTCATAAGCATTTCCTCGGTTTCGTAGCGTTTGTATACATTGTAACACGTTGATTGGCGAATTCTCCACGGGCGTAATCGCCTGTTTGCGAAAGCCAGAGAAGGTCAAAATCGGTACAGCATTCTGAGCGTACAATCAGCGGGTGAAAATCGTACTGAAAATCATTGCCGTAATAGACGCTCTTGCAGTCCTTCGTACCGTCGCGATGATTGTTCAGTTTGCTTCCACCGCAAGGTTGGCAGCACTGATCCGTTCAGGCGCGTTCGGAATCACGACCCTCGCTGCATGGTTCCTCATCCTTGTGGCTGGTCCAATTGCTTCCGTACAGTTATGGCGTCTGCGGCGTATTGGCCTCTACGTGGCTGCTTCTCTTTGCGCTTTAGCATTGGCTTATTATCTGTTCTGGTATCTGGCTAATCGGGGGCCTGAACTGCGAATAGCACCCCTTCTCACGCCCATCGTAGGGAACGCATTCATTTTGGCATTGCTGCTCTCGCCTTCCGCTCGCCGTGTTTGCTCGTAACGGTGACTGTCGCAGCATCGCCATTTCACCCATTGACCGTTTCCTCAGCGCACCGACCTGCCGCTGACCCCGCCCCCCCGTTTCACACTCTCGCTCTTTCGCGCTATCTTATATAGATCATGGAACTCCGAGGCTGTGGAACGGCGCTGGTCACCCCCTTCCAGCAGGATGGATCGCTGGATGAAACTGCGCTGCGCAATCTGGTAGCGTGGCAGATCGAATCTGGAATCGACTTTCTGGTTCCCTGCGGCACCACGGGCGAGACGCCCACTCTCTCGCACGACGAATGGCTGCGCGTAATCGATATCACCATTGAAGTCGCCGGCGGGCGCGTGCCGATTGTCGCCGGCGCGAGTTCGAACTCAACCCAGGACGCCGTCGCGAAAGCGAAAGAGGTCGCGAGCCGGCCGGGCGTGAATGCGGTCCTCACCGCGTCTCCCTACTACAACAAGCCAACCCAGGAAGGCCAATACCGGCATTTTTACGCGATTGCGGAAGCCATCGAGAAGCCGGTGATTCTCTACAACGTTCCGGGACGCACCGGCGCGGTCATTGAGCCCGCGACTCTGGCGCGGCTGGCTGAGGTGCCAAACATCGTGGGCGTCAAAGAGGCGACCGGCAACATCGCGCAGATGGCGGAGATGTGCGCCGCGGTGCCGGAAAGCTTTCTGATTTTTTCCGGCGACGATGCGGTCACTCTGCCGTTGATCGCGCTCGGAGGAGTGGGCCTGATTTCCGTGGCCTCGAACGAAATTCCGCGCGAGATGTCCGACCTGACGCACGCGGCTTTGAATAACGACTGGGCCACGGCGCGTGCCATCCAGCGAAGATATCTGCCGCTGATGCAGGGAAATTTCATCGAGTCCAACCCCATGCCGGTGAAGGCGGTGCTGGCCATGATGGGGCGGATCGAAGAGGTGTACCGGCTGCCCATGCTGCCCATGCGGCGCGACACTCGCTCCAAGCTGCAGCGGATCGTCACTGAGGTTGGGCTCGTGGCAAAGGCTGTTCCGGCCGCGGCTGAAACCGCCGATTTCTATATCTATGAAAACTGGCTGGCGGGACCGCACAAGATTGTGCTGCACCGCTCCAGCTGCGGACAATGCAATCACGGCAAAGGACGCCCCGCCGGTCATGACGCTAACCACGCCCGTTGGCATGGACCTTACGCTACGCTCGCGGGAGCGCGCGAGACCGCGCACAACATACCGAATATTCTGATTCGCAGCGAATGCAAGTGCATTTGAGGTGGGCCGACAAGAGCAACGTCAAAAGCGGCGGACAAGAGTGTCCGCCCTACACGCGCCTCGCGCTGCGCTCAGCATGACAGCAGAGCAATAGACATTCCTTTATACTTGCCCCACATGTCCTCGCTCAAATCCGCCATCGAACGCCTGGCCTCGCTCGGCGAGGTGGAACGCAATCCCGACGCGCGCCAGATTTTCATGGACTTTCGCGACGAACTCACTCAGGGCAAAATTCGCGCCGCCGAAAAAATTAATGGGCAATGGACCGTCAATCTCTGGGTGAAGCAAGGCATTCTGCTAGGCTTTCGCCTCGGCGAACTCAGCAAGATGGGCGAAGACAACAGCCTTTCCTTCGTCGATAAAGACACTTTTCCCGCCCGCCGCTTCACCGTGCGCGATCATGTGCGCATCGTGCCCGGAGGCTCATCGGTGCGGCTGGGCGCTTACGTCGCGCCCACGGTGATTTGCATGCCTCCCATGTTCATCAACGTCGGCGCCTACGTAGATGAGGGCACAATGGTGGACTCGCACGCGCTGGTCGGCTCCTGCGCGCAGATCGGAAAGCGGGTGCATTTGAGCGCTGGGGCCCAGATCGGCGGTGTGCTCGAGCCGATCAATGCGGCTCCGGTCATCATTGAGGACGACGTGCTCGTCGGCGGCAATTGCGGCGTCTACGAAGGCACGCTGGTGCGCACACGGGCAGTCTTGGGCGCGGGAACCATCCTCACACGCTCGACTCCGCTTTATGACATTGTGCGCGGCGAGGTGTATCGCGCCACTCCAGAGAAGTCGCTGGAGGTTCCGGAGAATGCGGTGGTCGTGCCCGGTTCACGCGCGGTAAAGAAGGGCAAAGCGGCGGAATGGAATTTGTCGTTGTACACGCCGGTGATTGTGAAGTATCGCGACGAGAAGACCGACCAGAACACCGAGTTGGAAGACTGGCTACGGTAAAGAGTCGCCCGAACGGGCCTTCCGTTCCGCAACGGAGGTCTGGCCCGGAATGTTGTACAGAAGAATCGTCTTTCCCACGCGCTCAACCGGCTGATAGCGATCCAGCCACGCAAATGCGCCAGGAGGATACGTCTTGTGAAAAACATCGCCGAAACGCTGCGCCCTGCGGCTGATGGCGAACCAGCCTGAGACCGGTTGAAACGGCGGCGGCACGTCAAAGGAGGGCAAGCCCATGCGCGACATATCGGCGCTGCTCCAGGCGGCGATGCTGAGATGCTCGGTGTGCCGGGTGCGCAGCGCCTGCGCCAGGCGGAAGATGTCCTGGCCGCAGTCCAAGTCGCAACCCGCGACCATCACTAGGCTGGGATCGCGCCCGGCCAGAGGGTTGAAATAGGTGATGTAGTCCGAACCCGCGCTCAGACTGGACGCGGCTTGCCAGACTAGCAAGACCGCTAGCGCGAACCTCCCCAAAAAGCGCCGCTTCCCGGTCTGGTGCCACAAGTAGGCCGAGCCGCAGCCCGCGATCATCGCCAGGAACGGGAAGACCACCAGCACATGACGAACCCCCGCGTTGTATTTGACCGGCATAGTGACGATCAGAATGGCAGCCACGGATGCGACCGGCGCCAGGGCCGACCAGCGTGGGAGTCGAGTGAGGAGAGCGACGATTCCGACCAGACACAAAAAAAGCACGGGCAGCGGAGTCTTGACAGCGACCCCGACGAGAAAGAAATACCACCATCCTCCATTTTTTATGTGGCCGAGGAGGTAGGCCGGCGGCGCAGCCTTGTTCAGCGACCAAGCCATCGCCGCTCCGCGCAGCAAGGCGGGCGCCGGCACGAGGGAGTCTCGGAGAACCACGCGCCGGGCAAGGCCCCGCAACGGGCCGGGGAAATGCTGAAAGGAAGGCATGGACTCGGGAGAAAGTTGCATGCTCTCGCGGACGTGCCCAACCGAAAACCCGTAGCCGCCCCAAACCACGACCACTACCAGCGCGCCAGCCGCAAGAAGCTTTGCCAGCCGGCGAGTGTTGGCGGCGCGGGGAGCAGGCTCGCGGCGATATTGAAATATCCACCAGCACAGGAATATCGCCGCCGCAGACGCCGGCACAAATAGAAGGCTGGTCAATTTTGACAACGCGGCCAGACCCACCACGACTCCCAGCAACCAAGTCGAACGGGCCGTTGGGTTTTGCAACCAAGTCGTAAACGCGAACAGCGCCGCAAATTGCAGGCAGGCGGTTGGCAGATCGGTGTAAGCCAGGCTGGAGAATGCCAGCACTATCGGCAGCGTAGTGAATATCGCGGCCGCGATAATTCCCGCGAAGTTGCCGAATTCACGCCGAGTCCAAAGAAAAACCAGCGCGACCGTGAGTGCGAAAAAAGGAAGCATGGCGATGCGAGCCAGCACCAAGTTGCGCAAGTAATGCCCACTATCGAAGAGCACGCTGTTTCCCACGTCGTTATAGTTTTGCAGATGTGGATCGTCTGGCGACCATTTGGGAAATCGCTCTCCCGCCAGGTAGAGCGGCAGACCGATGGCAACGCGCGTCAACGGAGGATGGACCGGATCCAGCTGGTAGGTGTGTTTGTCCAGAAGCTCCATCCCGGCCGCGACATGGCAGGGCTCGTCGAACGCCTGCGAGGTTACGCGATAGGTAAGGACAATGCGTCCGATTGCGGCCATCGCGAGAAACACGACGGCCAGAACAACATAACGGTTGCGGTGCAAAGCGGCCTTCCTCAAAAGTGAAACGGCATGATAGCAGAGTCACCACCGCGGAATTTCCGTAGGGAGCGAGGCGGGATGTGGGTCAAATGGAGAGCAGAGCTCGGGTCTTCCTGGCGATTCGCGATAGCCGCGGAAAGCGTTCTGCGATTGTAAGCTTCAAGACTTTGGCGGGAGTGAATTGAGTTCTGAGTCCAAGATCGCCGTATTGGCCGGTCAGATCGACAAAGGCAAATTGGGACGCAGCCGTTTTTTGCAGACAGAACTGGGAGTAGGGCAAGGCGTAAATCGTCGCGCCGACAGCCTCGGCAAAGTACACGGCAAACGGAAACACGAGGGTGGGCTCAAAACTTGTTTTGCGCTCCCAAATGGTAGGGCTGAAATCATCCCCGGCGACAAAACCTCCATCGCGCACCTTGGGTAGACCCGAATCAGATCAATGGCAATCCCCTTCAGAGTGTGGTCGGCGTCGATGTAGGCCAGATCAAGCTCGCCATCCGGAATCTGATCGATAACCTCAGTGGTCTTTCCCCGCAGGACCACTCGCTTGGCTGCGGCGAAATCGGTCTTCTCCTTCGCTTCTTGAAAGAATTGTCCGAACACGGCATCATCCTGATTTGCCGGCTTGTTCCAGCCGCTCAAGTGCTTCCATGGATCAATCATGTAATACCGCGTCAGGCCGTCGCACTGTTGCAGCATGACCTTGGCAAAGTCCCCGCGATAGACGCCCACTTCAGCCATGCGCCGGATTCCCGCGGAGCGTATGAACTCAACCCACAAATCCAATCTGGAGCGGGAATTGGAAATGCAATCGGTTAGACGCCTCAGCTCGAAATCGCGAGTCGCGGGCGCAGCTGTTGTGGCCGGGTTCATTCCCATTTGCAATTCTCACACCAAGTTTTCCGAACCCGACGCAGAGGCACGGTCTGACTGCATGATAGTACAATCCTGCAGGTGTGACGAACGTCCTGCACGGCGCTCTTGCGGTTCCTCCAGCACATGGCAGGGATCCAACTATGATTGACCGGCGAGATCTAAGGCGCTTGCGCGAGAACTACTACGTTAGCAATGCACTAGCGACCGTCGCCAGGCCTTTGCATCTGATCTTCCGCCGGTTTGGTTTGCAGCTCCAAACGACAGTGAAGAAGAACGGCGCGGCGATTCGGCTACCGAACGGACGGACCCTGCGCTTTGCCCGGGACGCGGGAATTAACCTCGCCAACTTGTTGTTTTGGCAAGGGCTGGAAGGCTTCGAACCGTACACTGCCAAGACGCTATGTTTCTTTTTTGAACGATCTGAGACTTTCGCCGACGTGGGCGCGAATTACGGGTACTACTCCATGCTGGGAGCGCTGTGGAATCCAAGGCTCCGAGTAGTGGCCTTCGAACCTGTTCCACAGATTTATGGAGGCCTGGAGAAGAACATTAAACTGAACCTCCTTGGAGACCGTGTGACGCCTCACCAGGTCGCCTTGTCCGATCGAACCGGCAAAGCGGCTTTTTTCTTGCCTCCGAGTGAAAGCCGAGACTTTGAATCCACAGGCACACTAGTCCACGAAAGCTGGCAAAACCGAAAGCATTCGCCCTCCTTTGAGGTCGATACCACCCGATTTGATGACTTCGAACGATCCCATCCCATGAGGCTCGACGTCGTCAAGATTGATGTCGAGGATTTCGAGGCCGGCGTTCTCCGAGGCATGCGGGAAACAATCTGTCGAGATCGGCCTTTCATCGTCTGCGAGGTTCTGCCACGGGAACACAAGAACGCGGGCACAAAAGAGATCCTGGGAATACTGGGCTACACTCCATACTGGATTACTCCTTCCGGGTACATCAAGGTCTCCCATTTCGACTTCACCCGGGAGTTCACGGACTTCCTTCTGGCGCCGGTTTCGGTTCCGGGGGAGGTCGTCACTGACCTCGAATTGCTTTGGGCCCAGCGCACGCGATGAATTCTGAGCAAGGCTACCTGCCCACTCTCGATGGTTGGCGAACCGTTGCCATACTGGCCGTGATCCTGGACCACATCTCGGCTTGGCAGTTTCCGGACGCTCGCCTCAGTCGGCTCGGCCTGACCCACACCGGAGCGGACGGGGTGAGTCTCTTTTTTGCGATCAGCGGCTTTCTCATTTGCTCGCGTTTGCTGGAAGAAGAACAGTCGACCGGCCAAATCAGTTTGCGCGGCTTCTATATCCGGCGCGCCAGCCGGATCCTGCCTGCCGCTTTCACCTATCTGGGCGTGATCGGTCTGTTGGGTCTGGCCGGCCTTATTCGGGTTAGCTCCTGGGATTGGTGGAGTTCGGTCTTATTCTTTCGCAACTATCTGCCGCCTGCTTGGATTCACCCTGGCTGGGGCGGATACACCGTTCACTTCTGGTCGCTGGCGGTCGAGGAACACTTCTACTTGCTTTGGCCGGGTCTGCTGGTGCTGGCAGGACGGCGGCGAGCACCCTACCTCGCCGCTGGACTTGCAATCGCGGTTTCCATTTGGCGATCGTTGGATCTTCATCATCACTGGATGGACCGGCTCATCCCCGGCCTCCTGTTTGGTTCACGAACGGACGTGCGGCTGGATGGGCTGCTGTTGGGCTGCCTGGCGGCACTCTTGCTTACCAAACCTAAGTTCAGAGCTTGGGCGGTGCGGTATCTCGGTTGGCCGGCATGGACTGGATGCGTCGCCGTGTATGTGGGAATTCAACTGATTGCACACCACCACTATTACTCCATCTACGAATCAAGTCTTCTGAGCGTGATGGTCGTCACCACCGTGTTACATCCCGCGACGTGGATCGGCCGCATCCTCGAGAACCCGATAATGCGCTGGACCGGAAGATTGTCGTACAGTCTGTATCTTTGGCAGGAATTCTTTTCGCTTCCCGCCAAGTCTCCCCTGTCCTGGTTTCAGATCTTCCCCTTGAACCTGATTCTGATGTTCGTTGTAGCCGCTCTCAGCTACAGGTTTATTGAGCGTCCCATGATTCGCCTGGGACATCGCCTGGCGCCACCTGCGACGCCTGGCCGCCAGGACTTGAATCCCGAGCCTCATGGTTCAAGCGCTTAGGCGGACTGAAAAGCGTTGGCCAGCCCAGGTTGCCACGCAGGAGTTAGGTTCCAAAACAATTTGGGGCGGGAATTTTCTTTTGCAGCGGGGCGGTTTGTGATCAAAAAACTGGGACCCTGCCGTGCTTTGCACGGCAGGGTTTGCCAAAGAGAGCAGGGACACCGAATAGGGGGTCGGCCGTTTAGCCTTGCACTTTCATCTTGCGCCGGATCGCGCCCATTAGCCCCAACAAGCCGGTGCCGAGCAGGCTCAACTGGCCCGGCTCTGGAACCGAGAGAGTGGTGGAACTGGTTGCCGTGGGCGAAGTAAGGTTGCCGTAGAAATACGTGTCTCCGGTGTTCAGGTAATACATGTATTGTCCAGTTGCGCCGCTAGGGCCAACCTGACCGGACACCTCAGCGCTCAGCACATACTGATTGGTGCCGTCGGGGAGAGTGGTCACGGTCCAGGTTCCTCCCTGGTCGAAGGTGCCGCTAAAAATCACGCCGGTGCCGATCCCATCTGTGCCATTCCCCGTGATGGTGATTGTGCCACCTGGATCAAACGGTCCGCCCATGACTATGTTTGCGTTGCCGAGCAGATTGGTTTGGAAGCTTACCGTGCCGAGGTCGCCCGTGATCGTGCCGTTCGGGCCTGCGAAGCTGGTCAACTCGGCGTCCGTCAGCACGAATCCTTGGCTGCTACCGGTCAGCGTGCCACCGGTGCTCGAGAAGGTTTCGGTGTCGGCGAAAGCTGCCAGTGGCAGCGCCAACGCCAGAACCACGAGTAAAAGTAATTTGCTTTTCATAGTAATTAAGCGCCCTCCTATTTGGTTTGCCCAGTTACATTCACGTTAAGGGGAGGATTGCAAAACCTTCTTAGCGCGACGGGCAGAATGCGTCCATCGCGCACCTAGATAAGAGCATCTGTGATGCCAAACCGGAATTCCACTAAGAGGTTTACTTTGAGCAATATGCACCGCGGTCTCGATTTCCAGCTGCAGCTTCGCGCAAAACATTTCACTGGGGAAAGAGCTTCTCTTGTGTGGTGACAAAAAATGTCGCGGGCACGACAAGACGTGATGAAAAAGGCGTTACTAAAGTCACTTGGTGGGAGGATCTTGTACGCGTATCCCGCCTGGCGGAATGTCTCATTCCGACACCCGCGGGCCCAGTGCTTCTTCGGAAGACCTGCGAGGCGTACGATTCGGCGGCAGGCCGGCTTCTCGAATCTTGTACAACAATGCTCGATAGCTGATGCTCAGGGCACGCGCCGCCTGCTTCCGGTTCCAGTGGTGATTCTGCAAAACCTTCAAAATCACTTTCCGTTCCAAATCGCGCACCGCTTGCCGTGTCAATTTCTTCAAAGAAATTGGTCCGTCAAAATTCAACTCGGGATTGAAATATTCCGGTTCACGCGCCACCAGGTTACTGGTGATCCCTTCCTCGGTTCCCAGGATCACGTAACGTTTCACCAGGTTTTCCAGCTCGCGGATGTTGCCCGGCCAATGATATTTCTGCAGCGCGCTCATCAACTCGGCAGAAAGTGCCCGCGCCCGGCAGTTATACTTCTGGTTGTAATAGGCTAGGAAATAGTCGGCCAAATCCGCAATATCGCCACGCCGCTCCCGCAGCGGTGGAAGCTGCAAATTCACCACATTGATGCGGTAATACAGGTCTTGGCGGAAGGTTCCGCTTTCGATTTCCACGTCGAGCTGGCGGTTGGTGGCGCACACGATGCGTACTTCCACCTTCTTATCTTCTTGGGCGCCGATGCGGCAGAATTGCCCGTCTTGCAGCAGTTGCAGCAGTTTCGATTGCAACGCCTGATCCAGTTCGGAAATCTCATCTAGAAAAAGTGTGCCGCGGTGCGCCATTTCCACACGGCCGGGTTTGGAACCATAGGCCCCGGTGAAAGCGCCCTTTTCGTATCCGAACAGTTCGCTCTCCAGCAATGTCCCTGGAATAGCCGGACAGTTCACCTTAACGTACGGCCCCGTTTTCCAGGGCGACAGTCCGTGGATCATGCGCGCGATAATGTCTTTGCCGGTTCCGCTTTCTCCTTGAATCAAGACCGGAACATTCGCTCCCGCCACCTTGACCAGTCGTTCCCGCAACAGCTGCATCGCTTCCGTCCGACCGAAGACCACCGCATCGGGGGGAATCTCGCCCAGAGACTGAGCGAGAAGGCTCACCGGGTTTGGGTTCGTAATGGGCATCGCTTGGTTTAGTAACTCCTGTGCGCAATCATCTGGTCAGCACCCCGAGCACCAAACTGTGCAAACCTCCCATCGGGGTCCCATAATGAAACATACAATATTTATTATCAATAACTTACGAGGAAATCATTTCGTCTGCACGACGCCTTGAACGACTTCGAAGTCGCCTTAGGAGCAGCCTGTAAGGGAGGGAAAAGATTTTCACACCAGAGAAGCAACCTTCCGTCGGACGACCTTGCCGTTTCCGCTGGAGGACTCACGGACCAAAGGGCGGAAGAACCGAAGACCCACCAGATGGTAACCCTCGGCATGGGTTACACGCACGGTTCGGGCTCGCAAAACCCGCGAGGCCTTGGGTCGAGAGTCCAAAGCGGGGGAAGGTGGATTGGGGATTTCGAGCAAGACCTGTGCTGCCAAGGGCAACGACCGGCGAAGCACTACCAGCGCTCCGCCCGCCGACACGTTCATGGCAGTCGCGAACTCGAGAAAATCCTTGCCGTCGTCGCCATGAGTACGCACGAAGACAGGTATGGCTAGCGGCAAACGCGGCCAGCTACGACGTTCGATTCCCAGTTCTGTTCGGTGCAAACGTGCTCCTCAACCTCGACTTGACCCAGAGATTCTCGCACCTTGGGTGCCAAACAGCGGATTGGCCCGAAGATTTCGGCTAGAAAACCCGAAAGACCGTGCTCTAGCATCGTCAAAAGCATCTAGAACACTGGCATTTCTCCGAGGCATCTTCGCCTTATATGCGCCCGACATCGAGAGATCGTGGAGCCTGCGGAAACACTGCAGGTTGCAAGCTTTTGCTCTCGAGTGACAACTTCATTGCCCTTTCTCGTTGACAAGAGAGAAAAATATGTCATACTTTTATGGACGTCATCTGGCTACGAACAGCTGTGTGGCGTCCCCTCCCCTTAGTTTGTTTACCCACGATTTCCTAAACTCATGGCAGCGCCTCTGGAGAACCCGTGTGCTCCGCCCTCCCTGGATTCGGGACCCTCTTTGGGGAAACGCCGGCCCTCCCGGCCGGCAGCCGCTGCGCCCAAACCGGACCCGGATCACAACCCGCAGATGCTGCAGGAATTCACCCAACTGCGGGAACGCTTCGCCCGCACCACCAACGCCTTGGCCTCGGCCGCGCACGATCTCAAAACTCCTCTAGCGATTCTCAATGGATACGTGGAAGTGCTGCAGAGTGAGAAACTGGGTAGTTTGAATCCCCGCCAACATGAAGTGCTGCGCGATATGCGCTCCAGCGGGCAGCGCCTGCAGCACTTTATCCAGGACTTCCTTACCTACAGCGTTTTGGAAACCGGCGAGCTCAAGCTGCACTATGAGAGCGCCAACATGAACGCCTGCCTGGCGGAGGTTTGCCGGCTGTGGTCGCCGCGGTTTCAGGAGAGAGGCATCGCGCTCTACTTCCTTCCACATGACAAGTTGGTCGAGTTTGCTTTTGACTCAGCCAAGATCGAGCGCGTGGTTTCCAACCTTCTCGAAAATGCCTCCAAATTCACGCCCGCAGGCGGCACGGTCTGGCTGCATGCCGAGCCCTACATGTGGGAACGCCGCAGCGTGAATGAAACAGGTGTCACGGGAGAGCGCCGCCGGCGCAGTATTTCCGTACCCAATGCCGTCAAGCTGAGCGTCGCCGATACCGGACCGGGCATCCCTGTCGAGTATCACATCGAAGTGTTCGACGATTTTTTCCGCATGCCGACGACGGAAAGCCAAACTGACGGCATGGGTCTGGGCTTAGCCATCGCCCGCCGGCTGGTCAACGCCATGGGCGGAAAGATCTGGGTGGAGAGCGAGCCCGGGGCGGGCTGCAAGTTTTCCTTCTTGCTCCCGCTTAAACCGGCGGTTAGCCCAGCCGGCAAAGGAAAAAAGTAAATGAGTGAGACGGCCAAGATCCTGCTGGTCGATGACGAACCGGGAATGCTGCGCTACATCCGGACTCTGCTCGAGGTGGACAACTACAAGGTGGAGACCGCGAGCACGGGCGAAGAGGCGCTGGAGCGCGTGCAAAAGGGCCTGCGCCCCGACCTGGTGCTGCTCGACCTGCTGATGCCCGGCATCGATGGGCTGCAGACGCTGGAGCAACTTCGCCAGATGCAAAACGGCATTAAGGTCGTGATGCTCTCCTGCGTCGCGGACACGCGCAAAGTCGTGCAGGCGATTCGTCTGGGTGCGCACGATTACCTGACCAAGCCCTTCCAGAAGGCCGAACTCGATGCGGTGATCGATCAGTGCCTGGGAACCAATCCGCAGAACTATCCCGGAGAAGTGGAAGAGCTTGCCGACGATGTATTCTTCGTCGCCGCCAGTCCCGTCATGCGGAAACTGCGCTCGCAAGCGGCGCTGGTCGCGAATGTCGATATTCCCGTTCTCATGCTGGGCGAGAGCGGCACGGGCAAGGAAGTGATGGCGCGCCTGATCCACAAACTTTCGCCGCGTTCGCACCGCACCTTCCTCAAGGTGAATTGCGCGGCCATGCCCGGCGAACTGCTGGAGAGCGAGTTGTTCGGGTATGAGCCCGGCGCATTCACCGGAGCTACCCACGCCAAGCCCGGCAAGTTCGAGTTGTGCAACAAGGGAACCATTCTGCTGGACGAAATTGGCGAGATGCCGGCGGCATTGCAGGCCAAATTGCTGCACGTGTTGCAGGACCAGACGTTCTCTCGCCTGGGTGGCCGCAGCGTGATTAAGGTGGACGTACGCATCCTGGCCGCGACCAACATCAATATTCCCGAGGCCCTCGCCAGCAAGCGGCTGCGCGAGGACCTTTACTACCGCCTGAACGCCTTCACCTTGCAGGTGCCGCCGTTGCGGGAACGCAAAGAAGAAATTCCCATCCTGCTAAAACATTTCATGGCGCACATGGCGGAGCGCTACGCGCGGGCGCCGCTGCCGCTTTCCCCAACCATGTTGCAAGCTTGTCAGGAGTACTCCTGGCCCGGCAACTTGCGCGAGTTGAACAATTTCATCAAGCGCTACCTCGTCCTGGGTGACGAGAATCTGGCGATTCACGAGCTGACTCCCAAGAGTGACGGCGGCGGCGCGCACTTTGATCCCGTTCCGCGGAGCGCCACGGAGTCCTCGGGCGGGCTGAAGTCGCTGTCGCGCACCGCGAAAGATGGAGCCGAGGCGGAAGCCATCGCCAAAGCATTGCAAGAAACCAACTGGAACCGCAAACAAGCCGCGGTCTTGCTGAAGATCAGTTACAAGGCCCTGCTCTATAAGATCCGCCAATACGGCATCGCCGAAACCAAGAGCCACAAGCTTTCCGCCGGCGCTTAGGCGGCCACTGGGATATCGTACTAACAAGTAAGTACATCGCCTTGGGGAAATTCGGGGACAGCGGGAAGTGACCCCATTTATTCGCAAACACCGAAATTGGTGACAGGTCCGTCTGTCCCCGAATTCTTCCCGAATTCTTCCAGGTCCGTGACCGCGAAAGGTGGCCGCGGCCGTTTTCAGGGTTCAAGCAAGCGGATTCCTGCGACCGCATTGTTCGGGATGAACAGCACCTTTCCGGGAGACGCGGACGTACTGTTGGTTGCTCCCGCGAAGGAGCCTCCGCCGCCCATGGCCATTCCGCCCAGCGTGCCGTCAGCATTCATGGCAAAAGAAAAACTCGTGGGGCCGCTGATGAGCCCGCCTATGCCGCTGGCGTCGCGCATGGGAGAAATGACGCCTGAACTAAAGCTTCCACTTCCAACTATATTGTTGTCGGTGATCTGTCCCGTGTCCTCGCTGGCGAAGATGTAAGCGGGCGGGCTGTTCAGGCTATAAGGTCCGTTCGGCTGCACCTCGATAAATCCAAACAGCGCGCTCGGATCTCCTGTGCTTGAATTCGGGGTCGGCCCCGATCCTACGATGAAGGCGGCGATGGATTCGGTCGTATCCGCCCCCGAGGTTACCGGCGTCGCAAGGTAGAAAACGGGCAGTTTTCCGCCACTGGCCGAAGATTGTTGAACGCGTCCCGTCGATGAACTGACGGAGTAGGTGTTCGCGATCGTGCTCGTCTGGGTTGCGCCGGCCTGTAGTTGATAGAGAGTGCCGGTAAGGGCTCCTGTAGCCGCATCCGCGTTCAGAACCGCCACGTCCGTCAGGGCGCAGGGGCCGCTGGCGGCGCAGCTAGCGCCATCGCTCTGATAGTCAACTCCTTCAGCACGGTAGATGTAGTTTCCGGAAAGCGAATTTGCCGTGTAGGAGCTGCCTGTGACAATCGCCCTACCGCTGTAAATCGGGACTGACGCGTTGAGAGTGTCGGTAGAAACGAGCAACATTTCATTGGCGTTGACGATGTAGGACGCAAGATGAAGAGTCGTGGGGCCGGGCAACGAAAGCGTAACGGTTTCGCGTCCCGTAGTGCCGGTTGTTGCTGTAGAGCTCGCGGCGCCGGTGGCTCCGGTGACGGTGCTGATGGTTCCGCCGTCGTCAAAATCTTCGGCGAAATTGCTGAGGTTGCCGTTCGCGCTGTTGAAGCTGAAGCTTCCGCCGACCGCCACGTGCTTGCCAGCCATGTCGAAGCCGTCCGTTCCAAATGCAAAGCGCGCGGCGAGGCTGGACGCAGAAAACTCCGCGGGGTTTTGCAGGAGCAGAACGCCGGAGGACAGGTTGGTGGCGGCGCCGCCCTGCATGCCCTGGTACCCGTCAAATTCGATGATTCTTCCATAGGTTGCGATGTTGCCTGCATTCAGCAACTGGCTGAGGGCAAAGTGGAAGACATTCGATGCGCCGCTCGAGTATTTCAATTGCAGGCAACCCTGCCCGCTGGCACTCACGGTGTAGGCGCCACCGTTAACCGTCAGATGCTGCGGGCCGGCGGCGATATTCTCGTCTACCTCCCCGCCCGTGACCGTACCTGAGCCATTCGCGGCAAAGCTCCCCGCAATTGCGAGAGGCGTGCCGTTGGCGGTGGTGGCTTGGAATCCCTGCAGCAGGAAAGCATAGCTGCCGTTCAGCATTGATGGATTGGTGTTGGTCAAAAGGCTGCACGGATTCGCGGGGTCAACGACAGTGATGCTGAAGGTGGCCTGTTTGGAAACGGGAGGAGTCTCCGAGTCCGTAACCTGGACCGTAAAATTCGGAGAAACTCCTGGGACGGTGGGCGTCCCGCTTACGCTGCCATCGGAATTCAATGTTAGTCCCGCGGGAAGCGTGGTCCCATTCAGAAGCGACCAGGTGATTGGGGTGGCGCCGGCCCCGCCAAGATGTGTGGTGAGGTAAGGAATTGTGAGCGCCCCCAATGGCAACGGGCCCGGGTTCGTGGCGAGAGGGTTTACAACCTTCAAAAATGTTTCGTCCGCCCCTACGCCATTGTTGTCTGAGTTTGTAGCCATTACTTCGATCGTCGTCGTCCCGTAGCCCACCGCAGTGGCCAGCCCGGTCTTCGCATCGATCGTGGCGACGCTCGTGTCAAAGCTCGTCCAGGAATACGTCAAACCGGCCACGTTGACGGGATTCCCGGTGGTGGAGTCCACAGTGCCCCCCGTGTATTGTTCCTTGTCTCCTACTGCAATGACGGGAGATGTTGGCGACATGGCGACAGTGAAAGTTTGCACGCCGTTACCGCCGCCGCCGTTTTGTCCGCCAGGGCCACCGCACCCGGACAAGCAACCACACAGCAGCAGAGAAAACAGCAGCATCGCCGCCGCAGGGAACGAGCTATTTACCGGCTCGCTCCCATTGGATCGGGGGAACTGAATTCGAGTCGTCGTCAATTCGAGCATCGCGTCCTCGGTAGGCTGGTTAGCCGAAATTTTGGTAATTTACCTCAGGTTGTTTCAGTTTTCAAGGGGAGGCGGGTGCTGTGATCTTTCAAGACGTTGTCCATTCGAACGGTACCAGAGGAGCTGATTGTGACGAGCAATCCAGTTTCCGAGGTGCGATCGAATGGAGTTTGAAGGACAACTCCCCATCAATCTTGCCGCGAAATTCGCAGGGCTCATCAGCCTACTGCTTTTCTACTATTGCCGCAGGTTCCGCGCCGCGCTTAAGGTACGGAAATTCAGGCGCCACACCGTGAGGCGAAAATCAGCACCCTTCCTGCATCCCCGGGGCTGCAGCGCCAACTGGGATTAGGCTCGACGACGGCTGCCGTGATTGGCGGAGTCATCGCGGTCGGCATCTTCCTCACGCCGGCCGGCATGGCTAAGGCGCTGGGGTCTCCATTCTGGCTGTTGCTGGTGTGGCTGATAATCGGCGGCATGACGCTGAACGGCGCGCTCTGCTATGGCGAACTCGCGGGCCGCTTCCCCCGCGCCGGCGGCGCCTACGTTTATCTTCAGGAAAGCTACGGCCCTCGCCTCGCCTTCCTGTTCGGCTGGATGTGCCTGCTCGTCATGGATCCGGCCGTGGCGGCGTTCCTGTCAACCGGCATGGCCGGATATCTTGCTTATATCGTCCCGCTTCCTCCGCCCGCCATCAAGATTGTCGCGGTCGCGGTCATTTGCGGGCTGTGCGCGATGAACGTCGTCAGCATTCGGGTGAGCGCAGCCTTCCTGCGCTGGACCACTTGGCTTAAACTCGGCTTGCTCGGCTTGCTCACGGTTTGGGCGCTGGTCTTCCGGCTGGGATCGTGGTCAAATTTCCTGCCCTTTGTGGCGCAACGTCCGGGTTCCTTGCCTTTGGCGCCCGCGCTGGGCGTGGGAGTGGTGGGCGCATTCTTTTCATTTGGCGGATGGTGGGACGTGAGCAAAATCGCCGGCGAGGTGCGCGATCCCGGCCGCACTCTGCCGCGAGCGTTGCTGTTTGGCATGTTGGCCGTGACTGTGGTTTATGTCGTGGTGAGCATGACCTTTCTTTATCTGGTTCCGTTGGACAAAGTTACCTCTGACCAGGCTTTCGTTGCGCAGGCGGGAGAGGTTTTGTTCGGACCAACCGGCGGCGTCGTTTTCGCCGCCATTGTCATCATCTGTCTCATTGGAAGCCTTTCGGCGCTCATTATTTCCGCGCCGCGGGTTTACTATGCCATGGCCAAGGACGGCCTGTTCATGAAGGCGGTTGCACAGACCCACCCGCGCTTCGGCACCCCGGCGAACGCAATCGTCATTCAAGGAACGATCGCTTCGTTCCTGGTGCTGATCGGGAGTTTTGAGCAAATCATCTCCTACGCGGTTTTCATTGTGGTGTTTTTTCTGGGCCTGACTGTTGCGGGCTTGTTCGTGCTGCGCCCGCGGCAGCGAGCGGCCGAATCCGTAATCCTGACGCCCGGGTATCCGGTGACGCCGGTTGTGTTTTTGATCGTGGTCGCGCTGGTGCTGGTCCTGGTTGGGGCCCATAGCCCAAAAGAAGCGTCGCTTGGCGTGGTAGTCGTATTGGCGGGATTGCCGGTGTACGAAATATTGCGGCGCAGGCGGGTGTTGGCTGCGGCGGACAATCCAGTGCGGCCGGACGGCCAGCTTCCTGAAGAAGTGTGAAGCATGTCAACGAAAATCAAAGTAATTGAAGATAGCGAAGCGCAGGGCGAAGTCGCGGAAGCTTACGACTACTGGCGCGCCAGCTCCGGACGCAAGCAGGTTCCCGGAATTCTGAAGTGCTTTAGCGCGCGGCCAGATTTCCTAAAGCAGGCGGTCAATTTTACCAACACCCTGCAATTTTCCGCCGGTCATCTTTCCCGCCTCCATAAGGAAATGATCGGCTGTTACGTATCGTTTCTAAACGATTGCGCCTCAAGCCTCGACAGCCATACGTCTTTCTTGAAGGCCCAGGGCGCGTCCGATCAAACGGTTGCAGCTTTTGGAGAGGGCGATCTCAGCAAGGCAGAACTCACGGCCGCGGAGCGGGCGCTGTTGAACTATGTCAAGATCATAACGGACGCAGCCTATCGTTCCACGCCCGCAGACGTGCAAAAGCTGCGTGACGCCGGCTGGAACGAAGAGCAGATCGCCGAGGCCGCCTACGTTACTGCGCTGTTCGCCATGTTCAACCGCATCGCCAACGCTTTCGGAATTCCGCCGCAAAACTACTTCACCACAGGAAGGCTCACACCATGAGCGAGGGAAAAAAGCTGCGCATTCCGGGCTACATTGAGGCCGTATCGGAGTTGGGTCTGAAAATCAAGCTGATCCAGGACGCCGACGCCACCGGCGACACCGCCGTCGCCTACGACGAATGGCGCGCCCAATCCGGGCGAGAACTGACGCCCGGGATCCTAAAGTGCTTCGGGCAGAGGCCGGATTTCCTGCGCCAAGTCATGCAATTCTCCAATACCGTTCATTTTTCCGAGGGCCACCTCACGCGCCGCAACAAGGAAATGATCGCCAGCTACGTTTCCTTCCTGAATCGCTGCCCGTTTTGACTGGATAGCCATGCTCACTCCCTGCGTGTTCAGGGAGCCACCGATGAATGCCTGAGCACCGTACTGGAAGGCAAACTGGACGCAGGCGGCCTGACGCCGGCGGAGCGCGCCCTGTTGGAATACGTCAAGCTGATCACCGAAGCTTCGTCCAGCTCTACCGCGGAAGACGTGCAGAATTTGCGCGATCACGGCTGGACGGAAAACCAGATCGCCGAAGCCGTGTACATCACCGCCATGTTCGCTTTCTTCAATCGCGTCGCGGATGCCTTCGGAATTCCCTCGCAGAATAGTCTGGTGACCGGGAAATTCGGGCCGTAGCTTTGACGCGCCTGTGGGCGGCGAAAAGGCCAAACGCGGATGACCAAGATCCTGGCCTCAGGCGCTAAAGCGCTGCGCTATTTCGAAGGGGTAACGGCACGAGTGAAACTCGTGCCCTTCCCAACCGGCACAACCTCGACATTTTCCCGCGGCTAACGAAACTCGTGCCTTCCCGAATCACGGCTTGGCTTCCGCCTTGGCCTCGGCCTCCGGCGAGAAAGAGCCACAACGGGCGCGCATGCCTTGGCGAAATTTCTCGCGCTCCTCGGGCGTCATTTGCTCCCAGCGATGCCTCATGCGGTATCCCCACGGACCGCGGTGGCTCGATCCGCGGAAGCCGCGCAACCCGCCGAACAGAAGCCAGCTCAAAACCATGAGACCCAACGCCTGCCCAAAAGTGATCGCCGGCAAGCGGAACAGGCTGGGCATCAGCCAGTTCCACAAGTAGTGAATGGCCTCTCCGAATACAAAAACGGCGATGCTTGCAAAAACCACAATCTTCAACACCATCAATCTAATCCAGTGTCGTTTCATTTTCTTGTCCTCATTCCTGGTTGAACTCGTCGTAGATCCCTTGCAGCCGCTCGCGTAAATGCAGCACCGCGTAGTGCTTGCGCGACAGCAGCGTATTCACGCTCAGGCCGCTTTCCGCGGCTAGCTCCTTGAAGCTGCGGCCTTCGATCTCATGCGCGACAAACACTTCGCGCTGCTCTTCCGGCAGCTCTGCCATCGCGTCTTGCAGTTCCTCAAGCAACACCGACCGCGCGTAAGCCGCCTCGGGACCGCCATCGGATGACGGCAGCAGGTCTTCGAGCAAGAGCCGTTCTCCGTCGTCCATCTCGAACGCCTGATCCGCCAGCGCTTCCGGCTTTTTCTTGCGAAACAAATCCGAAATCCGGTTGCGCGCTACGCGAAACAGCCAGGCGCTAACCTGCTGAATCGGCTGCGTCAGGCGGTACGCTTCCACGAGTTCGTAAAAGACATCTTGAAGAATGTCTTCGGCGTCACTCGCATCCGGCACTCGCCTGCGGATGAAGTTGCGCAGACGAGCCTGCTCCCGCCCGATGGTCTCGGAAATCCGTTGATCCTGTTCGGCGGCCATTCCGTCTATCGCTAGCGTCTGCTTCATCTACGACTGTAGACGAACGAGGGGCACAAATATTGTGAGGTAATTCAGTATTTTCTGCGGTCTTGGTTCCAGCGAGACCAAATCGGAGGGTTAGAGCTTGATTCTAATTTGGCTGCCCCCCAGGGATTCGAACCCCGATATGCTGATCCAGAGTCAGCTGTCCTACCATTGAACGAGGGGGCAG
>Ga0209415_10002629_pt1 | contig 33528 bp, 23 predicted proteins | sample PeaSoiSIISIP2007_FD_187696 | JGI IMG/M metagenome (GOLD analysis project Ga0209415, IMG submission 187696) | Peat soil microbial communities from Weissenstadt, Germany - SII-SIP-2007 (SPAdes) (version 2) | ecosystem: Environmental > Terrestrial > Soil > Wetlands > Peat | place: Germany... | reverse complement strand
CCGGGACTGATTCCCACCCCGGGATGGGTCGAGAAGGTCTTCAAGCATAAATGGTATGCGGGCGAAACCATGTCTGTAGCCATCGGGCAGGGCGCGGTGGTGGTGACGCCTTTGCAACTCGCGCGCATGATTGGCACCGTCGCCTCGGGCGGAGTCTTTTGCCGGCCGCATCTCGCCTTCAAAGACCAACTGCTGGCGCTCGGCGTTGATCCGCCGGACGAATCGGCGCAGAATTTTCCCCTCGCTGAAAGTACGCTCGACGTCGTCAAGCGTGGTATGTGGGGTGTCGTCAATGAGGATGGAGGGACAGGCATCGAGGCGCGCTGCCCTGGCATTGACATTGGCGGCAAGACTGGAACCGCCCAGGTGGCCAGCGTGGACCTCATGAAGTCGGCGCAGAGCGCAAGCTTCAAGACCAACGCCTGGTTCGTCGGTTTTGCCCCGGCCAGCCGACCTGAGATCGTGGTAACGGCTCTTGTGATGCATGGCGGACACTCCACCGTAGCGGTGCCCGTGGCGCGCGAGGTGATTAAAGCGTATTTCGACAAGAAAAACGGGCAGAAGCCCCTGGTGGCGCCGGTACAGACTCAGGCGCGCATGCTGAGCAAAGCCGGTGAGGCGCAACTCCCCGCCCCGCCGGTCGGCACGGCGGCCCGCTGAAGCCGGATGCGGGGTAGTTGGATTGGTAGCGCTGGCCTTCAGGCCAGCATTTGCCGGCCCTTCGCGGTGCTCAGGGCAGGCTCTAAAGGGCGGCGCTACTTTGAGCTGCTCGCCGGCATGGGCATAAGTTATGACCAAGAAGTTTCGGTTTCGCGATGTCGACTGGCTGCTGCTGGGACTGGCTATTGCGATTGCCATCATCGGAGTTATCGAGATTTACAGCACCACAGAGCACACTGTCCTCCAGGGGCAATACAAGAAGCAGATCTACTGGTTGCTCCTTAGTATTGTCCTGGCCTTAGCGATCAGCCATCTCGACTACCACTTCCTTTTGGAACAAACTCCCTGGCTCTACATTTTGTCCGTGCTTGTCCTGGGAGAGTTGCTGGTGGCCGGCCATGCCATCGCCAAGACCAAGCGGTGGCTGCGGTTCGCCGGCCTAACTTTCCAAGTGTCAGAGTTAGTCAAATTGATTATAATACTCTGTGTAGCGGCTTATTTTGCCCAACGGAGAGGCAAGTTCGCTACATGGGCCGACTTGGTAAAACTGGGGTTGGTGGCGGCAGTGCCGGCAATCCTGGTGGCCTTAGAACCGGACCTCGGCACCGCGTTGACATTTTTCGCGATTCTCGGCGCGGGTATCCTGCTCGCGGGCATTCAATGGCGGCAGGTCGCGGTGCTGTTGTTGTTGGGGGTTCTGTGCCTGCCGGTGGGATGGCATTTCCTCCGGCCCTATCAGCGCGATAGGTTTATGACCTTCTTTCACCCTTCACAAGACATGCAAGGAACAAGCTACCAAGTGACCCAAACCAAGATTGCGATCGGCTCAGGTGGTCTGCGGGGGAAAGGCATTGGAAATGGCACCCAAAGTCATCTGGGATTCATCCCTGTCTCGCAGGCAGACGCTATTTTCGCCGCCTTTGCAGAGGAGCAGGGATTCGTCGGTACGCTGATTGTTCTGCTGCTCTATTTCGCGATGTTGCTCCGCCTGTTGGACGGGGCGCAAATGGCGCCAGACCGTGCCGGAGCGTTTCTGCTGGCCGGGTTGGCGTCGGTGCTGTTCTTCCAGGTAGCCATCAACACGGGAATGATGATCGGGCTCTTCCCGGTGACGGGCATTCCGTTGCCGCTTATGAGCCAGGGAGGATCTTCCCTGCTTTTTACATTCCTTGGCTTGGGCGTGGCTATGAACGTCCGGGCAAGGCGATTTGTGAATTAGGTGTAATCCGTGTGAAGCGGGTAGTGCCCCAGCCGAGCACAAAAAAGGCTCGCGTGATCGTCGCCCCTGCAAAATCGGGGGTTGCTGGAAGGGGTGAAGAATCCGGATCCCCGCTGCGGCGGGGATGACGAATGTTGGGGGCTGAAGTTTGATTCTGAAGCTGGCTGCATTCGGGCCAGTAGGTTGCGGAGAAGGCGGGTCCGCAGTGTTGCGCGCTCCGAGGCGCGCCACCAGAGCCACTTGAGATTGATTGAGCCCGGTCTTGCCGCTGAGGAGCTTCAAAGCTCAATAAGAAGGCCGGGTCAGGGAAGCTGAGGGTTGATCTCCGCATAACGCTGTCGGAGTAGCGCTGACCTTTAGGTCAGCACAGCGAATGCCGACCTGAAGGTCGGCGCTACAGCACGCGACAACAAGCGGATGGATCCCCCGCCGGCCCTGAAAAGGAGTTTTCATGTCAAAGGAGATGTATATCTCTTCGTCTTTACACGAGACGAAGCTGGCCGTCGTGGAAGACGACCAGTTGGTGGAAGTGTATTTTGAGCGAGATACGGATGTGGGGCTGGTAGGGGGAATCTATAAAGGGCGTGTCAGCCGGGTGCTTCCCGGGATGCAATCTGCGTTCGTGGACATCGGGCTGGACCGGGATGCTTTTCTCTACGTTTCGGATTTCTTTGAGGACCAGGAAGATTACGACAAGGTTCTCGAAGAGGCGGAAGCGAAGGCAATCAGATTTGACGCGGAGTCGGCACAGGCAGCGCCGGCCGCTACGCCCTCCGCCGAGTCGGAGACCCAGGAGGCACCGCCCCAAGTCCCGGCCGCCTCGAACGCGACAGCCCAGATCGCTGCAGCTCAGCCCGCCGAATCACCCGCAACTGATACTCCCGCTGTTCCCGGGGTGGGAGTGACCCCTGCTTCACCTGCACCCTCGGGTGGAGCTCATGAGCCCGCCAACTTTGAGCCACGCGGCCGCCGCTGGCGGCATCGGGGGCGGAAGTTCGGCGAGCATCGCCACGCGGAACACAGGTTCGTCCCGCGCCAGGACGGCCCCGCGCCTCCGCCGTTTGAGATTCTGCCGGGCGAATCCCTGGCGAAATACGGCCATGCTATGCCGGAGCCCCAAGATACTGTCTCGGCTGAGGCGGAAGACGGCGAGGTCCTGGAACAGGCTGAAAGCGGAAATATTGCGGAGATAGCCGCCGAAGAGTCTGCGACTTCAGAACTGGCGCTGACGGAGGCAGGCGTGGCTTCAGGTGACCGGCCGGAGGCCGAGGTTTCTCCCCGAACACTCGCAACTTCAGGCCTCAGCCCCATATTGGCTGTTCCTCCTCCTTCATTGGAAGGATCAGAGGAGATTGTCCCGACGGATTCTCGTTCCGCGGTCGTCGTTCCATCTCCCGCGCCATTAGAGCCTGTGGAGGACGTAGCGCCCGCCCTTGAAGCGGCAGTCGCCCCAGCAGCCGGCTTTGCAACGGCCGAGGTGGTCCCCGCGGCTGCAAGCGTGGACGCCGGGCCAAGCACAGAAGCGGGAACGGTGGGGATTGTCGAAGAGAGAGTCGGACGCGGGTCTTCCGAGCCCTCAATTGACTCAGAAGTTCAGCCAGTCGAAGCGGAAGTCGAAACTGAGCCGGGTGGCACGGCGGATGAGAGGAGCGCCTCAATGGACGCCTCCCCCGCCACTGTCTTAGAGCCCGAGGAGGAGATCCAGGCCGAATCCGTTTCGCCGACCTCTGAAGCCGCCGAGGGTGTCACTGAAACCCCCGCGACGTCCGGCCGGGAAACCCAAGTTACGCAGGATGCGGCCGTTCAGTCCGCAGGAGCCGAGAACCCCGGGGCGCCCAAGGAGGGAACATATACCTTGCGGGAGCCCCACCAGCGTCCTCGGTTTGCGCCCCGGCGTGGCCGGAGAGGGCGTCGAGGATCGGGTTATCAGGGTCGGGGCGAGCCCCAGTGGGAATCACGGCCCGGCAACGATCAGCCGGTTCAGATTTCGAAGCTGTTGAAAGAAGGCCAGGAAATCCTTGTACAAATCTCCAAAGAACCGCTCGGCACGAAGGGCGCGCGCATTACCTCTCATATCGCCCTACCCGGCCGTTACCTCGTCTACATGCCCACGGTCGAGCACATCGGCGTGTCGCGGAAGATCTCATCGGAAGATGAGCGCCTCCGGTTGAGGAACATCGTCCTTGAGAACAAAGGCTCCTTGACGGGCGGGTTCATTGTGCGCACCGCAGGCCAGGGCCGCGACGAGGAAGAGCTGAAAGCGGATCTGAAGTTCCTCTCCACTCTCTGGAATGAGATTAAGAGCCGAACGGAGCGCGCCAAGGCTCCCGCGCTGATCCATCGTGATCTCGACCTGGTTCAACGCATGCTGCGCGATACGCTCACTCCGGACTTCAAAAGCGTGCGTGTGGACAACGAAGTTCAGTATGAGCGTGTGTTGGACTTTGTGAATCGCAGCCAGCCTTCCTTGGTCGGCAAGGTCAAGCTTTATGGCCGCGAGACACCCATCTTCGAGGAGTTCGGAATCCAGTCGGAGATCGAAAAGGCGCTCAAGCCCAAGGTATGGCTTAGATCTGGAGGCTACATCGTCATTAACCAGACCGAAGCCCTGGTGGCCGTCGATGTGAACACGGGCAAATACGTGGGCAAGACCAACCGGCTGGAAGATACCATTCTGAAAACCAACTTCGAAGCCGTTAACGAGATCGTCCGTCAGGTTCGCCTGCGCGATCTGGGCGGGATCATCGTCGTCGATTTCATCGACATGGACGAGCGCAAAAACCGCGCCAAGGTGACGCAGGTGCTCGAGGAGGCCCTGCGCAAAGACCGGGCGCCCACCAAGGTCATCGCCTTCCATGATTTTGGTCTGGTGGCCATCACCAGGAAACGCGTCAAGCAGTCCTTAGAGAGAACGCTGTGCGAGCGGTGCACCTATTGTTCCGGTTCAGGGTGGGTCAAGTCCCCGACGACGGTTTCTTATGAGATTCTGGCGGAAGCTCGAAAGATGGCCGGCCAGATCGAAGGCAAGGTCATGACCGTGCGGGTGAATCCGGAAGTGGCCAAAGTTCTCAAATCTCGTGATGGAATGCTGATTGCGGAGCTTGAATCCCTCACTCAAAAAGACGTCATCGTCAAGAGCGATGCCGCCGTGGAACAGGAGAGGTTCGAAATATTCTAAAAGCAGTGACGAGTGGCAAGTGACGAGTGACGAGCCGGAAAAGCAGTAGCAAATAACAAACGTGTCATTCTGAGCGAAGCGAAGAATCTCTGCAGTTTGATTGCAGCCTGCGAATCAGAAAATGACGGCTGAGGTCCTTCGCTGCGCTCAGGATGACAGCCGCTGCGCTCAGGGTGACGGCCCAAGAAACGCACCACTCGTCACTGCTTTCCCGGCTCGTCACTCGTCACTGCTTTTCAAGTATTCGCCACATGGTTCCCGCGAAGATGTTGTCCTGTGCTGACTTTGGAACCGCGCAGGTGTCGAGCATCTTGTGATAGCGGGCCAGCGCCAAGTCAAACTCCTCCAAATCTCCGCCGAACACATCAGATCCGAACACGATCTTTTCGAAGGCGCTGGCCGCGGACTTGGGAGTGTGCGGGCTCTCCACTCCGGACCACCAGAAGATCGAATTGAAGAAAGCATAATTGTTCTGGGTTTTGATCAGGGTTGAGCCCGAAAGGTCAAAATAGAGATTGGGGTGCCAGCGGGCCAGTTCTCCGGCCCAAGCGTAGTCCGGGTTGCCGAGATGCGCGCCGATGAGGGTGATTCCCGGGAAGTGCCGCGCCACGCCGTCGAGAGTCGTGACGCGCATCCGTTCGATGCTTACATCAACCGGGATCGTGGGGTTTACGCGCATTACGATTCCCGTGTGGAACAGAATAATCATTCCGTACTTTTCAGCTCGCTCGTAGATCGGCCAATAGCTGGGATCGTAGAACTGCTTGAGGGGAGTTTCCATCTCGCCCAGACCGCGAAATCCTGCCGCGTGGAATTCGTCCACAAGTTCCAGGGCACGCGGATCGTCAAGATCGATATCGCCAAATCCGATCAGCCGGTTGGGAGCTTTGTCGATCAAGGGCTTCGCGGTGGCCAGATTGTCGTGACGAACCAGAAGAAATGCCAGCCCGTCTACAGATTCCAGCTTAGCGAGCAGTCTGTGAATGAACTCGGGATCACCATTGTAGTGGACGTGGCAATCGATGAGTTTCGGAGCAACAGTTTGCGCGCTCGCCGAAGCGCAGGCTAACGCCAATGGCAGAATCGCCAGAAGCCAATATTGCTTAGTCATTTTCACTCCTTCTTGCAGATCATCGTAGGGGCAACCCTTGTGGCTGCCCTTGGGCGGCCGCAAGGGCCGCCCCTACTTCACAGAAACCGGGTACGCTTCCAAAGCACCCAGCCGCAGGTGAAAAGGAAACACAGCATAGCGAAGGCGAGCAGCGACGTCCAGACAAGATTTATCATCATGGGGGGACGATGCGCTCCTCGAGCCAGGAAGAAGAAAATGCCCACTGCTACTCCGACAATCAGAAGGTCCCACCAACGCCGGCCCGCCCTTCGACCGGCTGCCTCTTCGAGCGCCGAAGCTTTTGTGGGTTCGGAGTCGAGTTGATAGCGCACCGCCTCACGCCTTTGGCTGGCGCGCCATGATTCCTGCTCGGAGGCGGGCGCCTCGGCCAGGCTGATGGCCACCGCCCCGGCGATCATCGTGGCCGAACCGGCGAGGATCAGCCCCTGCACCGCTCCGCTTTTGCCACCTAGTTCTCCGAAAACCAGGACGCCCCACGCCAGTCCCCAAAGCTGGTTGGTGTTCGACAGCGGGATTCCACGCCCAATACCGATATATTTCGCCGCGTATTGCTGAAACAGGTCTCCCAGCACCCAGCAGAATCCTCCCAGGAAAAGCCAGAACAGCGCTGGGCGCGCCTGGGCAAGCTCCTTGAGAAGGGGAGTGAGGCCACCGCGAAAAACCAGCGCCAGGGCCGTCATAGTGAACAGTTCGCCGACTGTGAAAACGGTCACAAAGGAAAGCGGGTTCATGCCGCTGATGTAAGCCTTGCGATAAGGGATGTACATCGTCCCCCAGAGGAGTCCTGCACCCAGCGCGGCCAAAACTCCGGCGGCGGCGCGATGCGGCGTCCCCACTCCGTGCTGCGCCGTGGCATAAGCCAGCAAGCAGGCTCCAACCACGATCGCCGCCGCGCCGCCCAGGACCTTCGACCCTTGGCGGACGCCGGCCCCGCGCAGTTCGTTGAACAAGAACCATCCCCAGAACAATCCCACGAGGCTATTGACGTTCCATAACGGGAAAGCCACCGACAGTCCCACGTCGCGGATGGCGAAAACTGTAAGCGTATTTGCTACCGCCCAAAGGGCGCCGGCCAGGATCGCCCAGATCACCAGGTGAGCTCTTGCCCTGAGGTCGTCGAAGACGTAGCCAGTGCCTTTCAGAACGGTGGGCAGTGTCCAGCGCGCCACGAACACGCCCACGACCATGGCGAGCGAAATCACAAAGGGCGACAGTCCCACGGTCACCAGCTTTGTCGGGGCCTCTGCCCCGCCCAACCACGCGCCGGCAGCGAGACCGGATATCACCCCCACGCCGTGCATCGAGCGGGCGCCCGCGGAAGTTGAAGTGTCAGTTTTTGTGAGCAGGCTGGTACCCTCTTAGTGAAGGTAAAAGAGAAGCAGAAGGCCAAGAATCAGCACAACCGCCGGCACCCAGAAATGACTATCGCTCAGAATGACTTTGTATAGCCCTGAATTCACAGCGCCCTGCCTCGACAAATAATGTACTGTCCCGAAAGTATAAGATTGTACACTAGCCTGTGAATTGAGTCATTGGGACATTGAGTCATTGGGTCATCGGATCATTGGGCCATTGAGCCATTGAAACCCCGAGTCATCGTGCCTCATGGCGTAGCGTGACAACGATACATTCGGTTAATGACTTAATGACTCAATGGCACAATGAATCAATGACTCAATGGCCCAATGACTCAATCGCTCAATGACTCAATCGCGCGACGAAGGAGCCTGTCATGTCCAACAATAATTACCGCATCGCCCTGATTCCCGGCGACGGGATCGGTAAGGAAGTGATCCCAGCCGCCGTGAAAGTCTTACAGGCGGCGAGCTCACTTGGCGATCGGTTCAGCCTCTCCTTCCATGAGTTCGAGTGGGGCTGCGAGTACTATCTCCGCACGGGCCGCATGATGCCCGAGGATGGGCTGGAGCGGCTTCGTCCCTTCGACGCCATTCTTCTGGGTGCTATCGGGCATCCGACCGTTCCCGATCACATCTCACTCCGCCAACTCCTGCTGCGAATCCGCTTCGGGTTTGACCTGTACGTCAATTTGCGTCCCATTGAGATCCTCCCCGGCCTTGAGCCGCCGCTGCGTGGGAAAGGCGCCGAGGACATTCGAATGCTCTTCGTTCGCGAAAACACGGAAGGTGAATACTGCGGAGTGGGAGGCCGGTTTAAACAGGGCACGCCCGATGAGATCGCCGTGCAGCAGTCCATTTTCACGCGCAAAGGCGTGGAGCGTGCGATCCGTTATGCTTTCGAGCAGGCGCGGCGCCGCCCCCGCAAGCGCCTGGCCAGCGCCACAAAGTCAAACGCCATGGCCTACACCATGGTTTTGTGGGACGAAGTGCTCGGCGAGTTGGCCAGGGATTATCCCGAAGTCCACGTCGCAAACTACCACGTCGATGCGCTCGCCGCCCGCATGATCACTCATCCGGAGAGTCTGGACGTGGTGGTGGCTTCAAACTTGTTTGCGGACATCCTCACCGACCTCGGCGCCGCCTTGCAGGGGAGCCTCGGCCTTGCCGCCAGCGCCAACCTGAATCCGGTCCAGTGCCTCGGCCCTCCTATGTTCGAGCCTGTGCACGGCAGCGCCCCCGACATCGCAGGACGCGGCATCGCCAACCCCATTGCCGCCATCTGGGCGGCAGCGTTGATGATGGAGCACCTTGGAGAGCTACAAGCAGGGGTGCGCATTTTCGAGGCGCTCAGGAAAGTGACCGGCGAGCGGCGCGTCCGCACTCCCGACCTCGGCGGAAGCAGCAACACGGAAGAATTTGCCGGGGCTGTGATCGCCAACCTCGTCGCACAGCGTGATCAGCCGTTGTAGGGGGCAACCCTGGCGTTTGGGCACGGGAGTTTCCACATTTTGCCAGCTTGGCGTGTGGGGCAGAGCCGCTGGCCGCAGGAGGCGGAGCGGTAGTTACGGTATCGAAGCTAGCGCCTGGTCAAGGTCGTCGATCAGATCTTCGACTGCTTCTACGCCTACCGAGACCCGCACCAGGCCGTCGGCGATGCCGATAGCCAACCGCTGCTCGCGTGGAACCGCCCGATGGCTCGTGGAAGCGGAATGAACGATCAGCGAGCGTGTGTCGCCGAGGCTGGCCGCGCGTGTGAAAATCTTAACGCCATCCATCACCTTCTTTCCGCCCTCATACCCTCCTTTGGCTTCAAAGCTGAGCATGGCGCCGAATGCCGTCATCTGCTTCTTGGCGATGTCATGACCTGGATGGCTTGGCAGGCCGGGATAGTTCACGTGCTCCACCCGAGGGTGGTGCGCGAGAAACTCTGCAACCTTCTGCGCATTCGAGGATTGAGCGGGCAAGCGGAGGTGGAGCGTGTGGGTGCCGCGCAGAATCAGCCAGGCATTGAAGGGGCTGAGGCATCCCCCGAAGTCGCGAAGAACTTCCTGATTGAGACGGCGAATGTAATCTTTGGGGCCGACCACAGCCCCCGCCATGGCGTCGCCGTGGCCGCACAAATACTTGGTGGCGGCGTGCACGACCACCGTGACGCCCAACTTGAGAGGCTGCTGGAGAACCGGCGAAGCAAAAGTGTTGTCCATCATGGAGGGGATGCGGTGCGCGCCAGCCAGTCGAGCGAGGGCCTCGATATCAAGAATCTCCAGCACGGGATTGCTGGGCGTTTCGAAATAGATCAACTTGGTGTTGGGGCGAATCGCCTTTTCAAACTCCTCAACCCGCGTGGACTGAACGAAAGTGGCGGTGGCGCCCAGGCTCGGAAGCATCTTGTTGAGAAAGTCGTAGGCAGCTCCGTAGAGCGACCGCGCGGCAACCACGTGGTCGCCCGCCCGGATGTATCCCAGGATGGCCGAAGAAATAGCCGCCATCCCGGAGGAAAAGACCTGGGCGGCTTCGCCGCACTCCAGCGCCGCCAGCTTCTCTTCGAGTGCGTGGAGAGTCGGGTTGCCGTAACGCGTGTACATGTAGCCGGGCTTCTCCCCTCCGTAAACGGCGGCCATCTCGTCGGAGTCGGCCGCGGCAAAAGTCGTGGCCTGATAGATGGGCGTATCCACGGCACCGGTCACGGGGCAGGGCGACTGCCCGGCGTGAACCGCCAAGGTCGCAAATCTGTAACCGTTCTTCATTGGACACCTCTCGTTTGCACTAGTAGCGCCGACCTTCAGGTCGGCATCTACTGGACGCTGACCTTAGGGTCAGAGGGTGTGAAACAATCCCGCCTGTCATCCTGAGCGAAGCGAAGGATCTCAGCAGTATGCTGTGGTTCAACGATCCACGAATAACTGCTGGGATCCTTCGCTTCGCTCAGGATGACAGATTCAGGATTGTTTCACGCTCTGTCAGCGTAATACTCACTGCGCGCAATGGGAAGAGCCAATTGCGTGACCTTCCAGAAGGCCATTCTCGAACCGCTGGACATCGTTTTGGGAAATGAACTAGACTTTTCCTTGCTGGTAAGAGATGACGCCGGGGGTGAGCCATGGCCTATTGTCCCGAATGCCGAACCGCAATTGACATCGACGATGAAGTGGAAGAGGGGCAGACGGTAGATTGTCCCGAGTGTGGAGTTGAACTGCAAGTGGTGAACACGGATCCCGTGGAGTTGGAAGCGCTCTCCAGTGAGGAAGAAGAAGAGGAGGCGTGGTGATTTGAGCGCTCGCACTCCTTTGAACCTTGCTTCGAGTACCGTGCCGGTTCGGTGGGGCCGCACTTCCCCGCAGCTGTCGTGCCGTCGCGTCCTGTGCGCCTTGCTCGCCGTAACTTGTCTTTTGCCTGCCTCCGGTCTCGCCGATAAGAAAAATAAGCCCCCCACCACCAAAACGGTGACCGGCCAGGTGCAGGACCCGGGCGAGAAGACTCTTGGGGGCGCGGAGGTGACGCTCAAGGATCTTCAGACGGGCAAGACATTGGCCATCTACGCGGAAGCTAATGGGCAATACCAATTTACCGGCCTCGATCCCCACCACGATTACGAAATACAGGCGAAGTACAACGGCGTCGCTTCCGAAACCCGACAGGTCACCTCCTTCGACACTCGCTGGAAAGTTGTGATCAACCTGACTATTCCCCCGCCCAGTTCTTAGCGGTGCAAATGCGCCGCCAAACCCGCCAAGCCCGGTCACAGTGGACGAGCGGTCCTCTCCTTCGGGAGTCTGCGCTCGGAATGACACACTCACGCGGAGGTCCGAATTGCTGTTGTCCGCCCGCGGGACTGCGCCGGCACAATTATCGGCAGCGCTCCTGGGACAACTTCGATGGCTGCGGGGAGTTCCTGCATGAATTCTCCGTCCCCGAATAGCTCCAAGCGGGAGGTGCTGAGTAAGGAGACTTGGCGGGCTTGAAAGTAGATAATGCGAGGGTGGCGCAGGTGTAGCCCGCGATAAGCGCGTGGAACCCAGCGCAGAAGTTCCCATTTGCCGATGTAAGGCACAATGCAAACGTCCAACAAGCCGTCATCGAGCTGGGCGTGCGGTGTCAGATGAATTCCGCCACCGTAGGAAACGTTGTTGCCGACCACCGCGAAGATGACTTCCCCCGAAAATCTCTGCACCTCGGAAACAATCTCCAGCGGTTCCGGACGATAGTTTTCAAGAGAGCGCAGGATCGACCAGGCATACGCCAAAGAACCTTTCAACCGGCGGACGCGCTCGTTGGCGTACCGGGTCACCACCGAATCGAAACCTGCGCCGGCAATACAACTGAAAACCGTGTTTCCTACTCGCCCCAGATCGATGCGGCGAGTGTTGCCCGCGCACAGCACTTCCGCCGCCGCGCGCGCTTGAATAGGTATTCCCAGGCCCTTGGCGAGATCGTTCCCACTCCCGCAGGGAATCACCCCTAGGGGAATCTCACTTCCCATTATTCCGTTGAGGACGTAGTGCTGAGTCCCGTCACCCCCGAGCGAAACGATGGCATCAGGTTTCTCAGCCGCGGCCTGGCGCGCCAATGCCAGCAGGTGCTGCGCGTCGCGGCTCTCCTGAACGTCGGCGACGGTGCCCCCGCGCCGGATGACCTCGAGCGCCTCGCGCAATGCCAATCGCGCCTTGCCCCGGCCCGCATTAGGATTGACGAGAATGATGAAACGCATGCGTGGGTGGTGCAGACCTGCTCTCCAAGGTCTGCGGTTCTTAAGCCAAGCAAAAGCCGCAGACCCCGAGAAGCAGGTCTGCGCTACTCATTGCCTACCTTGGGCACTGGAGGTTGGGTGTGGAGTGCTTCTGCTCCAAAGCTCTCGACGTGAAATTGAATGGCCGACTTGACATCAGCAAGCGCTGCCTCATACGTGTCGCCTTCCCCTATTACCACGCCCCCGACGCCGCATGGGTAGGCCACGTAACCGTCGTAATGTTTCTCGACAATGATCTTGATATGCCTCATCATCAAGCCCCAAACACTACTTTCACCGGTGGCCGCGTACCGATCCGGAAGATGACCTCGCGGCATTGACTCGGATCGAATTCCCAAGTCGGGTCGGTGAGCCGTTTCCAATCCGGTTGCTTCGAGTCGCCCGCCGCCATGGCAACAGCACCTTCTTTGATCTTCCGCTGCGCTTCGGCGTTTGATGGGAATAGCTTCAAGCCGACCAGCAGGCGAAAAAGCTTCTGCTTGCCGGAAACGTTATAGGAAATCTCCTCAATTACCGACGGAAGCCCTTTGTCCCTGAACCGGGCTTCGAAGTCCCGCTGCGCCTGCGCGGCGGCTTCCGCGTCGTGGAAGTCCGTGATGATGCGGCGTGCCAAGGCTTTCTTCACGTCGAGCGGGTGCTGCTTACCCGAACCCACGGCCTGTTTAAGCTCCTCGATCTGCGCCGTGGTCATATCCGTCAGCAGCAGGTAATACCGCCACATCAAATCATCGGAAATGGACATCAGCTTGCCGAACATCTCGCCGGGCGGCTCGTTGATGCCCACGTAATTCCCCAGCGACTTCGACATCTTCTGCACGCCGTCGAGCCCTTCGAGCAGCGGCATGGTCATGATGACCTGGGATTCCAGGCCGTATTCCTGCTGGATCGTGCGCCCCACCAGGAGATTGAATTTCTGATCGGTTCCGCCCAGTTCCACATCGGTTTCGAGCGCCACGGAGTCATAGGCTTGAGCCAGGGGATAAAGAAGCTCGTGAATGGCGACCGGGCGTTGCTCCTTGAAGCGCTTTGAGAAGTCGTCGCGCTCCAGCATGCGTGCCACCGTGTACTTGGAACACAACTTAATCCAGTCGCGTCCCGTCAACGCGCCTAGCCAGCGGCTGTTGAAGTCCACGACGGTCTTCTCGCGACTGAGTATCTTAAAGACCTGCTTCCTGTATGTCTCGGCATTCGCAGCCACCTGCTCAGGCGTCAAGGGCGGGCGCGTCACGTTCTGGCCCGAGGGGTCGCCGATCATGCCGGTGAAGTCGCCAATCAGAAAGACCACGGTGTGGCCGAGATCCTGGAAGTGCTTCATCTTGCGGATCACTACCGTGTGGCCCAGATGAATGTCCGGCGCCGTGGGATCGAATCCCACTTTGATGCGCAGCGGCTTTCCCGCGCGCGCTGAGCGCTCGAGTTTGGCCTTGAGTTCTTCCTCGCGGATCGTTTCTTCCGCGCCTTTGGTCAGGTAAGCAAGTTGTTCGTCGATGGTCACTCGGTTGACACAGTCCTTTTCGATTTCGAATGCGCAAAGAGGAATCATACCCGGCAGACGGCAATTTGGGGAGAAAACTTTGAATGGATAAATCCCTCGCCCCCTTGGCGGAGAGGGTGGCCCGCAGCCGGCGTTTTCTTCAGCCGGGGCGGGACGGGTGAGGGGGGGTGCGGGGCGGAAGGATCGGCAAGGCCAGAGCTCGGCAATCAGGGGACGGCAAGCCGGGCCCCTACTAGTCCGCAACGGAAAACTCCAGCTTATTCTCCGACCGGTCGATGCGCACCAGGCGGACGCGGACTCGTTCCCCCAGGCGGAACTGGCGCTTCGAGTGCTGTCCGATGATGGCGCGCAGACGTTCGCGGTAGACGTAAAAGTCGTCTTCGAGGCTGGAAAGCGGTACGAACCCTTCCACGAAAAGATCCGTCAGTTCCACGAAAAACCCGGGCTTGATCAGGTTGATGATGAGCGCCTCGAACTCATCACCCACGTGCTGCACCATAAACAAAACCTTTTTCCATTCGATCAGTTCGCGCTCGGCATCGGCGGCGCGGCGCTCCGATTCGGAAGTTTCGAGCCCCAGGGCGTGCAGCTCTTCCTGAGCAACAAAGGCCGCGCCCGGAAGCTGCGGCCCCGGCTGTGGTGCGGGCGTCTCGCCCGCTGTCGCCGGTCGTACTCTGCTCCCCGTTCCCACTTCCCTGTTCCCTCCCGCCTGTTCCTTGTTCCCTATTCCCTGTTCCCGGATCTTACGAACGCTGCCACCCTCCTGCGTCAGCGCTGCCTTCAAAATCCGGTGCACGATCAAATCCGGATAGCGGCGAATGGGCGAAGTGAAATGGGTATAGGTCGGAGCGGCCAGGGCGAAGTGGCCGACGTTTTCTTCCGAGTATCGTGCCTGCTTGAGCGAGCGCAGCATCAGGTAAGAGAGAATGCGCTCTTCGGGCTTACCCTCCAGGCGCTGGGTGAGCCGCTGATAGTTAAAGGGGCTGATTTTCAATTCGCCCTCGAGCGTCTCGTGAAAGCGCGGGTAGCGGTCGCGCTCATCACGCAGCCGCATGCGAGTGGAGCGCGCGGCGGGCAGTTCAATGCCCAGCGAATAGCCGAACGTGGCCGCGATCTCTTCGAACTCGATCACTTTTTTAGGGTTCGGTTTCTCGTGGATGCGGTAGAGCGAGGGAATGCCTCTGCCTTCCAGATACGATGCGACGGCCTCATTTGCCGCCAGCATGAACTCCTCGATGAGGCGGTGCGCGAAGTTGCGCTCCGAGCGCGTAATGCCGGTCATGCGGCCGTTTTCGTCGAACTCGATTTCGGGTTCGGGCAAATCGAAATCGATCGATCCGCGCTCCTCGCGGCGGCGGGCGAGCAGGCGCGCCAATTCCTCCATGCGTTTAAACTCGGGCACCAAGGCGGCGTAGCGCTGGCAGGCGGCGGGCTCGCCGGCCAGGATGTCGCGCACTGCCGTGTAGGTCATGCGTTCGGCGCTGCGGATGATTCCGGGGAGCAGTTCGTATTCCACCAGGCGTCCTTCGGCGTCGAACTCCATCAACGCAGATATCACCAGCCGATCCACGCGCGGGTTCAGGCTGCAGATGCCGTTCGAGAGTTCGAGGGGCAGCATGGGCACGGCGCGGTCGGGAAAATAGACGCTCGTGCCGCGCAGGCGCGCTTCTCGGTCCAGCGCCGAGCCCGGCCGGACGTAGTGGGCTACGTCCGCGATGTGAACGTGGAGCAGGTAGTTGCCCGAAGCCAGCCGCTCCACATACACCGCATCATCAAAATCCTTGGCTGTTTCGCCGTCGATGGTGACGATGGGCAAGCCACGATAGTCGCCGCGGCCTTCGCGGTCTCGCTCGGGAATGTACTGCGGAGCGGCGTCAGCCTCCGCCAGCACCTCGGCGGGGAATCGGTGCGGGAGGTGGAACTTGCGGATCATGATCTCCACGTCCACGCCGAAATCCTCGCGGCGCCCCAGAACCTCGATCACGCGCCCGCGCGGCAGGGCGGCTGGGCGAGGATAAGTGGTGATCTCGACGTCCACGACTAGACCGTCCAGATCGCGTGCGTCCCGGTGGTCGTTGGCCGCCACACCAGCTGAGCGTCCCTCGGACTCTCCCCCGAATTGCCGGTCGCGCCGTCGGGGCGGTTCGCGAACCGCCTTCACATCGGGAATCACAATCTCGAATGGAATTCGCTGGTCGAACGGCATCACGTAGTTATAACGCGTGCCCACGTGGAATTGTCCCACCACGGTCTTCTGCGCGCGCTCGATGACTTGAATGACGCGGCCTTCCATGCGGCCTTCGCCCTTGAACTCCTTCGTCGACCGTTGGTAGTGCACCTCGACGCGGTCGCCATGCAGTGCTGAGCCCATGCCATCGGGGGGAATGAAGATGTCGAGAACAGTGCCCGCCAGCGGCGAGTCGGGCACCACGAAGCCGTAACCGTCGCGGTGTCCAATCAGGCGGCCACTCACCACATTGGGCGATTTCGCGGCGTGGGCAGCGCGGACCTCCGGTTTTGAGCTCCGCGGCTCTATGTGTGCAGCAGGGATGCTGCGTCCAGCCGCGTCTGTCGCGGCGTGGCGGCCCTTGTAGACCAACGCGTAATGGTTTTTCTTCAAGTAAACGAGTTTCTTACTGCGGGCGAGATCCTTCAAAATACTCTTCAACTCGCGCGCCTGGCTGGAGCGCAGGCCCAACTCGAGCACCAGTTCGCGCAAACGGAAGGTCCGCTGTGGATCGCGCTCGAAGAGTTTGAGGACTTCCTGCTGGGACGGAACTTCGCGCATCGGGGCTCCTCCCCTAGTTTAGCACTCCGAGCGCGCCCGTTCTGGGGCGCTAAACTGCATGACTTTCCCTCGCATCGGTCGGCGGCGCCTTGCGCGTTCGGGTAATCAGGCGTATAAGGTCAGCTAGGAAGAAATGAGCAGCGAATCAAGAGCTCTCGGGAGGGGCATGAAAGCCGCCGCGCGAGTCATTGGCTATGCGTGCATCCTGATAGCCTTTTTGCTTTCCTCTGTTGTTGTCGCGTATGACGTCATCATCAATTGGCGGGCTCGCAGCTTCATCAGGGTTCTAAAGACGATTGAGGTCGGAAAAACTACCGGGCGTGATGCGGTCGCGATCGCCGAGCGCTTCGGGGGCAGCGCATCCGTCTCCGAGCATACGGTCGCCACAACATCTGATACGTGGAGCTCGCACGATGTCCCCATGACTGCGTGCGTGGCAGGTGATTGCGAATTGGCGTTCTACGCGAATCCGAGATTGCCCGCGTTCAAGTGTCTGGCTGATTATTGCTTCGGACATCCGGTTTTTCAGCGCAGGGTGCCGTGGAGCGGCATGGGAGTTTCGATGGAGATCAAGCGCGGCGTGGTCCAGGAGTTGCACGGGGGGATGATCTCGATCGATGCTGAGATAGAACATTCCGCGCAAACGAACGTTTACAGCGGGGAGTCCCCTGTGGGTAGGTGGAATACGACGCCTTGGCGCATCCATAAGCACCAAATACACAACATGACGGGCGGCCCCGTGCATAGTAGAAGCGAAATCAGAGTCGAGGCGTGGTCTTCTGCGCCTCGCGATCGAATTTTGAGTGCGTTTGACTTTAACACGCGCTGCTTGTGGCTGGGCGTTCACTGCTCGACCTGCCAGATCCTGCCAAGCGCTTGTGACGCGTACAACCACGGCGACTGGTACGAGTTCGAAATGCCGGAAGTGGCCTTGGCAAAGTTCCGCCAAGCCGTGAATAGTTGCGCTCTGGGTGTTGATCTAAGGGCTGTGTATCGCCAACTCGAGGACACCAACGGATCCGGCCGCGATCAAAAGCTGCGCGATCTCCACCCCGATAGTCTCCAGCTTCCATTCGGAGCCGAAGTCGGAACAGGGAGTTCATGCGATATAGACTTTTACGTTAAGAAATGGCGTCTGGATTGGGGCTCGCCCCGGGGCCCTGGCGACCGGTACGTCACATTCGTCATGGACGACAACTGCCGCCTCAAGCGCATCGTTTCGCGGGTGGACGGCATTCCGAGCCGCCCTTGAAAGTCCGACTTCGGCCATCGTAGATGGTGTCGAAGGGCCAGGTAGAGCGCTTACTTCGCGACACAGAGTGCGTAGACGCGTCATTCATGGGTATGAAAGCTGTTTTTACTGCCTACTGCCTACTGCCTACTGCCTACTGCCCTCTGCCTTCTGGAACTTCTGCCGTGTCTCTCACATCCAACACGTATGGAGGTGCAACAATGTACGCCATTACAGGTGCGACCGGAAATACAGGCAGTGCGATTGCTACGAAACTAATGGCCCGCGGGAAGAAAGTTCGGGTGATCGGCCGTGACGCCAGACGGCTTGAAGAATTCGTCCGCAAGGGCGCGGAAGCCTTTGTGGCAGACGTAACTGATGCCGAGGCGTTGACCAAAGCCTTTACTGGAGTGGAGGCCGCCTATGCAATGATTCCCCCCAATCCTGCATCCCCGGATGTGAGCGGTTACCAGGAGCGGGCGAGTGATGCGCTGGCGGCGGCAATCGTCAAGAGCGGCGTGGGGCACGTCGCGCTGCTCAGCAGTGTGGGCGCTGACAAATCCCAAAAGACAGGTCCCGTCGTCGGCCTGCACAACTTTGAGCAGAAACTGAACGGTGTCGTCGGACTGAACGCCGTCTATATTCGTGCCGGCTATTTCATGCAAAACACCCTGCCCCAGATCGGGGTGATTCAGAACTTCGGCCTCTTGGGCGGTCCCTTGCGTGCCGATCTGGCCGTAGCCATGATCGCGACGCAGGATATTGGCGACTGGGCCGCAGAGGAGTTGCTGCGTCTCGATTTCAGCGGCAAGCAGGCGCGGGAACTTTTGGGCCAGCGCGACCTGACTTACAAGGAAGTTGCCTCTGTGATCGGGCAGGCCATCGGCAGGCCGACGCTTAGCTATTCGCAGTTTCCGCCCGCACTCGTCAAGCCGGCCTTGCTCCAGTCAGGCATGTCCTCGAACATGGCGGACCTTATTCTGGAAATGTCGGAGGCGCTGAATTCCGGTTACATGGCCCCTCTCGAAGCGCGCTCGGCCCAGAACACCACGTCCACCGCATTTGAAACATTCGTCGCACAAGAGTTCGTGCCGCGCTTCAAGGGAAAAGCCGCAGGCGCCTAGCCTTCGGTCGTAGGGGCGGCCCTTGTGGCCGCCCGGATCCTCGCTCGACTCAAGTCGGCGCTGCATTCAAATCAGGTCGCAGCCCACTCAAAGCCCCAAGGTGCAAAGGAACACAAAGTGCTGGTAGTATGTTTTCTTTGTGCCCTTTGCGTACTTTGCGCCTTTGCGCGAACCTTTTGTCACTATAGGCACTTCTTTGTCACCAGCGGTTCCGCTTCGAAAACGATATAATGTCCACGTCCTTGGCGGTATGAGGAGGATAGACCATGCATGCAGGATTGAGGGCTTCTCGAACCTCGTTGGCGTCAGCGGTTCTTGCCGCCCTTGTTTTATGCCCGGCGAAAGCGGCCACGCTCCATCTGAGTGCGCGCACCATTAACGAACGTGCCGTGACCAGCAATATAACGCTCTCCAAAGACGGCTCGGCGCTGCAATTGCAATCCGGCGAGGTCATTCAGGATGACGGCCCCGCTTCCGGCTTCTCTTACAAGCCAAATCAGGAAAAACTCTCGCCGGGCATCGAGATTCGCAAGCAACTGCTGATCTCCGATCCTCGGGCGGGCAAGGCGGTCCTGATGGTGGCCATCGGCGGCGACCTGAAAGTGGAGGTAAACGGCCACCCACAGAAGCTTGGTGCGCCGCAAAAGACAGGCTGGGAGTGGCAGGCTTACACGATTGATCCCGCGGCGCTCAAGCCGGGTTTGAACGACATCGTCATCTCGGGAACGGGGATGGTCAAGATCGCCCGCGCCGACGACTCTTACGCACCGCTGCCGCACCGAAGCGCGCGCAGTACCGACGGCGGGAAGTCCTGGTGCGTTGATCGCCTGGGTCCCTCGGGCGACATTGCGGGAGAATATTACGTTCGGCTATACCTCGAGCACTTCAAGCCCAGCGGTTCTATTCTGTTGCCGGTGATGGATGTTGCCAACCTGGAGGGAAAACCCCTCTCCCCGCCTCTAACGGCTCCCGGTCCGCTGCGAGTGTCCGTTTCCGCTGCGCCTGACCCCAAGAGCGGCGTGACCTTGCGCGTACGGTCCGGAACGTCCTACGTCCCGGAGCCGAAAACGTGGTCGGAGTGGATGCCGCTTGACCGCGATGGCTGTTTGAAGGCCCCGCGCGGACGCTTTGTTCAGCTCGACGTGAAGTTCGCCGCTGCAGACCCGCGGCTGACTCCCCAGTTGAGCGAACTCGCCATCAACACTGAGCCGGTATTGGCGAGCGACTGGACCCGCTCGCTGAAGTTGGTGGATTCACACAACGAGGAAATCGTGCGGACTTCAATTCCATTCCGCTACGAGCCGTTCACCGAGCCTAAGCTGAAGGAACTGCGCACTCGTTACCATCTCGACGAAGTGGTTGGCGGCGCGAAGACGGACCTCGACATAATCTCCAAGCTGGCGGCCTGGTCGTCGCGCAATTGGCCTTGGCAGCAATGGCACCTGGACCAATTCTATCCTTCCTGGGATGCGCTCGAAATCCTGAAGAAACTTCCCGACGGCAAGCCGGTGGGCGGCTTCTGCCAGCAATACGACCTGGTTTTCCTGCAGGCCTGCGAGAGTTTCGGATTCGTGGGCAGGGATATTTCCATCGACAGCGGAACTCTGGGACGCCCCACCGTCGTGGGCCACGAGCCGATGGAAATCTGGTCGAACCAGTTCCACAAGTGGATCTGGATTGATGGCACGGCAGCCTATTACCCCGAGGACCCTGCCACCCATACGCCGCTTTCCTTGTACGAGGTGCGGCAGCGGCAGCTTCGCGTGTTGCGCGGCGAGCAACCGGCGCCCATGCACATCGTGCACATCGTGGACTCAGTTCTCCAGTGGCGCGGCCTGGATGTGGATATGTCGTTCGCGGAAATGCGGCTCATCCCGAGGAGCAATTTTCTGGAGCAGAAGTATCCCATACCGCTCAACAACGGCAAGGGGCCTTGGACCTGGAACGGATTCTACGTCTGGTCCGACGCGGAGGTGCCACCCGAGTTGGTCCATGCCAATCTGGTGACGCGCTACGGCAATTTCGAATGGACACTCGACCAGGCCCACTACGTGCTCGAACCCACCGCGACGGATGGCGAGTTTCGCGTTCACCTCGATACCGAGACGCCAGGCTTTGATACATTCCTGGCCCAGATCGACGGCGGCGAGCAATCACCGGTCGCCGCAATCTTCCCCTGGAAATTGCACCCCGGGCGCAACCGCCTTAAAGTGTGGCCACGTAATAACGCCGGACGCGACGGGATTGCCAGTTGGGTTGAACTCGAGATGCCTGGGAGCTGATCTCGATCCGCGGATAGGAGAACCGGTTTCACGCAAAGGCGCAAAGGGCGCCAAGGCCGCAAAGCACATTCTGAATTGTCCCGCTTTCTTTGCGAGCTTAGCGCCCTTTGCGCCTTTGCGTGAAACCGGTAATTCCGCCTACTCCACCGGTGGAATCCGAACCAAATCCGCACGCCGTTGTTTGCCTGGGATATCGGTCAGGCAATAGACCGCGCCATCTTTCCCTACGGCAATTGAGTTGACGAGCCCGGGCCGCGCGCCGTCGCTGAAGAAGACCGCGCCGTGGTCGGTGTACTTCGCGGCGGGAATATCATAGGTTATCAGGTGCAGATCCTCGATGCGGTCGCCTCCCCGCCCGCGCTTGACCACGCGCTTTCCACTCTCAACGACTGCGCCTTCCTCGAGATAATAGAGGGTATGCCCATCCGGCCCCAAAGACAGGCTGAGATAACCGTAATGGAACTCGTCGTACATCCCGCTGCGGCGGGTGGGTACTGAGGCGAGGCGCTCGAGCACATCCACGTGCTCCGCCTGCGGGTCGAAACGGAGCAGATAGGAGGAACGGCCGTGCACGCCGTAGACCACATTCTCAGGCGCGTACCAGAGCGCCTGCCGCCAGCCATAGCCAAAGTCTTGCCCGGTTAAGGGATTCCAGGTTCCAAGATAGTCTTTGCGAAGGTTGTCGCCCTGAACGGTCTCAATCGCGTCGCGATCGTAGCGGTAGCGCAGGATATCGCCATCGGCGTTGGTGAAGTAGACTGACCCGTCGCGCGGGTCGATGGGCAGCGCCCGGCAGATGACCCGCTTCGTCGGGCGCCCGCCCTCTCCGTCTCTGTAAAGCGGGCCGAGGTTCTTCAGCTCTCGCGACTTCAGGTCATAGCGCAGAAAGTAGCCGGAGGGCCAGGTTAGACCATACATCCGGCCGCGCTGCACATCCATGTTCATCGAAATGATTCCCTGGCCCTCGGGCGCTTTGGCGAAGTTCTCGAATTTCCCGCTGGCCATATCGTAGGCAAGGAAGTGCCCGCCCGGATACGGCTTGTACCCTGGCGGTGGGGGGGCCATGGATTCCAGATCATTTTGCACGGTGTACCAGTCAACGTGGGTGGCGAAATAGAGCTTGCCATTGGCCTCAACGAAGCTGACATGGCTTTTCCCCTGGGGCACCGCCTTCAGCCCCTTTTCTCCCGACGCCTCCGTCAGGTCGCCCAGGTGCGTGATCTTGTCTGTGGCCGGATCGTACGAATACATCTGCCCGCCGGTGTCGATATTCTCGGCGCAGAGCACGTAATAAATCTTGCCGTCGCTCGCAGCCAACATCCCGTTGAAGGTTCCGTTCGATAACTCGAAGCCGGAATCGAAGCTGCGGGCCGTCAGATGTTTTACTTCCTGAGCTCGCAGGGCGGGGCCGCCACCGTAACCGCACAGCGCCAAAATGATGATTACAAAGCTCCACCTTCTGAACCAGAGAGCATTTCCTCGAACCATGTAGATCCCTCCCAAAGCAGCTTACCTATTGCTGCTTCACACGGCGGTCTATTCTAGCACCGAATTCGCCACGGGCCGCAGGGCGCCGACGGGACGACTCGAGGAATGAACGAGGATTTACGGCATCGGGATGCTGTATAGAATGCGATGGACTGATCCTCTCGAAGCCTTCAGTCCGTAACGTACATTTTCGATCACGCCGATGTTTGCTTCGAGGACTGACTCCGTGGTCAGGGCCAGGTGGCGTCCGTCCGGAGAAACATCGAAGAAGTTCTGGTCGTTCTGCCCCGGCTGGACATAGTTAGAATTGGCAAGGGGAACGGGCACGGGAATGCGGGCGAGGCCCCTGTCGTCCCAGCCAACCTTCCAGAGGACGCCATTCAGGTCGGGCTTACCCTCCAAAAGGTAAATCTCACGATTGGGACCGCGGGTGTACCACACGACCCAGCCGCGGAAGATCTGTCGCGGCTCGTTCTTAAAGTCAGTCACCCAAATTCCTGCCTTCGGATCGTTTTCGCCGCTCGCTCTCACCATGTAGGCAACAGAGCGGCCATCGGGGGAGAAGCGGAGCACACGGCACTCCTCGCCGGCCGGGAGTGTTCCGAGGGTCTGGGGCTTGTGGCCGGTGGCCTTTCCGTATACCAATGGCCTCCCTGAGTCCGGCAAATATGATATCGCACGCCCGCCTGCTCGACCACCTGCCGCGTGATCGACAGCAGTTGTCCTACCAGCCCGTCGACTCCGGCGTTCAGGTTGGTGGATTCTCGCACGGAACCTATGATTCTTGGGGAGAGGTCCAGGGCCGAGGCGATCACCATCTCGTCGTCCAGTTCCACCGCCGCCAAGAAACGGTTTTCTTGGTTCAGGCGCAGCAGAATCTGCTTTCGACCCATCGGATTGTCGGAGGGGCCGGCTTCCACGAGGCAGCCCTCGTTTAGAAGTTCCCTAACGAGCGTTGAAATGGTGTTTGGCCGAAGGTGGGTCAGTTTGTGAATCTCTACACGGGACAACGGGCCGAACCGTCATACCGCAGCTTGAATCACGTGCTTATCGCGTTCGGACTTGGATGCCACATGTTTCATAACGAAGCCATCACCTCCCTAATTCCGAGTTAGGTCGTTCGCTCTGAATTAAGGCTATCACCAACGAGCTTCTGTGTAAAAAGAAGAAACTATCAAATCAGATATGACGTAGAGCGCTACAATGCTGAACCTTGGTGGACAAATCACCGCTAAGTATCCCAGTGTAATAACGCCCTTGACATCTATCAGATTTGTGATAGGCTGTTGCAATTAGAGAGTAACAGGGCTTTGTTGCTAGTCCTTAGGTGCCGTAAACCCCTTTCGTAGCCGTTGCTGCCAATCCGGCTAACATGCGTCGCGGTCGAGTGAGTCGGATTGAGAGGAGACCCAATGCGACGACACTCGCTTATCGCATCGGTGTTGATGCTTTCACTGTGCATTTTCGGAAACGACGGCCTGTTGAGGGCGGACATAGCGGGCAAGATTTTGGGGACGGTGACAGATCCGTCGGGCGCAACAGTTCCCCGAGCCAACGTCACGCTTCGCAACTCGAGCACGGGTCTTAACCGGACACTCCAGACCGATGCCTCGGGAAGCTACGAGTTTCTGCTCGTGCCGATTGGAGACGGCTATAGCGTTGAGGTTGAAGCGGCGGGCTTCGAGAAAGGAGTGGAGCAGGGAATCACGCTCCTGGTCAACCAGGTTTTCCGAGTGGACGTCTCTTTGAGAATCGGCTTGGCGACTCAGAAGGTTGAGGTCTTGGCGGCCCCTGCGCAAGTGGAGACGACCAGCACGCAAGTAGGCGACGTGATTGAGTCGAGCAAGATGGAGACTCTCCCGCTCAACGGCCGCAGTTATATCGACCTGCTGGGACTCCAGGCAGGCGTGGCTCCGGTGAGTGCCGGAGACAACTGGGGCGGAACGGTTTCGGGGTTGTCGACCAGCGGCACGGTGTCGGTGGACGGGCAGCGCGAGACGGCGAATGCGTTTCTGGTGAACGGCGGCGACGTGGAACACACGCTCGAGAACGGCGCATCGCTGGTGCCCACGCTCGATTCCATCGCCGAGTTCCGGCTCCTCACCAACTCCTTCGACGCCGAGTACGGCCGCTTCTCGGGCGCCATCGTGAACGCGGTCACCAAATCCGGCACCAACGGTTTTCATGGCGACCTCTTCGAATTCCTGCGCAATAACGCCTTGGACTCGCGCAACTTCTACGACTTGAACCAGACGAGCATCGTCACGGGGCAGCCAATCCCCGGCTCGGCGTTGGGCGAACTGAAGCGCAACCAATTTGGCGGAACCGTCGGCGGCCCGATCCTGAAGAACCGCCTGTTCTTTTTTGGCGATTACCAGGGCACGCGGCAGGTGAACGGAGACTCGACCGGAAACGTCCTGGTGCCCTCCGCGCTCGAGCGCACCGGTAATTTCTCCGATATCGGGACCACCGGGCTTTCAGATTTGACCGGCACGGTGCAAGGCGACGATGCGCCTGGCCATTTTGCGCAGACCTTGAGTTCGCGCCTCGGTTACCCGGTCACGCCCGGCGAACCGTATTACGTGTCCGGGTGCAACAGCCTGGCCAACGCGCAAGCAGGCATGTGCGTCTTCCCCGGCCGCGTCATCCCGCAGGCGGCGTGGTCGCCGGCGGCCGCAGGCACCCTGCAATTCATTCCCAATTCCACTCTGACGGTGGGTGGCGTGCCGTATTTTTCTTCCAGTGCTTCTAAGGCCACCATTCGCGACGACAAACTGGGCATCAGGATCGATTCGAGCGCCACACGCTGGGGCAGTTGGAACGCCTACTATCATTTCGATAATACCAGGATTATTAATCCGTATGAAGGTGGTGGCGCCGGAGGTGTCTCCGACGTCCCGGGCTTTGCGGTGGGAAGCCCGCAGCGCGTGCAACAGATCAATCTGGGTAATACCTGGAGCCCGAGTCCCACCACGGTCAACGAGGCTCGAATCAATTTTGTGCGCACTGCGCAGACGACGGGCGTGATGCAGCCTGGCGACAAGGGCCTGGGCGGCATTGGGCAATACGGCTTCTCCACCGGCCCGCAGGGTCTCGTCTTCCAGGGCGGCGCGACGCCGGAGGGAATTCCACAAATCGGCCTCGCCGTGATGGGCATCAACTTCGGGACCGCAAACCCGAACATAACCAACGACAACAATTTCCACATTTCCGATAACCTTTCGAAGATCCATGGGCGGCATACGATGAAATTCGGGGCAGATTTCCGCCATCTGAACGACGCCTTTCGCTTCAGCCCGGTCAACGGCAATTTCGGTTTTAACGGGGTGGAAACAGGGAACGATTTCGCGGATTACTTGATCGGAGCGGTCGTGCCCTACGGTTTCTTAGAGGCCAGTTTGGAAATCGAAGATCCGCGCACGAAGTACGTCGGCCTGTATGCCCAGGACTCCTACAAGTTCAAGCCGAACCTGACTTTGAATTACGGCCTGCGCTGGCAGGTCAGCACGCCTTGGGCGGATAAGTTGGGTCGAGTCACGACCTTTGTGCCGGGCGAGCAATCGAAGGTCCTCCCCGATTCTCCCACCGGTTGGGTGTTTCCGGGCGATCCGGGCGTTCCGGCCGGGGAGTCGCCGACCCGATATCACGACTTCGACCCAAGGATAGGAATTGCCTATTCTCCAGGGTTCAGCAGCGGGTTTGCAGGGAAGGTTTTCGGCGGTCCGGGAAAGTCGAGCATCCGCGTGGCCTTCGGGATTTTCCACACGATTTACGAGGAAGGAGAAATGCAGTGGTCCACGGGTGACAACCCGTGGTCGATCTGGGACGCGCAGCCTGTCGGGGTGTACTTTGAAGAGCCTTTCCAAACCCGTACCTCCGGTCCCAATCCTAGAAACCCCTTCCCATTTGTTCTGCCCAAGAAATACAGCGACTTCAGCTTTATAAACCACATGCCGGAGGGCAGCATCACCGCGATCAAAACCGACAACGTGCTCCCCTACGCGGAGCACTATAACCTCACTTTCCAGCGAGCCCTCGGCTCGACAACGACCATGACGCTTGCCTATGTCGGAACGCAAGGGCACCACCTGATCGCCGAGATCGAAGCCAATCCCGGCAGCCCCTCCCGGTGCTTACAAATCGCGGCGCTGGCTGTCGCTTCAGGCAACGCGGGAGAAGCGTGCGGCCCCTTCGCGGAAGACGGCATCTACAGCATCGGTAGCCAGACCTTCTATGGCACCCGCCGCTACTCGGTGACTTCCGGGCGGTACCTGGCTGACGGACTGGTGGATGGGACGTATACGCCGTGGGCGGCGACGTTTGCCAACTCCGATTACAATGCGTTGCAAGCCACGCTGGAAAAACGAGCGGGGCCGGTGCGTTTTCTCGCCGCCTACACCTACGGAAGATCGATGGATGACTCGTCATCGTATTTGAATGACGGCATAAATCCTTACGACATGGCGCTCAGCAGGTCGCGTTCGGCCTTCGACATGACGCACAATTTTGTGATCAGCTACGTCTACAGCTTGCCCTTCCACAGGCTGGCCAAATCTTCCACCGGACCCGCCGCCAAGCTCCTGGGTGGATGGGAAGTGACAGGTATTACCCGCTTTGCCAGCGGCTTTCCTGTGACCATCTACGAGAGCGGTGATCATGGACTGATCGGCTCGTACGCGGCCTACTACATCGATCAACCGGACTATAACGGCCAGCCGATGACCTTTATGAACCCGCGGACGAATTCGAGCGATCAGTATTTCTCGACTGCCCAATTTTCGGCCATGCCGCTGGGAGGAACCGGAACCGCGAATCGCCGGTTCTTCGCAGGACCGGGTTTCAACAATTGGGACTTCGGACTTCACAAGGGCACAAAGATCTCTGAGACAACCTCGCTCGACTTCCGGGCGGAGTTCTTCAACATCTTCAACCACACGCAGTTTACCGGTGTACAAAGCGACTTCAACAACCCTGCCGTGTTTGGCGACGTCACCAGCGCGCGCGCGCCGCGGATTGGACAGGTGGCCCTGACGTTGAACTTCTAGTATTACTAGGCAACGGGCGGAAAGACGACTATACCCGCAGGAAGGATTCGAGCCGTTCCGCAACTGCGTATGTGGGGAACGGAATCGCTTTGGGGCGCACGCAAGAAATGGGGGAGCCAGGAGCCGCAGGCGACCTTGCGGCCGGAAATCCATGCGGCGCAGGAGGTCCCCGAAGCGGGGGCCGGGGCGCGGGGATTATTTCAGCATTGCGTACTCCGCCTTGGCTTCCTTGAGGACGGGGATGTCGGGGTCGGCGTCTTTCCAGAGCGTGAGGAAATCCTGATAGGCCGCGTGGGCTTTCGCCGAGTCGCCCTGCAGGGCGCAAGCACGTGCCAGTCCGAGGCGAGCCAGCGCGCCCCAGGGAAAGTTCAGCACCACTCCTCGGTGGTCGATGAATTTCTGGAATTCCGCTGCCGCTCGGTTGCCATCGTGCAGCATGAGATAGGCTTCCCCGCGCAAATAAGCGGGGCACAGTGATAGTGCGAGGTTACCTGGGAAGCCAAGTTCTATCGTGCTCGCCGCCTTCAATAGTTCGATTGCCTGGTTCGGGTCTTGGCGTTCCAGGGCGACCCCCGCCCGGATGGTGGGCAGCCAATACCTCTGCACGAGAGTGTCCAGCGGGAAAGCCTTGTCGAGTTCGGCCGCCAGCTTCTCCGCCCCTGCCCTGTCGCCTGCCCGCGCCAAGGCCAGCGCCGCCACGGCCCGCACATCGTGGCCCGGGGCCAGCTTCAACGCCGCATTGGCCTCGGCACGCGCCTGCTCCCGGTTGCCCGATTCCGCCTCGCGCAGCGCTGCCAACGCCTGATAGACTGCGGCCCTCTCTTTGGCGTCGTTGTGCTGGGCTGAATCCATCGCCCGCCCGGTCAGCTCGTGCGCGTTCTTCAGCTTGCCGTACCAACCTTCCGTGTCCGCTAGATTGGCCAAGAACGAGTCGTCTTCCGTGCCCGGCTTTCCCACGGCGGCTGAGACCAACTGCGCCATCTGCGCCGCATTGCCCTTCAGAAAAGCCAACTCGTAGCGTTGGCTCAGGAACTCGCCCTCCACCATGTGCTGCTCCTCCTGCTTGAACACTGCCTCCGCTTCATCCAGCCGGTTGAGGGCCATGTAGGCGAAGCTGAGGGTGAGATAGTTGGCCGCGTTATTTGGGTCTAAGCGCAGCGCCTCTCGCCACTCCTCCAATGCCTTTTCCCAGTTTCCCAGGAAGGCGGAGATCATTCCCAGCTCTGAGTAAGGCCCCTCGTCTCTTGGGTAGGTCTGCTGCCACAGCCCGTAGGTCTGCGCCGCCTTCTCCAGCTCTCCCGTGCCGTACTCGTAGTAGTTCCCTTCGATGTCGAACCGCTCCCGTTCGCTTACCTTCTCCCGCAGGTCGAAAGCCTTGCGTGCATTTTCGACCCCCCGCCCCGGTTCGTTTATGGCCCAGTAGTCACCTGACATCCCGGCGTAGGCCATGGCAAAATTCGGGTCAAGCTCCACCGCCCGCTTGAAGAAGGGCAGGGGGTCGGCGTCCCCTTTCGCACCTGTCTTTACTCCCAGGCTGTAGGCTTTTAGCGCCTCAAGCGATGGCGTGGTCGCCTCCGCCAACGGCGTGGCGTATTTCTCGACCGAGCTGAGCGACTCGCCCAGCTTGCTCCGCATACTGACTGCCGCAGCCTCCAGGGCCTTGATCACCGCTTCCCTGCCCGCCGCCTGGTCCTGCGTTTCCGCCAGAACGTCGCCCGTGCTGCAGTTCACTGCCTTCAGGCCAATCACGTATTGGCTGCCCAGCCCCGCAATCGAGCCGGTCAGCATCGCCTTGCTGCCCGTGCGCTGGCAGACCTCCTGTGTGACCTCTGGCGTCAGCCGGTCACCGGCCTGACGTCCCATCAGCTTCAATGTCTCGTTCACCCTGCGGTCGGAAACCAGGGCGAGAAAGGGCGATTGCTCAAGCTGTACCGAGAGCCCCTGCTTCAGCGTGTCGTCGAATACCGCATCGCCCGTCTGGTTGATGAAATCGGAGAGAACGACACTGTCCTTGTCGGTCAGGCGGGCCATGGCGTGGCGCGAGCGGAAGAAGAGCGCTCCCCCGATGGCAGCCGCGACAAGCATCAGAGCGGCGGGAACAAGGACCTTCCAGAGTTTTCGTAGGGCCGAACGGTGTTCGGCCGGGCGAGCGCCGCTCGCCCCTACACGCCCGGATTCCGTGTCGCGCTTCAGGCGCTGCAGCTCGGCCCGCATGTCAGAGGCGTGCTGGTAACGCAGCTCCCCGTTCTTCTCCAGCGCCCTGTTGATGATTCGCTCCAGCTCCGCAGGACACTCGGGATTCAGCCGCATCGGGGAGGTCGCTGCGCGATTCAGAATGGCATCAAAGATGGCGGCGGACGTGGGTCCGGAGAAAGCTGGTTTGCTTGTGGCCATCTCGTAGAGGACGACCCCAAAGGAGAACAGGTCAGTCCGGGCATCAAGTTCCTGCCCCAGGGCCTGCTCGGGCGACATGTAGGCCACCGTGCCCATTGCCACGCCGGGGCTGGTCAAGTGTTCTTCGGCGGTTCCCCCAGTGGCGGTCGGCATAGCCGAGGCCCCCACCGCGTCCGCCGCCCGCCTGGCCTTTGGCGCGAGCTTCGCCAAGCCGAAGTCCAGGACCTTCGCCTGGCCACGTTCGGTGACGAAGATGTTCGCGGGCTTGATGTCCCGATGGATGATGCCCTTGGCGTGGGCGGCATCGAGAGCGTCGGCAATCTGAATCGCCAAGTCCAGCAGTTCGTCCCTCTTAAGCGGCTTGCAAGCGATGCGATGCTTGAGGGTCTGCCCCTCCAGCAACTCCATAGCGATGAAGGGCTGGCCTTCGTGCTCGCCGATTTCGTGAATCGTGCAGATGCTGGGATGGTTCAACGCCGCGGCGGCGCGGGCCTCGCGCTTGAAGCGTTCCAGGGCCAGCGGGTCCTCGGCGAGGGCCTTGGGCAGGAACTTCAAAGCCACGAAGCGGCCCAGCTTGGTGTCTTCTGACTTATAGACCACCCCCATGCCGCCGCTGCCCAGCTTCTCCAGGATGCGGTAGTGGGAAACCATTCGGCCCAGCTCTGCCTCCGGGCTCGCTGTTCCAGCCGCCCCAGCCTGATCCTGCGCCATGACCTGCGCCGCCACCTCGAATGCCGGCTTTCCCAGGAAGCTTCCCGGTTCTTCTTCCGCCAGCAGCGATTCCACTTCCCGGAGCAACGACTCATCCCCAGCGCAGGCCTCGCGGAGAAACCGCGGCCGCGCGCTCGCTTCCCGCTCCAGGGCGTCATGGTACAGGGATTCGACTTTCAGCCAGCGCTCACGCTCCACTCTGACTCTCCCAGCGCAACTCCCGCTGCAACCAACTCCTGGCTAACTTCCAGTCGCGCGTCACCGTTTCGGCTGAGACCTTCAATACCGCGGCGGTCTCCTCCACGCTGAGCCCGCCGAAAAAGCGCAATTCGACCACCTGGCCCTTGCGCGCGTCCTGGGCGTTCAAGACCTTCAGGGCATCGTCCAAGGCCACCAGGTCCCGGCCCGGCTCTTCCCGCAGCACTAACCCTTCCTCTAGTTGCATCGGTTCGCCTTCGCCCCCGCGCTTCTGGGCTTGGCGTGACCGAGCCCAATCCACCAGAATCCTCCGCATCACTTGCGCGCACACGGCGAAGAACTGGGCCCGGCTCTCGAAACTAACCGGGGTGGAACCCGCCAGCCGCATATAAGCCTCGTGGACCAGGGCCGTGGTCTGCAGGGTATGGCCCGGCCGCTCTTGCGCCATGTAGCGGCGCGCCATCCGGCGTAACTCCCGGTACACCAAGGGCACCAGCTTCTCGAGCGCGGTCGCCTCGCCCTCGCTCCAGGCCTTGAGCAATTGTGTGATTTCGTGCCCTGAGGGTTTCCTCACCGGACCGCCCAAGTGTTTCGTTCCGATGTTCGCGATGAGCAATCTTAACACGTTGGCCTAGTGTTTTCCACAGCTTGCCGCAACGCTCGTTCGCCGGTTGAGAAATATTTCCTTGGCATTACGGTTTTCGCCCGTTTTTTACGCCCTATAGGGTGAGGCAGCCAGGGCCTGCCAAAATTCAAAACATAAAGGAGAACTGTATGAAGACAATGTTTGGGATGTTGAAGGTGACGCTCGGAGTCGCAGTCCTCGCAACGCTTTTCGCCCAGTTGGCGGGCGCCCAGTGCACGAGCATGGGGACGCTAAAGCGGAGCACCTCGCTGCTGCGCCAACCGTTCTTAACCAACTCGTTCACTCCTGTGGCGTTCTCACAGGCTCCCTACGGCGGGGCCGAAGATATGCCAAACCTCAACGGGGATCCGATCACAGGTTTTTGGAGGTTCAGCCTCATCTCCGAGGGAAATTCTGAAAGTGCAGGTATACCCGACGGTACGGTGCTCGACGCGGGACTTACCCAGTACCACAGCGACGGGACGGAAATCATCAACTCAGAGCGGCCGCCGAGCGGGAGTTTCTGCCTGGGAGTGTGGGAGAATGTGGGGTCTTCCAAGTACAAGCTCAATCACTTCCCAATCGTTTTCAATGCCGACGGAACTTTCCTCGGCCCAGCCCATCTTCGCGAAAACGTCACCCTGAGCCGCGACCACAACAGCTTTACCGGAACATTCAGCCTTGGCCAGTACGACACGGACGGCAACCTGCTACCGCCAGGACTGCTCTACGGAACAGTCCAAGCCAAGCGCATTACTGTGAACTCAACCGTCAATGACGTTCTCTGAAGCGCGATCCCAACGGCGCGTCCTTTCCTGATGGTCCGGATGGCGAGACGCCGGTAATGGCTGCTTACAGGCCTTGCCGGCGTGGCGCCGGGGACTTCGGTTCCTGATTTGAAGGATTTCCGCATTTGCCCCGGGGCTTCGAAGGGACCCAAGAAACGGCGGAGATCCTTCGCCGCGCTTACACGGCGTCCACCGGCTCACGCGCAGGCTCCTTATTGAGGTCGATCCCTTGAATGACGGGCAGCGGGTGCTTCAGTCGAAGCCCCACCAGAATCCAGTCCTCGAGCGTGGACCGCAGCTCGTTCTCACACTCGCGGAGTGTGGTTCCGAAAGCGACAACTCCCGTGCAGGATGGAATACGACCTGCGTAGCTTCCATCCTCGAGCTTCTCGAACGCGGCCTCCGCGAGTGCTTCGCCAACATAATCGCTTAACACATACCTCGGGGTCACCCGGCACCTCCGCTTGTTCCCCTATTGTACATCAGCCGGCGGCCTTCATTTTCCCGGTCCGCAGGAAAATCCGGAGCTGGGACATGTTGTCTCTTGACAAACTCGACAAGATAGGCTAGAATTCTGAGCGGAAGCTGGGCGCAAGTCCGCGCCCCCCGGGAAAGGGTAGTGCAGCGATGCAACGCGATTTGACGGAACAAAGCGAGAATGTCTATGAAAACAAAGGAGGAGGTCAAAAAGTCAAGGAGTCGAGAAGTTGAGGAGTCCAGCAGGCAAAGCGGGGCCCGGCTCCAAGCTCACCCGCAGTTGGAGACGTAGGGGCTGGCTTCTCGACTTCTCGACCCTTCGACTCCGGAATCGGCGGAACAAAGCGAGAATGTCGATGAAAACAAAGGATCATGGCGGGAAGACATGTAGGGGCGGTTCGCGAACCGCCCCTACGCAGGTCCAGAACGGAAACGGCGCTGTCGGTAGATCAGCGGCGCAGGGAATCGGCGGAACAAAGCGAGAATGTCTATGAAAACAAAGGAGGAGGTCAAAAAGTCAAGGAGTCGAGAAGTTGAAGAGTCCAGCAGTGAGGAGCTGTGAAAAAATCGACGTTTGTCATCCTGAGC
>Ga0209415_10002628_pt1 | contig 33532 bp, 33 predicted proteins | sample PeaSoiSIISIP2007_FD_187696 | JGI IMG/M metagenome (GOLD analysis project Ga0209415, IMG submission 187696) | Peat soil microbial communities from Weissenstadt, Germany - SII-SIP-2007 (SPAdes) (version 2) | ecosystem: Environmental > Terrestrial > Soil > Wetlands > Peat | place: Germany... | reverse complement strand
GCGTCGTAGCGGTCCAGGCCCGCGTACTTCCCCGTCGCGGCCGTCATCTTCGCGTTGCCGTCTATCACCTGGATGCTTGGCAGGTTGTGGCGCTTGCCGGCCTCGAAATCGTTGGGATCGTGCGCCGGCGTAATCTTCACCGCACCCGACCCGAATCCGAGCTCGGCCATCTCGTCGAGAATAATCGGAATGTCGCGATCCATCAGCGGCAGCCGCACGGTCTTTCCGGCCAGCTCCTTGGCGCGCGGATCTTTCGGATTGATCGCGACCGCGGTATCGCCCAACATGGTTTCCGGGCGCGTGGTCGCTACCACCAGCTTCAGCGGGCTTCCATTCACGGGGTACGCGATGTGCCACAGATGGCCCTGTGTGTCTTCGTGCTCGACCTCGAGATCCGACAGCACGGTCTGGCAACGCGGGCACCAGTTGACGATGTAGTTCGCGCGATAGATAAGTCCCTTTTCGTACAGGCGCACGAAGGCCTCGCGCACGGCGCGCGACAGGCCCGGATCCATGGTGAACCGCTCGCGCGACCAGTCGCAGCTATCGCCGGCGCGCTTCATCTGCTCGACGATGCGGCCGCCGTGCTGAGCTTTCCATTCCCAGACCTTCTTGAGAAACTCCTCGCGCCCCAGCTCGCGCTTCTGGATGCCTTGCTGGGCCAGTTGCCGGTCGACCATCAGCTCGGTGGCGATCCCGGCGTGATCGGTGCCCGGCAGCCAGAGAGTTCGCTCGCCGCGCATGCGATGCCAGCGGATGAGCGCATCGATGATGGAATGCTCGAACATGTGCCCCATGTGGAGCGAGCCCGTGACGTTGGGCGGCGGGATCACCAGAGAGAAGTACGGATCGCCAGGGGCGGGCTCTACTCGAAAGAGCTGTTCGTCCACCCACCACTTGGCCCAGTGCGGCTCGAACCGCTGGGGCTCATACACTTTCTCGATTTCCATGGGAGATTTCAATTTTAGCAGTCGGCCGAAGGCCGTCTAGGGAGAAGCCTTACAATGAGCGTTATGAACTATTACTCAGCAAAAGACATGGCCGCGGCATTTCGCACGGTCCGCAACAACACCATTAAGATCGCCGAGGAGATTCCCGAAGACAAGTACGGCTTTCAGGCTGCTTCCGACTCCCGCACGGTGGCCCAAACGCTGGTGCACATCGCCATGGGCACGCGCTTCGCGACGGCGGTACACGGCGAAAAGCTCAAGACGCTGGAAGGCTTCAATTTCTACAGCTTCATCCACCCCATCATCGCGGAGGAACAGAAATCGCGCAGCAAAGCGGAAATCATCCAGCTTCTTCGCACCAGCGGCGATCAGTTCGCCAAATGGCTGGGTGGACTATCCGACGAGTTCCTCGCCGAACAGGTGAGTTTCCCCGCGGGAGCGCAGCCTCCTGTCAAGACTCGCTTCGAGATGCTGCTAGGCCCGAAAGAGCATGAGATGCACCATCGCGCCCAGCTCATGGTTCTACAGCGCATGCTGGGTATCGTGCCGCACCTGACACGCGAACAGCAGGCTCGCATGGCCGCGATGCAGGCGGCGAAGAACTAGCAGTCGACGTGGGGTCGGCCTTTCAAGGCCGCAGCCGGGCTTCCGCCCGGCCCATGGTCCCATGTGATAACAGGCGTAGAGCGCCGGCTGGAAAGCCGGCGGCAGGCTCAAAAGCCTGACCCCACGCCGGAAGGTTCCTGCGGCTGCGGCTGCAGGCGGGCCGTAGATTCCACCACCTCGATCATCCGGGCCACGTCGAACGGCTTGGTCACATAAGTGTCCATGCCGGCGGCGAGGCAGCGGTCGCGGTCGCCCTTCATGCTGTGCGCGGTCAGGGCGACAATCGGCGTGCGCCTTCCGCGGTTCTTCTCCCATTCCCGGATCAGCGCCGTGGCCTCCAGTCCGTCCATGTCGGGCATCTGCACGTCCATGAGAACAACGTCGAAGGTCTCCTCCTGAATGCGCTGGAATGCCCCGCGCCCGGTGGCCGTCACCGTCACCTGATGGCCGCGCTTTTCAAGCAGCTTGCTGGCCAGCCGCTGATTCACTGGATTGTCTTCGGCCAGCAGAATGCGCAAGTTGGTCGGCTGTTCCGGGTTGAAGGCCTTGACGACCATCGAGAGCTTCCGGGCTTGTTCGTCTATTTCGGTGGGGGTGCCAGTCACCACGCCCAACCGTGCGCTGAAATGGAACGTGCTGCCCTTACCGGGTTCACTCTCCACGCAGATGGACCCGCCCATCATCTCAACAAGCCGGGAGCAGATCGCCAGACCCAAACCTGTGCCGCCGTATTTGCGCGTAGTGGATCCGTCGGCCTGCCGGAAGGCATCGAAGATTACGTCCTGTTTGTCCGCCGGAATTCCCACACCCGAATCGCGCACCGCAAACAACAGGGTCACAGCGTCGGCGTCCGCGCCGGCGACAGCAGGACCCTGACGGCGGACCGAGACAGAGATCCCGCCCTGGTCGGTAAACTTGATGGCGTTGCCCACCAGGTTCAGCAGAATCTGGCGCAAGCGGTCGGGATCGCCGACCAGCCGGTCGGGAACATCGTCCGCGATCGAGAGGGAATAATCCAGCTTCTTGTTCGCGATCTGCAAACTCAGCATGCGCCCGGTCTGCTCCAGGCAGTCCTTGAGCGAAAAATCGATAGGATTCAGGTCCAGACGCCCGGCTTCGATCTTGGAGAAGTCCAGGATGTCGTTCAGAACCGTAAGCAGGAAGTCGGCGGAGAGGCGCGCCGTTTCCACGTACTCGCGCTGCTCGTCGGTGAGTTGCGTGCCCAGAACCAGATTGGTCATTCCGAGCACCCCGTTCATCGGAGTTCGGATCTCGTGGCTCATGTTGGCCAGAAACTCGCTCTTGTGACGGCTGATTTCCTTGGCTTCATCGAGCAGCCGCTCAATTTCCCGCTTCTGCTGATCGACCACGGCTTTCTCGTGCTCCGCGCGTAATTTTTCGGTGGCGAGCGCGTGGGTCCGCTCAAACACGGCTTCTTCGAGCGTGCTTCGCTCCTCTACCAGGCGGCGCGTGCGGCGCCACAGAATCATGCGGGCCAGAACCACTAACAGCAGAACCATCCCGCCCGCGAACCATGCCGATTCCCACCAGGGCGCCTGCACCGGGAAGCTCAAGCGCGCCGGCGCGGCGCTCCAGGCGCCTTGCCCGTTCCGCGCCATGACCTCCAATGTGAAGACGTGTGGCGGAAGTGCCGCGAAGTTTAACTCGCGCTGCGAAGTTTCCTGCCAGGCAGCGTCTCCCCCCAGGCGACAGCGGAACGTAACGCCCGACTCGTTGGCATATGTGAGCGCCGAAAATCGGACCCGCAGCGGCCGGCGGTTCCAGGGAATAGCTGCGTCGCTTCCCATGTCCAGCGGAGTTCCGCCGACCGTGACGGAGGTGAACACCACCTGCGGCGGAATGCTGGGCGGCGGAACGGGCTGCGGTTCGAATCGCGACAGACCCCGGCTGGTGCCGATCCAGACGCCCCCGTCTTCCGTCGCGAGGAAGGCGTTCGAGTTGCAATCGTCCCAGATCATGCCGTCGGACCGCCCGAAGTGGCGCCAGCGCGCGCGATCGAAAACGTCCGCGCCCTGATCCGTGCCAACCCAGAGCCATCCGCGGCGATCAAATCCTAAAAACATGGACTTATCGGAGCGAAGCGCGTAGTTACTAGCGTTGAAATGCTCCACGCGCGCACGTCCATCGGTGAAGCTCAAGCGGGTGACACCGAGGGCATCCCGATAGCCGATCCAGACGGAACCGTCCGCATCCGCGGCCACCTGGGCCACGCCGCTGTTCCTGAGGCCGTCCGCCGCGGTGTAGCGGGTCCATTGTTTGTTGGACAAATGTTCGTTGGACAAACGCGCCAAGCCCAAATCGCCGGCGGCCCATATGCCACCGTTTCGATCTTCGGCCGTCATTGCGAAACGTTCGGAGGAGCCAGAATCGAGCGGCAACACTTGCTCGAACCGGATGCCCTTGGTGGTCTGGAACAAGCCTTGCGTAGTCGAGGCCCAAACGCGGCCCTCGCGATCGACCATGAGATGCTGAACATTGCCGTGAAGTCCGTCCGAAGTTCCGACAGGCTGCAGCCGGCCGGTACGCGGATCAAACCGCATGAGTTGTGTTTCGTTACCGACGATCCACAAAACTCCATCCGGACCAGGGATCAGGGATTTGACCTTTTCGAGACCCGGGATCGCTCGATGCTTCCAATCCATGCGGCCGTCGCGAACCTCCGCGTAGTCCAGCCCGTCCTGGGTGCCGGCCCAAAGCGTGCCGCTCGCATCCTTCGTTAATGACGTTATCGAGGAACGGCTCAGCCCTTCGCGGTCGCTCCAGCTCTGCCATTCGTTGTATCCCAGCCAGCGCGCCAATCCCGAGCCCGGCAGGCCTAGCCAGATGTTTCCTTCGCGGTCCCGGAATACCGTGGAAATACCGTTGGATCCCAGACTATCTTCAACCGTTACGGCCTCCCATCCTCGCGCTGTCCGGCGCGCTAACCCATCGCCGGTGGGGACGAGCAGCCGACCGACCGAATCCAGCCCGAGAGCCGGATACGTGTCCTCGGATGCAGCCACGGCCGGCTGGTATTGGAATCGATCCGAACCGCGAGCGCGCATGTACAAGCTATTCTCGCTGCGAACCCATAGAGTGCCGTCCGGGTCTTCCAGGATCGCGTCCCAGCGTTCCTGCGGCAAACCCATTTCGCGGCTGGCCGCGCGTGGACTGCCGTTTTCGAGAGTGCACAAGTCCAGCCCGCAGCCGTACCAGAGTTTTCCGGACTGGTCTAAATAGACGCTGACCGCTGCCGCGCCCGGTGAACTGACTGGCGTGAATGTGAGCGCACCGCCCTTGGAAGGCCGGCGAGCAAGCCGCGGTCGGTGGCGACGTACAGTCGGCCTTGCGGATCGGAGGCGATCCCTTCCCGCCCGATCACCGCCTTCGCCGCATCCCGTTCGGCGCCCATGAGAACGGTCTCGAACTTTCCGCCCCTGCGCCGCGCTAAGCCGGTTCCTGTGCCCACCCACACAGTTCCGTCCGCAGCTTCGTGCAGAGATTCGATGCGGGCTCCGGGGAGACCATCGTTTTCGGCGAACGCCTTAAACCGGCTCCCGTCGTAACGGAACAGCCCGTTCTGAGTTCCCACCCAAAGGAATCCCTCGCGATCCTGCAAGACCACCTGCACGGCGAGGTTCTGCAGTCCTTCTTCCTGGCCGTAAAACTTGAAGTTGTAGCGCTGCGCCTGAAGCGGTATGGATCCCGCCAGGGACACCAGGACTGCAACGAGGTTTGCGACCGCGCTCCGCTTCATCGAAAATTCTGCGCCTGCACTTAGCACCATCGTCATTATTTGTTGATTCGATTAGAGTAGTTGGCCGCTGTGCTAGCCTCGATATCTTGGCATCGAACCCATTAAATAGCCCCTCGAAACCCCGTGTCGCGGTGGTCGGAACCGGCAGCTTCGGCCGGAACCATCTGCGCGTGATTCATCAGTCTGAGCATGCGGAACTGGCGGGGGTTCTGGACACCAACCCCGAACGTGCAGCCGAAGCAGCCAGTACCACCGGATGTCCCGTACTGGCTTCGCTGGAAGATCTGGTGGGAAAAGCGGACGCCGCCGTCGTGGCGACACCCACACACACGCATGCCGAAATCGGCCGCCGGTTGATGGAGCTCGGTTTAGATGTTCTGATCGAAAAACCAGTGGCTCGCACTGCCGGCGAAGCCCGCATGCTGATCGAAACTGCCGCACGCACCGGACGCATCCTGCAGGTCGGGCATCTGGAGCGATTCAATCCTGCAGTGGTGGCGCTGGAGGCGGTGATCACCAAGCCCTTGTTTTTCGAGGTGCACCGGCTGAGCGAATTCAGCCCGCGTAGCCTGGATGTGGACGTGGTGCTGGATCTGATGATTCACGATATCGACATTGTGCTCACGCTCACCAAACAAGAGCCCGAGGAGATCCGCGCGGCGGGCATCCACATTCTGTCGGAGAAGGTGGACATCGCCAATGTGCGGATGCAGTTTCCGGGCGGCTGCGTGGCCAACCTGACGGCTAGTCGCGTTTCGACGGAACGTGTTCGCAAGCTTCGTTTGTTTCAGCCGCACGAATACATTTCGCTTGATTACAGCCGTCAGGATGCGGTCCGGTTTACGGTGACACCGCCCCTATCCATCGGCTATGCGCCACTCCCCGTAACCAAGGACGAGCCCCTGCGGCTCGAACTTGAAAGCTTTTTCGGCTGTGTGGTTTCCAGGGGCACTCCGAGAGTGACCGGCCAGCAGGCTCTGGCGGCCCTGGAGGTGGCTCAGGACATTCTTGATAAAATTGAGGCGCACGCCCGACTGGTGGCTCAGGCGCTCAATGTCACGGGCAAATCTTGACGACACACGTTCAGACCCAGGCGCACTCGAGTTACTTCCCGAGTGGCACGAGTCCAGCCTATCCCGGCGCTTGCTCCAGGCGGGCTTGGGTTCGATCCTGGTCCACGCGGTGGTCATCGCGATACTGCTAAGCCTTCCTGAAACATCGGGCCGGCTCAGCGCTCCCCCCCTCACTGTGGACTTTCGCAGAGCCGTTCCCCTGGTTGCCCCGAAGATATTTGAGGTGACCCAGAAGGATCCGAACAAGGGCAAGGTGACGCCGCAACTCGACATCCGGAGTTCGATGCCGGAGGCTCCTCGCAAGGCCCGGGCGTTCCTGCCACCCGCGCCGGCGGGCCCGGTGGTGCCCCCGGCCGCGCTCACGCCCCCTCCGCAAATTCAGGAGGCAGTTTCGACGCCCCCGATTTCCGGCGTGGTGCCGGTGCTGCCCCCGCCCCCGCAAAAGCCCAAAATCGTGCTGGAGAACGTCGGTCCAGCCGGACCGCCGGCGCCGCTGCCAGACAACCCCTCCATCAAGCTCCCCAGCACCCCTCTGGACGTCGTCGCACGCACCGGACAATCGGGCGGGGCCGGTGGCATGGTGATCTCCCCGGATGGCGCCAGCGACGCGACGGCGCTCCGGCAGATGCAACTGTTGAGCGACCCCATGGGCGTCGATTTCAAGCCGTACCTGCTGCAGGTGCTGGCTAAGGTCCGGCGGAATTGGATGGCCATTGTTCCGGACAGCGCGAGAATGGGGCGGCGCGGTCTGGTGCTGATCCAGTTCAGCATCGATCGTAGCGGGGGCGTCCCCAAGCTGGTGATTGCATCCACCTCAGGCATCACCGCATTTGACCGGGCTGCGGTGGCCGGCATCAGCGCATCCAACCCTTTCCCACCGCTTCCGGCCGACTACAAAGGCGACCAGATCCAGCTTTCCATGGCCTTCTCCTACAACCTTCCGCCAGCTAAGCCCTAATGAACCGTAAGTTTGCAGTCACACTCGCAACCTTCGCGGGACTGGCGATTCTGGCCTATTTCACTCTGGACGGCAAAATCCTGCTGGCCACCTGGATATTTCTAGGGGCTTTCGCACTTAAGTCTTGGTTGGTGGTCCTAAAGCAGCGCCAGAGCTAAGGACTCGACATACGCCAGGTCGGATAGTTTACTAGTCCGCACTAAGGTGAATCGTCGAGATACTCGACCCCGCTCCTGCCTTTAAGCTGCTTTCTAACGCGAAGATTTCAGTCGTCCGCGGTCCCGATCAGGGACCAATGTTTCAGTTTGAGATAAAGCAGTGCTAAACCAGTTCCAAATTGGTACCGCCCTATTGGCCGGGGCGGCAGCGGGAGTGCAAACCACTTCCGTGCGGCGAGCCGGCGACCCCGGGTTTACCGCTGATTCTAAACTGCAACCCCTCTGTTCGGGGCGCACTCATCGAATCGGCAGGAATGCCGCTTTTCTTCAATGCCGCAGATGGTCCAGGGCGTGCACTTAGGGGAAGAGTTCAGCGATACCGATCAGGAGGATGTCAGGAAATGACGATGCGAGCGACGGTGCGAGTTAAGGCGCGTGGAGCCAATCCGGTGAAGGCCGCGACGGCGGTGAGACAGGCAACGAAGACGCCGCTGCGCGCCGTCCCGAACAGCCGCCAACGCGTTCCGGCGAAGCCGGTAGTCGCCAGCACGAGCCGGCACGCCGCGCAGACCAACCCCGCTGCAGCGAAAGCCAGCGCGCAGGCCGCAAAGCTAGCGCGGCGCGACCGCGTAGTACTGGAACACGTCCCCCTGGTCAAAGCCATCGCCGTGCGGGTTCACGAGAATCTTCCTGTACACGTGGATCTGGACGATCTGGTCCATGCCGGAATCCTGGGCCTGTTCGACGCCGCCAGCAAGTTTAATCCGGACAAACAAGTGGTGTTTTCGAGCTACGCCAAGCATCGCATCAAAGGCGCGATTCTCGACAGCCTGCGCCAGCTCGACTGGGCTTCGCGCGACATGCGCCGCCGCCACAAACAGGTGGAAGCCGCCACGCGCGATCTGGCCGCCGAGCTGCAGCGCAATCCGACTGAAGCTGAAGTGGCGCAAAAGCTGGGCATGGACGCCGAACGCTGGCGCACCATGATGATCGATCTCCGCAACGTGGGGCTGATTTCCGCATCCACCCGCGGCAATGAAGGCGACGATCTTCCCGCACCCGATTTCCCCAGCAAACCCGAAACCCACCCCGATTCCATCTGCGCGCGGGAGCAACTGCGCAGCGTCCTGGGCGTAGCCATGAAGACGCTGCCCGAGCGCTATCAGAAAGTGGTCCTGCTGTACTACACCAACGAGATGACCATGAAGGAAATCGGCGGCATCCTGGGAATCAACGAAAGCCGCGTTTCACAAATCCACAAATCGGCGCTTGAGAAGATGCAGGTAGCGCTCGAAGCCAACGGAATTACCTCGGCGCACGCGTTCTAGAAATCCACAGTAAGGGTTTCCGCCACTGCTAAAATCGTCCAGTAGGTGGCTGCATCCCCCAAGACCCTCACCGTCCGCCAGTTCTTTGGCCGTAAAGGACTGCTTTCCGAGTGGCACCCCGGTTACGAATACCGCGAAGGCCAGCTGCAAATGGCGGAAGCCGTGGAAAGCGCGCTGGCCGACAAGAAACACCTGATCGTCGAAGCCGGCACGGGCACCGGCAAAACGCTCGCATACCTGGTTCCCGCGATCCTTTCCGGCAAACGCGTGGTCATCTCCACGGGAACCAAGAATCTCCAGGAGCAGCTCTTCTTCAAGGACATCCCATTCCTGGAGAAACATCTCGGCCCGCTGCGCGCCTGTTACATGAAAGGGCGCGCCAACTACGCCTGCCGCCAGAAGATCTACGATGCCGAAAAGGAGCCGGTGCTGGCGGGACTGGAAGAGGTCGCCGACTTTCAGGTGATTCAGGCCTGGGAAAAGACCACTGAGACGGGCGATCGCGCGGAGATCAAGAAGCTGCCGGAACATAGTTCCGTCTGGGCCAAGATGGACGCGCGTGGCGAGCTGTGCAGCGGCCAGAAGTGCCCGCAGTTCGAGCGCTGCTTCATCACGCGCATGCACCAGAAGGCCAGCGAAAGCGACCTGATCATCGTCAACCATCACCTGTTCTTCGCGGATCTCGCGGTGAAGGAAGATGAGCGCGGCGCGATCATCCCGGACTACAACGCCGTGATCTTCGACGAGGCTCACGAAGTCGAGGACGTCGCCGGGCAGTACTTCGGCGTATCGATTTCAAGCGGCCAAGTGGAGGACCTGACGCGCGATGTCGCTTCGCTCGCGCATCGCAAGCAGTTCGGCAGCGAGGAGCTGGATCGCATTCTGATCACGGTGACCGAGAAGGCGGCGCAGTTCTTTGCACTCTTTGGTGCATCGGAAGGACGCACCGGGTTCCGCGCGCATGAAGCGTTCCTCGAAAAGAACGAGGAGACGTATCGCGACGTCCTGCGGGCGCTCGAGATGGTGACGTTGCAACTGGAGCTCCTGAAAGCGCCTCCGGATGAAGCTCTTCCTCTGGTGACTCGCGCGAAAGAGATCGCTCGCAAACTCGAGTTCTGGATGGAGAGTGGCGACAAACGCTACGTGTACTGGATCGAGCGCCGCGGCCGCCGGACGTTTCTGCAAGCCACGCCCATCGAAGTTTCGCAATTATTGGACGAACGCTTATTCGATCGTGTCGACACGGCGATTCTGACGTCGGCGACCCTGGCTGTCGCCGGCAGCTTCGAGTACACACTGCGCCGGCTGGGCCTGCGCGCGGCTCGCACGGAGCTTGTTCCGAGCCATTTCGATCACAAGAAACAAGCGCTGCTGTACGTTCCGCAGAATCTGCCCGACCCGCGCAGTCCGGTGTTCGGGGCCGCCGCCGCGAAGGAGATCGTCGAGATCCTCACGCTCAGCCGCGGGCGGGCGTTCGTGCTGTTCACCAGCTACCAGCAGATGCGCCTCATCTACGACCGAGTGTCGCTTGAAATCCCGTATCAGACGCTGCTGCAGGGAACGGGGCCGCGCAGCGCGCTGCTCGAAGAGTTCCGCTCGACGCCCAACGCGGTGCTGTTCGCGACCTCGTCGTTCTGGCAAGGCGTGGATGTGCCGGGCGAACAGTTGAGTTGCGTTATTATCGATAAACTGCCATTCGCGGTGCCCAGCGACCCGGTGGTGGAAGCTCGCATCGCGGCGATCAAGAACGATGGCGGGAACGCGTTTAACGAATATCAGGTCCCGCAAGCCGCCATCGCGCTGAAGCAGGGTTTTGGGCGGCTGATTCGCAGCAAGACGGATCGCGGAGTGCTGGCGTTGCTGGATCACCGTATTTCGAAAACGCGGTACGGGCAGATCTTTTTCGATAGCCTGCCGGAATATGGTTTTACGACGCGGCGGGAAGATGTAGAGAGATTTTTTAAACATGTTTGAAGTTACGGTAGAACAGACGTTTGCGGCGGCTCACGCGCTCCGCAATTACAAAGGCAGTTGCGAGAACGTTCACGGGCACAACTTCAAGGTGCAGGTGGTGCTGGCGGGCGAGCGGCTCGACGACGCCGGCATGCTAGTGGACTTCATCGACGTGAAGAACCTGATAGGCCAGGTAATGGCTCGCCTGGATCACCAGAATTTGAATGAGATCGCGCCGTTCGACGTGAAGAATCCGTCGGCGGAGAACATCGCCGAGTATTTCTACTCACAAATGACAGGCGGTCTGGCCAACACGCCTGTTCCGGTGCGGATACTCGAAGTGAAAGTGTGGGAGACGGAAATCCAGAGCGCGACATATAGACCGTAACCATGAACGTCGAATGGGTGCGCACGTATTGCCTGACTCTTCCGCACACCACCGAACACATCCTGTGGGGCGATGATCTGGTATTCAAGATCGGCGGCAAGATGTACGCTGCCGCGGTCATGGCGCCGGCCAAGATCGCGATGTCGTTCAAATGCACGCCTGAAGTATTCGCCGAACTGGTGGAGCGGCCGGGAATCATCCCGGCACCATATTCAGCCCGCAGCTACTGGATTGCTCTCGAGCGGGAAGACGCCCTGCCGCGCGCCGAGATTAAACGACTGATCAAGCAGTCTTATGAGTTGGTAATCGCCAAGATGCCGAAGAAACTCCAGGCAAAACTCAGGAAGAGCTAAAGGAACGCTAAAAGGGGACAGACGGAATTCTACGAGTTCGGGGGATTCTCGCTCTAATGTTCCGCAAACAAAATGTCGTCTGTCCCCTTTTAGCTACCTTAGGCTTCCGCGTGTTTGGCGGCCAGGGCGCGCTGGCGCTCGAAGGCTAGCTTGCCCTGATATTCTTCCCACAACGTGGTAACACCGGCCCAGAAGTAGCCGCCCACGAACAGCAGCAGGAAGGGAATCGCCAGATAGTTGTAGGACTGGATCGCATAGATCACGATCGCCAGAAACCCGGACCCCGCGGCCAGCTCCGCATAGGGAAGCCATCCGCTGCGCCGGCGGTACTGCAAGTTCGCAAGAGTCGTCTTTTGGGCGCCGTACTTGGCGGTGCGCGCGAACGCGGTCTGATATCCGACCAGCGCCTCGATAACGGCCTTGGTGTTGATGATGGTCAGCGCCACTCCGGCCGCCATCAGGGCGGGCAGGAATAAGATGGTTCGCTTCCAATTGCGCGGGAACAGCTCGCGCTGGGCGACCACGTAGAACGCCGAGATCGACCAGAACGACGCCGCGATCAGAGGCAGGTCGATCAGCACCATCTCGAACCAGCCCATGTAGAAGCGCACGATCATCACCGGCAGCATGAGTACGCTGACCACGATCATCAGCGGGTAGCCGACATTCGGGGTGAGATGGAAAAAAGCCTCCGCCTTGACCCGCCATGGCAGCTTGGCGCGAAGAATCGACGGCAGCAGCTTCATGGCGACTTGCGTCAATCCTTTGGCCCAGCGCGACTGCTGCACCTGGAAGCCGTAGGTCTCGACAGGCAGCTCCGAGGGGCACTCGACGGCGGGAGCGTACACGAACTTCCAGCCCTTGAGCTGCGCGCGATAACTTAAATCGGAATCTTCCGTGAGCGTGTCGTGCTGCCAGCCGCCCGCGTCGGCGATCATCGACCGGCGCAGGATGCCGGCCGTGCCGTTGAAGTTGAAAAACAGCCCGCCGCCCGAGCGCGCGATGTGCTCCAGCACAAAATGGCCGTCGAGCAGGATGGCCTGCACTTCGGTCAGGACGTTATGGCCGCGGTTCAAATACGTCCAGCGAGTCTGCACCATGCCGACCTTCGGATCGGTGAAATGGTGCACGGTCCGCTGCAGGAAATCGCGCGGCGGGACGAAATCGGCGTCGAACACGGCGACTACTTCGCCGGTGGCGGTCTTCAGCCCGTTTTCGAGGGCCCCAGCCTTGTATCCGTGACGATTCGTCCTGTGGATGTACTCGATGGGCAGACCGGAATCGCGATATTCGCGGACCAGCTCTTCCGTGAACGGATGAGTGTCGTCGGTGGAATCGTCCAGCACCTGGATCTGGAGCAGATGGCGCGGGTAATCGATCTTGGAAGTTTCCTCCAACAGGCGTTCGACCACGAAGCGCTCGTTGAAAATGGGGAGCTGGATGGTGACGCGCGGCAGTTCGGCAAAGCGCATCGGCGGTTCGGCTTCGCGCATCCGCTTGCGATGTTTCATGTAGCCGCGAATGGTCTCATAGCGGTGCAGCCCGTACACCGACAGCACGGCGAGAACGGCAAAATACGGGACCATGATGGCCCAGTCGAAGAATTCCAGATGGTGAATGCCCTTGAAGGTGTCGTCGAACAGGGCGTCGGCGATACGGCTGCTGAAAGAGGGAGCTCCGGCCAGCAGAAACGCGGGTATGGGCACCAATGTTGTCATCCGAGAAGCGGCTCCGTTTTCGTTAGCACAGGACGGCTGACGGAGCCGTAAAACACTAATATTATAGGCGATTTCGGCCGATGGATGCTACACTTGGACGTAAGGAGCGTCCTCCGATGCGTTTCTTTCTCGATACGGCGAATCTGGAAGAGTTAAAGGCCGGCGCCCGCTGGGGCGTTGTGGATGGCGTCACCACCAACCCCTCGCTGATCGCCAAAGAGGGTGTGCCGATCGAAGAGCAGGTCCGCAAGATCTGCGACATCGTGAACGGCGACATCAGCGCGGAGGTGCTGGCCACCGACACCGAGGGGATGCTCACCGAAGGCCGCAAACTGGCCAAGATCCACAAAAACATCGTGGTGAAAGTGCCTCTGACCCGCGACGGCATCCGCGCGTGTTCCGTGTTCAGCCGCGAAGGGATTCGCGTAAACGTGACGCTGTGCTTTTCCGCCGGCCAGGCCATCCTGGCTGCCAAAGCCGGGGCGTATTTCGTCAGTCCTTTTGTCGGCCGCCTGGATGACACCGGCTGGAACGGCATGGAACTGATCCGCGACATCGTCCAGATCTACAAGAATTACGGCTACACCACGCAGGTGCTAGCCGCGTCGCTGCGCCACTCGATGCACGTGATCGATGCCGCCAAAGCCGGCGCGCACATCGGGACCATGCCGTTCAAAGTCCTGGATGCGCTGTTCAATCATCCGCTCACCGACAAGGGGTTGGACCAGTTCCTCAAGGACTACGCCAAAGCTTTTCAGGACGCCCCGGTCGCCCGCTAACGCTCCAGTGAGCTTACCGCCCATATCGCCCGGCACGAAGATGGTGCTCCTCGGAGCACTGGGAGTGGGAGTTGTCAGTTTCGGCGTGCGGATGGCCCTGCAGGCGATGCGGTCCAACCCGGAAAAACGGGAGCGCAAGCGACGCCTGGAGCTGCATCTGCACGGCCGGTTGTGGGATGCCATTATTACGGAGGCATCCGATTCGATGCTCTACTATTCCTACTCGGTTGGGGGCGTGCAGTACGAGGCGTCCCAGGATGTCAGCGCTCTTCGCGATTTGCTTCCTCCTGAACCCGAACGCCTGATCGGCCCCGCCAGCCTCAAATATTCGTCGCGAAATCCCGCCAACTCGATCCTGATCTGCGAGGAATGGAGCGGTTTGCGGGCTCCGTCTCGAGCCGCTTGACCCTACTGGCTTGAAACGATTCGTTTCCGGTGGTATCCAATGGGCGATGAAACGACTAATCTTATTGCTGCTGCCGTTGGCCCTGTTCGCCGCCGTGGACCTCGTGAAGGAAGTCCGGCACGAGCTGGTCACGTTGCCCTACTACGGGGTGTTCGACAATCTGGCCTATCGCGTGGATGGGTCGAAGGTGACACTGTTCGGGCAGGTTCGGGACCCGAAGCTCAAGAGCGACGCCGGGAAAGCCGTCAAGAGCATTGAAGGCGTATCCGCGGTGGATAACCAGATCGAAGTTCTGCCGCTCTCGCCCATGGACGATCAGACCCGGATGGCGGTCTATCGCGCCATCTATTCGAAACCGGCGCTGCAACGCTACCAGTTAGGCGCCGTGCCGCCGATCCACATCATCGTCAAGAACGGGGACGTGACTCTGGAAGGCGTAGTTGCGAACGAAATGGACAAGAACATAGCTGGTATCACCGCCAACGGCGTCGGCAGCGTGCACAAGGTGACCAATAACCTTAGGCCGGATTCGGGGAAGTAGCGCGGGACGATTTTGGCGCGCTTTTTCGCAGAGGCGCGTTCAGCATGGCGATGACCGGTGCGGCTGCGCGGAATCTCTTCACCAGTTCTGGGAGCAACCGCGGGGTGGTGGCAATCTTTGCGTCCAACTCCACCCAGTACAGCCACTGCTTCATCCGGATCAGATCCTCGGCCGGATGACCGGCGTTGAATCCCTTGGGCATGCGCGTCACCGCACTCCCCTCCAGTTTCCCGAGCAGTTTTTGAGGCTGCCGCGCGGCTTTCCTAAATGCGGCGTGGTTTTGGGCGAGCCACGCGCGAACCGCACGAAGCTCGTCCGGTCCCGGCATGTAGGACCCGGCCGCGATCCCTACCGACTTTTCCGTGAGATGGAAATAGAACCCGGCGGAGGAGTGTTTCTCCAAACCGTGATTCGGGAAAATAGCGGCGACGTGGGTCTTGTACGGCGTCTTATCCGCGCTGAAGCGCGTATCGCGATAAATGCGGTACACGGCTTTCTTCGGATCGGTGATGTGATCCGGAGCGAAATCCAGCAGCTCGGCGTTGATCGCTTCCACCAGCTGGACCATGGGAGCTTTCAGCTTGGTCTCGAAGATCTCCTTGCGGGGCTGAAACCATTCGCGGCGATTGTTGCGCTTCAGGTTTCGCAGAAACGTCAGAGCTTCGGGAGAGAATCCGGGAAACATATTACGCTTGGAGAGAGATGTTGGCACGCCTAGCGGCAATCCCTGGATTACAGTCTACCGAAAACGTGCTCCTCAGCCAGTTAACGCGATTCGCGATCGGCGGTCCGGCGCGAATCCTGGCCGACGCCTCATCGGAAGCTTCCTTGATTGCCGCTCTCGATGCGGTGAAGGGCACCGCATTCGCGTTGATAGGCGGTGGGACCAATCTGGTCGCGGACGACCGCGGATTCCCCGGCGTGGTCCTCCGCTACACGGCAAAGAACATCGAAATCGACGGGCCGCGGGTGCGCGTCGAGGCCGGCGCCGTGCTCCAGGACCTGGTGGACTCGACCATCGCCGCCGGACTCGAAGGCTTGCACACCATGACCGGCATCCCAGGATGGGTAGGAGGCGCAGTCTACGGCAATGCCGGGGCTTATGGCCACTCGATCCACGAGTTTGTCGAATCCGTCCGCTTTTTCGACGGGTCAAAAATACGGGAGATCGATAATGCCGCGTGCGAATTCCACTACCGCGAAAGCGTGTTCAAGCGGCATAAAGACTGGATTGTTTTGGAAGCCACCTTGCGGCTTCCTTCACGGGATCCGGCTGCACTGCGGGCCACAGCGGATGGGATTCTGAAAGTCCGCAACGAAAAGTATCCGCCCACCATGCGCTGCGCCGGCAGCATCTTCAAGAACCTGATCCTCGCGGAGCTTCCCGAATCCGTGCGCACTCAGGTTCCTGAACGCGTGATCCGCGAAGGAAAAGTCCCCTCGGCTTACTTTCTGGAGCTGGCGGGAGCGAAAGGCATGGTTCAGGGCGGAGTTCGGGTCGCCGATTATCACGCAAACCTCATCTACAATTCCGGCGGCGGTACCGCGCAAGCGGTGCGCGAGCTGATTGAGACGCTCAAACGCCGCGTAAAGGATCGGTGCGGACTCGTACTGGAAGAGGAAGTCCAGTACCTGAGTTGTTCATGACCACTTAGGACGCCTGGAGCTAACCGGGAGTAAGGAATTCCTTACTCACATTCGGTACGGATTTTCTCACGCCGCGACGATGGATAGCTGTGAGAAAACTGCGCTGGCTGATTTTCCTCTGCGCCCAGGTTTTGACGCTGGCGCAGCCGGTACTCCGGCTGAAGGTTCCTCCCGATCCCAACGCGCCTTCAGTGCTTCTGCCGGAACCCCCGGCGGCCGTGCACGTGATCGTGCAGTTCCAGGACCCCCTGTCGCCCGGGACGCTTCTAACGCTGGCGGCACGCGGCGCCACGACAGTTGGGTACATACCCGACAATGCCGTGCTGGTTACCATGGATGCCACTGTTAGCCTGGCGGGCTTGGGAGTCAACTACGCAGCGCCACTCAGCCCCTACCAAAAGATCAGCCCTCTGATTGCGAAAGGGGACCCGGCTGTTATTCAGGGATACTACTTGGTGGAATTTCACCCCGATGTAGATCCCAGCGCCGCGCGGCGCTTGATCCTGAATTTGCCTCTGTTGCAGCTACTCGAAAATCCTGATTTAGCCAGCAGGCATCTGCTGATACAGATTCCGGATCCCACCCGGCAAGCGGAAGCGCTTGCGAGCCTGGCGGCCCAGGACGCGGTCGCTTATATCTTTCCAGCGTCCCCTGAATTGATCCAGGGCCAACCCGTAGGCACTGACTTCCCTATAGCCCCTGTAGCCCCTGGTTTTCTGGTTGCCAGCGGTGAAGTATTAGGCCAACTCGTCAGCTCCGTTGGGGATGGCTGGGACGGTCCCGGCCTGAACGCCGCCACCATCTTCTATTTATTCAGTCATCTGACCACCCAGCTGCCGGACCTTATCACGGAGGGCGAAATCTTCCGTGGCATGCAGGAATGGGCCCAGGTGGCCCAGATTACGTGGGTTCCAGGAGTGAGCGCGACGGCCAGCCACACGGTCAATATCCTGTTCGCCACAGGGGATCACGGCGATGGCTTCCCGTTCGATGGACCCGGAGGCGTTTTGGCCCACACGTTCTATCCGGCGCCGCCCTCCGCGGAGCCCCTCGCGGGCGATATGCATTTCGACGACTCGGAATCCTGGCACGTTGGCTCCTACGTCGACGTGTTCAGTGTTGCGGTACATGAGGCGGGACACGCGCTGGGATTGGGAAGCTCCGACAATCCCGATTCCGTGATGTATCCCTATTACAAACCGAGGACTGGGCTTTCAGATGACGATAGGGCCGCCATACTGTCGCTCTACGCCGCGCAAACAGGAACGACGCCGAGTCCACTGGCGCTTTCGATCGACGCCGCTCCCGCCACAACCACTTCCGCGACCGTGCCGCTCTCGGGAACCATAACGGGGGGCAGCGGCGGGGCCGCCGTAACTTGGACTTCGAGCACGGGCGCATCCGGGACCGCTTCGGTCATCGCTTCAGTCACGGGCACGATTTGGACCATCGCGGGCATTCCACTGACGATCGGACTCAACAGCATCACGGTGACGGCCACCGATGCGACGGGAAGCGCATCGAGCGCCGTGACCGTGACTCGCCAGACGGTCGCCCCGCCCCCCAACCCGCTCACCCTGACAACCAACGCTCCTGCTGCCACGACCACCTCCGCCACTGTGTCGCTCTCGGGAACCGTAACCGGCGGCAGCGGCGGGGCGATCGTGACGTGGTCTTTGAGCACCGGCGCGTCTTCGGGCATCGCTTCACTCACGGGCGCGAACTGGGTCGCCTTGAATATTCCTCTGGCGATAGGATTCAACAGCATCACGATCACGGCCGCGGATGCGACCGGAAGCGTCTCCCGCGTGGTGACCACTACCAGGACCGCCGCACCGCCGCCCGCGGGAACGGATACTGCGGGACCCGCGCTGACGATCACCTATCCGTCGACCACGTCGCTGGCGACAACGCAAGCCTCACTGACGTTCAAAGGCACCGCGTCGGACCCTTCGGGAGTCGCCAGCGTGACGTTCTCGACCAATACAGGCGGGGCCGGAACGGCATCGGGAACCACGCCGTCGTTAACTACACAATGGAGCGCCGCGATCCCCTTGCTGGTGGGGTTCAACCAGGTGATCATCCGTGCGTACGATACCGCCGGCAACATGAGCTGGCGGAGCGTGATCGTGACCCGAAGGTAACTACTTAGCTTCGAGAATCACCATCGCCAGGGCCTGCTCCGCGGTATGCGTGATGGACAATGCGACGTTGATCGCACCCAGCTTCTCCGCGATTTCCGCTGCCCGGCGATGGAACTGGAGCGTGGGGCGGCCCGAAGGAAGGTTGACCACTTCCAGATCCTGCCAGCCCAGGCCACCGCGCCAGCCCGTTCCCAGCGCCTTCATCCCCGCTTCCTTGGCGGCGAAACGCGCCGCATAGCGCTCGTAGGGGTTCGCGCGCCGCTCGGCGTAGGCGATTTCCCGCGGAGTGAATATACGCTCCACAAAACGGCGCCCGTGCGACGACGTAATGGCTTTCTTGATCCGGTCGACCTCGCACAGGTCGACACCCGTGCCCACGATCACATCCAGCCCCACATGTGTTCGATTGTAAGCCAACAACTGGTGACACCGATTCAGCAATCGTGTTACCAATGAAAGAGCGCACGGCGTTGTCGTAACTTTCCTCGATGCATATCCCCGACGGATTCCTGAGCACCCCGGTATGGGCCACGCTGGACGTGGTCAGCGCCCCTGCCGTGGCGTGGGTGGCTCGCCGCGCTCAGCGCGATACTCAGGATCACCGGATCCCTCTGCTGGGCGTTATGGGAGCGTTCGTCTTCGCGGCGCAAATGGTGAACTTTCCGGTGGGTCCGGGCACCAGTGGACACCTGGTGGGCGGCGCGTTGCTCGCCATCGTGCTGGGACCGGCCGCCGCTTCCCTGGTGCTGACCGCCATCTTAGTCCTGCAGGCGCTCATATTTCAGGATGGAGGCGTCCTCGCGCTGGGCGCGAATGTATTCAACATGGCGCTGGTGGGAGTCGCCGCCGGATACCTTCCCTATCGGTTATTGGCCGATCGGTCTCGTTCCGGCGCGATCTTCGCCGCCGGCTCGCTCAGCGTCATGACCAGCGCGTGCCTGGCGCTCGGACAGCTCCTGATCTCGGGCGTGCCGATGATGGGCGGCGTGTTGTGGGCTTCGCTGGGACTCTTCCTGGTCAGTGCGCTGATGGAAGGCGCGATCACGGTCGCCGCGGTGCGCGCGATCGAAAGGCTGAATCCCGCGTGGGTCGCCGGTCCGCGGCCGGCATCTTCACGCACGTTGGCCGGTGTAGCCCTCGCCGCACTGCTGCTGGTGGTCGTAGGGACGCTGATCGCCTCGGCTTTGCCCGACGGAATCCAGCGCCTGACCGGGCAAGGAGTCGACTCCCTGGGATGGCCCCAGAGAACCATGGGCGGCCTGGCGGGTATCGCGATGATTTTCGCGCTGTGTTACCTGGGCGGGAAATTGAAATCGCGCCGGCGGAGCGCCTGACGGTGCATCATCTCGTAATCGACCGCTGGAGCCGCGGATCGAGTCCTTTGCATCAACGTGATCCTCGCGCGAAGCTGGCCGCGCTGCTGGTGTTTCTGATCGTGCTCTCGACCACACGGCCCGCGGCACAAGCGGCCTTCGCCGGCTATGCGGTTCTTTTGTTCCTGGCCGCGAATCTGGCTGGTCTTCCGATTGGCGGACTTATTGGCCGCGCCGCGCTGGTTCTGCCCTTCTCGGCCACTTTCGCACTGCTCACCTGGTGGTCTGGCGATTCCCTCCGCGCCCTATCACTCGCCGAGAAAAGCTTCCTCTCCGGCATGGCTGCGTTGCTGCTGGTGGGCACGACGCCGCTGACCGGTTGGACTGCCGCGCTCGAAAGCTGGCGGGTCCCGCGCATGCTGATTCTGGTGATCCAGTTCGTCTACCGCTACCTCTTCGTCATCGCCGAGCAAGCCCAGCGCATGCGATGGGCAGCGCTTTGTCGCGGGTCCCATAAGGGATCAAAGACCGGTTCGTTTCGCTTAGCAGCGGGCCTGGTCGGAGTACTCTTCGCACGCAGTTGGCAGCGCGCTGACGGCATCTATCACGCCATGCTCGCGCGCGGATTCCGCGGACGTTTCGTGCCCGCCGCTCCCGTGCCGTTCCGTTCATCCGACGCAGTCTTTTTCTTCACGTGTCTCGCCGGATGCCTCGCCGTCCGCATATTGCTGTGAGTAGAGCGATACAAATTCAGGGGCTGCGCTACCGGTATCCCGACGGTACCCAGGCGCTCGACGGTATCGATTTTCATCTCGACGCCGGAGAATCCGTGGCGCTGTTCGGAGCCAACGGATCCGGCAAGACCACCTTCGTCCTGCATCTGAATGGATTGCTGCGAGGCGAAGGCGCCATCGAAATCTGCGGCCTTCCGCTTGCGGACGCAACGCTCGAGCAGATCCGATCCAAGGTCGGCGTGGTGTTTCAGGATTCCGACGAACAGCTCTTCATGCCTACGGTTCTGGAAGACGTGGCCTTCGGCCCCTTGAACCTGGGCTTGTCCCCTGACGATGCGCTGACCCGGGCGCGCACGGTCCTGAAGCGCGTCGGCATGGCGCATGCGCTCGAGCGCGCTCCCTACCATCTGAGCGCCGGCGAGAAGAAGCGTGTCGCGATCGCCGGCGTCCTGGCCATGGATCCGGAAATACTGGTGCTCGACGAACCCACCACGTTTCTCGATCCGCCGACGCGCCGCGATCTGCTCACGCTGCTGCGAAGCCTGCCGCAGTCGAAAGTGGTGGTCACGCACGATGCCAATCTGGCGCGAGCCCTGACCACCCGTGCAGTGTTTTTCGATCAGGGAAAGATCGCCGGAGAGGGTGAGGTCATTGAAGTCATCCAGCGTTTCCACTGGGAGTATTCATAGTGGGGCAGGCGATCTTGTCGCCTGCCTACGCAGACTCGACGATCAGCGTCACAGGGCCATCATTCACCAGGGTCACTGCCATATCGGCTTGGAACACTCCCGTCTCGACGTGGGCTCCCAGCCGCCGCGACGCTTCCACGAAATGTTCGTACAATTGTTTGGCCTGATCAGCCGGCGCTGCGTCGTCGAAACTGGGCCGCCGGCCCTTACGGCAATCACCGTAAAGAGTGAACTGCGAGACGGCCAGCATCGCGCCGCCGGTATCCAGCAGACTGCGATTCATCTTTCCGGCCTCATCGTTAAAGATTCGCAAGTGGACGACTTTGCCGGCCAGGAATTCCGCATTTTCCGGGGTATCGGTGCGGGAAACTCCCAGCAATACCAGCACTCCCGGGCCGATTTCCCCGCGAATAGTCCCTTCCACCTCAACCTTCGCGCGAGTAACTCGCTGGACCACGGCACGCATACCGCAGAGTGTACTCTGCCGCGATCCCCTGTATCGAACTAGGGTAGAAACCCTATCGCTGCGGCACGTTATTCACCACATAATGGATGCGGTAGTACCCGCGGCCATCATGATCTACGCCAGACTGCGCAAGAAAGAACAACTGCCGGGCGGATTCTTCCACCTGGAAGAAGAGAAGAGCAAGACGCGCGTTTTCGGATATGGGCACGGCGATCACATCAAGCTCAAGGACGAGTACGGGAACGTCTGGCTGGGCTCCGCGATCCGCAATCCGGACAATTCCATCGTGTATCGCTTCCGCGATCCCAGAGGCAACGCCCTCTCGGGCATTTCGAGCGGCGGAACCGTCACGCTGCGCGACGACCGCGGCAACACCTGGAAGGGCTTCATCGACTAGGTTGTCTTCAGAGCCGCGACAGAATGGAGCGGTCATTTCAACTCCACGATCGTAGCTCCCGTCCCGCCTTCCTCCGGCCTTGCCGCATAGAACTTCGCGACGTGTGGATTCCGGCCCAGCAGTTCCGCGATCGCTTTTCTCAAAATCCCCATTCCATGACCGTGGACAATCCTCACGAACTCCGCTTGCGCCAGTGCAGCGGTATCCAGAAACTTGTCGACGCGTTCACACGCTTCTTCGGCGCGATGGCCGATGAGATTGATCTCGCGAATGGAAGTGGCAAACTCGGGTCCCTGGTTGAAGGTAATCGACTGACTCCGAGTCTGCGTTGGCACTTTAGGAATCACTTCTTCCACGTCCGTTACCGGTACGCGCATCTTTAGATACCCAGCCTCCACCTCGACCTCTCCACTCTCTAAAACCTTACGGATCGTCGCCGGCTGCCGGATTCCTTTGAGCCGCACTTGCGCGCCTTCTTCCAGTTTCAACGGCGCTGCGGCAGATCCTGCGGACGGCGGAGGCGCTAGCGACGCGACCTGCTCGTGAAACTCGCGCCTGGTTTTGGCGATCCGGGCACGCGCCTTCTGGCTCAGATCCTCGATGGTCTCCTGTGCGCGGCGTTCAAACTCAATCGATAACTGCGCCGCACGGTCTTCCACTTCTCGAAGCTTCGCCGTGTATTTTCGTTCCCAGGTCTGCTCCAGTCCCTGTTCGCGCAACGTCAGCGCCTGGCTCCTCGCGGCGATCTCCGCGCGTTCGGCTTCCAGTTGCTCCAGCTTCTGATGCATCTCTCCCAGGAACCGCCCGACATCCCGATCCGATGCCGCCATCCTCCCGCGCGCCTTCTCGATCAAGGCCGGATCCAGCCCCAGACGGCTCGCGATATCGAGACCCGCCGATTTCCCCGGCGCGCCCAGCCGCAGCACGTACGTGGGCTGGAGCGTCGCTTCGTCGAATCCCATGGATCCATTCAACACGCCGCTGGTCGACGCTCCGTATACCTTCATCGCCAGCAAGTGGGTGGATGCCAGCGTAAACGCCCCTCGAGCGCGAAACGTTTCGAGCACCGTCACACCCAACGCTCCGCCTTCTTCGGGGTCCGTCGCCCGGCCGAGCTCGTCCAGCAGGACTAACGAATCCCCGGTTGCCCGTTCCAGCATCGAACGCACGGCCAGGATGTGCGACGAGAACGAGCTCAAGCTCTCGGCCAGCGACTGATGATCGCCGATATCGGCCAAAACATCATCAAACAGCGGGATTTCGGCATGTTCGGCGGGCACCGGCAGACCGGCGTGGGTCATCAGCGCGAGCAATCCGATGGTCTTCAGCGCCACGGTCTTGCCACCGGTGTTGGGTCCGCTGATCAGCAGTGTATTTTGTGGGGTGTTCAGCTCCAAAGAGACAGGAACCACCGTCTTCCGCTGGCTACGCAGGATATCTTCGAGCAGAGGATGCCGCGCGGCGCGGAGGACAATTTTCCGTGAACCCTCCGGACTCAGCCGCGGCACGGAGCACCGAAACGCCATCGCGAACTCCGCTTTGCCGAACAGCAGTTCCAGGCGGCTCAGCGCAGCGACCGATGCCGCGATCTCGGCCGCATGCTCCCGCATCCGCGTAGTGAATTCGCGCAGCAGCCGGTGCACCTCGCGCAGCTCTTCCTCGTGCAGACGGACCAGCTCATTGTTGAGCTCTATGGTCTCCAGCGGCTCGACGAACACCGTGGCCCCGGACCCGCTCGACCCATGAATGACGCCATCCACGCGCCGCTCACGGCCGGTCACGATGGGCACCACGAACCGGTCATTGCGGATGGTGACGAAATCTTCCTGCAGCGTTCCGTCTTCATGATGCGTACGCAGGAAGCGCGCCAGCGATTCCTCGATCTGCCTGCGCTGCCGTTCACTATCGCGGCGCAGGCGCGCCAGCATGACACTCGCGTCGTCCGCCAGCGTGCCATCCGGCAGAATCTTGCCTCTAAGATCACGGGCCAGCTCGTGCAGATCCGCGATCGCCAAAGCGTGAGCCGCCAAGCGCGGAAAACGCTCGCGCGCGGAGAGCACTACCGATCGCGCTTCCGATGCGACCTCCAGCAGCCGCGCCAGCTCGAAGATTTCGGTCGCTTCGAGCGTGGCTCCTTCGATGCGCAGACGCGCGACCAAAGGCCCGGGATCGGTGCCCAGGTCGAATCGCGGCTTGATAGCCGCACCGCGGCCGGCGGGTTGTGGATTCGAGGCGGCGCGTAAATACTCCACTGCTTCGGCGGCGTCGGCCAGCGCGTTTTCGATGGCGGGACGATCGTTTAACGGCGCGATGCCCTGCAGTTCGCGCTGCCCCATGGGACTACGCACGTAACGCCCGAGCAGCGCCCGCAGATCCTCGAACTCAAGTGCTTTTTCGGCTTGCACCAGAATATGCCCGCTCGATGACTTCGCGAGTCCCTTCCGTCATCTGATAATCGCCTAGCCGTTCGCGCCGCACCCATTCCACGCGCGCCACATCATCGGCCGCCTGAAGCTTTCCGCCGGTAATCTTGCACACGTAATCGACCAGCAGGTAATGATACTCCGTGCGGCCGCGCGCGTCTTTCATTACGCGCTCGAAAACTCCGAACATCTCCACCGGTTTCACGCGCAATCCGGTCTCTTCCAGCACCTCGCGGCGCACGGCTTCATCCAGACTTTCGCCGGTCTCGACCAGCCCGCCCGGCAGCGACCAGTAGCCTTTCAGGGGATGGCCGCCACGCTCGACCAAAAGAATCGGGCCACGCTTTCCCCGCCCGCGAAAAATCAGCGCGCCGACGCCCGGCAACGGATGTGCAGGATATCTTCTCGAAGCTTTGGACGACGACTTAGGGGGAATACGGCACCGCCCCCTTTACGCCCAGGCGGATGCGATAGACCGACGTCCGCGCGGTCACGTACAGCGTGGAAAAATCCGGATCGCCGAACGCCAGGTTGGAGGGAGTCTCCCCCATGCTGATGGTCTGGAGCAGCTCGCCTTGTGGCGAATATACCAGGACATTCTTGGCGGCGACGTAAATATTGCCCATCTCATCGGTTCGCAGACCCGCGGGCACGCCCGGAATCTTCGACACCACCACGCGATCATTGGATGCCACACCCGCACGATCCAGATCGAAGGCGTGAATCGACTGGCCGTCCGAGTCCGACACATACAGCGTGCGGCCGTTAGGCGAAAGCGCCACCCCGTTGGGCCGCGTCTTCCACTTCGCGATAGCTTCGATCTGTCCCCGCGACGTCACGCGAAACACGCCATAAAAATCCAGCTCCCGTGTGTCTTCCTGATTTCCGAACGCCGGGTCGGTGAAGTACACGTTGCCGTCGCGCCGCACCACCACATCGTTCGGAGCGTTGAGACGCTTGCCTTCGAAGCGTGCCGCGATCACGTCCACCTTTCCGTTCTTGGCGGTCCGGGTGACGCGCCGCTCGCGAAATTCGCAGGTGTACAGATTGCCCTTGTCGTCGTACGCGTTTCCCGCTGTTCCGCCCGCATGGCTACCGATATCGGAAACACCTTTTCCGGGTGTGAACTTGTGCTGTTTGTCCGTGACCGTGTCGCTGAACAACAGAAAGTCTTCCAGCGACCACACCGGCCCATCCGCGAAGCGCATGCCGGTGGCCACCATTTCAATTGTGTATTGGGAAGGGGTTTGCCCAAAGGCGACGGTGGCGTACAGCAATGCGGCTGCGCGTGTCACTGTTTTTTGACCAAAGCGCTCTGGTAATACACGGGCTGCTTGCCAGGCTTCCACTTGATGTTGCAACCGGTGGCGGGACGCTGCTCGGCTGCGGGACGCGCGCCCTTCAGCAGCGCGTCCATGGCCGCCCGTAGATCGCGGCCGTCCACCGCAACTGTGTTACCCGGCCTGCTGCCATCGAGCTGTCCGCGATACGCCAGCCGCCGGTCTTTATCGAACAGGAAGATATCCGGCGTGCACGCAGCGCTGAAGCTGGTCGCCACATCCTGCGTCTCGTCGTAACACAGCGGGAAAGTGAAGCCGAGCTCTTCAGCCATCTCCTTGAGCCGCGCGGGCGAATCGTCGGCGACGTATCCAACATCGTTGGATGAGATCGCAATGATCGCCACTTTGCCCGCGTAATCCCGGCCGATCCGCGCCAGCTCATTCTGGACGTGGATCACATAGGGGCAATGCCGGCAGATAAACATCACCAGAATCGGCCCTTGATCCGGGACACGTACGATCTTGCCGGAGCGAACTTCCGGCAAGGCAAACGCGGGGATTTCAGTCCCCAGCTCCATCATGGTCGAGGCGGTCAGCGACATACCAACATTGTCCCCCAATCAAAGTAGGGCAGGTCTCCAGACCTGCGCGGGGCTTTCAGCCCCGCATCAAAAGCTATATCGAATGGCCAGCGATCCGTACGAATTTCGCCGGTACTCGCCTAGAAAATCCGTCATGTCTCCGCGGATCCATGCGATGCCGCCGGTCGCTCGCCAGTGCTGTCCAAACAACTGCGAGTATTCGAAACGTACGAACGATCCTGCGGCCCGCACTGCCGTTTCGATCGCCAGACTGCGACTCGCATCGATCGTCAACCCTGCGCGGCCTACGAACGATTTCGCAAATCCACGGTCGGGCGCGAATTGCAAGGGCGATGCCGAATCGCGCGTCACCACGCTGCCCGCATACCCACCAACGAACGACCACTCCTTCACTTGGCGCTCGAGCTGGATCACGTACAGGGCATACTCTTCTGCTCCTGGAGTCGACGACGTAAAGTACGCCGCTTCGCCCTTAATCGTGAGCCAAGGCAGCGGAACAGCCGCATCGCCTCCATAGAGCCGCAAATCCGGATACGTGCGCGTTAATGCCACTGACGCCGTCACCGGAGTTAACAAAGCATCGAACGACGGCAGGTTCTGAAACCCGTCAAAAAAACACAACGAATACTCGTACCCCGATCCGATGTGGTTCCAGCGAGCCCCATACTGCGATCCGCCTGGATAACGCGCGCCCGCATCGACGATGCTCACGCCCGCGGCTTCCGGTGGCAGCGCCGTCCAGAGCTGATCCAACAACGGCGTGCGGCTGGGCGTGAACCACGGCTGCCACACCAGATCGACGGTATCGCCACCCGATTCATACGTCACGCGCGCCGCCGACACTCCCAGGAAATCCGTATCCACGACGCTCGACAAATAATCCTTCGGCGCGAACCGGTCCGTGGGATTGAGGATATCCGTCTTCCCCCAGCGGATCAGTTGACGTCCTATTTCCGCTGTTACTTTGCCGCGATGAATCGTCGCACTCATACGCCGTACCGAGAAAGCCGGACGCTGGATGCTGCGATCGTCCGCGTCGACGACTCCGTCGCGTGCAGTTTGCCGGTGAGAATCGGTGCGAGCATCGAACGCGCCGCTAACCGTAAACCAGGGCGCGAACTTGTAGGACGCCTCCTCGCGGAACAGAAGGTCGTCCACCACGCGACCGCTATCATTCGGCGCCGTCTGCGGATACACTGCCGTGCTGTTTTCGATAAACCCGCGCTGCTCAAACTGCTGTGTTAGCAGCGCAACGAGCAGTACGCCGGCGTCAATCATAAATCGCGGCGCAGAGCCTGCAGAGTAAAGTCATCGTCCTTCATCGGCAGATTGTATTCCAGCTTCTCGTACTTGAGAACCGTGCGGCTCTTGCGCGTCACGTCATACACCTCGGTCAGCCGCGCGGTCCAGATGCCCTTGATCTGTTCGTAATTCTTGTAATCGATGGTCCGCACCAAGCCTTTCTTGTTGTAGGCCTCGATCTTGACGAATGTATAGTTGTCTTTCTTGATCCAGAAGTAGGAATACTCGTACTGTGACGATTTCCGAGGGCGCGATTCCAGCTTCCACATCCCGCCCTCGTCCGCCAGCAGCTTGTAATCGTACTGATCGACGTCGCGCTCCTCCAGATCCTCGAAGCTGAAATCCGTTCCGAAGAAGCGCGTTGAGCGATCCTGCAGGGCAATGCGCTGATCCCGGCCAATCGCAGGGCGCCACATCCACTGGTCGCTGGCGCGAGCGGGATGATTCACAATCAAAAGGCCGACGCCTTTCACTTCCGCCGGAGCTGTGAAGCGCAGAATCGCCTTGCTGTTGCCAAACGATCCGATGCGTTGGTAGACCCAGCGTTTGGTGGCCACCTGGTTGCCCTGGCTGGTTACTTCCAGCGTTCCTTCGTAGCGTTCCGAATCGGCGTGCTGGCGTTTCTGCACTTCGAGAATGATCTGCCGGGGGTCTTGCGCAAACACCGGCAGCGCCAGCGCGGCCAACAAGAAAAGCTTACTCATACTCCAGCGCCTCAATCAGCGATCCGCGCACGGCGCTCTCGGCCGGACCCAAAGCGGCCAGCAGCGCCGATCCCAAAATCACGGGAATCAAAATGAGCGCGGTCTGGAAGGGATACGCGTAGCTAATGCTAATACCGACCAGATCCCGGCGCGCGATCTCGATGCTATAGAACAACTGGACCGCGCCCAGCGCCAGACCCAGCGCGACGCCGATGATGCCGATGGCGATCGCCTCCATCCAGATCGTGTGCCGGATCTGGTTCCGCAACCCGCCTACCGCTTGCAGCACGCCCAATTCGCGCCGCCGGTCGGTAATCGAAACCGTCAGCGCGTTGACGATGCCCAGGATCGCCACCAGCATCGCCACCGCCGTTTGCACGTTGGTCAATCCGAACCACTGGTCTGTCAGGCGCGTGATGAAATCGCGCACTTCGCGGTTGGTCAGCACGAACAACCGCTGCTGACCGCCGAATGCCTGAAGGATGCGCTGACGGACTTGCGCGGCGTCCGCGCCGGGAGTGACGTACACGCGGAAAACGTTGACTGAATCGTCGTGCCAATAGCGAATGAAAAGATCCCGATTGAGCAGAAGGGTTCCCTGCTGATCGGAAAAATCGTCCACCACGCCTACAATCGGCAGGCGCAGAACTCCGGCCGGCGCGGGAATCTCCAACATCTCTCCCATATGCGCGTCGTGCAGCCGCGCGAAATTTGCCGAGACCACCACGCCTTTCTCCTGGGCTGCCAGACGGTACATTTCGTCCGAGTTTCCTTCGACCGGCGGCAGATGCACGCGCTTCGCAACCGCGCCCACATTGATCGCGATTACCATGATCGGCGCGTTTTTCACCATCACGCGCACACTGCGCACCGGCTGCACTTCGGCGACGCCTTCAATCGCGCGCAGGCCGTCCGCCAGCGATCCAGGGAAAACGAAGCTCCGCGAGGACAACGTTTCCGCCGTGGTCACGAAGAAATCCGGATTCAGCGCGATCCGCATCCATTCCGCCAGCGAATCGTAACTGGACCGGGCAAGTCCACCCAGTGAAATCACAAGCGCCAGCGACAGCATGAGTGCCGCAATCGTGCCCGACGTCCTGCGCGGCGCCTGGATCAGGCTGTCCGCCGCGAGCGCACCTTCCACCGGTCTCAGTCCCGCCAACAGTGGTCGAAGCGCCCGCGACAGCCAGAACGAGAGTGCCGGCGAAAGCAGCACCGCCGCGAGAATCGCCAGCACGTAGCCGACGTACGTCATGATCCAGAATCGGTTGAACGCGAATGCCGCTATGGAAGCTACTCCGAAAACTATCGCCCACCGGCGCCGCGCGCGATTTTCGCCCTCGCCCAGCGACTGGAATCCGCCCTTCTGCAGCGCTTTCACGGGATCCACGCGCGCCGCACTGCGCGCCGGAATCACCGCCGCCACCAGGCTGGTGACCAGCCCCATCGCCACCGCGGTTCCGATCAACCATGGGTCCAGCGTCAGATCGCCCGGGCTCTGCGCGACTCCGTAAATCTCGGTGAGCATGCCGCCGATGTATCCCGACATGGCGCGCGCCATCGCGATGCCGAACAGCACTCCCACGCTGGTTCCCGCCAATCCTGCCAGCGCGCTTTCCGTCAAGAACAGCGTCCGAATCTGGCCGCGTGTGGCTCCCAGCGCGCGCAGGATTCCGATCTCCGCGCGCCGCTCCGTCACCGCGATCGCGAACGTGTTGTAAATGATAAACATCCCGATGAACAGCGCGAATACGCTGGTGATGTTCGACGCCAGCGCGTACATGCGCGACGTGGATTCAAACTGCTGTCCGCGCGAACTGGGCGGTTCCACCTGAAAACCGGAGCCCAGCAGCGCCTGCAATTTCGCGGTCGCACCTTCAAGACCAGTGCCCTCCTGGAGTGCAATGTCGATCCTGTCGAACTTGCGCCCGCGCCCGAACATCTTCTGCGCCGCGTAGATATCCATGATCGCCAGGTCGCCGCCGAATGCACTCGCAAGGCCGCCCGGCTTCATGATTCCGCGCACGGTGAAAACCTGATCGCCCTGCATAGTGCGCATCGGCAACTTGCTGTTGACTGCCAATCCTCGTTCGTCGGCGAACTTCTTGGTGACCATCAGCGAATCCGGCTGCGCGAGAAATATCAGTGGATCGTCAATGGCTGTGTCGCTTCCCTCCAGATCGTAATTGCGGATGCTGCGGTCGCCGAGCATGTCGACGCCCAGTACCAGAAGATTGTTTTGCCCAGTGCCGACGGTAGCCTCGATCACGGGCGCGGCTGCTTGAACCTCGGGAAGCTCGCGGATCTTATCCAGCACATCTTCATCGAATCCCGCATCACCGGCCGTAACCTGGAGCTGCGCCGCGCCTGCGATGCGGTCGATGGTTTGGTTAAACGCGGCCAGCACGCGCTTGTTCGCGGTGCGCATGCCCACGAATACTCCTACGCCAAGTACGATGCCAGCCGTGGTCAGCAGACATCGCAGCAAATGTTTGCGCGCGTAGGGCCAACTGATAAGCCGCAGCAAGATCATCGGCGAACTTCTTCCCGGCGCGTGTCGGCGAACACCTGGCCGTCGCGCAGTTGAATCGTGCGCGGGCAACTATCCGCCACTGTCTTGTCGTGCGTGACCACCAACACCGTCGCTCCAAGACGATCGTGCAGGTCGTGAATCAGCTTCAGGATCTCAGCGCCGGTGTGCGTATCCAGGTTCCCCGTGGGCTCATCCGCAAGCAGAATCGGGGGATACACACTCAGCGCACGCGCGATCGCCACGCGCTGGCGCTCGCCGCCCGACAGTTCATCAGGCAAATGATCAACCCGCGCACCGAGTTTGACCGTGTCGAGCAGCTCACGGGCGCGCTCCTCCACTTTCTTGCGGGGCCAGCCGCGCAGATGCAGCGGCAGCGAAACGTTCTCCAGGCAGGAAAGCGTCGGCAGCAGGTTGAAGAACTGGAAAATGAACCCGATCTTGTCGCGCCGTACCCGTGTTAGCTCGTCGTCGCTGAGTTTCGAAAGCGGCTGTCCATCCAGCTCGACCTCGCCCTGGCTGGGTCTATCAAGCCCTCCGATCAAGTTCAGCATGGTCGATTTCCCCGATCCCGAGGGCCCAACTAGCGACGCCATCTCGCCCTTGGCGATCGAAAGATCGATCCCTTCGAGCGCCGTTACCTTGCGCTTTCCCTCAAATGTTTTCGAGACACCCCGGAGAAGGATCACTTACTTCTATGATGACACCCTCAAATTTAGGCGTCGCGCAGTTCGGTGCAGAGACGGATGACTTCCTTGTGGAACTTCCTGAAGGAAGGGGAAGCACGTTTGACCATTTCGAGATCGACGACTGCCGCGAGAGCTGCCTGATCAAGGGTTTCTCGATAAGAGGCCCCCGCTGGCATTCTGGCACTTAGCCATTCCTTTGCGCCGCGTACGCTTTCGGCATCGGGAGGGCCGACCAAGTCGTCTTGCAGCCCCCTTTGACCTCGCAAAGACTCTGCACCAGCCAGAAACCAAGCCTCAAACTCGTGCTTAGCAAGGACAACGGCCCCAGGCAAGTCTGCCCGCGTCGCCGTGACTCGGGCCATCAACTCTGGCGCTTGCTCCGCAGGACAGTCGTCGTCGCAATCGATTAACACTAGAATTGCGCCCTGCCCGCCCGTATTGACTGCAGCGATCTCAACTGCTTTCTCTAACTGGTTTGGTCGAACCAATTTGCTTTTGGAGATACGAATCGGCTGAGGCAGGCTCAGAACGATCTGTGGGTCAAGCGCACCAGCAATCCTTCGTAGCAGGATCGGTAGGGCTTCAACCTCACCATGACCCTCTACAATGGACGCGATTCGGATGCTCACAGCTAGTCGTTGAACAGCTTTAGTTGCCGACGGGAAACGCGATTGATTTCTTCACGGTCCGGATGGAGTTGATTCAGTCGGAGTAGCTCTCCGGCCGTGGCCAAATGCCTCTTCAGGGCGGATTTGCCCGCCTCATCCAGGCGCGCAATGAGGGTCTTGCCATCTTCAGCCACTACAGCAAGAATCGATTCGATCGGAAGATCTTTGTGATCTAACAGGTCGGGACTATGACTTGTCACGATAATCTGTGACCGTTGACTGGCATCTAGAATGCTATCTAAAAGCACGCCCGCCGCTGCGGGATGCAAAGCAACCTCAGGCTCTTCGATTCCCACCAGTGGTATTGGACTCGCGTCGCCGTTCGACAGCTGAAACAACGAGACCAAGACTCCAAGGGAGCGAAGCGTGCCGTCTGACATGTTCGCTGCCAGGAAGCGCCAGGGTTCCGGTGAGCCAGCGACCCGTTGCCGGAACTCTAGAGTCTCTTTCGGACCTATCACCTTTGCATCTACGTGTTCAACGCCTGGAACAACCTTGCTGAGGTATTCTTCGATTCGGCTCTTGTCACCGGGACTTCGCTTTTGCATTTGTGCGAAGACGCTCGCGATGTTACTTCCGTCGCGCGCCAAGAGGTCCCCGGCATCGGGAGTCTGCAAGTCTCGTATGCGATCGGGATTCAAGCTATAGAAACCCATGTGGGAGAGCGCATCGTACACAGGTCGAAACTCGGGAAGGCCAGATGCATTTACGAGATACAAACGATCGGGAGAGGCTGGCGGCATCACCTGATTGGTGCTCTTTACCTTGCCGTTCCTAACTCGAAATGTGTGCTTGCCGCCGTGAAGCTGACATTCTTCGTCTTGCACTTCGTATCCACCTGACGGCTGGGCACCCACACGGAATGAATAGTGCCCGACACCCTGACGAAGCCGAAAATCGAGTTGGCCGTAGCCGGTGTCGACCGCAATCACTTCAGCCGCGCCGCTCTGCAGGAGACAGTCCGTGAATCCACCGG
>Ga0209415_10002627_pt1 | contig 33539 bp, 24 predicted proteins | sample PeaSoiSIISIP2007_FD_187696 | JGI IMG/M metagenome (GOLD analysis project Ga0209415, IMG submission 187696) | Peat soil microbial communities from Weissenstadt, Germany - SII-SIP-2007 (SPAdes) (version 2) | ecosystem: Environmental > Terrestrial > Soil > Wetlands > Peat | place: Germany... | reverse complement strand
AATCGATATTCCGATCATTTCGGAACGGCCATCACGATCATTTTGGAATCGCCATCATCATGCCCCGGAATCCACAGATGATCTGGCGCATCGGAAATCCGTCCACTGAGCCCTTAGAGAGGCCAAGGCCTGCGACCATTACTGCACTTGTAAAATGGGTGGACTGGTAGTTTAAGCCGACCAGTTTCGCGAACGCCTCGTCAACAAGCCGGCGGTCAATCAATCCAAGATTCGCCATATGTTCCAGTACCGCCTGGGTCCATACGCGCTCGACACCAAGCTCAGACCTCGCAAACTCCGCAGCTCCGAAATCGTCGGTCCACCAGATGCTCCCCGGTGACAGAGAAAGTAGTGCGGACTCCAACCCGTACTGCCCGAATAGCGTTGTCAGTAATTCTCGACGCTCGGGCGGCAGGGCTGCGAGTTGTGGGGTGGAGACAACCTTTGTGTTCTTCTCGATGCATTGAAGGTATTCTTCAAATGCCGCCTTCTGTTTAGCGGCCTGCTCCTCAGTCGTTTCTGTAATGTAGTGCTGACCCTTCTCGTAATACATGATCCCATGCGCTACACCGAATCGTGATTCGACCCTTCGCTGCTGCAGTTCTGCGAAAGTGGCTGGCGAAATAACGAACCGAAAGGCGTTGCACGGCAATACCTGACGCTCCATCCCGAGCAAGCGCAAGGTAGCGAGCGCAGTCAGGTCCAAAACGACAGTGCTCTTACTCCCGAGAGAGGTCAGCGCGTTCGTCAACACATCCATCTGTGGCGGGGCGCATCGGAGGAACTCGTCTTCAGAAAGAGCAAGATTCGTGACCCCATCGTAAGCGGAATGGCCTAACGGGGCAGCGTACATATGAACGGTTATAAGAGTTGACTTGTAGAGCTCACTGAGCTTCGACACTGCTTCAGATCGAGCCTTGACCGAATCCAATATCGGCTGGAGATCCGCGGGATTCAACTTTTCCGGGTGAGGAACATACATGGTTTGAATGACGCTTTGGGCTCCGAATTTTAACTGCATTTGCTGGCCAATGGCCTGAAATCGCCGCGTGTACTTGCTGAGGATTTGCAGGATCCTGCCGACGCGATTCTGAATTGGGCTCTTCGCAAGGAAAAATGTATCGCTCACCCTCTTGCCAAGAATTTCGTGTGCGATGGCGGACTTCGCACTTAGCTCTTCGAATTCGTCGCTCGGGCTCTCAGTGTCCTCGATCACAAACCAGCCGCCTGCACCGCTTCCCCTTTCGGCATACTGCACCGCGCTCCCAATCTCTACCTTCTCCATCGTTACTGGAACATCTTCCGGCCGGATTCCTGCCATAAAACTCGCGAGATATGCTGTGTGGGCTTCAATTTCAGAGTAATGGCTACGGAGGATACGATAGGCGTAGTCGACCGCGAGTTTTCCCTGATTGTGGAATTGAAGTAATCGAACAGCCGGGACGGCGTAGCGCATCGGAAGCTCTTCTGGGGGTGGCAGAATCTCGTCCGAAACCTGGATTAGATCCTCCCTACCGTAGCGCATCCCGACGATTGCGAGACGGACCTTGGCGACGCGATGCAGAGGGTTAGCGATGACAAATTCTTGGAGGCGACTGATCGCCTTGGTTGGGTCGTACTCCTCCAGGTATTGTGACTCGAACTCTTGAAACTTCCATTCGCGCGCGCCGCGATCATAGAGCGCTTGGCATGTGTCCAGAACCACCTTGTCTTCCTTCAACCGGGACGCGCAATCCAGCAAAAGACCAACGTCAAAATTCGGCGTCTGAGACTTGAAGAGCTCTTGCAGCAGAGGAAGCGCCTCGGACAGACGGCCCGCGTCCAAAAGGGTGCGGGCGAGGAAGTCCGTAGCCGAGCGGGTATCTGTGGGTCGCCATGACGCGACCGCGTCGTCCAGAGACACTCCTGCCTCAAGATCAAGAGATTGTTTCAGTGCAGCATAACCTTTAATGGTTGAAACGATCACGGGGCAAGCCGCAACTTCCGCCCGTGTGAGGTAGGCCGGGATCTCCGCAAAACGCTTTGCGCAAACGAGAGCTCTAATCGCACCGATGATGATAGGGTCAATTAGTTCGCGACCTATATAGGTAAGTTGGGTGGCGCTGAATACCTCGAAAGCGCGATCGAAATCCTTCCGAGTACCGCGCGCCATCAACGCCTGTCCGAGCATGAAACTGACGTTCGGAAACGACTTGGCCTCCGCGTACGACTCTTCCAGAATTCGAATGCACTCATCCTTATCTCCCGCGCTGAAGGAGGCTTGGGCCATCACTAGCCGTCCGGCTTGTTGTCCGGAATCGGCGGCGAATGACTCGCGAGCGAAATGGGCGGCATCGAGGCGACGCCCCTCGAGCAGAGCGATGTCTGCCTTTAGAGCAAGCGCCTCCGCCTTTACGAATGACGCCCCCTCGGGTTCCGCTAGCGATATCGCATCGTCGGCGGCTGCAAGTGCGGAGGCGAGGCAGGCCGTCCTCTCTTCCCCAGTCAGAGGCGTGATGGTGCGCTCAGCGATTGCGACCCGCGCAAAGTGTGCTTGGGCGAGAAGCAGATGAGCTTGCGACCATTTCGGTTTGTCCGCTACCGCGTCTTTGGCATGTTCAATTCCACGTTCAACTAAGCCGACGGAAAGGGCCCTCCTCGATAAGGCTGATGCGACCTCCGCGTCTTTGCGCGCGTGCCCAGGCGTGGCATCCAGCAGATTCTCGTATCTCTCTTCGGGAGGCGCGGATTGAATCCACAATGATCGGAGGCGTGTGGAGTTCGGGAACCGAGTGAGCGCCGCTGCCGAGAGCTCGCGCGTCTCCTTTGGTTCTAGCAGGAGATGGCAAGCCAGCACTTCGTTGGTCACCGCTAGCTCATCCTCGGGTCGAAAGGGTTTGGCCTCGAGAAAGCACCTCGCTGCTTCCTTCCCTCTGCCAAGCAAGAGACTGGCGACGCCAAGATTGGTGGAGATCCGAAAACGGTGCCAATCCGATAAGTCACCACCTCTGGTTTGACGTATACGGTTCAATAATAGAATGGCGATCTGAGCATCACTCGGAGTGATGTGTGCACGCGCCTCGTCAATCAAGGCGTCGATCTCGGTTGTTGCGACCGCCGTGCTGATCGATTCCGTTCGCTTAGCAATATAGTCAAGCTTCAGGTTTACGGTCGCCACTTCCTCTGACCGGAGACCACCATAGAAGTCCCGCTCGACTTCTGGGTACTGCCTGAGCAGTTCGGTGATTCTTTCCCACGTGAACAATTCAACCGTAAAGAGGCCCGCCGCCCTGTGCTCCTCATTAATGGCTTGTATTACCAGCTGAGAGGCCCCCGAAATCTTGGCTGTGGTGCAAATGGCATAGTGATCAAGTTTTGAGGGGAACAATTCGGCCTTCTTGACCTCGTCGCGAATCTCTTTGGGCTCAAGCGATTTCCACTGTTCCTTGAGCTTGCATTGTGCCGCGTAGAGTGGGCTTTCTGCCAGAGTGTCGAATATGTCCACGCCGAACTGTCCTTCACCCTTCTTGGCAAATCGTTCAAGTCCGGGACGCGACCAGTGGCGCTTCAGCAGGGCTAAGCACAGCTTCTCGAATGCCACATCCGACTCAGGTGGATTGATAGTGTAGGGGTTCACGGTGCCGACACTCCTTCCGTTAGCGATTCGATCATCCTTTGCGATGCCACATGATTAGGTGTTCCCTTCTCCGGCTGCTGTGGCAAAAAGCCGATAGTCAGTTTAGTACCAAGAACCCGATCGTGGAACACGATTGCGACCGCGATCCCGAGTCCCTGCCGACGGATAGTAAGCAGTCGGACGGTCGGACCGTCGCTTCGCCGTAAGACGGCCTACGCTCGGTTGTCGCACCAAGTGATACCGGGCGCATGTCAGCTACCCGGAAGTAACCCGTATGAGCGATAAGTCGAACCTGTGGGTATCGCCTCGACCAACTAATAATTAGCTTTTAGGGGAAAACACAAGGTCGCAATTTCAGGCAGAGCGCCGAGACGACATTGGGTCACGGTCAAGCGTCGTGGTGGCGTCTGGCCAGGCAGGGAGACGAGATTTGGGAGAGCCTCTTTACTTTTTTCTTATTTTTTACTTGACAAACTCAGGAACGTCCGGTAGCCTATACTTGTGGTCGTTTTGTGGACACATTGTCGTAGGCGGGCGCCGGAGCCAGCGAGGCGCGAGGGTTGACAGGGTGGTTCCGCCGAGAGGGCCAAGCTGGGAAATAGAAAAAATGAAAAATAGTGGGAACGAAGCTAAGAAGTACTTGAAAACAAAGGAAGAGCGCTCGAAAACGAACCTAAAACGAACCTAAATTGAGTGCCCAATGCGCCCCTTAGACGCACAATTCGAGCTTTTTGGCACCGCACACGTTCAGGCTGGGGACTGGGAACGGGAGAACGCGGCAGGGTTCGATTTTGTCCGGTTGGCGGAAATCCGGAGGCGCGGAGGAAAATACAAAAATAGTGGGAACGAAGCTAGGAAATACTTGAAAACAAAGTACATCACTCTTCTGATTGACGCAAATTGCGCACATTTCGGGCGTAGATTTGCACAAATCGGACGCTGAAAGGAGCAAAAACTGCGCATTTTGCGCAAAACGAAGCTAGGACTTGCAGCCTGAAAGGCGAGGCCGGACAAGTGACAAATAGTCGGCTAGACGGGCTCCGGTTTGCCAGGCTCTGAGAGGCACCAAGCCTGTGCTGCTTTACTTCACGACTTGCCTTGATCGGAGTCCGATTCTCGTGGACAATCGTAAAGATACCAGCCGACAGGTCGAATGAGCGGGTTCAAGGAGTTCGGACTGACCAATGCCCAAAAGCACGATCGACTTTGACACGGTACGGCAGATCGGACTGGGGTTGCCCGGCGTGGAGGACGGCACTGCGTACGGCGTTCCGGCGCTTAAGGTCCGAGGAAAACTGCTGGCTTGCGTGCCGGCAAATCCCTCGGCCGAGCCCGGTTCGGTTGTGGTTCGCGTGGATTTCGACGACCGCGCCGAGTTGCTACAAGCGGCCCCCGATGTGTACTACGTGACGGACCATTACGTTGACTACAACGCGGTTCTGGTTCGCCTTTCGCGGGTCAATGCCGGCGAGTTGCGCGACTTGCTGGGCATGGCCTACAAATTTGTGACGGCCAGCGCGGCGGGCCGTTCGCCATCGCGGGAGCGCCGCAAGCCGGGAATTAGGAAATGAATGAGGTTGACGCTGTGCGCTCAACCGTCAGGTCATCTGCTTCTCTATCTCACCAGTTTCTTGACCGTGGCCACCAGTTGATCAGCATTGAACGGCTTCACGATCCATCCGGTCGCACCGGCCTTCCGTGCTGCGGCTTTCTTTTCCGCCTGGGACTCGGTGGTCAACATGAGAATGGGCACAAACGAGCATCCAGACAGTCCACGGACGGCCGTAATAAGCTGAATACCATCTATATTAGGCATGTTAAGATCGGTAATGATCAGGTCGAACTTATCTTTCCCCACCCGGCTGAGGGCATCCTGTCCATCGACCGCACCTGTTACTTCATACCCGGCCTGGCAGAGGGTGAAGCTGACCATCTGCCGGATGCTGGCGGAATCGTCCACGGCTAAGATTCGTTTCATCGTTGACCTTCAACCCTCATGGCGCCGAGCGCCTCGGTTTGGCCGCCTGAGCACGCTGCGTGGCGCGACAGGGGCGGGGTGAAACCGTTGTGACGAGGGCTAAGCGCGGCTCAAAACAGCTCGACGCTGTTCCCCTCGAATGATCCCGTTGCCGCCGGCAGGGGCCCACCGGCAAGAGCGGCGCGCAGAACCGCGCGCTCCGTCTCCGTCGTGTAGAAAGCGCCAAACAACTCTTCCACTTGTCCGGCGTCGTGGGAGGTTTTCACCTCGGGCTGGTGCGTCTCCCACTCCTTCCGCACGCCTTCGATTTGGTTCACGATGGCGTCGATGCGTCCAAAGCACGCATCCAGAAGAGCCACACTCCGCTCAACCTCCGAGGTCTTGGCCTGCATTTTCTCCGTCGAGCCTTGTGTTTCCTGCGCCTGTCGGGCCGCGAACTCCGCCGCCACCCGCAAGGCTTCAAGGCCCGCGCCCGTTTCCTTCTCTGCTTCCCTCAGTTGGGCATCCCGTGCGGCGGAAAACGCTTCCATTAATTCCCGCGTCCGGTGCTCCAGGTTCTTGACCTCTTGCATGGAGTGTTCGGACTGCGCGGTCACCTGGGCCCATCCGGCCGAGATGCCTTTAATGCTGTTAGCGATCGCCAGTATCGCTGCGGCCCGCCTGCCTAACCGGTTGGCCTCAATGATCGAATTGAAGGTGAGTAATTGCAGGTGATCGCGTATCGAGGTTGACCTCTTGAGATGGTCGCTCACCAGTTGCACGAGGCTGGCGAGCCCGCCAAACGTGTGCTGGATCTTCTCGCTGTAAGCCATGCTCTCGCGTTCCAGCTTTTCGATGTGCGCAAGCTCCGCGGAGACGTTCCGTTCCCCGTCCAGGACTGCGGGCCCGATCCCGATGACCTCGGATGCGCTCACCTTCAGGATGCCTTCGATGCAGGTGCGGATTTGCGCCACCCAGCCGGCCACGGTTTCTCTGATGGATTGCAACTGATAAACCTGGATGGTCAGCCCGGCGTGGGCAAGTCCCAACTCCTTCGCCGCCTCGTCTTCGTTGTCACCGCTCCGGCTAATGCCGGCTGCGATGATCGCCAGCGCCTCCTGCACATGCTCGATCTGCTGGCGGGTGATATCCTGAGCTTGAACGGCCGTCACCACGCCGCCGATCTCGCGCGCGACGTCCTTCACGCAGTCCCGGAACTGCAGCGGCGTCCCGGAGAGGTGTTCCAGGCCGCAGGTGACCGCCGATAAAGCTTCACCCAAAGCCTCTTCCATGCGGGCGAACTCTTTGCGCAGGCGGGGCAGCTCGGTCGTCAGCACGCGCCGCGTTTCTTCGACGGCTACTGCATGCGCGTCCCTATGAAATGAGATTTCGTGCGTATCCTCCGTCACCGATTTCGAAAAGCCCGCCAACTCGCGCGCCAGGTACTCGAAACCTTCGCCCTCCTCTCCCAATCGCGCCACTTCGACATTGGTGAGAATGCTCAGAGCCCTGGTCTCGAGGGCGATCGCCTCCTGGCCGCGAGTGACTTCCGAGAGTTGCCTCAGAACCCGCCCTTCCGTCGACACCGTTTCCAGAATCCTGGCGGTCGCCTGCACGCGGTCTCCGATGCAGCGTTTGGCCGTGGCGCCCAGGGTCTGTACCTTGGCCAGGACCGAACTTACACTTTCACCTTCGACACAGCCCACAATGGCGCCGGCTAAACTCAGAATCTTCTCCGCGTAACCGGCAATGCTTTCGAAGGCGTTCACCACCGAAGTGATCTCCGCGGCAGTCGTGCGCTCGAGCGTCACAAGTTCGTCTTTGGCACTCATCAGGAGTTCGAGGACCTCGGTTTTACGGTCTCCATTCATCGCCACGGGCTCCGCGTGTTATCTCAAACCTCTGTTATGCGGCCGTATCGTCCAGACGATTCCACGCCTGCCACCCCGCCTCAGCGCGCGTGGGCGAGGATTGCCCCGGCCACCGCATGCAGGGGCAGAATCTTGCTTACCGCGGAGCGCTTGATGGCTTCTTTGGGCATTCCGAAGACCACGCAGGTCGCCTCGTCCTGGGCGATGGTCACTGCTCCCGCCTGCTTCATCTCTAACAGGCCATTCGCTCCGTCGTCACCCATCCCTGTCAGGATCACGCCTACCGCGTTCTGGCCTGCGTAGCGCGCCGCCGATCGGAATAATACGTCGACGGAAGGGCGATGACGGCAGACGAGGGGGCCATCCTTGATCTCGACGTAGTAACGCGCCCCGCTCCGTTTGAGGAGCATGTGGTGATTGCCCGGCGCAATCAGCGCACGTCCGCGGATAACCGTGTCGTTCGACTCCGCCTCCTTCACCGTAATGTTGCATAGACTGTCTAACCGGTTGGCAAAGGCGCGCGTAAACAGCTCCGGCATATGCTGCACGATGACGATTCCCGGCGCATCGGGGGGAAGAACGTCGAGCAGGCTCTTGAGCGCTTCCGTTCCTCCCGTCGAGGCCCCGATGGCCACCACTTTCTCCGTCGTCTCGGACATGGCATGAGTGCCAGGACCCAGCACGGCGTCCGCGCTCAGCTTGGGCTCGACCTTGCGGCTTGGGGCCAGGGGACGCAGCCGCGCCCCAGCCGCCGCTTTAACGGTCTGGCAGAGCGCGACGCGCGATTCCTCAAGGAACTGTTTGCTGCCCAAGCGTGGTTTGGTAATGATATCCACCGCGCCGTACTCCAGCGCCTGCAGCGTGCTTTGCGCTCCCTCTTCCGCAAGGCTCGAGCAAATCACCACCGGAAGGGGGTGCTGGGTCATGATCTTCTGAAGAAACGTCAGCCCATCCATGCGCGGCATTTCAATGTCCAGGGTAATCACATCCGGCGACTCCGTACGCAGGCGTTCAGCCGCCACAAAGGGGTCGGACGCGGTCGCCATGACCTCGATTTCCGGGTCGCTCGCCAGGATCTCGCTCAAGGTCTGGCGAACCACTGCGGAATCATCCACGATAAGGACGCGAATTTTCCGTGTGTTCATAAACTGCATCCCGCTGCTACGTTAAGACAGCATCGAGGCGCGGCGCGCTCGCCTGGCAGGCATTCAGCCATCGTCTAGGCACGGAAGCGCTTGCCAGACCGCGAGCGAGGTGGCGCTGCCGCGCCGCCTCGCTGACCCCGGCTGCGGGAAATCTCTATCGAAGCATACGACAGCGTCAATACCCGCAACTTCCGTCCAGGACCGCCCGCGACAACCAGCGCAACCGCACTTCGCCGGTCCTGGTGTCGAATTGAATATGGCGGCCGCGCGTACCGCCCAAGCTCGAGGCCGCCAACCGAAGGCCTTCGGCCTCTACCAGTTCTACCGCGACCTCACTGTTCTGTCTGCCCACGGTCGCCGGCCGTGCCACTCCGCCCCCGATGGGAAGGACATCGGAGCCGCCAAACAACTTGACTTCCACCTCCCCCCGAAGCGCCCCAAGCTCATCAAACTGCCGCGCCAGGTCGCGAATCGAGAAATCGACGTATCGATAGCCGTCGGCAAGTGTAAAGCCGTGGCGGGGGCTCCTGGGGCATCGCGGCAACAGCGCGTGACAAAGCGCTCCGCACCCGAGCCTCGAACTCCAAAGTGTGGCCCCCACGCAGGAGCCTAAGATGGTTCGAATAATTGTCGGCTTCCGGGCAAGATAAGCTTCCCCGGGTTGCAGGTAAACGTCCTCCAGTTCAATTTCAGTGTCTAACATCGGCTTTCCTATACAGGGTCGGCGCTGCCGCCACTAAAGGGATATCCATTTCGTGCAAGGTTTCCGCGTGCCCCACGAACACGTACCCTGCCGGCGAAAGGTAGCGTGTCAGCTTTTGCAGGATCTTCTCCTGGGTTGGCCTGTCGAAATAAATCAGTACATTCCGGCAGAAGATAACATCCGCCTTCTCCGCCATGCGGAAGTCCTCATCCATGAAGTTCAGGCGTCGAAATTCCACCAGCCGCCGCAGTTCAGGGACAACTCGTACCACCTCCGATTCGGGATCGCGGCCGCGCATGAAGTACTTGCGCTGCAGGATGCGCGGAACGGGACGCAGCGCTTCCAGGTTGTAAACCCCCAGCTTGGCCTTCGCCAGCACGGTGGTAGATACGTCCGTCGCCAGAATCCGGAAGCGAAACCCGGGATGCGTCAGCGCGTACTCGCCGAGCACCATCGCCAGCGTGTAAGGCTCCTCTCCCGTCGAGCAGGCCGCGCTCCAGACCAGCAGTTGCCCTCCGCTCTCCCGCTCCGCCCAGATCTCCGGAATAACTCTTTGCACCAAAAGCTCAAAATGCGCCGCCTCGCGAAAGAAATCGGTCTTATTGGTAGTGACAACGTCGATGAGGTGTACGACCTCCTCTTTTTGCCCGCGCCTCCCGAACAGAAATTGACAATACTCGGCGTACGAGTTCAGATTCAGGCTCCGTATTCGCCGCTTGATGCGAAGCTCGAGCATCGTCTTCTTATCAGAATTCAGGTTGATGCCCGACCGTTCGTAGATCAAGCGGCGAAGCCGGCCAAAATCCGCGTTCGAGATCGTTTCCTCACGATGGCTCATCCGATCGACGGGGCCGCTTTCCCTCCGCCCCCCTCCGTTAAGCGGCTACCTCAGCAAGCGACTTGCCGCCGTCCGGCGCCCGCACCGCCGCCAACTCGTCGGTCGAAAAGACCCGATCGATATCCAGGATCATGATGAACTGAGTGTCGCGCTTCCCCATCCCCTTAATGAAGTCGGTCCGAATCTGGGTCCCGATCCTGGGCGCCGGTTGAATCTGGTCCGGTTCGAGATCGATCACCTCCTCCACGGAATCGGCTAGCGCGCCGATCACGGTTGATTCATTGTCCAGCACCACTTCCACGACCACGATGCAGGTGTTCCGGGTGCGCTCAGTTTTCGACATCCCGAAACAGAGGCGAAAATCCACTACCGGGACTACGCTGCCCCTCAGATTGATCACCCCGCTCATAAATTCAGGCGTCCTCGGAATGGCCGTGATGGTCGTGAAGTCGAGAACCTCCCGCACCTTCGCGACGTCGGTGGCGAAAACCTCGTTGCCCAGCTTGAAGGTCAGATACTGCCGTGTCTCCGTTATTTCGATAACGCTCATAATCAGCTCCTTTCGCATTCTGAAGGCCGGCGCGGACCGGCGGCAGTCCGCGCCGAATCCCGTCAGTAACGCTCGAATTCCTTGTCAAGGTCATCGCCTTTTTCGTTGAGGGCGAGGTTCACCCCGGCCTTTGTGGCGGCCTTCAATGCGCCTTGGCCGTTGGGCTTGGAAGGCTTGGCCGGCGCGGCTTCGGCCCGCTTGGCAGGCTTCGGGCCGGCGGGTCGCCCCGCCGCACCATGTTTCTCGTCGCCGATGTGGAAGAATCCAAGGGCGCTAACGAGCTGATCGGACTGCCCGGATAACTCCTCGGTTGTCGAAGCCATCTCTTCGGACGCCGAAGCGTTTTGTTGAATGACCTTTTCAAGCTGCTGGAGCGCCTTGTTGATCTGCTCGGCGCCGGTATCCTGCTCCTTGCAGGCGGCGCTGATTTCCTGCACCAACTCCGCCGTCTTCTGGATGTCGGGCACCAGTTTCTCCAGCATCTCCCCGGCCTTCTCCGAGACCTTCACGGTTGTGCCGGAGAGCTGGTTGATCTCGCCCGCCGCCTTTTGACTGCGCTCGGCGAGCTTGCGCACTTCCGCCGCCACCACCGCAAATCCCTTGCCGTGTTCCCCGGCGCGAGCCGCTTCAATGGCCGCGTTGAGCGCCAGCAGGTTGGTCTGGCGGGCGATTTCCTCGATGATCGAGATCTTACTGGCAATCTCTTTCATGGCAGCTACGGCTTCCGCCACCGACTTGCCGCTTTCCTGCGCGTCTTTCGCCGACTTGTTCGCGATCTTATCGGTCTGTTGGGCGTTATCGGCGTTCTGCTTGATGTTCGAGACCATCTCTTCCATCGACGATGAGGCTTCCTCAGCCGAAGCGGCCTGCGCGCTCGCCCCGTTCGAAACCTGAACCGAAGCGGTGCTGATCCCCTGACTGGCCGACGACACCTCGCCGGCGATGGTGCGAACGTCTGATACGGTGCGCGTAAGGCCCGCCACCATGGAACTCAGCGCCTGCATGAGCTTGTCCTCCGCAGATCGTTCCTGGATGGTCACGGTCAGATTGCCATTCGCAATTTGCTGTGCGGCCTCCGTTACGTCGTTCATCGCCCCGATGAGAGTATTCAGATTGTTCTTGATGGTGTTGAAATCGCCGTTGTAAGTGTCCGTGATCTTGGACGGAATGGATCCCCTTGAGATATCATCAACGTACTGTGCGGAAACCTTGAGGGGCGTGATGACGGCGTCCAGAATTCCGTTCACACCGCGCACAATGGCCGAATAGGCGCCTTGGAATTGCTCGGACTTCCCCCGCTCGGAGAGCCGCCCGTCCTTGGAAGCATCGGTGAGGCGCACCAATTCCTTCTGCAGCCCTTGCAGCACCACGGCAACATTGTTGACCGCCAGCTTCATCTTCTCGTGGTCGCCTTTGTAGGTCTGCGCAATCAGTTCGTCGATCTTGCCGTTCGAGATTTGCGCCAGGATGCGGTTCCCTTCCCCGATCGGCAGCAGGATGGCGTCCAGCATGACGTTCACGCCCCGCACGATCTCCGCGAAGGCCCCCTGGAACTGCTCCGGCTTGCCGCGGTCGCTGAGCTGCCCTTCCTTCGACGCCTCGATAAGCCGCGCCAATTCCATCTGCAGCCCTTGCAGCACCACGGCGACGTTATTAACCGCCTGCTTCATCTTCTCGTGGTCGCCTTTGTAGGTCTGCGCAATCAGTTCGTCGATCCTGCCGCTCGAGATTTGCGCCAGGATGCGGTTCCCTTCCCCGATCGGCAGCAGGATCGCATCCAACATGGTATTGACGCCCCGCACGATTTCCGCGAACACCCCCTGGAACTGCTCCGGCTTGCCGCGGTCGCTGAGCTGCCCTTCCTTCGAGGCCTCGATAAGCCGCACTAATTCCTTCTGCAGCCCTTGCAGCACCACGGCGACGTTATTGACGGCTTGCTTCATCTTCTCGTGATCGCCTTTGTAGGTCTGGGCGATCAGTTCGTCGATCTTCCCGCTCGAGATTTGGGCCAGGATGCGGTTGCCCTCCCCAATGGGCAGCAGGATGGCGTCCAGCATTTCGTTGATGCCCTGCACGATTTCGCCGTAGACACCATCAAATTGGTCAGCCCTGCCTCGCTCAGCAAGGCGGCCCTCCTTGGACGCATCCACCAGGCGCATAATCTCCTGAGAAACGTGCAGCAGCTCGGACTCCTGGCTTTTTCGCGCGTCGCCTGAGCGGTCGCGGCCACCCCGTCCGCGGTTGCTCCCGCTCGGGTCCTGCGGCTTTCGGCTTTCATTCAGAACTTTAACTGGCATGATTGGCTCCCCTTTCATTGCGTTTTCATTTTCTCCTTGCCTTGCTCTACAATCAGTAACGCTCGAATTGGTTATCGAGCTCATCGCCCTTCTCTTCCAGGTTGAGCAGAACGCCGGAACTGGCTTTTGCTTTCAATGCCCCTTGGCCGTTCGGTTTGGAAGACCTGGGGGACGCGGCTTGGACCGGTTTGGCGGTTTTGAGGCCGCCAGGTCGCACCCCCCGGGCATTCCCTTCGTCTCCGGTCCGGAAGAATCCCAGCAAGCCAACGAGCTGATCCGACTGCCCCGTCAACTCCTCGGTTGTCGAAGCCATCTCTTCGGACGCCGAGGCATTTTGTTGAATGACCCTTTCAAGCTGCTGGAGCGCCTTGTTGATCTGCCCGGCGCCGCTATCCTGCTCCTTGCTGGCGGCGCTGATTTCCTGCACCAGCTCCGCCGTCTTCTGGATATCGGGCACCAGTTTCTCCACCATCTCCCCGGCCTTCTCCGAGACCTTCACGGTTGTGCCGGAGAGCTGGTTGATCTCGCCGGCCGCCTTTTGACTACGCTCGGCCAGCTTGCGCACCTCCGCTGCCACCACGGCAAAGCCCTTGCCGTGCTCGCCGGCGCGAGCCGCTTCGATGGCCGCGTTGAGCGCCAGCAGGTTGGTCTGGCGGGCGATTTCCTCAATGATCGAGATCTTACTGGCAATCTCTTTCATGGCCGCCACCGCTTTCGCCACCGACTCACCGCTTTCCCCCGCGTCCTTCGCCGACTTGCTGGCAATCTTCTCGGTCTGCTGAGCGTTATCGGCATTTTGCTTGATGTTGGAGACCATTTGTTCCATGGAGGCGGAAGCCTCTTCCGCGGAAGCAGCCTGAGAGCTGGCGCCGTTCGAGACCTGAGCCGAGGCCGTACTGATCGACTGGCTGGCGGTCGCCACTTCGCTGGCTATGGTACGAATGTCTGAAACGGTCCGCGTCAGCCCGCTCACCATCGACTCTAGGGCTTGCATGAGCTTGTCCTGCGGAGGCCTCTCCCGGATGACAACCGTCAAGTTGCCATTCGCGATTTCAGCGGCGGCCAGACGCTCGATCTCCTGGGCTACAAGCTGCAGCGCGCCCTCTCCGGGTTTTCTGAAGAGCTTTCGAACCGAGCTATTCAGCAATGAGCTCATGAGTTCATCGCTCCTTCTGGCCGCATCCTCCCCGCCCGCTGTCTCGCCGAATGGGTTCGAATCGCGTCTTGGGCGAGACGATGGGGATCCAGGATCAATGCCACTGATCCGTTACCGAGGATGGTCGCGCCGGAAATCACCTGAACATGGCGGTAATACCGCCCCAGATTCTTGATGACTGTTTGATGGTCCCCCAGCACCTGATCCACCACAAAGCCGTAGCGCCCCTCCTCGGTCTCGGTCAGCATAATCTGTTCGCGCTCCGGACGTTCAGCATGAATGTTGAAGTATTCCCTGAGCCGGATATAGGGGATGAGTTCGCCACGGATGTCGGCCACGTGCTTGCCGTTTGCCTTCTCGACGTCTTGACGGGTCAGTTCGACGCACTCGAGCGTGGTGGCAAGCGGCATCACGAAGTACGATTCCCCGATGCGCACCAGCAACCCGTCGATGATCGCCATGGTGAGGGGCAGGCGCAGTGTGACGTTGGTTCCGGCGCCGGGCTTGCTCGCGATCTCAATGGTTCCGCGCAGCGCCTCGACATTGCGTCGCACCACGTCCATGCCGACTCCTCGCCCTGAGACATCAGTGACCTGCTTGGCGGTCGAAAAACCCGGCGACAGGATTAAAGACAAAATCTCGCTTTCAGTCAGTTGGGCATCACCCGCCACCAGGCCTTTTTCGACTGCCCGGGCGCGGACGGCTTCCGCATTGATGCCGGCCCCGTCGTCCGAGACTCCGACAAGGACGTTTGCGCCCGAATGTTTAGCAGAGAGGCAGAGGGTTGCCGTGGCAGGCTTGCCGGCGGCGATGCGATCCCGAGGCAGCTCGACGCCGTGATCCATGCTATTGCGGATGAGATGCATAAGCGGGTCGTTCAATTGATCGATCACGGTCTTGTCTAACTCGGTATCGCCTCCCTCAATCGTCAATTCCACTTCCTTGTGCAGATCTCGCGCCAAGTCGTGGACCAGACGGCGGAAACGTTCGAAGGTCCCACGGATGGGCAACATGCGAATGCTCATGGAGTTTTCGCGAAGCGCTGCCGTCAGGCGTTCGATCTCCTCCGAGACGGCCAGCACCTCCGGATCGTCGCGTCGGGCGGCAACCTCTGCGAGGCGCGCTTGCACTGTGACCAACTCACCCACCAGGTTGACGAACTGGTCGAGCCGAGTGGCCGGTACACGAATACTCGAGGCATTATCGGGACTGTCATAAGCCCGGCGTCCGTAGCTGGTACGCCGCACTTGGCCGGCCTTAGGCGGAGCCTCCTCTGCATCCGGAACGGGGACCACGTGAGGCTCAACGCTCAGCTCGCTCGAGTCTTCGACAAAGATGAAGACGTCCCGGATCGCCTCACGCCCGGCCGCTGTGGCCAGCACCATATCCCAACTGATGTAACAGCGCTCGGGGTCCAACTCCGCGAGGCGCGGGACTGCCGCCATGCTGGCGGTCGAGTGCAAATCCCCCAACTGCCTCAATTCGCCTAACAGCAGCAGCGGATTGGCGCCGTTTCGCAAAAGCTCGGGGCCAGGGCAAAAGTGGATCTTCCAGGCGCTCACGGCACCAGCCACTGCTTTCGGAGGCTGCGGCGCAGAAGCGGCTTTCCCGCCAGAGGGCGATTCGGCCAAGCCGGTCAACGTATGGAGCTTCGCCAGAATCGCGGCGGCGACGGTCCGGTCCGCGGGCGCCCCGCCGGCAGCTTCCTCTAACATGGACTTAATCTGGTCGCGCGCCGTCAAGGCCACGTCGAGCAGCTCTGCGGTGACCTCCAGGCGTCCGGCGCGGACTTCATCGAAGGCTGTTTCCAGTTGATGAGCGAAAGCCGCCAGTTCGTCATAGCCGAACATGCCACCGGAGCCTTTGATCGTGTGTAGAGCCCGGAAGACGCGGCTCACCAGTTCCCTGTCGGTCCGGCTCTCGTTCAGCTCCAGCAGAGCCGATTCCAGTTCGACCAGGACCTCGCGCGCCTCTTCCTGGAAGGCTTGCTTGTACTTATCGAGCTGTCGGTCGTCGGAAGGTTCACTCACTGGTTTGACTCAAAGTTGGTTTGGCGGGAAGCGGAAAGCTCTCAAAGCCTGCGGCAGCCAAACTGACGGCAACTTCGTCGGGCCACTGCCCTACAAGGCTGAATCCCACCCCCGCTCCTTTCGCTTCGCGCTCAGCGGCCCAGAGAAGTTGCAGGGCGGTGATGTCCACTTCCGTTACGCAACCCAGATCGACATGGATTTCTTTGCCGTGCGCCAGCGCTCGGAGCAGAAGCTGCTTCAATTCCGCGGCAGAGCTGATGTTCACGTCGCCCTCGAAGTGGATAAGGGACAACGCTTCACGTTCATCACAGGACACCGGCATCCTCGTTCACTCCTGGAGCAGACTCGTCGGACGGTAGTCTCCTCGCTGGAATACCTCCGCAAGGCGCGGGGCTCATACACCTTGCTCACTCTTAGCTAATCGGACGGTTAAACCTGAAACTTGAAGGGTTCTGCGTCCTGTCCTGAATCGATTCGTAGCGCGCCGACCTGCCGGGGCATTTGCCGACCCTTCGCTGCCATGAAAATAGCGGACCCGGACCCCCTCACCCGGCCCGCGCCGGCTGATGAAAGCGCCGTCGCAGGCCACCTCTCCCCCAAGGGGGAGAGGGCATTTTCATGACCAGTGGTGAGCCGAAGGATCATGAAGTCTGCGCTCAAGGCAGGCTCTGAAGGTCGGCGCTACTTTCAAATTGAGACAGCACCAAGTTCCCGGGGAATCTGGAGGCGGACGAGCAAGCCCGGGTGCCAGGCGCTTCCGGGCGCCACGCCGACGAAGCCTCATCTCCGGCAAGCTTAGCTCACACAATCAGCCGGAGAAATCTGAGGTGGTCGAGCAGATTCCCCGTATCGATCGGCTTGAAGACGTAGGCATCGCACAGCAGCCTGAACGACTCAACCACATTCTTCACATCGTCCAGCGCCGTGGTCATGATGATCTTGACGCCCTCGGTAGACATCATGCCCCTCGCCTCTTCGCAGGCTCGGATCTCCTTGACGGCCGACTGGCCGTCCATTTCCGGCATCATGATGTCCATGCAGATCAGATCGTAGGGCTGCCCGCTTTCCAGTGCGCGGCGGAAAGCGTCGACCGCTTCCCGGCCATTCACGGCGAGATGGCATTCGCCGTAACGGCTGAGCAGCGTTTGCAACAGCAAGCGGCTGGTAAAATCGTCTTCTACAATGAGTGTATGCATCTCGACAACTCCCTGAGCAAGCTCATCTACGCCCACCCCGACTGCCTCACGGCGGTGGTGAGCAGATTCGCTTCTTCTTCCAGTTTGGAAAGTAGAGCCAGGGCGCCCGCGAAGTCCCCTGCTTTCGCCCTGTCCTGGAGTTCGCAGCAGGCGGCGCGGAGGGATTCCGCCGCAACCGTCGCCGCGGCCCCTTTCAGGGCGTGCGCCTGCAAGCTGGTGCTCTGGGCGTCCCGCTTCTCCACGCTCAGCCACAACGTCTTGACCTGCTGCGGAAGCCGGCTCAAAAAACCCGCCACAACTTTTCTGGCGAGCTCTCTGTCTCCCGAGAGCCGGGCCAGCAGGGCGTCCGGGCGGAAGACGTCTTGCGCAGTTGGAGCCGCTCCAGGGGGTTGCCTGCCAATTTGCGCGCCGGCCGCCCCCAACCATTTCCCCAGGACCTCCGCCAAGTGGCGCGGTTCTACCGGTTTGGCAATGTAGTCATTCATGCCTTCCTGAAGGCATTTCTCACGATCTCCGGCTATGGCGTCCGCCGTCAGCGCTATAATCGGGATCAGGGGATTTCGCACGCCGGTGCGCGGATCACGGATGCGCCGGGCCGTCTCGTAACCGTCCATCTCAGGCATCTCGCAGTCCAGCAGCAACAAGTCGTAGTCGCGCTCCTCGAGCGCCCGAAGTGCTTCCACTCCATTGGCAACGAGGTCGGGATTCAAACCGAGTTTCTTTAACACCATCCCGGCGACTTCCCGGTTAGTCGGGTTATCCTCGGCCACCAGAATTCGGGGCTTCGGCTCTGCTCCTGCACGCGGAAGAGCGCTTCGTGAAATGCTCCCACCGGCGCCCTCTTCGATGCGCCCTTGATTGCCTGCTGCCAGCAACGTTTCGAGCAGCTTGCGCTCCCAAATCGGTTTTGCGATCTGGCCTGCGAACCCCGTCGACTGAAGGCGAGCGTCATCGACAGACCGGCCGAAGCCGGTCATCAAATAAAGCGCCGTGGGTTCGAGTTGCCGGTCAAACGCAATCTGGAGCCCCAGTTCCAGTCCGTCCTTGCCGGGCAAATCCATATCCAAGATTGCTATCCGGAAAGGGTCAGAAGTCTGGGCAGCCTGGCGCAGAACTGCCAGGGCGCCGTCGGCAGTTCCACTCTCCTCGGGCCGGCAACCCCAGGAGCGCAAAACCGTGCAGAGCAGACGGCGACTCGTAGCATTGTCATCGACCACTAAGACTCGAACGTCTCTCAAGTTCGGCTGCAACTCCGTCGAGTCGACGCTCGCCGCAGGTTGCTTCTCAAACCTGGCGGTGAACCAGAAGGTCGCGCCCTTGCCCTCTTGACTCTCGACGCCGATCTGGCCGCCCATCATCTCGACCAGTTGTTTGGAAATTGTCAGGCCCAGACCTGTACCGCCATAGCGGCGGGTTTTTGAGCCATCCGCCTGGACAAAGGGCTCGAACAGAACGGAGGCTTGCTCCTGACGGAAACCGATCCCCGTATCGCGCACCGTGAAGTGCAGCGTAGCCTTATGCTCGTCCTCCGAATCCTCCCGCACCGTGACCGCGACCTCACCCTGGTGAGTGAATTTCACGGCATTTCCCAGCAAATTCACGAGAACCTGGCGCAGCCTGCCGGCATCGCCCCGCAGAAGGCAGGGAGTTCCCGGCGCCACTTCGAAGATCAACTCCAACTTCTTTTCAGACGTCTTGATCGCCAGCAGGGCCGCAGCGTACTCGAGCACGCTGCGCAAATCGAAGTCAGCGCACTCCAGGTTCAGCTTGCGCGCCTCGATTCTGGAGAAGTCCAGAATCTCGTTGATCACGGTCAGCAAAGCCTCCCCACTGGAGCGCACAATCTCCGCGTAGCGTCTTTGCTCGGGCGACAGTTCGGTCTCGAGCAGCAAGCCCGCCATCCCAATCACACCATTCATCGGGGTTCGGATCTCATGACTCATGTTGGCCAGAAACTGGCTCTTGGCGCGGTTGGCAGCCTCCGCAGCTTCCTTGGCCCTGCGCAACTCCTCCTCGGCCGCCTTTCGCTCCGTAATGTCTTCTTTCACCCCAAGGAAGTGGGTGATGGCCCCTGCCGAGTCTCGGATCGGGACAATCGAAGCGGATTCCCAATAGATCTCTCCGCTCTTTTTCTTGTTGGCAAATTCCCCGCGCCATTCTCCCCCGGCGAGGATCGTTTTCCAGAGTTCTTCATAAACGGCGGGAGATTGCATCCCCGACTTCAGAAGGCGCGGGTTTTGACGCTTGACCTCTGCCGCGGTATAGCCCGTGACCTGAGTGAACCTGGGATTGACATACTCGATGGTGCCGTGCACATCGGTGATGACCACCGCCGCGGGGCTCTGCTCGACGGCGCGCGAGAGCTTGCGGAGACGCTCTTCGGCTCGCTTGCGCTCCGTCATGTCTCGAAAGTACCAAACTCGCGCCCGGTAGACACCTCGCGAGTCCACCAGCGGCGCCGAGTACCGGTCCAAGGTCCGGCCGTCAATCAGCACGACCTCGTCCCGGCTTTTCGCCTCCGGGTGCTCGTAAAGGTAGTCCACCAGCTCCAGGAAGCGGGTAGAGTCCGCAAACAGGGGCAGGACATGCTCCAATACGGGACGGTCGTTCTGGCCCTGAAGCCCTTCGGGCACACCGAACATCAACGCAAACTGCCGATTGTACGAAACAATCTTGCCCGTTTCATCCACCACCAGGATGCCGTCGATCGTCGTCTCTGACTCCGCTTCGAGCAGCGCGGTCTTGAACATCAACTCGGCTTCGGCGCGCTTGCGTTCGCTGATGTCGTGCGCGATCGTCGCCGCGCCAGTCACTTCCCCGCTCTCACTCATAATCGGCGACACGGTGACGGCGACGTCGAGCAAGGTTCCGTCCTTCTTGCGCCGCACCGTCTCATAATGCGAGACCTTTTCTCCACGCCTGATTCTCGCCAGGATGTCAGGAATCTCGGCCGAGCGGTCCGCGGGAACGAGAATCGAAATCGGCCTGCCGACAACCTCCTCGGCAGAATAACCGTAGAGGATTTCCGCCCCCATGTTCCAACTCAGAATAATTCCATCCAGGTCTTTTCCGATGATCGCGTTATCCGAAGATTCCACGATCGAGGCCAGCAGCGCTTTCACTTCCTGAGACCGTTTGCGCTCGGTGATGTCCTGCAGTGTGCCCCGAAGCCAGGTGATGCGCCCACTCGCATCGCGGCGGGGTTCGCCGCGGCTTATGACCCATTTCTTCGAGCCGTCGGGGAGGACCATCTCCACGTCAAGTTCGTGAGGAGTGCCCGTGGCGAGCGTATTCTCCACCGCCGCCTTCAAACGCTGCAGACTTTCCGGGGCAAACATCTCCGCCTGCTGGGTGAAACTCGGGGCCGGCAGTTTCGGATCGCGGCCGGCGATGCCGAAAAGAGCTTCATCCCAGTTGACGGTATTCGTGTCCAGCGTCCAGTCCCAAACGCCCATTTGGGCGGCCCGCAGCGCGTCTCGCAGTTCAGCCTCGCGGTGACGCAGCGCCTCTTCGGCCTGTTTGCGGCCGGTAATGTCAATCACCGTCGCTTCGATGATCTCCTGACCTGCCTCCTCCGCCAAAGTCATGTTGGCGAGCAGCCACGCGGTGGTGCCGTCCTTGCGCAGAAACCTGGACTCGTACCCGGTGAGAGTCTTCTCATTCCTGAGCCGGTCGAGCATGATCTCCCGGTCTTTGGGATCACAATAAAGGTCCCGAATCCGGCGGGTCTTCATCTGTTCCAGAGAATCGTAGCCCAGGATGTATAGCGCAGCTTGATTGCAATCAATAATGGTGCCGTCCAGAGTGTTGCGAACGACGGCGGCGGCGCTGCGTTCGACAAAGCGCCGGAAGCGGCTCTCGGAGGCTCGCAGCGCCAGTTCCGCCCGCTTGCGTTCGGTGATGTCGCGCACGAAGGTGAAGCTGTATTCTTTCCCCCCGAATTCAAGGTACTTGGCGCTGACTTCGACGGGGAGCACGCTTCCGTCTTTGCGCCGGTGCTCTGTTTCAAAGGTCATCGAGCGGCGCTCTTTCACGACTTCCCAGGCTTTCTCCCATCCTGTTTGGGCAACCCGCGGATCGATGTCGCGGATCGACAAGGCCAGAACTTCTTCCCTGCTTCGGCCCAAGGACCGGCAGGCTGCCTCATTGGCGTACAAGATCCGCCCTGGAGGGTCCACCCAGAAGACGGCGTCCGTGGCGTGATCCACCGAAAACTGCGTGAGGCGCAACTCCTCTTCCGTGAGCCGGCGCTTGAGCAGTTGCGTGAGGAGAGCATCCCCGTGGCTCGCTGCTCCCGGCGCACCGGTCATCCCCGCCGGGCAGTCGCCTGTCTTCAGACGGCGCAAGTCGACGGCGCGCCCCAGGGCGGCGCTCAATTCCGCCAGGCTGACCGGCTTTTGCAGGTAATCGCACGCCCCGCGCTTCAGCGCGTCCGTAGCGGCGCGGATAGCCGTATGCCCGGTCAGGACGATGACCTCAAGATCGGGGTCGACACCCTTCAACGCCTCCATCGTTTGGAGGCCGTCCATTTCCGGCATGAGAAGATCGGTAAGGGCTACGTCGAACTGGCGGCTTTCGAGGAGCTCCACCGCGTTTCTGCCGCTTTGCGCGGCGACCACCGCATACCCTTCCGCCGCGAGCAGGCTGCTGAGCGTATGGCAAACGCTCGCCTCATCGTCGATGACAAGGACACTGGCGGGCGGCAATGGCGCTGAGGGACGGCGATACGGGCCGATGGTCGAACTCTCGAACACACTCATAAGTTACCCAGCCGACTGAACCGGCACTGATCCTGCCCACAACAGTGGGAAACCGCCGCCCATTCGCCGCAGGCGACCTTCCAAAGATCTCCCTACCCTTATCGGCACCTTTGTGGCGCAGGTTTACGCCCATTTGGAAAGCCGTGGCGCACATTCAGGTGTGGCGCTGAGGGAAGGGCGGGGCTTCAGCCCCGCCACAGAAAACGGCTGAATATTAGGGGCTTTAGCCCCTGAAGCAACGTGGCTTCAGGGCCTAAAGGCCCAACCTGCCGCGCTCCCGCGGGCGGCGGGGCTGAAGCCCCGCCCTTCCAAATCGCCCTGCTAAGACAGTGATTTCCATCGGCGAGATGACGAGGGTGCAGACGCCCAAGGACGATCCGGATCACCCACGCCATCATCTAAGCAATGTGGAGAAGGGACGGCTGCGGTTTGCGAACGAAGTATGACGCGATAGTTGTGGGCTCAGGACCTAACGGGCTGGCCGCCGCGATCACCCTGGCGCGGGCGGGGTGTTCGGTCGTCGTGTTCGAGGCGGCGGAGACAGCGGGCGGCGGAACGCGTTCAGCGGCGCTGACCTTGGCGGGGTTCACGCACGATGTCTGCTCCGCGGTCCACCCGCTCGCCCTTGCCTCACCCTTCTTCGCCGCGCTGCCGCTCGCCGAGCATGGGCTTAACTGGGTGCAACCGCCGGCGCCGCTCGCCCATCCGCTCGATGGCGGCAAGGTGGTAATGGTCGAGCGTTCCGTGCAACAGACAGCGGACCGCCTGGGCAATGACGGCCGCGCCTATCGCACCTTAATGGAACCGTTGGCGGCGAATTGGAATGACTTATGTAAATCGCTGCTGGGCCCTCTGCGGTTTCCATCCCATCCGCTGAAACTCGCCCGCTTTGGCCTTCACGCTTTCCGTTCCGCGCACGGACTGGCGCGCTCCCTCTTCAAGCAGGAACCCGCGCGAGCCCTTTTCGCGGGAATGGCGGCCCATTCTGTGCTGCCGCTCGAGAGTCCGGTGACTGCGGCCTTCGGACTTATTCTCGGAATCACCGCTCATGCTATAGGCTGGCCCATCCCGCATGGAGGCTCGCAAAAGATCGCCGACAGCCTGGTCGACTGCTTGAGTTCAGCGGGCGGCGAGGTGATATTGAACTGCGAGGTAACGTCGCTCGACGAGCTTCCATCCAGCCGCGTGGTCCTGTGCGATCTCACGCCCCGCCAAGTTCTTCGCATTGCCGGGAATCACCTGACGACCTCCTATCGCCGCAGGCTCGAGCGCTACCGATATGGTCCGGGCGTTTTCAAGCTCGACTGGGCGCTCGGCGGCCCGATTCCCTGGCAAGCGCCGGAATGCCGCCGCGCGGCCACACTTCACCTCGGGGGCACGCTCGAAGAAATCGCGGTCTCGGAGCGCGCCGCCTGGGAAGGGCGTCACGTGCAACGGCCATTTGTTCTGCTGGCGCAGCCAAGCTTGCTCGATCCCACGCGGGCTCCCAACGGAAAACATACGGCCTGGGCATATTGCCACGTCCCGAACGGCTCGAAAGAGGATATGACGGCGCCCATTGAAGCTCAGGTTGAGAGGTTCGCGCCCGGCTTTAAAGAACTCGTGCTCGCCCGCAGCGTCTTGGGCCCTACCGAATTGGAGCGTCATAATTCCAACCTCGTGGGCGGGGATATCAGCGGCGGCGCAAATAGCTTAGGGCAACTGTTCACCAGGCCTACGCTGCGGCTTTATCGGACCTCATCGCCGAAGCTGTATCTGTGCTCCGCTTCCACGCCACCCGGTGGTGGAGTCCACGGCATGTGCGGCTACTACGCCGCCCAAGCGGCGCTGAAGGACCACTTCGGGCGGTAGGCAGTCGGCACCAGGTACCGCACAGGTAGCGCGGAGGTACGCGTCCTTTGCGTTCCTCCGCGGCTCTTCGCGGACTAGAATCCGCCGCGCTGGCCTACGCGAATGAAGATTCACAGAACCGCGGAGGAAGCCAAACTGCGGCTACCTCCGCGCTACCCAACATTCGCTCACAGACGGTCCCCACGCCGGACGTTGATTCCACGTCCCCTTTTGGGTTAAGTTGAAGTGAGGTTGAATTGCAGGAACTCACCAGTCGAGAAGCGGAGAGCGCGATGAGAGCTCTCAGAGCCTATGCACTCGCAGTCTTGAGCGTCACAATCGCTTTACTTCTGACGCTCGTCATTCCCCCCGTTCGGGAGCAGTTCCGGTTTCTGCTCTTCATCCTTGCCGTCTTCGTCAGCGCCACGGGGGGATTCTGGCCCGGGGTGTTCGCGACACTGTTGAGTGTGGCCCTAGCCTATTCCTTCCCGATGGACCCTTCGGTCGAGACTTCCAATCCTGTAAAGTTCATCACGATGTTGGCATTTTGCGCAGTGGGAATTGTGATCACCTGGGTCACGCACCGCCTTTACCGGTCGGAAGAGGAGGCTCGCGCTGAGGCTGCAGTGATTGAATCTTCAGCCGACAGCATCATTCGCGCCAGCCTGGACGAAACGATATTGAGCTGGAACAAAGCGGCCGAACGCGCCTATGGGTATACCGCCAAAGAAGCGATCGGCCAGCCGATCTTGCTGATTATCCCGCCCGATCGCAGGGAGGAACGGGAGCACCTGATGGAACTCGTGCTGCAAGGCGGCGCTGTCCAGGACTTTAAGACGGTGCGCGTCCGAAAGGGCGGCACGCGCGTTGACGTGGCCCTTACGATCTCGCCGGTTCAGGATCGAACCGGACGGATCGTCGCCATGTCCACCAACGCCCGGGACATCACCCAGCGCAAGCAGGCGGAGGAAGCTTTGCGCGAATCGCTCGACAAACTGGAGAGAAGCACTCATCAACTTCGGCTTCTGACGGAGATGGGCCACCTGCTCCAGGCCAGTTCCACTCCCGCCGATGCTTATGCAGTCACCGCCCGATTTACCCAGACTCTTATTCCCGCCACCGCCGGCGCCCTCTACGTGTATTCCCCTCAGACCAAGGACTTGGAGATTGTCAGCCGATGGGGAGAATTACAACCAGACGACCCGGAGTTCCTGACCCCGGATCAGTGCTGGGGCCTTCGTACCGGACGCGCGCACTTCGTGGAAAATTCCCAGACCAGCCTGCTGTGCCGCCATTTGCCGAATCCGCCGCCGGCGTGTTACCTCTGCGCTCCCATGATTGCTCACGGCGAAACCTACGGACTTCTTCACTTGCGGCTGGCTCCGCCACCGCCAGGCTCAGCCGTAGAAGCGTCCGCGAAGTCCGTAGAACTCCCCTGGCCGGCAACCTCCATCGCGGAGCAGTTGGCGTTGGCGGTGGCCAATATGAACCTGCGCGAAGCCCTGCGCGCGCAGTCCATTCGCGACCCGCTCACGGGGTGGTTTAATCGCCGTTACATGGAAGAGACTCTGGAGCGCGAGATTTCCCGCGCGGCTCGAAACCGGCGTCCCCTGGCTGTCATCATGCTCGACGTGGACAACTTCAAGCAGTTCAATGACACCCATGGGCACGAGGCAGGTGATTTGGCCTTGCAGAATTTGTGCGAGACGCTGAGGAGCCACATCCGAAGCGAAGACGTTGCCTGCCGTTTGGGTGGAGATGAGTTTGTGCTTGTCCTTCCCGACACCGCCGCTGAACTCGCCACGCAAAGGGCGGAGGAATTGCGCAAGGCCGTCGCACGCATGGACGTTCGATATCAGGGACGCCTTTTGGAGCCGATGATTCTGTCGTTCGGCGTCGCCACCTTTCCCGAAAACGGCAGAACCCTGAAAGACCTTCTGCGCGCCTCCGATAATGCCCTCTTCCGCGCCAAGGATGAGGGGCGCGACCCGGTGCGGTCGCGCGAGTAACCAAGTATAGTGAGATCTGAACCGCGCCGCTCAGGGTTGCAGCTCTGCGCCGTTGCGAATACAAACTGCGACTCTACCTGATGCTCGAACGATTCCCCTCTCGCATGCGCATGTAGGGGGACGGCTTGCCGTCCCCCGATGAACCGGGTAGGGCAAGCCCTACCCCTACGAGTTTTGAGAGGAGTTGCTCACGCCCGTCGCCTGACGGGCACCCCAGAACCATGAAAACGCGCGCAGCGCCTTGGAGTGCGGCAGCGAAGCTGCCGCCGTGGAATAAGAGCGAACGGCGGCAGCTGGCGCTACCGCACTCCAAGGTGCCTTCGGCACTCAGGTTTTCGGAGGGGCTTCCGAGTTCCCCCTCTCCCCGGATCGTGAGTGGGCCATCATTATCTTCCGGGGAGAGGGTCAAGAGGCGCCGGCCGTTTCTGCTTACCGGTGCTTTTCGTCGCGCTTTTCTTCGTGCTTGGCCTCGTTATGGTGTTCTTCCTTGACGGGCCGTCCGGCTCTCGCCTCTGACCGCTCCTGCGGCGAGCGACGTTCCAGCTCATGGTGTTCTGCCGGGCGCGGCGCCGCCCGCGAGAAGCGCTGGACTGCATACGGATGAACGTAGGTCGTGCGATTCACCCAAGTCCTGCCCCACGGATGGTTGTTAACGATCACCGCGTGGTGTCCCCAATCGAAATGGGTCCAGCCGAAGCCCCATCCCCAGGGACGAAACGCCAGGCCAATCCCCACGCCAAAACCGAAGCGGATCGCGGCGCCCACTACAAAGCCGACGCGCGGAGCCAAAAACACCACGCCGGGATTGTAGGAGGGGATCACGATGAAGCCGGGGTTCACCGGCATGATCGTGATGTACGGCCCCGCCCCCACCACGATCGACGGGTTCGTCCGCAGATAACCGTAGTCGTAGGCTCGTTTGCGCATCACCTGCACCGCGTCCATTACGTCGGGCCGCTGGGCCAGGACGGCGTTGCCCAGTTCCTCTGTCCACTGCGGGGCGGAAGCCATCATGCCGAGCACCGAGGGAAAGGGCAGCAGCGCTTGCACGCTTGGGTCCCAGGGCAACTGGTCCGCGGTGATGGCTTGCGCCAGCGCGTCGCCGGTCAGGTAATGGTGCTGGTCGGCCCACTGCGCGGCAGCGGGTATATCGTTGTAAAAGGTCGAGGCCGTGAGGACTTGCGCGAGCAACGGATCAGGATACAGAGCAATCGGGGACACAATCCTCTCCAACTCCTGCGGCGGAAAGGACGGCGGCGCCTGGGGCGGCGGGCCTTGCTCCGGCGGCGGCCCTTGCTCCGGCGGTTCTTGCTCCGGCGGCGGCTGCGGAAGCGGCGCTTGCGCAAATGACGCGGCGGTGAACAGTTGCGCCGCAAAAAGAAGCCCCAAAGAGGCGGCAACTAATCGCATGATGAGTCTGGCTCCTTTGATTCTCAGTTTCGGCATTGTAAATCCTCCTTTGTGAGCTTCTCAGCTCAGGGACAACGGCTCTTTGTGACTACCCGGCTAGTCTGTCATTCCGAGGAGTATCCATGGGCCGGTGGCCCCTCCGAACGAATGAAAATCGCCTTTCACGTCGCCCCCGCGAAAGCGGGGGCCCATTGTTTGTTCGCGACACAATGGATTCCCGCTTGCGCGGGAATGACGAGTCCCGGCGAGATTCCTCGCTTCGTCCGGAATGACAAACCCGGTGAAGTTCTCACGCAAACTCCTTAACTCAGTTCCCTGTCCGGGCAGGCGGCGGATCGCTCCGCGCACCCGTAGCTTGAAGCGGAGTCGCCACGAAGTCTTGCGTGATGTAGAGACTGCCGTCCGGTCCTTGCACAACTCCGATTCCTACATCGGTATAACTCGCGTTCAAAATGTTGCCACGGTGGTTATGCTCGAAGCGGGGCTCGTTCATGAATGCGGATTCCGCTGCCGCCACCGTGTCGTAGATGGCGATGTTCTCTCCTGAAGCCTGCCACGGAATCCCAGCTCTTTTGATGCGCTCCGCGAACGTGGTCCCGTCAGGATCGTCATGCGAAAAGGATCGCTGCTTGAGCATGTTGAGGGAATGCCTTCGCGCCACGGCAGCCAAAGGGTCGTTCCACTTGAGCGGACGCGCCTGCCCGCCGGTCTCGGCCAGCGTTCCAGGTTTCAACCGGTCCTGGTTGACGAGCACCCACATCTGCCTCTCCAAACCCGCCATGCGCCCCGCGGTAATGTTCCGTGCCGTCGGCTCGGAGCCCACTCCGGCCGTGCCGCGGGTTGCGCCGGGCGAATATGCGCCAACCGTTTCACCGCGCCGCACCTCGGGGACGTTGCCCTTCTCGCCAAAATGATGCCACACGCCCCCGGTCGGGAATTGGTGCTTGGGCGGGGTCGTCGCTCGATGAGTCGTGGTCTGCGGCGCCGCCTCGTCCGGCTTGGCGTTGGTTTGCGCCGGGGCGGGAAGAGCAAAAGCAAGAATGATAACTCCTAAGATGCCCACGAACCACACTGCCCACTCGTATCGACCTAGCGCTTCTAATTGGCAAAGTGCCTTCATGGCGTCCAACCACCAGAGAAAAGCATTTCAAACGACCTAGCATGGCTGGGTGCAAGTTACTTGCCAATCATGGGTCTCGGCCGGAATTTTATCACCTGTATTTTGTGCTGGTTGGCGCTGTTGCCTAGGTCTCGGAGGGAATCCTGAGTGTTCCATGGCCGATCTCGGCCAACCGTTGGCCGATTTCGGGCACGGGTTCGGAGGCCCCGGTCTATGCCGCTTCGAACTGGAACGTCTTTTGAACGACGGGCGGTGTCGGGTGGTGTCCTAATTCGAGGGTAGCGCCGACCTTCAGGTCGGCAAGTGCTGGCCTAAAAGCCAGCGCTACGAGTCAAATTAGGGCATCACCCGGTGACGGTGTTTGTGGTTGTCCGGATTCTGAGTATATAATTCGTCGGTTCGGTATAGAATAGTAGAAGGAAGGGACACGATGCCATTAAGCATAAAGAACCCCGTTACTGAACGTCTGGCGAGGCAAGTCGCAAAGGAAACAGGCGAATCCATTACCATAGCCATCCAACACTCCCTGAAGGAACGCCTCGAGCGCCTCCCCAACCGGCGGCGTGGCCGCATCGTGTCTGAAAAGCTCGAGGACATACTGCGGCGAGTCGATGCCCTTCCTACCCTGGACACACGGCCTGTCGACGAAATCTTAGGCTACGACGAACACGGGATCCCTCACTGATGATCATTGACACATCCGCCTTGCTCGCCATTTTTCTCGGTGAACCGGAACGCCGAAGATTCTTGGATGCAATTATCCGAGCTGATGCGCGCTCGATCTCTGCCGCAAACAGCCTTGAGACCGGCATTGTCCTGGAAGCACGTCGAGGAGAAGCCGCCGGGCGAGAGTTCGACCTGTTCCTGCGCCAAGCGAGGGTGGAAGTGGTTCCAGTAGATGCGGACCAGGTAGATATTGCGCGCATCGCGTGGCGTCAGTACGGCAAGGGTCGCCACCCGGCAGCCCTCAATTTTGGCGACTGTTTCGCCTACGCTCTCGCCAAGATTCTGGGCGAACCGCTGCTTGCCAAAGGGAACGACTTCGCCCAAACCGATATCCCAACCGTGTAGGAAACCAAGCGGTGGGTTAGAAACCCAGAGCAACGCAAAGCGCCGCAACGTCGCCGATCCGTTCGTCGAGGGCGGCAGGCACCACCTCGCAATGCGCCACCGCAGGCGCCAGCGCTTCCCTCTGCATGACCGAACGCGCCGGATCGAGCAGCAAGTCGCCCAGCCGCATGGCCAAACCCCCAATCACGATGCGTTCCGGGTTCAGCAAGTCGACGAGAATGGCAAGCACTTGACCCAGCCGCCGCCCGGTCGATTGAAGAATTCCAATGGCAACCGCGTCGCCCTTCTTGGCCGCCAGGCCAACGTCTTTGGCGGTAAGCGTCTTGCCGGATTGCAGGATTTTGGCGAGAGCTGTCTTCTGTTTGTTCTTGGCAGCCTTGGCGACGGCTTGCGCCGCCACCTGGGCCAAACCGCCGCCGCTAGCCCAGCCTTCCGCGGAGCCCGCCTTGTTATGCCCCACGGGCCCCGTGGGCGTCAGCCGGATGTGTCCCACCTCACCCGCCAAATCATTCCTGCCGTGATAGAGGCGGCCGTCCGTGATGATCCCCGCGCCGAGGCCGGTGCCCATAGTCAGGAAGACCATGTTCTGGGTCCCCTGGCCCGCGCCGAACCGGTGCTCCGCGACGGCTCCGGCGTTGGCGTCGTTCTCCACCTGGCACTCGACGCCGAATTCTTTCTCCATGATCGCCTTGATGGGAACGTTATCCCAGGTGGGAAGATTGGGCGGCGACTGGATGATCCCCGCGATCCGGTCCAAGGGACCTCCGCAACTGACGCCAATCCGCTTGATGGCGCTAACGCCGAACCCCCGCTCTCGCAGCAACTCGCGAATCCCGTTCTTGGCAAGTTCGAGAGCCCGGTCCGGCCCTTTTGCTGGAAGGGTCGCGAATTCCGTTCGCGCGAGCACTGCCGGCGGCTCTGCGGATATGACGATCGCTGTCTTGGTTCCACCAACGTCGACTCCGACCCATACGTGCTCATTCATTACCGCTCTCCACTCCTTCTGTCCTGAGTCAGAAGCTCGTTGAAGATTTCAGCCCGTCAGCTGACGGGCGGCAGCCAGTAGCCCACGGCGCGAGCCGTGGGTCCCGACCGCCCACCCTCTCCCCCGTCCCCTCTCCCGCCCAGCGGGAGAGGGGTGCCGAAGGCGGGGTGAGGGCCGCCTGACCCAGGGCTTACGCCCTGGGCTACTCTATGCCGCCCCTATCGGGGCTTTGAAAAACGGCTCCGAATCAAACGGGCTTTCTCGACGAACATCCGACTCACGACACTAGTAACTCCTCCAGCGTGACGCAAGTCAGCCCGGCTTTGGCGGCTCCGTCGAGAATGGCGGGCAACGCCTGCACGGTCGCCGAACGGTTCACTCGTTCCGGCGAGTAGGCTCTGCCGCCGTCATGAAGCAGAACGATGGAGCCAGGGCCGAGGGATTTGAGGGTTTCGCGGATGATGCCCTCCCGGTCGAGCTTCCAATCATACCCCGTGTCGGACCAGTTCACCAATCTCAGGCCGCGCGCTTCGAGCACCGGCTGAAGCCCCAGCCAGCGCGCGCCGAAAGGAGGCCGAAAGAACCTGGCGCGTTTCCCCGTCACCTTTTCGATCGCCTTCTGCGTGCGGTCGACCTGGCGTGCAAAAAACCTGCGGCTGTGAAAAAAGGGAAACGGGTGCGAGTAACCGTGATTCCCGATCGTGTGCCCCTCCGCGTGAATGCGCCGCAAAAGCTCCGGACTCCGCTCGACGTTTCGCCCGCAGACGAAGAAAGTTGCCTTCACTCCCCGCTCGCGGAGGATTTCGAGAATCGGCTCCGTGTAACCGGCGCAAGGACCGTCGTCGAATGTCAGGGCGATCCGGTTACCGTCGGCAGGCCCGCGCAGAACGGCCGGCGTAAACCATTGCAGGGTGGGAATGCTCCACGCGTAGACGTACAAGCCGAAGAGGCCGCCAAAGAGTATTACGAAGATTGTGATTAACCAGATGTGGGTCAATTCAGGTCCTTGCTCCGCTCGGAATGACAGTGGAGGGGGCAGGGCGAGATTCTTCGCTTCGCTCAGAATGACAGCGGCAGCGCTCAGAATGACAGCCATTCCCACCTGCCCACTGCCGACTGCCGACTGCCCACAGCCGACTGCCTACCTGCCCACTGCCGATCTGCCTACTGCCTTCAAACCAGCACCAGGTGGGGATGGTAAACGCTTCCCTGAACATGCCGGGCGACGGCGATGAGCCGCCGCTCGGGATTCATGATTTTCAACAAGGCGGCGACTGACGAAGGGCCTGCGCCGGGGCCCCGCGCGGCGCGCGTGGATTGGGCCAATTCGAACGTGTGCCCGTGGCGCACGCCGACCTCCTGGCGTCCGCGAACAATTAGTTCCGGGAATTCCGGAAGCAGGGCTTCCAGCGGCACCAGGCAACTGGCTACCTGGTTTTGCCCGGCCGCCTCGGCCAGTCGTTCCAGCGTGACCGCTTGACTCTCCTTGAACTCTGCCACAGCCGTGCGCCGCAAATTGGCCAGATAAGCTCCCGAGCAAAGCTTCTGCCCGAAGTCATGAGCCAGCGACCGCACGTAAGTTCCGCCGGAACATTCGACGGCCAACCGTACGTCCTGGCCCTCGATTCCCAGCAACTCGAGCGCATAGATTTCCACTTCCACCGGCTCAAGCGATACAGGTTTTTGCTGCCGCGCTAATTCATAGGCGCGCACGCCGCCCACGTGCTTAGCCGAAAACGGCGGAGGGGTCTGCATTAATCGGCCGGTAAACTCGCGAAAGAGCTTTTCCAGAATTGCCGTACCGAGCGCCGCGGGTTGATCTTCTGAAGTGGCCCGGCCGGTCGAGTCGTAGGTATCGGTCGAATGGCCAAAGCGGATCGTTCCCGAGTAGGACTTTCGCGACTTCAAATAGAATTGCGCAAAGCGCGTCGCCTTGCCCACCGAAACAGGCAGCACGCCGGTTGCGAAGGGGTCGAGTGTCCCGAAATGCCCAACCTGGCGAATGCCCAGAATGCGGCGCACACGCGCCACGACGTCATGCGAGGTGAGCCCCGCGGGTTTGTCGATGATCAGGACTGCCGAGATTTCTGGAGCGGCGTCAGGCATGGGGAAATAGTTGTGAGTTCTCAGTTTTCAAGAGTCAAGAGTCGAGAGTCAAAAACCGGGCCGCGGGAACGTCAAACCTCTGGACTTTCGACTCTCGACTTTCGACTCTGGTCTTTTGACTCTCGACTCTTGACTCTTGACTTTCGACTCTCAATAAAACTCCACAAAATAATTCGCCACGTCATCGCCCAGGATTTCTTCTGCCTGAGCCAACACCTGCCGGAAGACAGATTCAAGCAACGGCTGGCTATCCGAAACAGACGCGACGCCCAGCGTGGCGTGCTGCCAGACGTCTTCGTGATTCAACTCGGCCACGGCGACGTTGAAACGCGCCCGTAACCGATCGCGCATCTTGCGCAGGACAGCCCGCTTTTCCTTGAGGGAGTGAGCGTAGGGAAGCTGAATCTCCAGGGTAAGTAAACCAACGGGCATCTCGTTCGCACCCGGCAAATCACGTCGTTCCCGCGAAAGCGGGAATCCATTGTCTTCCAGACCAACGATGGACCCCCGCTTTCGCGGGGGTGACGACGTTTGTGTTTTCATTCCTTACGGTGGGTCGAAGACCCATGACCGCACGGAATGACAGGTGATCCTGCAGGTCTTCCGGCGTCCTGCACCCTCTGAGCCTTCATGCCATTACCGGTTCGGGAACCCTTTCCTTTACGAAGGCCTCGATCACGTCGCCGATCTTCACGTCGCTGAAATTCTCGAGCGCAATGCCGCATTCCATCCCGGTCCTTACTTCCGTGACGTCGTCCTTAAATCGCCGCAAGGATTTGAGTTTGCCCTGGTGGACCACCACGCTGTCACGGAGCAGGCGAATGAGCGCCTCCCGGGTGATCTTGCCGTCCTGAAGGTAACAGCCCGCCACCATTCCGACGTTGGAGAT
>Ga0209415_10002626_pt1 | contig 33555 bp, 17 predicted proteins | sample PeaSoiSIISIP2007_FD_187696 | JGI IMG/M metagenome (GOLD analysis project Ga0209415, IMG submission 187696) | Peat soil microbial communities from Weissenstadt, Germany - SII-SIP-2007 (SPAdes) (version 2) | ecosystem: Environmental > Terrestrial > Soil > Wetlands > Peat | place: Germany... | reverse complement strand
GCTGCGTGTCTCTCCACAGGAGTTGCCTATTCTCGGCATAGATTAACCCGTCATAATCACTGCGACGCGACACTAGTCGGTCGATCATCGGCATCACTGCACCAACGGCGTCATGGCCGCGTCGATGACAAAGCCCTCGATCCGGGCGCGCCCGGCCAGAACGCGCAGATACTGGCTGACTCCCCGTTGCCAGGACTGGCTTGTCAAATGCCGTTCGACGAGCGCCGCCGCGGCCTCGAACGGCAATATCGCGCCGGCCACGAAGCGGTCGACGCGCAAGATGTGATAGCCGTAGCGCGTGGCGATCGGAACCGGACAAATCTGCCCTTCCTCCAGCGCCACGACGAAGGTTTCGATCTCCGGAACCAGATCGCCGCGACTGAGTTGGCCCAAACGACCTTCCGCGGTGGCGGACGGGCAAGCCGAGCGTTCCCGGGCCAGGGTGGCGAACCGCCCGGGATCTTGTTGCAGCAAGGTCAGCGTCTCGGTGGCGGCTTGCTTGGCCGCTTCATAGGCAACCGGATCGTCGGGAGACGCCGGAAACAGGATATGGGCGGCCTCGTAGACGTCGGGTGTCGTGAATTTTGCCGGATTGGCCGACCAATAGCGGCGGCATGTCGCCTCATCGGCGTCCGGGGTGACGATCTCGCGGGCCAGAAGGTCCTGGATCAGAGCCTCTTCGTCGGGGGGCTCTCCGCTTGTCCCGACGTCCGGCGCGATGCCGAGACGCGAGACCTCCTGCAGCAACAACTGCCGGACGACCAGGGCGGTTGCCGCCTCGGTCCAGGCCCGGTCCCGATCCGGCGCCGGATGATATTGCATCTCGGCGGCGATCGCCTGGGGTGGGATTTCCGTGCCGTTGACAATGATTGCGTCCATCATCGCCCCCGTGTCGCCGATGCGCCGCCGCGCCGGCGGACGATTTGGTACGACCGGCCGACGTAACCGATCGGCGCCGACCAGATATGAACCAGGCGGGAGAACGGGAACAAGAGGAAGATCGTCATCCCGAGGACGATATGCAGCTTGAAGATCGGATGCACCTCGGCGATCACGTCGGCCGCGCCGCCGCGCAGGGTGACGATACGTTGGGCCCATTCGGCGAGGTGCAGCATTTCCGATCCGTCGAGGTGCTGGGCGGAGACGAATATCGACGACAAGCCCAAGCTGAGTTGCCCATACAAAATGAGAAGGATGGCGATATCCATGACGCTGCTGGTGGCGCGGATCCGCGGATCGACCAGCCGGCGGTAGATCAGCAGCGTCATTCCGACGAAGCACAGCGTTCCGAAGGCGCCGCCGATGATCATGGCCATCAACTGTTTCGCCTCGACGCTCAATCCCATCGCCGTATAGACCTCGTGCGGCGTCAGCAGACCGACCAGATGTCCGCCGAGGATGGCCAGCACGCCGATATGAAAGCAGTTGCTGCCGACGAACAGCAGCTTGCGGCGCAAAAGCTGGCTCGATCCAGAGCGCCAGGTGTATTGATCCCGGTCGAAGCGGATGACCGAGCCGATGGTAAACACGCTGAGCGCGATGTAGGGATAAATCCCGAATAACGCCTGGTTGATGTAATCGATCATTGCAGTCCCCCCGCGCAGCTTGCGGCACCGGCCGCCGAGTCCGGCCCACCGGCCGCCGTGAAACGAACCGCCTCTTCTTCCCACTGACGGTCGAGGGCTTCGAGGCTGTCCGCTTCCGGTTTCAGCATCGCCAGGATCTCGTCGACGGCGGCACGCTCGGCCGGCAGGGCCGCCAGCGCTTCGATTGCGCCCATGACGACGGCATAGGCGCTGCCGCGCGCCTCCAGCTTTTCGCGTAAGGCGGCCACGACATGGACGGCTTCGCCGAGCAGTGAGGTCGCGGCCTTGATCGGCAGCATGGAGAGGAATTCGAGAAAGAGCGGCAGGAAATCGGGCAATTCCGCGGCGCTGATCTCAACGCCGTGCAGACGGTAGATCTCGGCAAGTTGGACCATCGCCTGTCCACGGTCGCGGGACTCGCCGTGGATATGTTCGTAGAGATGCAAGGACAAGGATCGATTGCGGTCGAACAACGCGACATAGCGTTCCTGAGCGTCGAGCGGATCGATCCCAGCCAGCGCGTCCATGAAATGCCGGAGCGCCTGAAGATGCTCGGTGGCTAGGATCGCCTCGCTTTCCAAGACATCGGCCAGAGTCTCGAACTGCTCGAAAAGTTCGGCTTCCGGATAGGCCAGCAGGGCGGACAGGACCTTGAATGTCTTCATTTCGCCACCTCCGTCGGATTTTTGACGCCATGCTGGTGTTTGGGTTTGCCGAACAGGCCGAAATCGGACGAGCCGCTGGAACAGCCGTTGCCGAAACTGAACCCGCAAGAGCTCTTCAGATCGAAGGCGTTCTCGGCATATTCGCGATGCGTCGAAGGGATGACGAAACGGTCTTCGTAATTGGCGATGGCCAGGATCTTGTACATATCCTCGACCAAGGACCGATCGAGGCCGACTTGTTCGAGGACGTCGCCGGCCTCGATGCCGTCGACATGGCGGGCCCGCATGTAAGCGCGCATGGCGAGCAGCCGTTCGAGCGCCAGTTTCACCGGTTTCTCGTCCCCCGCGGTCAGCATATTGGCCAGATATCGGAGCGGGATGCGGAGTTGCGAGACATCCGGGATGATGCCGTTGGTGCCCAGTTGGCCGGCTTCGGCCTTGGCCTGGATCGGCGAAAGCGGCGGCACGTACCAGACCATCGGCAGGGTCCGGTATTCCGGATGCAGCGGAAAGGCGATCTTCCAGTCGATCGCCATTTTGTAGACGGGAGACTGGGCAGCGGCCGTCAGCCAGGCTTCCGGGATTCCGTCGGCGCGCGCCTGGGCGATCACCGCGGGATCGTGCGGATCGAGGAAGATATCGAGTTGCGCCTGATAGAGGTCGGACTCATTCTGGGCACTCGCCGCCTGTTCGATCCGATCGGCGTCATAGAGCATGACGCCGAGATAACGGATGCGGCCGACGCAGGTTTCCGAGCAGACGGTGGGCTGACCGACTTCGATGCGCGGATAGCAGAAGATGCATTTTTCCGCCTTGCCGCTTTCCCAGTTGTAATAAATTTTCTTATAGGGGCAGGCGCTGACGCACATGCGCCAACCGCGGCATTTGTCCTGGTCGATCAGAACGATGCCGTCTTCCTCGCGTTTGTAGATCGAGCCGGAAGGACAGGCGGCGACGCAGGCCGGATTGAGGCAATGCTCGCAGAGCCTGGGCAGGTACATCATGAAGGTATTCTCGAACTGGCCATAGATTTCCTTCTCGATGGCCTCGAAGTTCTGGTCCTTGCCTCGTTTCGAGAATTCGCCGCCGAGAATTTCCTCCCAGTTCGGTCCCCATTCGATCTTCTCCATCCGCTCACCGGTGATGACCGAGCGCGGTCGCGCGGTCGGCGCCGTTTGGCTCAAGCCAGCGGTCTGAAGATGGGCGTAGTCGAAGGTAAAGGGTTCGTAATAGTCGTCGATTTCCGGCAGATCCGGATTCATGAAAATCTTGGCCAGCACACGGAACTTGCCGCCCAGTCGCGGCGTCAGCTTGCCATTCTTGTTGCGGGTCCAGCCGCCGTTCCACTTCTTCTGATTCTCCCAATCCTTGGGGTAGCCGATCCCCGGCTTGGTCTCGACATTGTTGAACCAGGCGTATTCGACACCGTCGCGGCTGGTCCACACGTTCTTGCAGGTGACCGAGCAGGTATGGCAGCCGATGCATTTGTCCAGGTTCAGCACCATGGCAATCTGGGCGCGGATTTTCATGACCGGTCTCCCTCCACCAGAGCTGCCGCCGGAGCGCGCGGGCCTTCGAGCCAGTCGATCTTGTCCATCTTGCGGATGATGACGAATTCGTCCCGGTTGGCGCCGACCGTGCCGTAGTAATTGAAGCCGTAGGAAAGCTGGGCGTAGCCACCGATCATGTGTGTCGGTTTGGGGCAGATGCGCGTCACCGAATTGTGGATGCCGCCGCGTCTGCCGGTGATCTCGCTGCCCGGCACATTCACGATCTTTTCCTGGGCGTGATACATCATGCACATGCCGGATGGCACACGCTGGCTGACGACCGCGCGCGCCGTGAGCGCTCCGTTGGCGTTGAAGACTTCGATCCAGTCGTTGTCGACGAGTCCGGCGGCCTTTGCGTCCACTTCGCTGATCCAGACGATCGGCCCGCCGCGCGAGAGGGTCAGCATGAGCAGATTGTCCGTATAGGTGCTGTGAATGCCCCATTTCTGATGCGGCGTGATGAAGTTCAGCACCAGCGATTTGCGGTCGTCGGCAAAGCGTTCGCGAATCGGAATCACCGTCTTGGTATCGATCGGCGGCCGATAGACGGCGAGCGCTTCGCCGAAGCCCCGCATCCATTTGTGGTCCTGGTAGAACTGCTGACGGCCGGTCAGGGTTCGCCAGGGGATCAACTCATGCACATTGGTGTAGCAGGCGTTGTAGCTGACATGTTCGCTCTCCAGTCCGCTCCAGGTCGGTGAAGAGATGATCTTGCGCGGTTGCGCCTGGATGTCGCGGAAGCGGATCTTGTCGTCCTCGCGCGTCCGGGCAAGGTGGGTGTGTTCGCGACCGGTCATCTTGCCCAGCGCCGCCCACGCCTTGACCGCGACTTCGCCATTGGTTTCCGGGGCGAGGCTCAAGATCATCTCGGCGGCGTCGATGTCGCTCTCGATTTTCGCGCGGCCCAGACCTGCGCCCGGAGTGGTGACGACGCCGTTGAGCTGCTTCAGGAAGGCGACCTCATGCTCGGTCTTCCAGCCGATGCCCTTACCACCGTTACCGAGGCTTTCCATCAGCGGTCCGAGGGAGGTGAATTTGGCGTAGGTTTCCGGATAGTCGCGCTCGACCACCGCGATCGAAGGCATGGTCTGGCCCGGAATCGGCGGGCATTCGCCCTGTTTCCAGTCGGCGACGTCGAACGGTTGTGCCAGTTCGCCGGGGGTGTCATGCAGAATGGGCGTCAGCACCACGTCGCGTTCGCGCCCGAGATGGCCTTTGGCGACGTCGGAGAATTTACGGGCGATGTTCTTGTAGATATCCCAATCCGTTCGCGCCTCCCAGGCCGGGTCGACCGCCGCCGAAAGGGGATGGATGAAGGGGTGCATGTCCGAGGTGTTGAGATCGTGCTTCTCATACCAGGTCGCGGTCGGCAGCACGATGTCGGAATAGACGCAGGTGGTCGACATGCGGAAGTCGAGCGTCACCAGCAGATCGAGCTTGCCGGTCGGCGCCTCGTCATGCCAGCGGACCTCTTCCGGTTTGGTCCCGTTTTCCTGGCCAAGATCATGGCCCAGCACACCGTGTTCGGTGCCGAGCAGATATTTGAGAAAGTACTCATGTCCTTTCCCGGATGCGCCCAGGAGATTGGACCGCCAGACGAAAAGATTGCGCGGGTGATTGACGGCCGCGTCCGGGTCTGCGGCGGCGAACGCCAGAGCGCCCGATTTTAGGCTCTCGGCGACATAGGCCGGGACGTCTTTTCCCGCCGCCTCGGCGGCGGCGGCGATCCGCAAGGGATTCCGGTCGAGTTGCGGCGCCGACGGCAACCAGCCCATGCGTTCGGCCTTGACGTTGTAGTCGATCAGGCTGTTGGGATAGTCGGCAGGGTTGGCGAGCGGCGAGAGGATTTCCGACGGGGCGAGCTTTTCGTAACGCCACTGCGAGCTATGCGCATAGAAGAACGAGGTCGAATTCATCTGACGCGGCGGGCGGTTCCAGTCGAGGGCGAAGGCCAGCGGCGTCCACCCCGTTTGCGGCCGCAGTTTTTCCTGGCCGACATAATGCGACCAGCCGCCGCCCGACTGGCCGATGCAGCCGCACATCATCAGGAGATTGATGATCCCCCGATAGATCATGTCCATATGGTACCAGTGATTGAGTCCGGCCCCGAGAATGACCATGGATTTTCCATGCGTTTTGTCGGCGTTCTCGGCGAACTGGCGGGCGACGGCGATGATCTGGTCCCGTTTGACACCCGTCACCGCTTCGGCCCAGGCCGGCGTGTAAGGCACGTCGTCGTCGTAGCTGGCCGCCACATTGCCGCCGCCGAAACCTCTGTCGATGCCGTAATTGCCGGCGAGAAGATCGAAGACGGTGGCGACGATGACCTCGCCATCCTTCGTCATCACCTTGCGCACCGGCAGTTGGCGGACCATCACGTAGCTATGATTGGTGGCATGGAAGGAGTCCGGCGCCGTGCCGCCGAAGTAGGGGAACTCCACCGGCACCAGCGCGTCCCGGGTCTGCTCAAGCGACAAAACCAGCGACGCGTCGCGGCCTTCGCGGGCGTCCTTCTCTTCGATATTCCACTTGCCGCTTTCGCCCCAGCGGAAGCCGATCGAGCCGTTCGGCACGACCAGCGAACCGTCGGCGCGATCGAAGGCGAGGGTTTTCCAGGCGGGATTGTTGGTCTGGTCGAGCGCGCCGTCGAGATCGGCGGCGCGCAAGGTCCGGCCGGGAACATAGGCGTCGCCTCGTTTGTCCAAAACCACCAGCATCGGCATGTCGGTCAGGCGCCGGCAATAGTCCTCGAAATAGGCGCTGTGACCGGCGAGATGGAACTCCTTGAGGATGACGTGACCCATGGCCATGGCCAGCGCCGCGTCCGTTCCCTGTTTGGGATGCAGCCAAAGGTCGGCGAATTTCGCCGCTTCGCTGTAGTCGGGGCAAATGACCACCGACTTGGCGCCTTTGTAGCGGACTTCGGTATAGAAATGGGCATCGGGCGTCCGCGTCTGCGGCACGTTCGAGCCCCAGAGGAGGAGGAAGGTGGAATTGTACCAATCGGCGCTTTCCGGCACGTCGGTCTGTTCGCCCCATGTCTGGGGCGAAGCGGGCGGCAGGTCGCAATACCAGTCGTAGAAACTCATGCAGACGCCGCCGATCAGCGACAGATACCGGCTGCCGGCGGCGTAGGACACCATCGACATGGCTGGGATCGGCGAAAAACCGGCGATGCGGTCGGGGCCATATTTCTTCGCGGTATAGACATTGGCTGCGGCGATGATCTCTTCGACCTCGTCCCATTTCGCCCGGATAAAGCCGCCGAGACCGCGTATTTTCTTGTAGGACTGCGCCTTTATCGGATCTTCGACGATGGCGGCCCAGGATTCGACCGGACCTTTGTCCGTCCGCTCGGCACGCCACAGTTCGGCCAGGGCGCGCCGGATCAGGGGGTGCTTCACCCGGTTGGCGCTATAGAGATACCAGGAGTAGCTGGCGCCGCGTGCGCAACCGCGAGGTTCATGGTTGGGCAGATCGGGGCGTGTGCGCGGATAGTCGGTCTGTTGCGTCTCCCAGGTGACGATGCCGCCCTTGACATAGATTTTCCAGCTGCAGGAACCGGTGCAGTTCACCCCGTGGGTCGAGCGCACGATCTTGTCGTGCTGCCAGCGGGCGCGATAGCCGTTTTCCCATTGCCGGTCTTCGTTGGTAACCACGCCATGGGCACCGGAAAAGGTGGCGATGTTTTTGCGAAAGAAAGCGAGACGATCGAGAAAGTGACTCATGATGCGATCCTGTCAGCGTGTCGCGGCGGCGGATTGTTCCGGGAGGACGGTCTCGGTGGTTCCGGTCAGCCGTACCTCCGCCCGGCGGCGGGTGTAATACCACCAAGTCAGGAGGAGACAACTGAGGTAGAAGACGATGAACCCGATCAGGGCGGCCTCGGGACCGCCGGTCGCGGCGATCGCGCTTCCGAAGCTCTTGGGAATGAAGAAGGCGCCGATGGCGGCCACCGCCGAGGTGAAGCCGAGCACGGCGGCGCCCTCCTTCGCGGCATCGCGCTGCGCGGCGGTGAGCGCTTCGGCTCCCTGTCCGGCGGCCTTGCGGTGCAGGAGCGTCGCGAAAATCGCCGGCATCATCTGGAAGGTCGAGGCGTTGCCGACGCCGCTTGCCGCGAAGAGCAGCAGGAACATGCCGAGAAAGCCCCAAAAGGCGTTGGGCTGGTCCTTGACGCCGACGAAGAACATGACGCCGGCCACCGCGGCGATCATGACGGCGAAGACCCAAATGGTGACCCGCGCGCCGCCCCAGCGATCGGCCATCCAGCCGGTAAAAGACCGGCTGGCCGCCCCCACCAGAGGACCGAGGAAGGCGTAGGCGACGGGGTTCACCGCCGGGAAAAGCACCTTGGTCAGCAATGGGAATCCGGCCGAATAGCCGATGAAGGATCCGAAGGTGCCGGAATAGAGCCAGCACAGGATCCAGGTGTGCTTGCGTTTGAAGATCACTGCCTGGTCGGCGAAGGATGCTTTGGCCGAGGCGATATCGTTCATGCCGAACCAGGCGGCGACGGCGGCGGCGAGGATGAGCGGGACCCAGACGAAACCGGCATTTTGCAGCCACAGTTGTTTGGTGGCGCCGGCCACGGCGACGGTCTGCGGTTCACCGCCGAAGGCGCCGAAAATGCCGGCGGTGATGACGACGGGCACCAGGAATTGGACCACCGACACCCCGAGATTGCCGAGCCCGGCATTGAGCGCCAGCGCTTGGCCCTTGCTCGCTTTCGGAAAGAAGAAGCTGATATTGGCCATCGACGAGGCGAAATTGCCGCCGCCGAGGCCGCAGAGCAAGGCGAGGATGAGAAACAGGGTGTAGGGCGTTTCCGGGTGCTGCACGGTCAATCCGATGCCGACGGCCGGGACCAGCAGGGAGGCGGTCGAGAAGGCGGTCCAGGTCCGACCGCCGAAGATCGGCACCATGAATGCGTAAAAGCCGCGCAAAAGAGCGCCCGTCAATCCGGGCAGCGCGGCCAGCCAGAACAACTGGTCGGACGAGAACTTGAAACCGATCGCCGGAAGGTTCACGACGACCACCGACCACACCATCCAGACGGCAAAGGCCAGCAGCAGTCCGGGGATCGAGATCCACAGATTGCGATTGGCGATCCGCCGCCCGGTCTGCTCCCAGAAGCTTGCGCTCTCCGGCGACCATTCGGTCAGGACCGCGCCTTGCGGCTGCAGTTCCGGCAGGAAGCGGCGATTGGAGGTGGATGTCGTCGTCGTCCGTTCCGACCGGAGAATGCTGCCGTGCATCCACGCCAGGTTTACCAGGGCGATGAGGAATAGCAGCATGAAGCAACTGGTCCACAATCCGGTCAGATCGTTCATCAGGCCGAAGGCGATCGGGAGTACGAAGCCGCCCAGTCCGCCGATCATGCCGACGGCGCCGCCGACGGGGCCGACGTGATTGGGATAATAGACGGGGATGTGGCGATAGACCGCGGCTTTGCCGATCGCCATGAAGAAACCGAGGATGAAGGTGATGATGGTGAACGGGACGACGCCCAGCCCGAAGCTGAAGCTGATGTCGCCCTTGATGCCGTGCACGACATACTCCGTCGCGGGATAGGAGAGCAGGAAGGTGCAGAGCACGCCTGCGCCAAAGGCCCAGTACATCACGCGGCGCGCGCCGATCTTGTCGGATAGGATGCCGCCATAGACACGGAACAGGCTGCCGGGGATGGAGTAAGCCGCCCCGAGAATACCGGCCGTGACCACGTTCAGATGATAGGCGCCGACATAGAAACGCGGCAGCCACAGCGCCAAGGCGACAAAACCGCCGAAGACGAAGAAATAATAGCCGGCGAAACGCCAGACCCGGACATCGGCGAGGGGGGCGACTTGCTCGGCCAGCGACAAGGCCTCGGCGGTTCCGGCGCGCCGGGCGCGCTGCACGGGATCGTCCGACGTGGTGAACCAGAAGACGATCGCCATGACGAAGAGGGCCGCGGCCCAGGCTTGCGCCACCATCGTCCATCCGAAGGCGACCATGACCAGCGGCGCCAGCAGCTTGGTGACGGCGGCGCCGACATTGCCCATGCCGAAGATGCCAAGGGCCGTGCCCTGCCGTTCCTTCGGATACCAGCGCGACACGTAAGCGATGCCGACGGCGAAAGAGCCGCCGGCGATCCCGACCCCGAGCGCCGCCAGCAGCAGCATCGGATAGCTGGTGGCGTAAGACAGCAGGACTGTCGCCACCGCCCCAGCCAGCATCACCAAGGGAAATATGACGCGCCCGCCGTAGCGGTCGGTCCAGACGCCGAGCGCTAGACGAATCAACGAGCCGCTGAGGATCGGCGTTCCGATCAGCAGGCCGAATTCGGTGTCGTCCAGGCCGAGCTGTTGCTTGATGCCGATGCCGATGATGGAAAAGATCGACCAGACGGCGAAACAGGTGGTGAACGCCAGAGTGCTCGTGGCGAGAATGCGACTGGATTTGGGATCGCTCGTTCGCTGCATCCTCTGTTTCCCCTTTCGATGTGACGTTCAGTGCGGGCGAGGCGGTGGGCTTGTGGACGTCAGCAGCGTACCTGTCGGAATAACCCTAATCCTTGACTTTCATCAATGTCATGTTTGATATTTATCAAACACAATCGATGGTGCCAGGGATTGGAAAAGCGAAGGAAAATGGGGGTGATGGGTGAGCGATTCTGAAGATTACCGGTCGGTCGTGGAACGGTTGCCGCTTTTCCGGTCCCTGTCGGCCCTAGGCCGCGCCGAGTTGCTGCGGAACGCTGTCCAGCACGGCGTGGCACCCGGGACCGTGCTGTTTTCCCAAGGCGAGATGCCGACCTTCCAACATGTCGTTCTCTCTGGTTCGGCGCATCTGTTCGGACGTTCGACCGAAGGGCGCGAGGTCTTCGTCGAAGCGGTCGAGGCGCCCGATCTGATTATTCCTGCCGCCGTTCTGATGGAGGAGCCCTATCTTATGGAAGCCAGGGTGCCGCAGGCGTCGCAGTTTCTCCTGATCCACGGAGCCGCATTCCGCGCCGCCGTCGCCGGTCAGCCGGCCTTGGCCCAGGAGGTGATCGGTTGCCTGGCCGGTCAATTCCGCCGCATGGTCCGCCAGATCAAGAACCTCAAGCTCCGATCGGCGACACAGCGCGTCGGTTGCTATATTCTCGCTCTCTCCAAGCGGCAGGGCACGCCGGATCGTGCGGTCCTGCCTTACGAAAAGGGTCTCATCGCTTCGGAATTGGGGATTACCCGGGAAAGCTTTTCGCGGGCCCTGTCGGCGCTGCAACAGGCCGGCATCGAGGTGCGCGACGGCACCATCGTCATTCGCGACGCATCGCGTTTTGCCGCCGAATGCATGCTCGATCCGCTGATCGACGGGCCGGAAAAAATGTGGGGTGACGGGGACGTCCCTTCTTGCGCCTCATTGCCATGAACGCGATCACTCTGGACGTCACCGGGTTGGCCGGCTGGCGGTTGCAGGGCAAGCGGCAGCCCTCGATCACCGGACGGCCTTTGCCGGTTTCGCCCCCTGCGCCGCGTGGATCTCGTTCGCTCTGTCCAGCGCGCTCTGAATATTCGGCATCACGTTTTCGCGGCCGATTCGGTCAAGAAAACGCTCGCCGTGCAGGAGCTTCGATGGCTGCTGCATCGCGCCGCAGAGCAGCAGCGTGCGTCCGGAGTCCTGGAGCTGCTTGGCAAAGGTCTCGATGGCGTGAATGCCGGTGGCGTCGATGGCCGTCATGTTGCGCAGCCGCAAAATCACCACTGGCTGAAAGACCCTCAGATCCGCAGTCGCCTCCACCAGCTTCTCGGTGGTGCCCCAGAGGAACGGCCCGTGAATGCGCAGGACGGTCACAAACGGCGGCAGGATGCGGCCCTGAAGGCTGTGGGGCAGGCCATCGCGAATATAATCCTCGGTGACCGGAGCCACGGAGGTGGTTTCAGCCACGCGGTGAATGTAGAGCAGGGCGGCCAGTGTGATGCCCACACCCACGGCCACGGTCAGATCGGCAAAGACCGTCAGCGCAAACGTCACCACCCACACGGACTTGGCCGTAAAATCCAACTGCAGAATGCCGCCGATTTCATGCCACTCGCCCATGTTATAGGCGACCACGAACAACACCGCAGCCAATGTCGTCAAGGGGATGTAACTGGCCAGTGGCGCGGCGACCAGCAGAATTCCCAGCAACGTTACCGCATGCACGATTCCCGCCATCGGCGATAGCGCGCCGGCACGGATGTTCGTCGCGGTGCGGGCGATGGCCCCGGTGGCGGGGATGCCTCCGAACAGCGGCGATAGCATGTTGGCCACGCCTTGTGCCGTCAGTTCCACATTCGGGTTGTGCCGGTCTCCGGTCATGCCGTCAGCCACGACAGCCGAAAGCATGCTTTCCAGGGCCGCCAGCATCGCCACGGTAAACGCCGAAGGAATCAACGGCAGAATGTCGGCGGAGTGGAATTCCGGAATGGCAAAAGGCGGCAGCCCCTGTGGGATTCCCCCGAACTTGCTGCCGATCGTCTCGACCGGCAGGTGAAAGACGACGCCCACGCCGGTGCAGACCAGCAAGGCGACAATCGACGCTGGAATCCGCTTGGTAAAGCGCGGCAGCAACAGAAGAATCGCCAACGTCCCCAGGCCCAGGCCCAGCGCCGCCGGATTGAAGCTGCCAAAATGTTCCGCGAGCATTTTCATCCGAGGCAGGAACTCAGCAGGAACCTCACCGGTGCGCAGGCCTAAGAAATCCTTGATCTGCGTGGAGGCGATCAGAATGGCAATGCCGTTGGTGAAGCCGACGACCACCATCCGTGGAATGAACCGAACCGCCGCGCCGAGGCCGGTAAGGCCCATCAACAGAAGCAGAACGCCGGCCATCACCGTGACCAAGGCGAGGCCACTCATTCCGAAGTGCGCCACAATCCCTGCCACAATCACCACGAAGGCCCCGGTCGGCCCGCCAATCTGGGTGCGTGAACCGCCCAACGCCGAGATCAGGAACCCGGCCACCACCGCCGTGTAAATACCGGCCTGCGGAGTCACGCCCGAAGCAATGCCGAAAGCCATCGCCAGTGGCAGAGCGACCAGTCCCACGGTGAGCCCCGCCAAAAGATCGCGCAGGAACATCTGGGCGGTATAGGTTCTGAATGCTTGAATCGATTTGGGAATGTTCGGGTTGGTGACGGACATGGCGACGGCTTTCAGTTCACGCGTGGATCGGCGAATTTGCGCTAATTGGTTACGTGCGCTCTCGTCACGGCTCACCCAGCGCCATGACGACGGCCTGACGGAGCGTGTCCGCCTTGACCGGTTTGCGCAGGAACGCCGTCACCCCCATGGCTCCGGCGATACGTTCGGCGATCACGTCGTCCGATCCGGTCACCACGATAACCGGCAGGTCGGCGGGCGCTGTCAGTTCGCCGGCTCGAAGTTGATGAAGCAGGTCAAAGCCGCTGACAAGCTGGACTCCGGCACCATTCGGGAGATGCAGATCGAGGATCACCAGATCCACCGGCTCGGCGGATAGAAGATGCGCGGCCTGGGGCCCGTCGACGGCCTCCAAGATGGAACATCCATCGATTTTTTTCAGAATCATGACGACGAGGCTGCGCGCAAAGCCCTCGTCCTCGACCACGAGCACCGTCTTTTCGCCACGGCTCACCATATCAGCACCTTTTTCTTCTTCTTCAGGTCATCGATGTTCTGCGCCCGCAACTGAAGTTGAGTCATCAACACCCATTCGTCGGTCTTCATGTAGCGCGTGGCAAGGAATTGATACAGCCGCGCGATGATGTTCTCCATCTTCAGCGACATCGCCACATCGATCCTCCGCCACTCGTCGATGACCTCCCGCCAGGCGAGAAGCCGGGCATAGAGGTCGTCCCGCTTTTCGCGAATGAACAGGACTTGGCTTTCCAGGTTCTTCAGCACGGATAAGATCTCGCCGGTCTGCGCGTCGAGTTCGGCGATGCGGTCGTCGAATTCGGCAGTGGCCACCAGCATCAGCTTGCGCACCTGATCGATGGTCTGCAGAAGGCTCTTCTCGCGCTGATAGACCTTGCGAAGTCCCTCGACCTTATCAAGCACGCCGCGGATCGATTCCACGACTTCACGCAAAGCCTCGACATAGGAAAGCTCGTTGGAGAGCTTCTCGACATAGGGGAGCATCTGTTCGCGGTTTTCGCGCCCAATGCCGAGGCGTTCCGCAGCCTCGCCGAAGGCCTCGTTGACCTTCTTCTTGGTCGTCGGATCGTCGGCCAACTGCATCAGCTGCTCGGGAGACGTCATTAAGGTGTCAACGCCCGCCAGCCAATTCACCAACTGCATCAGCACCCGCTGACGGGCCACGATCCGATGCTTTTGCGAGACCTCCCAACTGGCTTCGCCGGTCAAGATTTCCTTCGGAAGCGCATCGCCAATCCTCAACCCGCGCACGAACCGCAAAGCCTGACTGACGAGCTCCAGCATCTCGATGTCCGCCGGACCCAAAGCAAATTCCTTGATGACCCCGGCCACCGGCAGGACCACCTGATTGCCGCCGACGTTCACCGACAGCACGAATTCTTCGCTTGGCGCAGACAGATAAAATAGACATTCGGCGAGTCGGCCAAATACCATGTGGTCAAGCTTAATATTCGATGGCAGCGTCGTCGGCGGGTGTTTGCTGTGCTCCATCTGATCATTCTCCTCGGACGCCGTGTCTTCCCGATTTTTTGAACGTCTTTGGGAAACGGTACACGAAAATTGGAGAATTTTCAGGAAATAACGGGATTTGATCCAAGCAATCGCGGATTGCCGTTTCAAGTCCGGTAATGTCGGTTTCTGGCTGCGGCTGCAACTCAAATAAAGGCGAAGTACAAACCGTGTCGGACAGGCGTGGGTGAACCCTAACCAATCGCTGGTTAGTCCGCCCCCCGCCGGAAAGGTCGGGGGGCGGTTTGGGCACGTTCGATTAAGACGCCTTGGCCATCTGGGCGACGATTTCGTCGGCGACCTGACGCGGCACCGGATCGTAGTGGGAGAACTCCATGGTGTAGGAGGCCCGGCCACTGGTCATGCCGCGCAACTGGCCGATATAGCCGAACATTTCGGAGAGCGGCACGTCGGCCTCGACGGCGATGTTGGTTCCCCGTTCCAACTGACCCTGGACGGAGCCCCGGCGACGGTTGATGTCACCGATGACGTCGCCCAGATAATCTTCCGGCGTCACCACTTCGACCTTCATCACCGGTTCCAGCAGGATTGGGTTGGCCTTGCGAATGGCCTCGCGGAAGCAACCCTTGCCGGCGATTTCGAAGGTCAGCGCGTTGGAGTCGACGTCGTGGAACTTGCCGTCCACCAGCGTGGCATTGAAATCCACGGTGGGGAAGCCGGCCAGCACGCCGTCTTCCTTTTGCAGACGCAACCCCTTTTCCACCGAGGGAACATAGTCGCGTGGCACCGATCCGCCCACGGTTTCATCGACGAATTGGAAGCCGGCGCCCCGTTCCGTCGGTTCGAAAATGATCTTCACTTCGGCGAACTGGCCCGACCCACCGGTCTGTTTTTTGTGGGTATAGGTGTGGGTTACCGGCTGGGTGAAGGTTTCGCGGTAAGCCACCTGCGGCTTACCCATATTACCTTCGACACCGAATTCGGTCCGCATGCGGTCCAGGGTCACTTCCAGATGCAACTCGCCCATGCCGCGCAGAATGGTCTGACCGGTCTCGCGGTCAGTTTCCAAATGGAGCGAGGGATCGGCGCGCACCATCTTGCCGAGAGCGGTGGTGAACTTCTCCTGGTCGTTCTTGGTCTTGGCTTCCACCGAGACGCTGATGACCGGGTCGGGGAAGCGCATGCGCTCCAGCACCACCTCGTTAGCGGAGTCACATAGCGTGTCACCGGTTTCGGTCTCCGACAGCGAGACCAGGGCGATGATGTCCCCGGCGCGGGCCTCTTCCACCGGCTGCGCTTCCTTGGCGAACATTTCGACCATGCGGCCGATCTTTTCGCGTTTGCCGCGGGTGGAGTTGAGGATGGAGGCTCCCTTGGTCAGCACGCCCGAATAGACGCGGATGAAGGTCAGCGCGCCGTAGATATCGTTGATGACCTTGAAGGCCAGCGCCGAGAAGGGTTCGTCATCCGAGCAGAGGCGCTCGCCGATCGGCTCGCCGTCCGCATCCACGGTCTTGATGGCGGGCACGTCGGTGGGGGCGGGCAGCAGATCGACGACGGCGTCGAGGACCTGCTGGACACCCTTGTTCTTGTAAGACGAGCCGCACAGAACCGGGGTGAACGACGAGTTGAGCGTACCCTTGCGGAGCGCGCGGCGAAGAATGTCGGGGGAGGGAACGGTGCCGTCGGTGAGAAAGGCTTCCATCGCCTCTTCGTCCTGCTCCAGCGCGGTGTCCACCAACTCGTTCCGGAAGGTGGCGACATTGGCCAGAATCTCCCGGTCTTCCGACACGGTGATATTCAGCTTGTCGGCCAGATCGTCGGTGACGTCGAGGATCTGCCACTGGGCGTCCTTGTCGTCCGAATCCCAGACGAGGGCCTTCATCTCGACCAGATCGATCATGCCCTTGAAATTGTCTTCCGAGCCGAGCGGCAGTTGGATCGGCAGGGGTCGCGCGCCCAGACGGGTGCGGATCATATCGACACAACGTTGGAAATTGGCACCGCTACGGTCCATCTTATTGACGTAGCAGATGCGTGGGACGCTGTAATTGTCGGCCAGACGCCAGTTGGTTTCCGACTGCGGCTCGACACCGGCCACACCGTCGAACACCACCACGGCACCATCGAGCACACGCAAGGATCTGTTCACCTCGATGGTGAAGTCGACGTGGCCGGGAGTGTCGATGACGTTGATCTTCTTGCCGCGCCAGAAGGCCGAAACGGCGGCGCTCTGAATGGTGATGCCGCGCTTCTGTTCCTGCTCGAGATAGTCGGTGGTCGTCGAGGTCTTCAGATCTTTGGTATCATGAATGTCGATGATGGTGTGTTTGCGCCCCGTGTAATACAGGATGCGCTCCGTGGTGGTCGTTTTGCCGGCATCGACATGAGCGACGATGCCGATATTGCGGACATCGGAGAGGGGCGTTTGGCGTGGCATAAAATCGTTCCGTTGCAGTTACAGGTTAAGCCGGGGTTCGGCGGCAAGGTTCAAGGGCGCCGCTCTCCCGATGGCATTTCCCCATGACGGGGGCCGACCGACGTTGCGCAGGCGCGGGCGCAAAATGGCATTACGCGAGAAAAAAAGACACGAGAATTGCATGAAATAATTTATTGCTGGTTGGCGTGGCGGAAAAATTGGGCGAATCTGCCAGGCTGAGAGCCAGTTGGTCACCTGCGATCCCGTCGTCTGTCATGGGTGAGATGGTCAGGATGGAAACGGAGGTCAAGGTGACATTATCAGCAAATCATCGCTACGGATGGATTGTCGGACTCCTCGTCTCACTTCTTCTGGCCGGCTGCGCGACAGCGGATGTCCATTTCAGCGGGCCAGACTTAAAGCATGTGTCCCCCGCTCAAGTCGGTTGGTCGGACGCCGGATTACGGGACGCCCAGGATTGGTCACAGGAAATCCACTCGACCGCGGTCATCGTCGTTCATCATGATGCGGTGGTCGCCGAATGGGGTGACGCCGTCAAACGAACCGAACTGGCTTCCGTGCGGAAGAGCCTGCTCAGCGCGCTCATCGGGATCGGTGTGAGGGACGGCAAAATCTCTCTCGATAGCACGCTCGCCCAACTCGGCATCGATGACACCGCGCCGTCGCTGACGGGCGTTGAAAAACAGGCGACAGTGAGGATGCTGCTGCAGGCGCGTTCGGGGGTCTATCATTCGGCACTCTATGAAACCGCGGACATGGCGGCAGGGCGGCCTCTGCGCGGAAGTCATGATCCCGGCACCTTTTGGTACTACAACAACTGGGATTTTAACGCTCTGGGGTCGATTTATGAACGGGCGGTCGGGGGCGGTCTCTACGATGCGTTTGAACGGCTGATCGCGCGGCCGATCGGCATGCAGGACTATCGTGCCCAAGACGGAACCTATGTCACGGGAGCCGCCTCGGTTCATCGCGCCTATCCGATCCGCATGAGCGCGCGCGATCTCGCGCGGTTCGCCTTGCTCTATCTGCATGACGGCGCGTGGGAAGGACGGCAAATCGTGCCTGCCGAATGGGTGCGGGACAGCACGCGCTCCTATTCAACAGCATCGCATGGCTTGGGTTACGGATTTCTGTGGTGGACCGCCGGCGCCGCATCTGCACATGGCGTGTTGCCGGAGGGAAGCTACTTCGCGTGGGGCTCCGGCGGGCAGTTCGCCTTCGTCATTCCTGCCTATGACATGGTCATTGTGAACCGTGTTGACCGGGACCAGAAACTGCCGGCACCGCGTATTCGGGATGTCGCTCGCCTGCTGCGTCTGATTTTCAAGGCGGGAGGGTTCGCCCCTGCGGGCGGCCCAACATTAAGCGGTGAACAAAATGCTGCTGCAGACACATTTTGACGATTTGATCAAATCGTTCGGTTGCTACGACAGCGCGCGAGCGGCAAGGCGGAGAGGTATGTTTTGTATGATTGAAATTTTGACAAAGCCAAGGCGAGTTCTATGAAGTGTTAATTATAGAATTATTTTACGAAAATGATAAGTAATAACTATGGTTGATCAAGTCTATGGAAAAAAATATTCCGTTGTTCGTGGCATGGTATATTGCCTTTTTTCTTTGATACTTTTTTCATGTTCGGATGCCGCCGGAAAATATCTGAACCGTACATTGCCGCCCGTGGAGATCGGGTGGATTCGCTATCTGGTCTTCTGTATTTTCATTGCACCCCCTTTCTTGCGGCGCGGCGTCCGCGTGTTGCGCACCGCGCATCCGTGGTTGCAGGCGATCCGCTCGCTCGGGCTGGCTTTGGCCACCTTATTTTTCATTCTGGCGACGCGGTTTCTGCCGATGGCCGAAGCGACGGCAACGCATTACGTCTGCCCGCTCCTCATTACCGCCTTATCCATTCCGGTGCTCGGCGAGACGGTCGGCTGGCGGCGATGGACAGCCACCGCGGTGGGGATGATCGGCGTTTTGGTGGTCATGCGTCCGCTGGGGGCGACATTTCAGGCGGCCGCCATATTGCCGCTTTTTTCGGCCACATTTTCCGCGGTGGCGATGGTGTTGACGCGCAAATTGGCCTATCGGGACAGCGCTGCGACCATGCTGGCCTGGTCGGCGATCCTCGGGTTCCTGGCGATGAGCGCACTCCTGCCGCTTGGATTCGTCGTTCCCAATGCGGTGGAACTGACCATCGGCATCGGCATCGGCGTCGTTACCAGTGCCGCGCAGTGGCTGGTCGTGCTGGCCTATCGCAATGCCGACGCCTCCTTGTTGGCGCCGTTTTCCTATTGCCAGATCATTTTTTCCGCGCTTCTCGGCTATGCCATTTTTGGGAACGCGCCAGACGGTTGGAGCTACGCCGGCGCCGCGCTCATCATCGGCAGCGGCCTTTACACGGCGCGCCGCAACCGCGATGTTGCGAAACCCGATTAGGGCACAGTGAATAAGGGGTGCATATTTCGCTTACCCATTCCATCCGGCCGCAGTGATCACGGTAGCGGTCGAACAGGTTTAATTTTGATAGGCTGTTCAATCACGACGGGGGGTGATCTTGGCGCAAGCCTCTTCAAGAGGAGATGAGTCCGCGGCGGCGTGGGAGGATGGTCCCGCCTTGGGGCCCGACGACCTGGGTGATCGGGCGTTGGTCGATCTCTTCGGGAGGATCGCGGCGCTTCGTCCGGATGCCGTCGCCGTTGTCGATCGGGACGGCGGCCGCAGCACCGATTATCGGACGCTCGCCCGGCTGGTCTCGTCGTGGGCGGTCCGGTTGGTGCGGGAAGGTATCGAACCCGGCATGGCGGTGGGCCTGTGCGGGAGCGCCGAACGCGACGTGCCGGTGGGATTCCTGGCGATCCTGGCCGTCGGCGGCGTGGTCGTGCCCCTGGATCCATCCTTGCCGGCGGAGCGGTTGCGGGGCTTGGCCGAAGGGGTCGGCTGCCGTTTCGTTATGGCCAGCGACAGCGCCCGCGCCTTGCTGCCCGCCGGCATACCCGTTCTCTCTTTGTCAGCCGAGACCTCCTCCGACGGTTCCGATGCCGTCGTGCCCTTCGACCCCGACCGTCTCGCCGTCATCTACCATACGTCGGGATCGACCGGGCGGCCCAAGCCGGTGGCCCTGACCCACCGGACCCTATCCGCGCGTTTGGGCTCGATGATGGCGTGGTTCGGCATCACCGCCGACGAGGACGTCTGCGCCGGCTCCACCCTGGCTTTCGATCCGTTTTTGCAGCAGATGTTTTTCGCGCTGTGCGGCGGCGGCCGGCTGTGGATGCCCGATCGCACGCTCCTCCTCGATCCGGCCCGGTTCTGGATCGAGGCGTCGGAACGCGGCGTCACCCATCTCAATCTGGTGCCCTCGCAGATCGAGGCGTTGCTGCATCGTCCGCCGAACGCCCCCCTCGTCAGCTTGCGCCGGGTGGTGTTGGGCGGCGAGGTCATGCCGGCCGATCTGCCGGCCCGGATCACGGCGGCACTGGGGCCGGTGGCGATTTACAACATGTACGGCCCGACCGAAGCGATGGTCGACGCCACCGGCTATCGGGTCGACCCAAAGGCCGCGGAGCCGGTCATTCCGATCGGCCGGCCGTTGCCGGGGTGCCGGATCCGTCTTCTCGACAGGCAATTGCGCCGCGTCCCGCCGGGTGAAGAGGGAGAACTGTGCATCGGCGGCGTCGGGCTGGCCGTCGGTTACCTGGGCCTGCCGGAGGAGACGGCCCAGGCCTTCGTTGCCGATCCATTCGGTCAACCGGGTGAGCGTCTCTATCGCTCCGGCGATCTTGCCCGGTGGCGCGAGGATGGCTGCCTGTTCTTTGTCGGGCGGCGTGACGATCAGGTCAAGATCCGGGGGCAACGTCTCGAACTGGGGGAGGTGGAGGCGATGATCCGCGCCTTTCCGGGCGTCATTGCCGCCTCCGCCGGCAAATGGGAGGAGGCGGCCGGCGGTCCCGCTCTGATCGCCCATGTCGCGGGCGACATCGATCCCGCGACGCTCCGCCTCTGGTTGAGCGAACGGCTGCCGGCCGCCGCCGTTCCGGCGCACATCCTGCGGCTCGACCGCTTGCCGACGCAGCCCTCCGGAAAGATCGACCGCAAGGCTTTGCCGAAGCCGGTTCCCGCTTCGGCGAAGGCGGCGGTCTCGCTGGCGTCACCCGCGTTGGAGCGGGAGATCGCCGCGGTCTGGGCCGGTCTTCTCGGCCATGCGATCGATGTGACCGCCAATCTGTTCGAGATGGGGGCGCATTCGCTGTTGGTCCCGCGCGCCCTGGGTGAGATCGAGGCCGCCGTCGGGCGGCGCCTGAGCGCCGTCGACCTGTTCCGCTTTCCCACCGTGGCCGCGCTCGCCCGCCACTTGTCCGGCCCAGCGGACAGCGCTGCCGTCGTGGCTGTTGCGGATCGTGCTCTTGATGGCCGGGGAGAGATCGCCATTGTCGGGATGGCCTTCCGCTTTCCCGGGGCGGCCGACCGCGACCGCTTGTGGACCAATCTGATGACCGCGACCGACAGTCTGCGCCGGTTCGACCCGGCGGCCCTGCGCCGGGCCGGCGCGCCGGCGGCGCTGGTCGATCACCCCGATTTCGTGCCGGTTCACGGCGCCATCGACGATACCGACCGCTTCGATGCGGGCCTGTTCGGTTACAGCCATGGCGAAGCGTCGGAAATCGATCCGCAGCAGCGCCTGCTTTTGCAGCTGGCCTGGCATGCGATGGAGGATGCCGCCTGCGATCCGACGGCCGACGGACCGGTGGGGGTCTTCGCCGGGGTCGGCTTCAATGCCTATCTGATGGACAATCTGCGCCATCGCACCGGCTTTGCCGGCGGGCTCGAACGCTATTCCGTCGTCGTCGGCGGAGACAAGGATTTCGCCGCCACGCGCATCGCCTACAAACTGGGATTGACCGGCCCGGCGATGACGGTCAATAGCGCCTGCTCGACGTCGCTGTCGGCCACCACGGTCGCCGTCGATAGCTTGCGCGCCGGCCGCTGCCGGGTTGCTCTGGTGGGGGCGGCGTCGCTGGGCATGTTCTCGCCCCATGGCTATATCTATGCCGAAGGCGGCATCGCCTCGCGCCGGGGCGTCTGCCGGCCGTTCGACGCCGCCGCCGATGGCACCGTCAGCGGGGCGGGCGCCGCCGTGCTGGTGCTGAAGCGGCTGGAAGATGCCCTGGCCGATAACGACACCATCCATGCCACGATCAAAGGCATCGGCATCGCCAATGACGGCGCCGACAAGGCGGCGTTCGCCGCGCCATCGGTCGACGGACAGGTCGCGGCGATCACGGCGGCGCTCAAGGATGCCGGTGTCGGTCCCGCCGACATCGGGTTCGTCGAGGGGCATGGCACGGCCACGGCTCTGGGCGATCCCATCGAGGTCGCGGCTCTCAACATCGCCTATCGCGGGGCCGCGTCGGGACGTATTCCGCTCGGGTCCATCAAAGGCAATTTCGGTCATCTGGACGCGGCGGCCGGCATGGCCGGTCTGATCAAGGCGGTGCTGGCGGTGGGGCATGGCGTGGTGCCGCCGACCGCCCATTTTACCGCCGCCAATCCGCTCATTCCCTTTGACGGGGGGCCTTTTCGCGTCAATGCCCTGCCGGAGCCCTGGCGCGGCGCGCGGCGACGCATGGCCGGCGTCAGCGGCTTCGGCATGGGCGGCACCAACATCCATGTCGTTGTCGGCCAAGCGCCCACCGTGACGCCGCCGGCTGTCGAGGCCGGCCTGGTTCTGCTCACCCTGTCGGCGGCCACCGAGGGTGCGGCCGCGGCGCAGGCGGCGGCGCTGGCCGACCATCTTGATCATTTGCCCGACGAAATCCTCCTGGCGTCGGTGGCGGGTTCGCTGGCGCGCCGTCGCGCCCTGCGGTTCCGCCGAAGCGTGGTCGCCGCTTCGGCCTCCGAGGCGGCGGCATCGCTGCGGGCCACCCGGCCGCCCGCCGCGGCGGCGATCGGCGGCGCGGCGAGCGTCGCCTTGCTGTTCCCCGGCCAGGGTGCGCAACGCCCTGGCATGGCCACCGATCTCTATCACGCTATCCCCGCCTTCCGCGCGGTGATCGACGCCGCGGATCGGACGCTCAAGGACACGCCGATCGCCGGCCTGCGCGCGCTATTGCTGGCGGCGCCGGCCGATGATCAGGCGATGCGGACATTGTCGGAGACTCAGTGGACCCAGCCGGCATTGTTCGTCACCGAATATGCCACGGCGATGGCGCTCCAGAGTTACGGTGTGCGGCCGTCTTTGCTGGCCGGTCACAGCGTTGGTGAATATGTGGCGGCTTGCCTGTCCGGCGTCATGCGTTTCGAGGACGCGCTGCGTTTGGTCGAGGCGCGAGGCCGGTTGGTGGCCGGGGCTCCGCGCGGGGCGATGCTGGCGGTTTCGATGAGCGAAGCCGAACTGTCACCGCTGCTGGAACGGAGCGGTGCCGATCTCGCCGCGGTCAACGGCGCCCGGCAGTGCGTCGCCAGTGGTGGCGAGGCTGCGATCCACGCGCTGGAGGCGATGGTCAAAGCGCTGGAGCGCCCATCCCGGCGGCTACCGGTATCGCACGGCTTCCATTCCCGCTTGATGGAGCCGATCCTCGATGCTTTCGCCGCGTCGGTTGCCGGCGTTGCTCTGGCCGCTCCAGTCATCCCGATCATTTCGACGTTGACCGGCCTGCCGCTGTCGGCGGCGGAGGCCACCAATCCCGACTATTGGGTGCGCCATCTGCGCGGCGCGGTTCGATTCGCCGACGCTCTGACGCGACTCGCCGCCGAACCGGCGGTTCTGCTGGTGGAAGCCGGACCGGGGCTTACCCTGACCCGGCTGGCCCGCGCCGCCGGGATCTCCGGGGAGCGGGCGATTGCCGTTCAGCCTCCCGAACCGGCCGACGGACAGCGTGGCTTCATGGAAGCCCTTGGTCAGCTATGGCAGGCCGGTTTGGCGGTCGACAGAGTGGCGGCCGGCGGGGGTGTTCAACAACGGATTTCCTTGCCCGGCTACCCGTTCGAGGCGGTGCGGCTGTGGGTCGAGCCGGGGCAGGTGACGCCCGATGACTCACCGGTTCGACGCCCCGGATCGCCTGGTGGCCATGGGGTCTCCGGCGTTGCGGCGGTGGTCGCCGCGGTGTGGCGGGACGTGCTGGGTGTGCCGACGATTGGGCCGGACGAAGACTTTCTGGCGTTGGGGGGCGATTCGCTGATTGCGGTGCGTATTGCCGCGCGGTTGCGGGAAACGTTGGGTTGCGAGGTCGAGGCCGGCGCTCTGTTCCGTGACGGCGCCACGGTGGCCGGACTGGCGCGCCTGCTCGATTCCCGTTCGCCGCCGCCGTTGGATGACGAATCGGATCGTGAAGAGGGATGCTTGTAATGACGGGTCGCGGCCGGACGAATCGGGATGTCGCCATCGACGCGCCGAAGGATCGGGGGCGCCCTTTATCATGAATCTGCTGCGTCTTCTTGGCCGGCTGGGGCCGAAACCGCTGCGGCTGCTGGTCCTGGCGGCAGCGGGGTCGGCGCTCGCCAGCACGATCGTGCTGGCCATCGTCAACAAAGCGGCCGCGCATATCGCCGAGAGCCATACGGATTCCGTCGACCTGCCGTTGGCGGCGGCCTTCGTGGCGGCCGTGCTGGCCTTTATGGTGACCGAAACCTGGATGGTGAGTCATATGGCCGCCGACGTCGAGGCGGTCGTCGACGGCTTGCGGATGCGGCTGATGGATCAACTGCGTCAGTGCGATCTGTTGAAATTGGAGCGGTTCGGCCAGACGGCGTTGTTCGAAAGCATTAGCCAGGCCAGCCAGACGGTCTCGCAGAACTCGCAATTTCTGGTTTTGTCGCTCCGCTCGATTCTGCTGACCGGCGCCATCCTGATTTATATCGTGACCGTTTCGCCGCTGGCTTTTGTGCTGATCGGACTGCTGCTGGCGGTGGGAACCGGATTTTATATGCGACTCGGCCGCGACCTTGAGGCGCAGCAACGGCATTTGATGGTCGAAGAGGCGGGGTTGTTTGAAAGCGTGTCCGATCTGTTCGACGGTTTCAAGGAACAACGCCTCAACAGCGCCTACAGTCAGGGCCTCAACCAGACCTTCGCCCTGGTCTCCGATCGAACGATGGAGGCCAGGAATCTTGTGCATCTTCATAACTGGCAGCAGTTCATTTTCGGCGAGAGCGCCTTCAATATGATGCTGGGGCTGGTGATCTTCGTCGTACCGCAATATGCGACCAGCTTTTCCCAAGAGGTGGTGAAGGTCTCGACCGCGATCTTGTTTATGGCCTCGCCGGTGTTCGGGCTGATGCAGGCGCTGGCGGTGATGCGCGCGGCGGAAAGCGCCGCCGGGCGGATGCTGGAGCTAGAAGGCGAACTGGCCGAACTGGCCGAACTGGGCAGCGATGTCCCCGCTCAACCGGTGCCCGACGGTTTCGCATCGCTGGGAATGGACGGGGTGGTCTTCACCTTTCCCGCGGCGCCGGGGGACGTTCCCTTCAGCGTCGGTCCCTTCGACCTCTCCATCCGGCGCGGCGAGGTCGTCTTCGTCACCGGCGGCAACGGCTCGGGAAAGTCGACCTTCATTAAGCTGCTGTGCGGGTTGTACCATCCGGTGTGCGGACACCGGATGGTCAACGATCAGGCGATCGGGACCCCGGCGCTCGACGCCTATCGCGATTTGATGGCGACGGTCTTCTCCGACTTTCATCTCTTCTCCCGGCTGTATGGCACGCCGTTTCCCGATCCGGAAGAAGCCCGGACGCTGATGGGTTGGATGGAAATGGATCGCATCACCACGCTGGACGGCGATCAATTCGAGCGCAGCGATCTCTCCGCCGGTCAGCGCAAGCGGTTGGCATTGGTCGCGGCGCTGTTGGAGCACAAGCCGATCTTGATCCTGGATGAATGGGCGGCGGACCAGGACCCGCATTTCCGCCGCCGCTTCTATCGCGAGATGGTGCCGGAATTGAAACGCCGGGGCCTGACCATCATCGCGGTGACCCATGACGACCATTATTTCGATGTCGCCGACCGCCGGCTGCATATGGAGGAAGGGCGATTGATCGAACTGCCGGTTCAACGGAACGGACTTGGCCCCGGCGTCGGCGGAGATGCGCCATGAAACTGGCAACCGCGGTCCTTCGGGAAATCCCGCAGAATCTCAAGATGCTGACCTTCATCAATTTTCTGTCGGGCGTGTCCACGGCGGCGTTGCTGGGGATCGTCGGCGTCGGCGGACAGACCGCGGCATCGGGGCGCGTCAGCCTCCGGCTGGTGTTCATGTTTCTGGTAACGGCCGTGCTGTTCTCGGTCTCACACAAGATCATCCTGGTGACGGCCTCTCATGATGCCGAACGGCTGATCCATAAGTATCGGTTGCGCTTGTTCGATGCCATGCGTCGCGCCGATCTGGTCACGGTGGAGAGCATCGGCCGCCCCGCGCTGCAAAGCGCCCTGGTCGGGGATACGCAAACCCTGGCCCGAACCTTGCCGCTGTTGGCGGTTGGTGGTCAGCAAGCGGTTATGTTGCTGTTTCTGGCCTTTTACTTGGCGTGGTTGTCGCCGATCGCCTGTGCGATGGCCTTCGGTTTCGCCGCACTTGCCGTGGCCGTCCGCGTCGCGCGGACGCAGGCGGTGGGGGTGCTGATGCGCGAGGCGGCGCAGGCTGAAACCACCGTCTTTGCCGGGCTGACCGATCTCTTGAGCGGGTTCAAGGAAATGCGGATGAGCAATCCCCGCGCCGACGCTCTGGTCGAAGCCGTCGGCCAAGCCTCGACGGCGGCGCGCCGGGCCAATATCACCTCCAAGACGCAATGGGGCCGGAATTTCGCCCTGATCGAGTCGATGTTCTACACCTTGATCGGCCTGATGGTTTTCGTCGTTCCGCTGTTCTCGACCTCCTATTACGAGGTGGTGATGCCGGCGACCACGGCGGCCTTGTTCATCGTCGGGCCGATCGGCACCGTATCCTTCGTGATGCCGATGGTCGCCCATGCCGAAATGGCCCTGGGCAATATCGAAGCGATGGAAGACCGTTTGAGCACGCGTCTTCCCGCCGAGCCGCAACGGCAAGAGGGGACGACTGGGGCCGGCGAAGAGATGCCGTTGCCGACGACCATCGCGTTGCAAGACGCGCTGTTTTCGTACCGTGACGCCTGGAATGAACCTGTTTTTGCCGTCGGGCCGCTATCCGCCGAATTCCGGGCGGGCGAAATTACCTTCGTCACCGGCGGCAACGGTTCCGGAAAATCGACCATGCTCCGGCTTCTAACCGCCCTGATGCCACTCGACGGCGGCACTCTGCTGGTCGATGGCGCGCCCGTCGAGGCGGTGCGCATGCAAGCCTATCGTGACCAGATTTCCGCAATTTTTTCCGACAATCATCTGTCGCGACGGTTGTACGGCATCTCCGATCCCGATCCCGTCCAGGTGCGCGCGGCTCTGGAACGCCTGGAGATGGGAGACAAGGTCACGGTGCGAGACGGCGCCTTCAGTACGGTCGATTTGTCCACCGGCCAGCGCAAACGCCTGGCCATGGTGGTGGCCAGACTGGCCGACAAGCCGGTGATTGTGCTCGACGAATGGGCCGCCGATCAGGATCCTCACTACCGCCGCGTCTTTTACGAGGAATTGCTTCCCGAATTGAAGGCGGCGGGCAAGATCGTCATCTGCGTCACCCATGACGATCGCTGGTTCGGCGTGGCCGACAAAATCTACCACATGAACGAAGGTCGCTTCGATGCCGCCGGAGTTCAGCCGGTCGGGCGGGCCAGATAGCGTCGCAGATGTTCGGCCAATTCATCGACATGTGGTGGAACGAGCATTTGGCCGTGATTGCCGTCCATCCATTCCAACCGCACCGCTTGTCCGAAACAGGCTTGCCAGCCGTTGAAATCGTCTCCGGGGATGCCCGGCGCCTGCGCCGAGGGCAGGCGGGGACGGACCAAGAGGGCTCCCAGTCGTTCCAACCGTGGCGGACGATAGCGAATCGCCGCCAAGGCGTTGTTCTGGAAGACGGCCAGCAGGCGGCGCACCGCATCGCGGTCGATGCCGTCGGGCAAGGGCAAGATGCCCTGACCGCGTTCGATCATCAGATCCAATCGTTGCTCGGCGGAGAGCGCGCGCAAGGTTTCGGCGTCGGCGATGCCCAGCCCGTCGAACAGCATCGCCAGATAGTCGCTTTCATCCTTGGCCAGAAGTTGCCGCACCGGTTCGGGAGAGGCCACGGCATCGAGCAGCAGCACGTCTTGCACCGGGACGCCAGCCAGATCCAGGCGATAGGCGGCTTCTACCGCCAGCAATCCGCCGAAACTCCACCCTGCCAGCCGGACCGGTCGTTCGCCGATCCACTGGCGAATCAGCGGAAGATCGGCGGCGACCATGTCCTCGACGGTAGTCCGCAGCGTCTGGCCGCGTTCCAACCCTTGCGCTTCGAGCATGGCCATCGGCTGCCGTTCGCCCAGGGCTGCGGCCAAAGCCTGATAGCACAGCACATTGCCGCCGACCGGGTGGAAGCAGACCATCGGCGAGTCGTCGCCGTGATCGTTGACCACCACCAGGGCCCCGCGCGCACCGGCGTCGTGGCGTCGCTGCTTCAGTCGCCGCGCCAGACGCGCCACCGTGGAATCGGTGAACAGATCCGCCAGCGGCAGCTTCAAATTGAAAGCCTTTCCGAGCCGTTCGACCAACTGGACGGCCAGCACACTGTGCCCGCCCGAGGTGAAGAAATCCGCATCGGCGTCGTCTATCGTCTGATTCAGCACTTTTCCCATGATGGCGGCGACGTTTATTTCGTCGTCGTCGGCCAGCGGGCGTTGCGCCCGAGGCCGGGGCGAGCGGGCCGGCGAGGGCAGCCGCGCGGCATCGACCTTGCCGTTGACGGTGAGCGGAATGGTGTCGACCGTTACCAGCCACGAGGGAACCATGAAGGACGGCAGGCGGGTTTCAATCTCGGTTCGGCAGGCGGCGCTGTCGAATCCGGGTTCGGCGACCACATAGGCCGCCAGGACTCTGTCGCCGCCGTCTGGCGGATCAAAGGGGAGGACGACAGCGTGGCGGACAAAGGGATGGGCGGCGAGAGCGGCTTCGACCTCGGACAGTTCGATGCGGTTGCCGCGCACCTTGACCTGGCCGTCTTCCCGTCCGAGGAAATGAATATGGCCGCGGGCCATACGCCGCCCCATGTCGCCGCTGCGGTACCAGCGTTGTCCGGCTGCGTCGGTCAGGAATTGTTGGCGGGTGGCCTCCGGCATGCCGAAATAACCGCGTCCGACGCCGGCCCCGCCGATGCGGATTTCGCCGGCGACGCCATCGGGCAAGGACTGGCCGTCGCCGTCCGAGATGCGCACGGCGACGTTGAGGATGGGCCGGCCGATCGGCGGCGGCAGGATTTCCCGCCAATTGCGTGCCGTCATCATATATTGGGTCGCCGCCACGCAGCATTCGGTCGGGCCATAGGCATTGATCAAGGTGGCGTCGGCATGGGTGGGGTCGGCAAAGAAGCGTTCCGGCAGGCTGGCCGGCACCACTTCGCCACCCATGACGAACAACCGGGCCGAACTTGCCGTGCCGCTCGCATGCCAATGGTCGAGCAGCATGGCGAACAGGCTGGGGGTCGGATCGACGACGTCGAGGTGGAAGTCTTCGATGAAGGCGTGCAGGGCGGCAGGGTCGTGCTTGGCGTCTTCGCCCGGCAACGCCAGACGATGTCCGCCCAAGAGCGCCGCGAAGATCTGGACCACCGCCCCATCGAAGGCGAAGGAGGCGACGCAGGCGACGGCCAGAGCGTCGCCCAGGGGCGCGAACTGGGTGGTGTTCACGCTTTGCGCCAGATTGACCACCGAACGATGTTCGATCATCACCCCTTTGGGGATGCCGCTGGTGCCGCTGGTGAACAGGATATAGGCCAGTGTGTCGGGGGATGGCAGCGGTTTCGATAACGGCGGCGGCGCGGCCAGGGCGCGGCGGTCGTGGCGGCGGCGTGGCGGGGATGCCGGGGCGGTGGAGGGGACCCGGTGTAGAACGGCGTCGAATCCGTAGGGCGCGGCGTCGAATCCATCGATCTCCATGTCGGAGACGGTTACGGCGAAATCGCCCCGTTCCGCCGCCCAGTCGGTGAAGAAGCCGCGGGGGACGAACAGGTCCTCCGAGCAATCCAGCCGGGTCTGATAGCCCTGGCCGGCATGGGTGCGGGCGAAGGCGGCGAGGTCGGCCTGATAGGCGTCGCAGCGATCGAGGTCCCAGACATGGCCGATGAAAATGGCCCCTCCCGGCGCCAGCAGGGCCGCCGCCTTGGTCAGAACGTCGCGCAGATAGCCAAAGCCGGGAAAGCTTTCGATGACGCTGTTGATGATGACCAGATCAAAGCGCTCGTCGGCCAGCACATCGATATCGTGGGCGGCCAGGACTCGGCCGCTGACCTGGGGCAGGCCGATGCGGCCGGCCTCGGTCACCGTGCGTTCGATGGTGCGCCGTGAAATATCGGTGGCCACATAGCGGGCCACCATCGGTGCCACCGCCCGTAAGGTGAAGCCCGACGCGCAGCCGATTTCCAGAACGGCGGATCGGGGTCCCACCAGCGGGGCGATTTTGGCGCGGGCGTTGGCGCCGAACGCATCCATCGCCGCCTTCGGGATCGCCTGTCCGGTGAAAGCGCTTTTCCAGCCGCCGGCCAGGATGTCGTCGTCGGTTTCGCCGGCCAGATGATCCCACAATTCCTCGGACATCAAGGCTCCGCGCGGTTCGCTTCGCCCATCGAGGTCGTCGCTGTCGAGGCAGAGAACGTCGCGGACGGCGGTAGAGGCCCATTGCAGACGATGCATGTCGCGCAATTGCGCGGTCTCCGAGATGAGGAGCGGACAGCCGGCCTGATCGAGGATCGTCCGTCGCCGGCTCAGCGGCATGGCCGGATCGAGCGGAACGAAGGCCGCACGGGCCATCAGAACCCCCAGGATCGCCGCGACATAGCGCCAGGAGCGGCCGATCATCACCGCCACCGGTGTTTCATCGGCGAGATCAAGGCCGGCGATAAAACCGGCGATGCGGCGGGCCTCGCGGTCGAGTTCGTCGTAACGCACCGACTCGGTTTCGTCTTCGATGGCCACGCGCTCCGGATGGGCGGCAACGATCCGGGTGAAGACCGCGATGATGCTGTCCGGACAGGCGGTTTCAGCGCCGGCGTCGGCCGACGGTTTGGGCTCAACGAGGTCCGGAGTGTCGAACCGAAAATCGCCGATTTTCATGAGGCTGTGGTTCCATTGCTTGATGTGACGGCCATTTCCGCGAATTTGACGAAATAGCTCAGCCATTTCTCCATGGTGGCGGCCTCGAAGAGGTCGCTGTCATATTCCAGCGAGAGGCGGGTTTGACCAGCCTCTTGGTCGAAGAAGGCGATGAGGTCATGCTTGGTGGTGCGGGCCTCGACGATGTCCGACAGGCTGTCGCCGAGCAGTCCCGGCGCGCCCGCCGGCAATTCCGGCAGGCCGCCGGCGATTTGGCCGCGGACGCCCTCGAAGCGGTGATATTCGAACACCACATTGAGCAAGGGCTGGCGGTTGCCGCTGCGTTGCGGTGCCACGGCGCGGACCAGAAGATCGAATGGATAGTCGCGGCAGTCGAGGGCGTCGATCACCGCATCCTTCACCGCGTCGATCAACGCATCGAAGTCTGTCTCGTCGTCGAGGCGGATGCGGATCGGCAGGACGTTGACGAAAAAGCCGATCAATCCCTCGGTTTCGGCGTGATCCCGCCCGGCCACGCCCATGCCGACGACCATGTCGCTTTGGCGGGTCAGGCGATAAAGCACCGCGGCGAACAAGGCCAATCCGACGGCCGCCATCGACGCTCCGTGGTTTTCCGCCAAGGCCTGCAAGCCGTTGGCCACCGCCAGCGGCAGGTCGCGATGCTGGGCGGCGCCTCGGAAGGACTGGAGAGCCTGCGGCGGGTGGTCGGTGGGTAGGGTGATCTCCGTTGGCGCTCCGCACAGGCGTTGGCGCCAGAGGACCTCCTCGGCGTGCCAATCGCGTCCGGTCTGCCAAGTGGCGTAATCCTTGTAGGTGATCGGCAGGGCTGCCAGAGAGGGCGCTCGCTCCTCGGACAGCGCGGCGTAGAGGGCGGACAGTTCGTCGACCAGAATGCGCGCCGACCAGCCGTCACCGACGATGTGGTGCAGGGCGAGGAGCACCAAGACCTCGTCGTCGGTGACGCGAATCACCTGTGCGCGCAACAGGGGTGGCTGCGAAAGATCGAACGGCGTCGCCGCCTCGCGGCGGGCCAGGCGCAGGGCTTCGGCCTTGGGTTCGGCGTGGCGGCGGAGGTCGCTTTCCACCAGCGCAGGCTTGGCCTCGCCGACGCATTGGACGATCCGACCGTCGACGGTGGCAAATCCGGTGCGCAAGGGTTCGTGCCGGTCCGTGAGCAAGGCGAGGGCCTTGTCGAGGATGGTCGACGAAAGCGTTCCGGCGCAGCGGAAGGCGAACAGCATGACATAGGCGGCGCTCGCGGGATCCAAGCTCTGCAACAGATACAGGCGCTGCTGGCCGTGGCTGGCGGGATGGCGCGCCGCCGGAGGCGCGGGGGGAATCGTCGTTGCGCCCGGAGCACCGGTGTCGCTGGTTGCGTCAAGATGGCGGGCCAGGCCGGCGATGGACGGATCGGCGAAGAAGGCGGCCATCGGAATCCGTGCAGCACCCAATTGGGCCAGCCGGTTGACGATGCGGATGGCCATCAGACTGTGACCGCCGAGTTCGACGAAGTTGGCGGCGCGGCTGGTGATCGGCCGTTGGAAGACCTCGGCGAAGGTTCGTGCGACCAGTCGTTCCGATGTCGTCGCCGGTGGCAGGGCACCGTCGTCGGTTCGTTCCAGGCGATGGGCCAGTGGCAGTTTTGCCCTGAGGGCGCGGGTGTCGAGCTTGCCGTTGGCGTTAAGCGGCAGCGCCTCCAGGGTCAACCAACGGGCCGGCACCATGTAACGCGGCAGCGATGCCGCCGCCCAGGCGCGCAAGGATTCAGCGGTCGGCATCATTGCCGCGGCGGGGACGATGCAGGCCAGCAGGTCGCTCTCGCCGTCACCGTCGGACTCGAGAATGACGGCCACTTGGCCGACACCGGGAGCGCCGGCCAGGATCCGTTCGATTTCCGCCAGTTCGATGCGATGACCGCGCAGCTTGATCTGAGTGTCCAGGCGTCCGCCGAAGCCGATGGCGCCGTCTGCCAGCCAGCGGGCACGGTCACCGGTGCGATAAAGACGATGATCAGGTTCTAGAGCCGGATGACTATTGGTGGAATCGCGTGGCGATTCCGCCAATAGTCTGAATCCGCCTCTATTCAATAAACGAGAGGGCGATTCAGACACAAGATCGGAGCAGATCTGCTCCGATCTTGTGTCATCGCGCTCTAGTGGGTCGGCGACGAAGCGCTCCGCCGTCAACACCGGATTTTGCCAATATCCCAGGGCCAGTCCCAAACCACCCAGGCACAGCTCTCCCCACACGCCGATCGGGACGCGGTGGCCATCGGCATCGAGGATCGCCGCTTGCGTATGGGCGATGGGACGGCCGATAGGAATGCCCAAGGTCTCCGGCCGGACATCCTCCTTGCGGATTCGCTGGACGGTGGCAAAGGTGGTGACTTCGGTCGGGCCGTAGACATTGAACAGCGCGAGGTCGGGACAGGCGTCCTGCAAGCGGCGGACATGGGGTGGACTTGCCGTCTCGCCGCCGGTCAGCAGAACCCGCAA
>Ga0209415_10002625_pt1 | contig 33577 bp, 27 predicted proteins | sample PeaSoiSIISIP2007_FD_187696 | JGI IMG/M metagenome (GOLD analysis project Ga0209415, IMG submission 187696) | Peat soil microbial communities from Weissenstadt, Germany - SII-SIP-2007 (SPAdes) (version 2) | ecosystem: Environmental > Terrestrial > Soil > Wetlands > Peat | place: Germany... | reverse complement strand
CTGCGCGCGCTCGACGACCTCGTGAGCCAGGGCCTGGTGCGCTACATCGGCTGCTCCAACTGGGCGGCCTGGCGCATCGCCAAGGCGGTCGGGCTCAGCGACCACGCCGGCAAGGCGCGCTTCGAGACGGTGCAGGCCTACTACTCGATCGGCGGGCGCGACCTGGAGCGCGAGATGGTTCCGATGATGGCCAGCGAGGGCGTCGGGCTGCTGGTCTGGTCGCCGCTGGCGGGCGGGTTCCTGTCCGGCAAGTTCGAGCGCGACAGCAAGGGTCCGCAGGGCGCGCGCCGCACCAGCTTCGACTTCCCGCCGATCGACAAGGAGCGCGCCTGGCCGATCATCGACGTGATGCGCGAGGTCGGCGAGGCCCACGGCGTCTCGGTGGCCCGCGTGGCGCTGGCCTACGTGCTGGCCAAGCCGTTCGTGACCAGCGTGATCATCGGCGCGCGCAACACCGAGCAACTGGAGGACAACATCGCCGCCGCGGACCTCGCCTTGAGCGATGCGGATCTGAAGCGGCTCGACGGCGTCTCGGAGCTGGGGCCGGAATACCCAGGCTGGATGTTCGCCCGGCAAGGCGGCAACCGCGTGCCGAAGCCGTTCGTGAAGGCTTAGGCCCCTACCCGCTCATCCCGGCGAAGGCCGGGACCCAGGCAGGAGGTAGCGCCAAGCGCGAAATCCGCGACAGAATTGCATGCGGCGAACGATGCAAGATGAACCGCGGAGATCGCGGAGATACGCGGAGCGGCCGACGCCGTTCGCCGCCTTCCCCGCGGGAGCGGGGTCAAGCTTGTGGAGTCCCGCTCTCGCGGGAATGAGCCGAGCGCAACGCCGTAGCTCCGCGTATCTCCGCGATCTCCGCGGTTCATATCCGCGGCCTGACCGCCATGGACATCAGGGCGCTCATGCAACGCTTCCTGCCTGGGTCCCGGCCTTCGCCGGGATGCGCGGGGATTTGGGGCCGGTGAAACGAAAAAGGGCGCGCCTTGGGGCGCGCCCTTTCCGTCTTGCCGAGACCGGCCGTGCTCAGTACCCGTTGATCCGCGCGTAGCGGTCGCGGTGGTAGGCTTGGCCGCCGAAGGTGGCTTCCGCGGCGCGGGCGCGCTTGAGGTAGAAGCCGGCGTCGTGGGCGTCGGTCATGCCGATGCCGCCGTGCATCTGCACCATCTCGTTGGAGACCAGGTGCAGCGTGTCGCCGACCTTGGCCTTGGCCAGCGAGACCAACTCGGGCACGTCCGGGCTGTCGTTGTCGATCGCCGCCAGCGCCGCCTCGACGCAGGAGCGCGCGAGCTCCAGGTCGGTGAACATCTTGGCCGCCCGGTGCTGCAGCGCCTGGAACGAGCCGATCACCTGCCCGAACTGCACGCGGGTCTTGAGGTAGTCGAGCGTGGTCTCGAACGCCTGGATTGCCGAGCCGAGCATCTCGGCCGAGAGGCCGGCGCGGGCGCGGTCGAGCACCTTCTCGAGCAGGGCGTAGCCCTTGCCTTCCTCGCCCAGCACCGCATCGGCGCCCACTTCGACGTTCTCGAAGCTGACGATCGCCGCGCCGCGGCTGTCGGCCAGCTTCAGCGCCTTGCGGCTGACGCCCTTGGCGTCGGCGGGGACCAGGAACAGGGTGATCCCGTCCTTGTCGCCGGGCTTGCCGGAGGTGCGGGCCGAGACGATGAACACGCCAGCGGCCATGCCTTCGAGCACGAAGGTCTTCTTGCCGGACAGCACATAGCCGGCGCCGGACTTGGTCGCGGCCAGCGCGGCCTTCTCGGGCGCGTGGTGCGGGCCTTCCTCGATCGCCAGCGTGCCGACGGCTTCGCCGGCGGCGATCTTCGGCAGCCAGGCTTCCTTCTGCGCAGCGGTGCCGCCGAGGATCAGGGCGCTGGCGGCGGCCAGCGCGGTCGAGAGCAGCGGCGAGGCGGTCAGCGTGCGGCCGGTCTCCTCCAGCACCAGGCCAAGGCTCAGGTAGCCAAAGTCGGAGCCGCCGTATTCCTCGGGGATGATCACCCCGGTCCAGCCCATCTCCGCCATCTCGCGGAAGGCGGCCGGGTCGTAGCCAAGCGGCGCGCCGCTATCGCGCATCTTGCGGAAGGCGGACACCGGAGACTTCTCCTGGGTCCAGGTGCGCGCCGCATCGCGCAGCATGCTCTGTTCTTCGGTCAAAACGGCCATGTTGTTGTTTCCTCTAGTTCGATGACGGACCCAGCGGATCGGGCAAGCCGAGGATCCGCTTGGAAATGATGTTGCTTTGGATTTCCTGCGAGCCACCGAAAATGGTGGTGGCCTTGCCGCCGAGCCAGCCGCGCACGGTGGACAGCTCATCGGCGGTGAAGTCGTCGCCTTCCCAGCCGAGGCCCTGCGTGCCCATCACCTCGAGCAGCAGTTCGGCCCGGTCCTGGCCGACCTTGGTGCCGGCGTTCTTCATGATCGAGGTCGCGGCGCTGGGGCCTTGGTTGGAGCGGGACTCGGCCATCATCCGGAACGCGGTGAGCTGGAACGCCTTGGCGTCCATCTCGTGGCCGATGATGCGCGAGCGCAGGTCGGGATCGTCGATGCGGCCCCTGTCATCCGTGCCGACATAGGTCTTGGCCGCCGCCGCCGGCGAGCCGCCGACGCCGAAGATGTTGTTGCCGCCCCCGCCGCCACTGCCGCCGCCGCCGATGCCGCTGCGCTCGTGCTGCAGCAGCCGCTTGGCGATGGTCCAACCGCCGTTCAGCGGCCCGACCAGGTTCTCCTTCGGCACCTTCACGTCGGTGAAGAAGGTTTCGCAGAACGGCGAGGCGCCGGCGATGAGCCGGATCGGCCGCACCTCGACGCCCGGATCGTGCATGTCGATCAGCAGGAAGGAGATGCCCTCGTGCTTCTTGGTGTTGTCGGTGCGCACCAGGGCAAAGCACATGTCGGCCCACTGGCCGCCGGAGGTCCAGATCTTGGAGCCGTTGACCAGGTAGTGGTCGCCCTTGTCCTCGGCCTTCATCTGCAGCGAGGCGAGGTCGGAGCCGGCGCCCGGCTCGGAGAAGCCCTGGCACCAGCGCACTTCCTGTTTGGCGATGGCGCGGATGTGCTGCTGCTTCTGTTCCTCGTTGCCATACTCGAGCAGGGTCGGGCCGAACATCATCGTGCCCATGCCGCCGACCGGGTTCCAGGCCCCGACGCGGTTCATCTCCTGCTGCAGCACGCGCGCCTCGGCCGCCGAAAGCCCGCCGCCGCCGTACTGCTTCGGCCAGGTCGGGACGCCCCAGCCCTTGTCGCCCATAGCCTTGGTCCAGGCCTTGACGTCGCCGTCGTCGGGGTTGGCGTCCTCGATGTACGCCATGGCGCTCTTGCCCTTCAGCGAGGCGGGGAAATTCGCCTCCAGCCAGGCCTTGGCGTCCGCGCGGAAGGCGTCGATATCGCCTCCGAAATCAGCCATTTGAATTCAATCTCCTAGAGGACCGGCCCTGTCGGGACCTGGCCAGATGATCGACGTTTAGGTGGAATGGGTGGTGTCGGGAAGTCCCAGGATGCGTTTTGCGATGATGTTGTTCTGAACCTCCTGTGAGCCGCCGGCGATCGTGCCGGACTTGCTGCGCAGCATCACCCGCAGGGCGCTGATCTCGTGCTCGCTGAACTCATCGCCGCCCCAGCCGATACCCTGATGACCCATGATCTCGACCGCCAGTTCGGCCTTCTCCTTGCGCAACACCGTACCGGCGTTCTTCATGATCGATGAGGTGGCGCTGGGACCGCGGTTGGACTTGGCCTCCAAGGCGATCCGCTCTCCGGTGAGGGCGTGCGCCTTCGAGTCCATCAGGTGGTGGGTGATGCGGCTGCGTAGGTCCGCATCCGCCAGTCGGCCACGGTCGTCGACGCCGACGTAGGTCTTGGCCAGCTCGTTGATCGGCGGGCCGGCGAGCGCGCCCGGTCCGGCCTGTCCGGCGCGGGCGGGCGAGCCGATGCCCTGGCGCTCGAACTGCAGCAGGCGCTTGGCGATGGTCCAGCCGCCGTTGAGCGGGCCCATGAGGTTTTCCTTCGGCACCTTCACGTCGGTGAAGAAGGTCTCGCAGAACGGCGTGGTGTCGTTGATCAGCCGGATCGGCCGCGGCTCGACGCCCGAAGTCTTCATGTCGATCAGGAGGAAGCTGATGCCCTCGTGCTTCTTCGCCTTGGGGTCCGTGCGCACCAGGCAGAAGCACCAGTCGGCGTACTGCGCGCCGGAGGTCCAGATCTTCTGGCCGTTGACCAGCCAGTGATCGCCCTTGTCCTCGGCCCGCGTCTGCAGCGACGCCAGGTCCGACCCGGCCCCCGGCTCCGAGAAGCCCTGGCACCAGCGCAGCTCGCCCTTCACGATCGGCGGGATGTAGCGCTGCATCTGCGCTTCGTTGCCGTATTCGAGCAGCGTCGGGCCGAACATGCCGACGCCCATCCCGCCGATCGGGTTCGGCGCGCCGGCGCGGGCCAGCTCGTCCACCACGATCCGCGCCTCGGCCGGCGAAAGACCACCGCCGCCGTATTCCTTCGGCCAGGTGGGCGTGCCCCAGCCTTTTTCGCCCATCCGCTTGCGCCACAGTTCGGCGTCGGCGCTGGGATTCGAGGCCGCCTCCAGATCGGCCGGCGCGTTGGCGTCGACGCGAAGCGAGGCCGGGAAGTTGGCCTCGATCCAGCCGCGCGCCTCGGCGCGGAAAGGTTCCAGCTCGGCGCCGAAGTCAGCCACGACCTACCTCCCGCCGGGGCCGGCGTTCGCGTGGGGCTGGTCCGGCAGGCCCAGGATGCGCTTGGAGATGATGTTGTTCTGGACCTCGTAGGAGCCGCCGGCGATCGTGCCGGCCTTCCCCCCGAGCCAGGTGCGCACGATGGAGATCTCATCGCCGGTGAAGTCATCGCCGCCCCAGCCGAGGCCCTGGCGCCCCATGATCTCCAGCGCCAGTTCGGCGGAGTCGCAACGCACCTTCGAGCCGACGTTCTTGAGGATCGAACTCGAGGCGCTGGGACCACGGTTGGACCGGTCCTCGAGCGCGGCCCGCCTGCCGGTGAGGGCGAACGCCCTGGCCTCCATAAGGTGCTGGGTCAGGCGCGAGCGCAGGTCCGCATCGGCCAGCCGGCCGTCTTCGTCGAGGCCGACATAAGTCTTGGCCATCTCGTTCAATGGGCCGCCGGCCATGGAGGGGCGCGAGGCGCCGCCGGCGCCGGAGATTCCCTGGCGCTCGTGCTGCAGCAGTCGCTTGCCGACGGTCCAACCGGCGTTGAGCGGACCCACGAGGTTCTCCTTCGGCGCCTTGGCGTCGGTGAAGAAGGTCTCACAGAACGGCGATGAATCGTTGATCAGCCGGATCGGCCGCGCTTCGACGCCCGGCTGGCGCATGGGGATCATCAGGAAGCTGATGCCCTCGTGCTTGCGGGCTTTCGGGTCGGTGCGGACCAGGCAGAAGCACATGTCGGCGTATTGGGCGCCGGAGGTCCAGATCTTCTGGCCGTTGATCAGCCAGTGGTCGCCCTTGTCCTCGGCTTTGGTCTGCAGCGAAGCGAGGTCCGACCCCGAACCGGGCTCGGAGTAGCCTTGGCACCAGCGGATCTCGCCGCGCGCGATCGCCGGGATGTGCTGCTGCAGCTGCTCTTCGGTGCCGTATTCGAGCAAGGTCGGCCCGAACATGATCACGCCCATGCCGCCGATCGGGTTGATGGCGCCGATCCAGGCCATTTCCTCATAGAGCACCCGCGCCTCGGCCGGGCTAAGGCCGCCGCCGCCATATTGTTTGGGCCAGGTCGGCACGCCCCAGCCCTTCTCGCCCATGCGCTGGCGCCAGAGATCGACCTCGGGTGTCGGCTCCACGCCGCCGCCGAGCCAGGCGCTCAGCGGCGCCGGATCCGCCCGAAGCGATGCCGGATAGTTGCCTTCGAGCCAGGCGCGCGCTTCTGCGCGGAAGGCGTCAAGTTCCGCGGCGCCGAAATCGGCCATCGTCCGTCCTCCCTATCCTCCCCCAGAGGGGGAGGGGACCGCGGAGCGGTGGAGGGGTACGCCACCGTACTGACGGTCCTCGTTGTGTCACTTCACCAAACCACCACGGCCTGCGCCCGGCAACTGACCCCTCCACCCCTTCGGGGTCCCCCTCCCCCTGCGGGTGAGGAGAAATGTCAGCTCGATTGGGTCGTGTCCGGCAAGCCCAGAATGCGCTTGGAGACAATGTTGCTCTGGATCTCCTGCGAGCCGCCGAAGATCGTCGTCGCCTTGCCGGAGAGCCAGCTGCGCACCGCGGTGCGCTCGTCTGGGGTGAAATCGTCGCCGTCCCAGCCCAGGCCCTGCGTCCCCATGATCTCCAGCGTCAGCTCGGCGCGCTCCTGCTGCACCCAGGTGCCGGAGTTCTTCATCACCGAGGTGGTGGCGCTGGGGTTGAGGTTGCCGCGCGCCTCGGCCACCGCCCGCTGCAGCGTCAGCGTATGGGCCTTGGCGTTGATCATGTGGGCGGCGAGGCGCGAGCGCAGGTCCGAGTCCGCCAGCCGGCCCTGTTCGTCGACGCCGACGTACTTCTTGGCGATGTCGGAGATGCTCACGCTCGCAGCGCCACGCATGCTGCCCTGGCCCGAACGTTCGTGCTGCAGCAGCCGTTTTCCGACGGTCCAGCCGCCGTTCAGCGGCCCGACCATGTCGTCCTTCTCGACCCGCGCCGCAGTGAAGAAGGTCTCGCAGAACGGCGAGGAGCCGGCGATCAGCCTGATCGGTCGGGTTTCCACCCCCGGCTGATGCATGTTGATCAGCACGAACGAGATGCCCTCGTGCTTCTTGGCCTTCGGGTCGGTGCGCACCAGGCAGAAACACCAGTCGGCGTACTGGGCGCCGCTGGTCCAGATCTTCTGGCCGTTGACCTCCCAGTGGTCGCCCTTGTCCTCGCACTTGGTCTGCAGGCTGGCGAGGTCGGAGCCAGCGCCGGGCTCGGAATAACCCTGGCACCAGCGCTGCTCGCCGCGGGAGATCGGGATCAGGTGGCGCAGCTTCTGCGCCTCGGTCCCGTACTCCAGCAGCGTGTGGCCGAACATGCCCGGACCCATGCCCTGGATCGGATTGTCCGCGCCGATACGGGCCATCTCCTGCTGCAGCACGCGCGCCTCAGACTGCGAGAGGCCGCCACCGCCGTATTCCTTCGGCCAGGTCGGCGTGCCCCAGCCCTTGGCGACGATGCGCTCTTTCCAGAGTTTGGCGTCGCCGCTCGGCTTCACCGGGATCATCGCCGTCTCCCAGTCCAGCTCGTCGGTGCGGCGCAGGGACTTGGGGCAATTCTCCTCGAGCCAGGCCCGCGCCTCGGCGCGGAAGGTTTCCAGTTCGGTGACGCCGAAATCGGCCATCAAAATATCTCCCGTTCAAATCGGACGGAGGCGCTCGCCGCCTCTTCAGTTGGTTTTCGGGTCTGGCAAGCCTAGCACGCGCTTGGAGACGACATTCAGGTTGATCTCCGAGGAACCGCCTTCGATCGAGTTGGCCTTTGCGCGCAGCCAGCTGCGCACGCTCGCCAGCTCCTCCTTGTCGAAGCCGTCGCCGTCCCAGCCGAGGCCGTTCGCGCCCATGGCTTCGACGATCAGCTCGGTGCGCTCCTGGGCGATCTTGGCGCCGGCGTACTTCATGATCGAGCTGGCCGCCGATGGGCCCTGGTTCGACCTGGCCTCGTCCGCCGCGCGGCGGACGGTGAGCTGGAAGGCCCGGTTCTCCATCTTGTGCTCGACCAGGCGACGCCTGTAGTCGGCGTCGGCAAGGCGCCCGGTCTCATCCTGGCCGAAGTACTTCTTGGCGTAATCCTCGACGGCCATCGCCGCCCCCGGCGCGCCGATGTTGCCGGCGCCGAGACCGGCGGAGATCGAATCCCGCTCGAACTGCAGCAGGCGCTTGCCGACGGTCCAACCGCCGTTCAGCGGTCCCCACTGGTTCTCCTTGGGCACCTTCACGTCGGTGAAGAAGGTCTCGCAGAACGGGCTGGTGCCGTTGATCAGCAGGATCGGCCGCACCTCGACTCCGGGCGCGTGCATGTCGATCATCAGGAACGAGATGCCCTCGTGCTTCTTGGCCTTCGGATCGGTCCGCACCAGGCAGTAGCACCAGTCGGCGTACTGCGCGCCCGACGTCCAGATCTTCTGGCCGTTGACCAGGTAGTGGTCGCCCTTGTCCTCGGCCTTGGTCTGCAGCGACGCGAGGTCCGAGCCCGCGCCCGGCTCCGAATAGCCCTGGCACCAGCGTAGCTCGCCGCGGCAGATCGGCGGGATGTGCTGCTGCTTCTGCGCCTCTGCGCCGTACTCCAGCAGCGTGGGCCCGAACATCGATACGCCCATGCCGCCGATCGGATTGCGGGCGCCGAGCTTGGCCATCTCCTCGGCCAGCACGCGCGCTTCCTGCCGGGTCAATCCGCCGCCGCCATACTGCTTCGGCCAGGTCGGCACGCCCCAGCCCTTGGCCCCCATTCGCTCGCGCCAGAGCTTTGCGTCCGGGCGCTCTTCCATGCCGCCGAAGGCCGCGGCCATCTGCGCCATCGGCGCGTCTTTGAGGCTCTCGGGGAAGTTCGCATTCAGCCACGACCGGGCTTCCAGCCGGAAGGCCTCGGCGTCGCCGCCAAAATCCGCCATGACAATCCAACTCCACGAACAAACGTTCGAATTCAAAATACGTAATAGGCGCGCCGAAATTGCGCGCAAGTAGGCCTACTCGGGATAGCCCTACTTCGGATCGGGCAGGCCGAGAACCCGCTTCGAAACCACATTGATGTTAACTTCGCTGGTGCCGCCTTCGATCGAGTTGCCCTTCGAGCGCAGCCAGCCGTGGGTCGCCACCAGTTCGCCGTCGGTGAAATCGTCGCCTTCCCAGCCGAGCCCCTGCGCGCCCAGCGCCTCGACCATCAGCTCCGAGCGCTCCTGGGCGAACGAGGCGGCGGCGTACTTGATGATCGAGGTCGCGGCTGAGGGACCGTTGCTGGCGCGGGTCTCGGCGGCGGTGCGCCCGATGGTCAGACTCAGCGCCTGGAAGTCCATCTTGTTGCGGGTGATGCGCCCGCGCAGGTCGGCGTCGGCCACCGCCCCGGTCTCGTCGGTCCCGACATAGCGCTTGGCGATCTCGCCAAGGTCGCCCGCCGCCCCGCCGGCGCCGCCCCCGCCGCCGAAGCCGCCGGAGATGTTCTGGCGTTCGTACTGCAGCAGCCGCTTGGCGATGTCCCAGCCCTTGTTGATCTGGCCGACCAGGTTGCCCTTGGGGATCTTCACGTCGGTGAAGAAGGTCTCGCAGAACGGGCTTTCGCCGCTGATCAGCTTGATCGGCCGCGTCTCGACGCCCGGCGTCGCCATGTCGATCAGCACGAACGAGATGCCCTCGTGCTTCTTGGCGGTCGGGTCGGTGCGCACCAGGCAGAAGCACCAGTCGGCCTTGTTGGCGTAGCTGGTCCAGATCTTCTGGCCGTTGATCAGCCAGTGGTCGCCCTTGTCCTCGCAGCGGGTCTGCAGCGAGGCGAGGTCGGAGCCGGCGCCGGGCTCGGAGTAGCCCTGGCACCAGCGGATTTCGCCCTGGATGATCTTCGGCAGGTGCTCGGCCTTCTGTTCGTCGTTGGCGAACTCCAGCAGCACCGGACCCAGCATCCAGATGCCGAACGAGACCAGCGGGGGACGGTAGCGGCCAAGTTCCTGCTCGACGACGCGCGCCTTTTCCGGCGCGAGTCCGCCGCCGCCGTACCGGGTCGGCCAGGCCGGCGCGGTCCAGCCGCGCGCGGCGACGCGCTTCATCCAGACGATCTGGGGGTCGTCGGAGCCCGCGAACGCGCGGCCACCCCACATCGCTTCCTCGCGGCCGGCGACCGGACTCGCCAGCTCCGGCGGATAGTTGGCCTTCAGCCAATCGCGGACCTCGAGGCGAAAGCCGTCGAGTTCGCCGCCAAAATCGGCCATGTCCGCATCCTCCGTACCGGTTCTTCGGAAGTTACATTAGCGTGCGCCCCTGGCCGGACAACCCAGGCCGGCGCGCCGACCTCGCGAATAAGCTATGAAGCTGTCCAGCGGACGGTGCCGCCGAAGGAGCCGGATGCGCGTTTGGCGCGAACTCAGACCCGCGGCGGTGGCCGTTGCCCCGTCGGCGCTGGCGCTCGCGGTCGCGGCGGCCGGGGTGATGCTGCTGTTCTCTGGCGCGACGCCGTCGGACCCGATGCGCTTTCTGTGGCTGGCGCAATACACGCCGCTGATCCTGATCGAGATCAGCCATTTCCTCTCCAGCATCCTGGGCCTGGCGCTGGTGATGATGGCGTTCGGCCTCAGCCGCCGGCTCGACGCGGCGCGAATGGCCTCGCTGCTGCTGCTGCCGGTGGCGGCGATGCTGGCGCTGCTCAAGGGATTCGAATGGGAAGAGGCGGCGATCCTGATGACCGTCTTCATCGCCCTGCTGCCGTTCCGCGAAGCATTTCCCAGGGCCGCGCGGCTGACCCGCATGGAGGTGACTCCGGGCTGGATGGTCTCGGCCATCGCGGCGATGGTCGGGGCGGCGATCGTGGGCTGGTGGTCGTTCCAGAACGTCGACTACGGCCAGAAGACCTTCCTCGGCGCCATCTTCGACCCCGGCGCCGACGCGGCCCGCGCCGTGCGTTCCTCGGCGGCGGCGGCGGCGCTGCTGCTGGCGTTCGGGCTTTGGCGCCTGGTGGCGACGCCGGCGCCGCCGCGGGTGGCGGGCGACGACGATCCTGACTTCCACAAGGTCCGGGCGATCCTGGCCGCTGCGGAGAACGCCGAGCCGGGCTCGAGTCTGGCGCTGCTCGGCGACAAGCGGTTCCTCTTCTCCGAGTCGGGCGGCTCGTTCCTGATGTTCGGCGTGCGTGGCCGCTCCTGGATCGCCATGGGACCGCCGGTCGGCCGCCGCGACGAACGCACCGAGCTGTTCTGGCGCTTCCGCGAACTGGCCGACGCCCACGCGGCGCGGCCGGGCTTCTACGCACTCGGTCCCGACGACCTGCCCGATCTCGTCGACCTGGGCTTCTCGATCCAGAAGATCGGCGAAAGCGCCGCGGTGCCGCTGGCCAGCTTCTCGCTGGAGGGCCGCCGGCGCGGCAACCTGCGCCGCAGCTGGCGCAAGACCGGCGAGGAGGGCGCCAGCTTCGAGGTCCTCGGCGCCGATCGGGTCTGCGCAGCGATGGACGAACTGCGCGTCGTCTCCGACGCCTGGCTCGCCCACCACTCGGGCGACGAGAAGAGCTTCAGCCTGGGCCACTTCGATCCGGCCTACGTCGCCGAGTTCCCGGTTGCCGTCGCCCGCGTCGATGGCCGCATCGTCGCCTTCGCCACGCTCTGGACCACAGCCCAGAAGAGCGCATTCTCGATCGACCTTATGCGCTACGCCGACGACGCGCCGAAGGACGTGATGGACTTCCTGTTCGTCGAGCTGATCGCCTGGGGCGCCGCCCAGGGCTACCAGGCGTTCGATTTCGGCATGGCCCCGCTGGCGGGGCTCGAGGACCGTCCGCTGGCGCCGATCATGTCGCGCGTTGGGCGCCTGCTCTTCGAGCGCGGTGAGGACATCTATAACTTCCAAGGCGTGCGGCGGTTCAAGGATAAGTACGATCCGCTCTGGGCGCCGCGTTACATTGCCGCGGCGCGCAAGTGGGCGATCCCGATCCTGCTGGCGGACGTCGGACTGATCTCCTCCGGCGGCGTGGCCGGACTGACCCGCCGCGGCGGCCGCAAAGGCGAAGACCGCGCCGCCGAGCCCAGGCGAGCGGCGTGAAGGCGCCGCCACCTGCACGCGAGTCTGCGCCCGGATGGAACCTGGCGACGCGGCAAACGAATCGCCCTAGGTAAGCGGACCCTGTGTAAACGGGTCGCAGCGGGCTGACTTAACCTTCGATTAACCACACCAGAACAGCCTCACAGACTGTTGGACGACGCCGCCGAACGTCCCCAGCTGTGTGCGATGATCGCAACATATTGCGGTTCGCGTTCGTTTACACACTAGGGAACGGTGGTTAGCGTCCGAACTCCGTGCTGGGAGATCGATTCGGATGACCGCGGGGGCTCCTCGAAACGCCAGGTATATGGACGCCTCGAGCCGTGAGACGGCTGAGGATCTGGCTCGCCGTTCAGGCATGACCTTGAACGAGTGGGTCGCGCGTCTGATGGCCGAAGGTCCTGAGGACGCCACGTCCCAGGACTACTTCAATCAATCCTCGACCAACTACGTCGCGCAGCCGCGCGACGCAGGGACGCCGCGCTACGAAGCCGTCATCCATCCGGCCGACGAGATCGGCCGCGTCACCCAGGCGATCGAGCGCCTGTCGGATCGCATCGCCACCGCCGAGAGCCGTCAGGCGCTCGCCATCGCCAGCGTCGAGCGCTCGGTGCGCGACGTGATCTCGCGCATCGACTCCGCCGAGCGCGAGCAGATGCAGGTCGCCGCCCGTTTCGAGGGCGAGGTGCAGGAAGTGAAGGCCGAGACCGCGCGTTTCGGCGACCGCATGCGGCGCATGGAAGAGGAAGCCGTCGGGCCGCGTTCGGCCGAGGCGCTCAAGGCGCTCGAAGGCGCGCTCGGCAAGGTGGCCGGCCACGTCTACGAGGGCGACAAGCATGCCCGTGAGATGCTGGATGCGCTGCGCGATCGCGTCGAGCGCCTCGACGGCGCCGAAGAAGCCACCGCCGGCGCCATCCGCGACCTCAAGCAGAGCTGCACCGCGCTCGACGACCGTTTGAACCTCGCTGCGGCAGGCAACGACGGCGGTGTCGAACAGGCCGCCGAGAACCTTTCGGCCCGCGTCGAAGCGGTGCGCGAGGATCTGAGCCGCCAGCTGGCCGCGTCCGCCGACGTCCGCTTCGACCGCGTCGAGCAGGCGCTGGCCGAGATGAGCGAGCATGTGCGCAGCGCCGAGCAACGCTCCGCCAGCGCAGTCGAACGCATGGGCCGCGAAGTGCTGGAGGTCGCCCAGGCCCTCAGCCGCCGCGTCCATACCGTTGAGCGCACCAACAACGAAACCGCCGAGCGGGTCAGCGCCGAGGTGTCGCGCATGGCCGGGGCGGTGGAAGACCGCCTCGCCCGCGCCGACACCATCCAGGCCCAGGCGCTGGAGAAACTCGGCGCCGAGATCGCTCGCATCACCGAGCGTCTCGCCGACCGCATCGCCAACGCCGAGCGCCGCTCAGCCCAGGCTATGGACGACGTCGGCGAGCAAGTGGCCCGCGTCACCGAGCGGGTCACGCAGCGCCAGGAGCGCTCGACTAGCGAACTCGCCGAGCGCATCCGCCAGAGCGAGGAGCGCACCGCGCGCCTGCTCGACGAGGCGCGCCAGAAGATCGACGACCGCCTGGCCGAGACGCAGCGCCATGTCACTGAGGCCGCCAGGCCGGCGCAGCCGCGCTACGACGAGGCCGACGAGGCCCTGTTCGGCGAAGCGCCATTCCCGGGCTACGAGACTCCGCCCGCCGAGCGCCCTTCCCTACGCATACCGGAGCCGGAACCAGCGCCGTTTGTCGCCGCCGCACCGACCTATTCGCAGCCGGCGACGACCGTGTTCGACGATGCAGACTTCGACTCGGTCGCCAGCTTCGAGCCGTCGTCAGCGCCCAGCCACGAGGCGGCGCACGAGACCGAGCTCGAGCCGGCGCACGAACCGCAGCCGGCTTACCGCGCGGCGAGCGCCTCGCTCGACCTTGACGAAGTCGAGCTAGAGCCCAACGTCGGCTTCGACGTCGACGACGAGCTGATCGGTCCGGCCACGCATCTGTTCTCCCAGGCGCCGGCCAGCCTGGCGCCGCCATATCAGACGCTTGCCAGCGAGCCGCCTCCCGCCGTTGCGGCGACGCCCAGCTTCGACCACACGCTGCACAGCCATCTGCTCGAAGACGAGGACGAATTCCTTGAGCCGGCGCTCGCCGCGTCGCCCGCCGAGGACGTGGCGCTGCTGGCCGAGCCCGAGGCGCCAATCGAGGCGCCGATCGAGGAAACCGGGGCGCTCACCACGCGCGAAGTGATCGAGCGCGCCCGGGCCGCCGCCCGCGCCGCCAATGACCGCGACGCCGCCGCCAAGCCGCGCAGCGCTGCGCGCGCGGGCGACGAGTCCGTGCTGCAAAGCCTCAGCTTCGGCCGCTCGCGCAAGCGCACCATCAGCGGCACGTCGGGCGCGCTGGTGGTCGCCAGCCTGCTCGCCGCGGTCGGTCTCTCGGCCGGCGGCTACATGGTCATCGAAGGCAAGGGCGACGGCAAACTGCCCAAGCGGGTCTCCGACGCGCTGTCGGTGGTACAAGGGCAAACGCCCGATCCGATCGCCCCGGCGCAAGGCAGCGCGCCGCTGGCTGCCGTGGCGCTCGCGCCCAAGCCGATGGCTCAGACCGCGCCCGGGCCGGACCTGTCGCTGGCGTACTCCGCCGCGGTCGCCAAGGTCAGCGCCGGCGAAAACGGCGGTGTCGTCGAGATCCGCAAGCTGGCCGACGGCGGCTACGCGCCGGCCCAGTTCTACCTCGCCGAGCTGATCCAGGACGGCAAGGCCGGCCTGAAGAAAGACGCGACCGAGTCCCGCCACTGGTTGGAGCGCGCCGCCGATGGCGGTGACCGCACCGCCATGCACAACCTCGCCCTCGACCTTCATGAAGGCGTCGGCGGGGCGCGCAATGCGCCCCAGGCCGCCGAGTGGTTCCGCCGCGCGGCTGAGCTCGGCCTCCTCGACAGTCAGTTCAACCTCGCCGCCATCTACGAACACGGCGACGGCGTCAGCGTGAACCCGGCCGAGGCCTACAAGTGGTACCTGATCGCCGGCCGCTCCGGCGACGCCGAGGCCAAGGCCGGGGCCTTGCGGGTCCGCGCCGGGCTGACGCCCGACGCCCGCGCCGTCGCCGAGCGCGCCGCGGTCGATTTCCAGCCGCAGGCCGCCAACCCCGCGACGATGCCCGCCGCGACGACGCCTGCCGGCTCGCCGGACCTGGTCACCGCCCAGCGCGCGCTAAACCAGCTCGGCTATTACCAAGGCCCCACCGACGGCGTCGCCTCCCAGGCGTTGCACATGGCGCTGGCCGCATACCAGCGCGACCAGGCCCTGCCGGTCAGCGGCAACCCGGACACGGCGACGATCGGCAAGCTGGCGGTCTACACGCGCTAGCTCGACCCTCCTGGCCCCGGAGCACGCATCTTGACGTTTCATGATGCGTCAATATGTGAGCGCCAGGAGTTACCCGATGAGCCAGCGCGAGAAGTTTGCAACTCAGGTCGACAGCGAATTGCTCGCCACGGTGCGCGCGCTGGCGAAGGCCGAGGGCCGACAGTTGCAAGCCCTCGTCGATGAGGCTCTCGCCGGCCTGATCGAGCAACGTCGCCAGGCCGCTGCGCGCCCCCATGTCATATCGGCCTATCAAGCCAGTCACCGTCGCTTCTCGTCACTCTACGAGAAGCTGGCGAAATGACGGACTACCTCACGGTCGCCGACGTGATGGCGATCCACGAGGACTTGATCGCCAGGTACGGGGGGCGCGACGGCCTTCGCGATCCCGGATTGCTCGAAGCAGCGCTCTTTCGACCACAGACCGGATACTATGCCGACCGGATCGCCGAGGCGTCCGCGCTCTGGGAGAGTCTGTCGCAGAACCATCCGTTCGTTGACGGGAACAAGAGGGTGGCCTTCGCCGCGATGTTCGTCTTCCTGCAGATCAACGGCGTCGAGCTTCAGGCTAATGCCGACACCGCATGGCGTCTTGTCTCGGAACTCTATGAACCGGGCGAATTCGAATTCGTCGCGTTAGAACGTTGGCTCAGAGGGAACACGTCTCTCATCCCAGACGTCTAGTCGCGACCCAACTGTCCCCACGCCACGGCGTGCGCCCGCCGGTCGCCGAGGGCGACCGCCAGCGGCGGACGGCGGAACAGGCTCCGGAACGCGACATCTCGCACGTTGAGGCCGCCCGCGAACGCGCCAAAGGCCGGCATCACCAGCCGCTCACCATCGGTGACAAAGCAGCGGCGGCGCACGCTGGCGACGCGGCCCTTGACCCTGGCGCAGGGATGCAGGTGGCCGGCCACCTCGCCGAAGCGCGGCGTCGCCGCCGGCTCGTGGACCAGCGACAGGCCGGCGGCGCTCCAGCTCGCGGCAGTCTGCCCGGGCAAGGCGCGCGGGCCATCGGCGTCGTGGTTGCCGACGATCCAGACCAGGTCCGCCACGGTGGCGATGGTCGTCAGAGTGCGGGCGTCCTCCGCGCCGAGGCGCTCCTCCGCCCTGCCGTCGTGCAAGGTGTCGCCGAGCAGCATGATCGTCGCCGGACGCAGCTGCGCCGCCTCGGCGGCGAGCCGGGCCAGCGTCTCGCGCGTGTCGTAGGGCGGCAGCATCTGGCCGCGCGCAGCGTAGGCCGAGCCCTTCTCCAGGTGCAGGTCCGCGACCACCAGCAGCCGCTCGGCCGCCAGCCACAGGGCGCCGGACGGTCGCAGCAGCGCTTCCGCCCCCGCAAGGTCCAGCGCCAGGCCGCCGCAAGGGCTCTGGGCGAAGGCATAGCGGAATGACGACGGCTCGGCGCTCATGCGATCGCCTCGGCGATCAGGGTCTCGGCCGCTTCGGCGAGGATCATCTCCCCGGCGCCGCCCGGGGAGCGCTGCTGGCCGAGCTCCAGGATCATCGGCACCGAGAACGGCGAGAGGTGGTCGAGCCTGGCATGGCGGATGCGCCCCTTGATCCGCGCCAGCAGGTCGCCGAGGCGGGCCACATCCACCAGCCCGCGCGCCGCATCGGCTCTGGCGCAGCGCAGCAGCAGATGATCGGGCTGGTGGCGGCGCAGCACGTCGTAGACCAGGTCGGTGGAAAAGGTGATCTGGCGCCCGCTCTTCTGGTCGCCGCGGAACCGCCGCTCCACCAGCCCCGAGATCAGCGCGCACGCCTTGAAAGCCGCCTTCATCATCGAGCTTTCGAGAAGCCAGGATTCGAGATCATCGCCAAGCATGTCCTCGGCGAACAAGTCGTCCAGATCAAGCGCGTCCATCGACTTCAGCGACCAGATCGTCAGCGCGTAGTCGTTGCAGACGAAGCCGAGTGGGCCAGCGCCGATGCGCTCCAGCCGCCGCGTCAGCAGCATCGCCAGCGTGGTGTGCGCGAGCCGCCCCTCAAACGGATAGGCGACCATGAAGTGGCGATGGCCGCGCGGGAACGTCTCCAGCAGCATCTCGTTCTCAGCGGGGATGATAGAGCGGTCGCGCTGGATCTCCAGCCATTCGCGGGTGTCGTCCGGCAGCACGCCCCAGTGCGCGCCGTCGCTCATCAGGTGACGGACCTTCTTGGCCAGGAAGGTCGAGAGCGCGAACTTGGACCCGCCCCACGACGGCATCTTCGGCGGCTTGTCTCCGGCCGGCCGCACCAGCACGTCGAGCCCGGAGACCCCGACCAGCTCCCACACCTGCCCGCCGAACACGAAGGTGTCCCCGGGCTCCAGCACCTCGAGGTAGCCCTCCTCGACCTCGCCGATCTTTCGCCCGACCGTGCCGCGCCGCCGGCCAGCAATCCGCACACTGAGCATCGCCGGCGAGACGATGGCGCCGACGTTCATGCGGTGGCGCAGGGCGGTCTCGTCGTTGCGCACCCGCCAGAGGCCGTCCAGGCCCCTCACGATGCGCTTGAAGCGGTCGTAGGTCTTCAGCGCGTAGCCACCGGTGGAGACGAAATCGATCACCCCCTCGAAATCCTCCCATGTCAGGTCGCGATAGGGCCCGGCGCGGCGCACCTCGTCATAGAGCTGCAGCAGGTCGAACGGCTCTGAGCAGGCCAGGCCCATGACGTGCTGAGCCAGCACATCGAGCGCGCCTTCCCGCTCCGGTTCGGTGTCCAGCGCGTTCTCGGCGATCGCCTCACGAGCGGCCTGGCACTCAAGCATCTCGAACCGGTTGGCCGGCACGAACAGCGCCTGGCTGGGCTCGTCCAGGCGGTGGTTGGCGCGGCCGATCCGCTGCACCATGCGCGAGGCGCCCTTTGGCGAGGCGAGCTGGATCACCAGGTCGACGTCGCCCCAGTCGATGCCCAGATCGAGCGTCGAGGTGCAGACCACGGCTCTGAGGGCGCCGCGCGCCATCGCCGCTTCCACCCTGCGCCGCTGCTCGGCCGAGAGCGAGCCGTGGTGCAGAGCGATCGGCAGGTTGTCGTCGTTGAGCCGCCACAGCTCCTGGAACGCGAACTCGGCCTGGAAGCGCGTGTTGACGAACACCAGGGCGATGCGCGCGCCCTTGATGGCCTCGTACACCTCAGGCATCGCGTGGCGGGCAGTGTGGCCGGCCCAGGGCACGCCGCCTTCCGACAGCAGCACATCGACCACCGGCGGCGCGCCGGGCGCGCCCCGCACCAGGTCGACCGCGTCTTGCGTCGTCGGCGTCAGCCAGCGCCGGATCACATCGGGATCGTCGACCGTGGCCGAGAGCCCGACGCGGCGCAGGTTGGGCGCGAACTGCTGCAGCCTAGCCAGCCCCAGCGAGAGCAGGTCGCCGCGCTTGGAGGGCCAGGTTGCGTGCACCTCGTCGATGATCACGCAGCGCAGGTCCTCGAAGTAGCGCCGCGCGCCCTCCCAGGCGCAGAACAGCGCCAGCTGCTCCGGCGTCGTCAGCAACATGTCCGGCGGCTTCACCCGCTGGCGCTGGCGCCGCGCGATCCCGGTGTCGCCGGTGCGCGACTCGGCCTTGATCGGCAGTCCCATCTCGGCGATCGGCGCCATCAGGTTGCGCTCGACGTCGACCGCCAGCGCCTTCAACGGCGAGAGGTAGAGGGTGTGCACGCCCCTCGGCGCGTTGCTGGGCGGCCGCTCCGCCAGTTCGACCATGCTGGGCAGGAACCCGGCCAGGGTCTTTCCGCCGCCGGTGGGCGCTATCAGCAGCGCGTGCCGCCCGGCCCTCGCCTTCTCCACCATCGCCAGCTGGTGCGACCTGGCCGACCAACCACGCCCCTCGAACCACGCCTCGAAGCGCGGCGGCAAGGCGGTCAGGGCGCGGCCGTCGTCCATTGGGAGCGGCTATAGCATGTTCCCGTTCTGTTTCGAGGCTTGCCGCAATTTCGCGGATCGGACAGGCTCGTCCTGCCGTCGATGTCGGAGAGCCGCCAATGAAGCTCCACGCCACCATTCTCAAGACCGGCGGCAACACGGCCGGCATCGTCGTGCCGGACGCTGTCGTCACTGCGCTCGGCGCCGGCAGGCGGCCAAAGGTGCGCGCGACGATCAAGGGCTACACTTGGCGCACCAGCATCATCCCGATGGACGGGCAGTTCTGGGTCGGTGTCAGCCAGGAAGTCCGGGCGGGCGCCGGTGTCGCGGGGGGCGACTCGGTCGACCTCGAACTAGTGGTCGATGACGCGCCGCGCGAGGTGGAAGTCCCGGCCGATTTCGCCGCCGCCCTCGCCGCCAACCCGACCGAACGGGCGAAGTTCGCCAAGCTCTCCTACAGCCACCAGCGCCGCCACGTGATGGCGATCGAAGCCGCCAAGGCGCCGGAGACGCGGGCGCGGCGGATCGAGGGCGCGCTGAAGATCCTGCGGGAGGGTTGAACGCGCCGCCGTTCGCGTTTCGTTTCGCGGCGTGATGCGCTATGCGTGAGCGGTGAACGCCGTCGCCCCGAGTCTCGATCTGGCCCCCGCGTTGGTGGTGCTGCCTGGGCCGCGGGCGGGGATCGCCGACGGGGCCGGCGCGCGCATAGTGCGGCCACCGGAGGCGCGGGATCTGTTCGAGGCCGGGCCTGTGCTGGTCGCCCATTGCGGGATGACCGCCCGGCGCCTGCAACTGAACGCTCCACCCCGCTCGGCGCGGATCTTCGATGCGCTGGAGCTGTTCGCCTTCGTGCGGCCCGCGACGTTCTGCGCCCCGTCGGCGGCGGGACTGGCGCTGGCGCTCGGCTTGCCCGAGCCGAGGGGCGCGGCCGAGCAGGCCGGCGCGCTGCGGGACGTCTGTGCGCGGCTGCTGGCCGAGCTCGCCGAGAACCCGAAGCCCAGCCGCGACGAGGCGCTGGCCGTGGCCGAGACGCTCGGACGCGCCAGTTGGGCCTGGGCCCCGGCCGCGATCGGGGCGCTGCGATCCAAGCCGCTTGGCCGCCCCTGGCGCGGCTCGGGGCTGGAGGTGTGGTCGCGGCTGCCGGAGTGGGAGGACCAGGCGCCGGCGGGGGAAGCTGGCTCCAAGCCGATCGATCCGGCCGGCGCCGCGCAGCGCCTGGCGGCGTTGCTGGAGCGGGCCGGGCTCGACGAGGCGCGGCCGACCCAGGCCGAGTTCGCCGCCGAGACCGCCTTCGCGTTCCAACCTCGCGACCGGGAAGGCGAACCGCGGCTGATGCTGGCCGAGGCCGGCACGGGCGTCGGCAAGACCCTGGGCTATCTCGCGCCGGCCTCGCTGTGGGCCGAGGCCAACGGCCCGGCCGTATGGATCTCGACCTACACCCGCGCGCTGCAGCGCCAGATCGAGCGTGAGAGCCATGCGCTCTACCCCGACCCGGCCGTTCGGGCCCGCAAGGCCGTGGTGCGCAAAGGCCGCGAGAACTACCTGTGCCTGCTGAACTTCCAGGAGGCGGTGAACGCCTCGCAACTCGGCGGCGGCGACCTGATCGGGCTTGGGCTGGTTTCGCGCTGGGCCCGGGCCAGCCGCGACGGCGACATGACCGGCGGCGACTTCCCGGCCTGGCTGCCCAACCTGTTCGCGGTAGGCCCAGTGGCGCAGGCGTCGGCCGCCAACCTGGTCGACCGCCGCGGCGAGTGCGTCCACGCCGGCTGCCAGCACTACCGGGTGTGCTTCATCGAGCGGGCGATCCGCGCCTCGCGCCACGCCGACCTGGTGATCGCCAACCACGCCCTGGTGATGACCCAGGCCGCCTACGACGGCGCCCGCACCGCTCGCGGCCAGCCGGCCGACGTCGAGACCGCGCACCTGAAGCGGATCGTGTTCGACGAGGGCCACCACCTGTTCGACGCCGCCGACAGCGCCTTCGCCGCCTGCCTTTCCGGCGCCGAGGCCGCCGAGATGCGGCGGTGGATCCGCGGTCCCGAGGGGCGCGGCCGCCGCGGCCGCGGTCTCGAAGCACGGCTGGCCGACATCCTGGCGGAGCGGGAGATGGCGCGCGAGGCGCTGGAACAGGCGTCCCGCGCCGCGGCGGCGCTGCCCGGGGAAGGCTGGTCCGGCCGCATCGCCCCGCCCAACGGCGAGGTCAGCCCGATCGGCCCGATCGAGGCCTTCCTGGTGGCGGCGATTGAGCAGCTGCGGGCGCGGTCCGAACCCTCGGATCAGGGGATGGAATGCGCCCAGCGCCCGGCGCTCGACCTGGTCCGCGCGGCCGCGGCGAAGGCGGCCGCGGCGCTGGCGGCGGTGGAGGCGCCGCTGCTGGCGCTGACTCGCCACCTGGCCGACGTGCTCGACGACGATGCAGCCGAACTGCCCACCGGAGAGCGGGCCAGGATCGAGGGCGCGCTGCGCGGGCTGGATCGACGGGCAAGGATGATGCTGCCCGCCTGGCGCTCGATGCTGAGGGCGCTGGAGGAGGACGCCGAGGACGATCCCGACTTCGTCGACTGGTTCGACGCGACCTTCATGTACGGCCGGGTGGTCGACGCCGCGGCCCGCCGCCACTGGGTCGATCCCAGCCAGCCGCTGGCGACGGCGGTGCTGGCGCCCGCGCACGGGGTGCTGGTGACCAGCGCCACCCTCGCTGACTCCACCCTCGACGACCCGTTCGCCCTGGCCGAGATGCGCACGGGCTCGGCCCGCTTTGCCGACCGGCCGAAGACGCTGCGGCTCGCCTCGCCGTTCGACTACGAGGCCAACGCCCGGGCGATCGTCGTCACCGACGTCGTTCGGGACGACGCGCGCCAGGTCGCCGCGGCGATGCGGGAGCTGTTCCTGGCCGCCGGCGGCGGGGCGCTTGGCCTGTTCACCGCGATCCGGCGCCTGCGCGCCGTGCATGAGCGGATCGCCGCGCCGCTGGCGGACAAGGGGCTGGCGCTCTACGCCCAGCACGTCGACCAGCTGGAGGCCGGCGCCCTGGTCGACATCTTCCGCGCCGAGGAAGACTCCTGCCTCTTGGGCACCGACGCGGTGCGCGACGGCGTCGACGTGCCGGGCCGCTCGCTGCGTTTGCTGGTGTTCGATCGCATCCCCTGGCCGCGTCCGGACCTGTTGCACAAGGCCCGCCGCGGCCGCTTCGGCGGCAAGGGCTATGACGATGCGATCGCCCGCGCCCGCATTGCCCAGGCGTTCGGCCGGCTGATCCGGCGCGCCGACGACCTCGGTGTCTTCATCATGCTCGACGCCGCCGCCCCGACCCGGCTGTTCTCCAGCTTACCGGAGGGGGTAGCGCTGCAGCGCATGGGCCTGGTCGAGGCGATCGAGGCGACGGCGGCGCACCTGGGCGCATAAAGAGACGCTTATGCGGGCGTCGGAAAGCGGTAGGGGATCCAGCCGGTCTCAAGACCAAACGCCTGCGCCACCTCCGCGGCCGCCTCGGGGTTGAAACAGTAGGAGCGAATGCGCGCGATCTTGCCGTCTTCCTCCTCGAACCGCGTGATTCCCTGTAGCCTCGGCCCGTCGAGGGCGGGGGCGAGGCCCAGTACGATCGGTTCGCCTTGGAACATGACCCGCCGGTTGGACCACTTGGGCGGCCGCGCATCGGGCGGCAAATCGGGATGGACGTTCACCGCCTGCCAAAGCCAACTCCCCTTGCGTTCGAACTCGCGCCGGCCGACCTCGATCAGGGCGCCCGGCATTTCGACCGCGCCGGTGTCGAGCATAAGGCTGAGCAGGCCGGCCAAATCACCGGCATCCAGGCGTTCGACGAACTCATCGACGAGCACTGCGGAAGCGACGCGAGACCGAACCGGCGTGTCGTCGTGCAGGCGACCGCGCCCATGGTGGAGCGCCGCCTTGACCGCGCCGACGCTGGTCGAGAGCGACGCGGCGATCTCCGCCAGTGTCAGGTCGAAGACATCCTTCAGCACCACCGCGGCGCGTTCCTGCGGCGACAGTCGCTCGAACAGCCGTGCGCCGGCGTCACGGACGCTGGCTCGGTCCGGCTGGGTGGCGACGCCAGAGTCGTCCAGCATAGCCAGGGCCGCGGTCTCGGATGTTCTTCGGCGTTGGCCGTCGATCCAAAGGTTGCTGGCGATGCGCACCAGGTATCCGCGTGGGTTGGCGATCGTGACGTTGACCGAGCCGAGCGAGGCGAACCCTTTGAGGAGCGTTTCCTGGACCAGGTCCTCAGCGTCCCAGACGTCGCCGGTCAGCCGGCGGCAGTAGCGGTGCAGCTCCGGCCGGAACGGCGTCAGCAGGTCGAGATAGCGCCACCAGGCGCTCCTCGCCGCATCCCGCACCTCGTCCGAAATCTCTGGACCGGTCATGCCCGCCTCCGCCCTTTCCCGAACCTACGACGGACGAGGCGCGGGAAAGGATAGGGGGCGCCCAGGCGGGCGGCGGCGCAACCGTGACGTTGGCTTAAGCGCTTCGCCCTGATCGGGGGTCGCGGCGCGCTCAGCTTCGCCGGTCGCGCCCGAAGTTCGGCTCCGAGCTCTCCTGGCCGGCGGCGACGATGCCGAGCCGGATCTCCCGGGTGCGAGTGAACAGCGCCTCGAGCTTCTCGCCCTCGCCCCAGCGGATCGCCCGCGACAGCGCCTGCAGGTCCTCGGTGAACCGGCCCAGAATCTCCAGCACCGCGTCCTTGTTGGTCAGGAACACGTCTCGCCACATGATCGGGTCGGAGGCGGCGATGCGGGTGAAGTCGCGAAAACCGCCGGCGGAGTACTTCATCACCTCGCCCTGGGTCACCTCCTCCAGATCGGCGGCGGTGCCGACGATGTTGTAGGCGATCAGGTGGGGCAGGTGCGAGGTGACGGCCAGCACCAGGTCGTGGTGGGCCGCATCCATCAGCTCGACCCGGGCGCCCAGCCGCATCCAGAACTCGGTGAGTTGCTCGATCGCCGCCTGGTAAGGCGCGTCGTCCCGCTTCTGCGGGGTGAGAATGTTCCAGCGGTTCTCGAACAGGGTGGCGAAGCCGGCGTCCGGACCGGACTGCTCGGTGCCGGCGACCGGATGGCCGGGGATCACGAACACGCCTTGCGGCGCCGCGGCGGCCATTGCCTCGGCTACTGCGCCTTTGACCGAGCCGACGTCGGTCAGCGTCGCGCCCGGCTTCATGCCGCTGGCAGCTGCCGCCGTCGCCGCGCCCATCGCCATCACCGGCACCGCCAGCACGATCAGATCGGCGCCCCGCACCGCCTCGGCCGGGTCAGCGAAGACGCGGTCGGCGATGCCGAGCGATTCCAGCCGTGCGCGGTGCTCGGGGTTGGCGTCCGCGACCATGATCTCGCCCACCGCGCCATGGCTGCGCGCCGCGCGGATCACCGACGAGCCGATCAGCCCGCCGCCGATCACCGCCATGCGGGCATAGACCGGCTTGGCGGCGGCAGGTGCGGCTTGGTGCTGATCAGACATTGACGGCTCCTGAGAGGGCCCTGCGGCCGGAGACCGTCTTGATGTCGCCGACCTTCCGGGCGGCTGGGACGAGATGGACCTGCCGCTCAGCTATGCAAGCTGGCGGTAATAGCGCTCACGAAGGCGGGCGACGGGAACCATGGCGGCCAACTACCTTCGGCGCCTCCGCGAGGTCAAGTCCCACATCGTCGCGCATTTTGTATGTCATACAAAACTTGTATTGCGTACAAATCGGCCCGTGATATCCTGGGTGCATGCTGAAGGCCGTCCCCCAGTTCCAACAGCAGTCTTCGGAGAAGCCGGGCCAGCGCATGCGCTCGCGGTTGCTCGACGCGGCGGCCGCGCGGTTCAAGAAGTTCGGCCTCGCCGATGTCTCCGTCGCCGAGATCGCCGCAGACGCCGGCGCCTTTCCCAGCCAGGTCACCTACTATTTCGGGACCAAGGAGGCGCTGTTCGTCGAGGCCGCCTGTCGCGAGATGCTGTACCTCGCCCGCGACGCCGAAGCGGCCTCGTCGCATCCGAAGCACGAGCGCGACTACATCGAGACCATGATCAAGAGCGTGATCGGCTCGCCGGGGCTGAACCTCTTCATTGAAGCCCTCGCGCTAGCCCATCGCCGCCAAGACCTGCAGCCGCTGGTGCAGCGCACGTTCGAACGGCTCGACGCCGAGAGCGACCGGGCGCTGCGGGAACACCGCGAGCGCCATGACCAACCGCCCGGCGAAACAGCCGTGCACGCCCATCGCTTCTGGGTGATCGCACTTGGCATGGGCGCCCGCGGCGGCGCGACGGGCGAGTCCCCAGAGTTCCTCGCTGCCGAGATGCTGGCCCTCATCCGCGGCGGCGCGGAAGGGCCCCGAATAAGAACAGCGCCATCGAAGGGAGATCGTTGATGCTCAAGGAAAAGACCGCCACCCAGCGTCCCGTGCCGCTTGGCTTCGACCTGCATCGGCACATGGCCGAACTGGACACCCAGGGCTTCACCATCATCGAGGATTATCTGAGCCCCGCACAGCTCGAGCGGTTCCGCGATGGCCTCGCGCCCTATCTCGGCACGTACCGTGGCCGCAATTCCTTCGAGGGCCGCACCACCGAACGGATCTACACCCTGGTCGGCCGCGGCGCAGTGTTCGAGGAGGTCGCGTCGGACCCGCGGCTGCTAGCCATCCTCGACCAGCTACTTGCGCCCAACTACTTGCTGAGCGCCAACCATGCGATCTGCATCTACCCGGGCGAGCAGGCGCAGAGCCTGCACTTCGACGATGGCTTCTATCCGTTTCCGCGCCCCCGCCCGGCGATCAGCATCAGCACCATCGGCGCGATCGACGCCTTCACCCCCCAGAACGGCGGCACCGTGATGTATCGCGGCAGCCATCGGTGGTCGGCCGAGCGCGTCCAGACGTTCAAGGCGGCGCTGATCCGCGGCGAGTCCACGCCCGATACGCAGGCGGTCAACTATCTGACCATGCCGGCTGGGGCGATCTGTGTGTTCCAGGGCACGCTGATGCACGGCGCAGGAGCTAACAGGTCCGACGCCCCCCGGCTCGCCTATACCAACCACTACTGCGAGCCCTGGGCCCGGCCGCAGGAGAACTTCTATCTCGGCGTGCCGAAGGAAACGGTGCGCGCCATGAGCCGCGAGATGCAGATCCTGCTCGGCTACGAGCTGCTCACCACCGGCAGCATCATGGGACAGGTCGGCGGCTACAATCCCGCCAAGACCCTCGATCCTGAGTTCGTGCTGCCGGTATTGCGGTAGTCAGGCGCGCGCGGTCACCGCGAGCAGCGGGTCGCAGAGGCTGCCGTCGGCGAGGATGTGCGTCGCAACGTCATTGAAGCCGGCGCTCTTCAGGTAGAGCTCCACCAGCGCGGCATGGCCGCGGTCGTCGAGTCGCAGCCACAGCGCCACCGCCTTGGTGGGAAAGCAGCGGTTCGAGAAGCTGACCACCAGCGGCGCGCCGCGCTTCAGCACCCGCGTCAGGTCCTGGAACACCGGCACGGCGCGCTGCAGGTACTGCACGCCGACGCAGATCATCGCCGCATCGACGCTGGCGCGCTCCAGCGGCAACGCCGGATCGCGGTTGAGGTCATGAGTGAACCAGCGGGTGAGCTGCGGGTTGGCGGCCAACTCCTCGGCGTTCATGCCGTGCCCGATCACCTCGCCGTAGGCGACATCGGCAGGCAGGTGGCTGACGCAGCTGCTCATCAGATCGAGCACCACCCCGCCCGCCGGAAGCGTCCGCCGATAGAACTGGGTCAGCGCCGCGATCGCGCCGTCGTCGATGTGGGTGGTGAGCCGCGCCTCCGCGTAGAAGGCCGCATCGTCGTCCGGATCGTCCTTGTCGAACGACCATGGCGGCAGGTCGGAGAGCGCGAGGTCTCGGGGCATGCGGACTCTCAGGCCCCCAGAAAAGCCGCTAGCGCCTCGACCAGCGCGCGGTTGTGCTCTTCCAGACCGAGGGTGACGCGCAGATGCGCCGGCAGCCCATAGTTGCCGACGCCGCGCACGATCAGGCCGCGGGCGGCGAGGAACGCCTCGGCTTCGGGCGCGGTCTTGCCCGGCGTCTTCGGGAACTCGACGAGAATGAAGTTGGCCGATGACGGCACGATACCGAGGCCGAGACCGCCGAGCTGCTGCGTCAGCCACGGGCGCCAGCGTTCAACGTGGGCCAGCGACAGCGCCTGAAAGTCTTGGTCCGCCAGCGCGGCGACCGCGGCCGTCAGCGCCGGGATCGAAACGTTGAACGGTGGGCGGATGCGGTCGATGGCGTCGGCGATCGGCGCCGGGGCGTAGGCCCAGCCGACCCGCAGCGCGGCCAGGCCGTGCAGCTTGGAGAAGGTGTGGGTGACGATGATGTTGTCGGCGCCCCGCGCCAGGTCGAGGCCGTCGGTGAAGGTCGGGTCGGTGCAGAACTCGGCGTAGGCCGCGTCGACAACCAGCACGACGCTCGGCGGCAGCGCGTCGTGCAGCCGGGCCAGCTCGTCCTTGGTGGTGAAGGTGCCGGTCGGGTTGGCCGGGTTGGTGATGAAGACGAGGCGCGTGCGCTCGTCAACCAGCTCCAGCATCGCCTCGACATCGATGCGGTAGTTGGGCTCGGCCGCGCTGCGCACCTCGGCCTGGCAGGCCCGCGCGCCGATGCCGTAGGCGCCGAAGGCGTACTGGCCCTGCACGATATTGTCGCCGGGCTCGAGAAAGGTCTGGTTGATCAGGTGCAGCAGCTCGTCAGTGCCGCAACCGAGCACCAGACGCTCAGGCTCGATCTTCCAACGTTCCGCGATGGCGCCCCGCAGCGCTGTACCACGCCCGTCCGGATAGACGTTGAGGTCGTGGGCGGCGGCCAGATAAGCCTCCCGCGCCTTGGAGCTGGAGCCCAGGATGTTCTCGTTGCCCGACAGCTTGACGGGGTGCTCGACGCCCTCGACGGTGGCCTTGCCAGGCTTGTAGGGCGTGATGTCGAGGATGCCGCTCTTGACCTGCGGCGCACCCCGTGACGTCAAGGCGGCGAAGCGGCCGAGGTCTTTGTCGAGGGGCGTCCGGGCGGTCATGGCGGGCCGCTCTTACACGACGGCGGCGCCGTTGCGCACCCCCGGAAGGCTCAAGTCGAGCTCAGTACGCCCTGGGCGCTGGCGCCAACTTCAGGGGGCCCAGCCACGTCCACCCGTCGCGAAGGGTAAGACGCAGGTCCAGCGCGCTGGCGCGAGGCGCGGCATCGACCACCGGGGCCTTGCCGGTCTGGGCGACTGCGAACACGCGTCCTTCGTCGCTCAGGCTCGCCTCCAGGATCCCCTCCAGCCGCCCGTCATCGCCGACGGCGATCCCGCCTTTGCGGGCGTCGAGCGACGCATCGCCGGCAGTGAGGGTCAGCTGATGCACGTCGAAGGCGCCGCCCGCGGCCGACCAATGTGCGACCAGGCCGCGCCAGGTCGCGCCGTGCAGATCGCCGGCATGATTGATGATGGTATCGAGGCGGATCGCCACCGGCATGCCGGCCGCGATCTGCCCGATCCAACTGTCCGGCCGCGCCGTCGCGCCGTCGAGGCTGAAGAACAGCGCCGCCTGCTCACCCGGTCCGGCGCGGGTGTAGAACTGCAGGCTCTTGGCGCTGGTCAGGGAGAACGGCTTGGCGCCGGGCGCGGCGGCGAAGCTGAGGTCGTCGCCCTCGAGCGATATCCGCGGCGGCGCCTCGTCCCAGCTGTTGACGCTGGCCCGCAGCGCGCTGGCGCCGACCACAACGGGACCGCCATCCGGGCGCGTGAAAGTGAGGCCGCCTGGCGCGAAGAAAACCCAGTTGGTGGGCGCGAAGGCGAAGGCTTCGCTCTTCAGCGCCGGCATCGCCACCGCCCAGCCCGACGGCTCGGCCAGACGCAGATGGCTGACGTCGACGTCGAGCCGGAACGGATAGCCGCCGACGTGGCGGCTATCCCAGGCGACGGTCCAGCCAGACCGCCGCAGCGCGGCCGCCCCGGCATCGAGCCGGCTCTGGGTCTCGTGCATCATCCACAGCCAGGCCACGCTCCAGCCGGCGGCCGCGACGACCAACGCCGCCCAGGGCAGGTAGAGCCCCAGTCGACGCGGTTTGCGGCGCGGGGCGTCGTCGCTATGGGTTTCGGACAATTGGGGGTCTGGGGCCACGTTGACTGAAGCGGACGATCATTGGGTGTTTGGCTACGGCTCGCTGATGTGGCGGCCGGGGTTCCCCTTTCTAGAGCGAGCGGCCGCCACGCTCCATGGCCGCCGCCGCGCTTTCTGCATCTATTCGGTCCACCATCGCGGCACGCCGCAGCGGCGCGGACTGGTGCTGGGGCTCGCGGCCGGGGGCGCAACGCGCGGGATGGCCTACCGCATCGCCGATCAGCACTGGCCCGCAACCTATGCCTATCTGCGCGAACGCGAGCAGCCGACCGAGACCTATGTCGAGGCCCGCGTCGCTGTCCGCCTCGCCGAGGGTCACCGCGTCGAGGCGCTGAGCTTCCTGTCCGACCGCACCCACCCGCAATGGGCCGGCGCGCTCTCACTGGAGCGCCAGGCCGAGCTTATCAGCGGCGCCGCCGGCTTGTCCGGGCGCAATGTCGACTACCTCGCCGACCTGGTCGAGCACCTGCGCGAAGCCGGCATCCGCGACCGCGCGATGGAGAAGCTGCTGGCGATGGTGCTGGAGCTGGAGAAATCTCCTTACCCGTAGGGGGAGGGGACCCCGAAGGGGTGGAGGGGGTGCGTCGCAGAGCACCAAACCCCGAACAATCGCGCGTAGCCGACCGTCGAACAACAGCGCTTGAGGCGTGCCCCTCCACCGCTTCCGGGTCCCCCTAGGGGTGACGATTCAACAGCGCGGCCGAGGCGGTTTCGATGCGCTCCTGCATCTGGCGCATGAAGTCGGCACGTTTCATGCCGGCGGGCAGCGGTTCGAGATATTCGAACACAATCGTTCCGGGCCGGCGGAGGATGCCGTGCGCGGGCCAGTGCACGCCCGAATTGGTGGCGACCAGGTGCGCAGGCAGGCCGAGATCGCGGTAGAGGCCGGCGACGCCGGGCTGGTAGTCGCCGGCGACGCCCGGCTCGCCGCGATGCCCTTCCGGGAAGATCAGCAGCTGACGCTCTTCGGCGAGCCGGTCCTGGCCGTCGCGCACCATCTGCCGCAGCGCCGCCGAGCCGCCGTCGCGGTCGATCACCACCATCCGCTGCTTCCAGGCGTACCAGCCGAAGAACGGGATCAGCATCAGCTCCTTGCGCATGACGAAGCAGGAGTCCGGCAGCACCACGAACTGGGCGAAAACGTCGAACATGCATTGGTGCTTGGCCGCCACCAGGGCGCGCCCGGTCGGCACGTGCTCGCGGCCGCGCACCTCGACCCGGATGTTGCAGCAGACCCCCAGCAGCACGATCACGCCCCGCGCCCAGAGCTTGAACGCCCAGGCCACGATGGCGCGCGGCAGGGCCAGGGCCGGCAGGAAGAGCACGCACAGCGTCAGGGACCACAAGTAGAACAGGCCGGCGAACAGCAGCGAACGGGCGAGGATCATCGGGCGACTACGCGTGCTTCGCGGCCGGCGCCGGCTTGGGGCCAAGGCCCAGCAGCGTCTCGCGGGCCAGCACGGCGAGGTACTTGGTATATTCCAGGATCATCCGCTCAGCCCCGAGTCCCGTCTTCCACCAATCCGCCGCGCTGATCTCCGTTGTCGCGATCGGGTAAGGGATAATCTGCGCCTCTGGCAGCGCCGACTTCAGCTCCAGCCGCGCTCTTGGCATGTGATAGTCCGCCGTGACCAGGATCAGCGTGGTGTAGCCCTTGCGCCTGGCCCAGTCCGCCGTCTCCAGCGCGTTGCCGAGGGTGTTGTTGGCCTGGAAGCCGAGATCGACGCAGCAGTCGTAGACCGGCTTCGAGGCGCCGGTGATGGTCTGCAGCTCGCCGCGGGTGACGTGCCGGCTGACGCCGCTGATCAGCATACGCTTGGCCTTGCCGGCTTCGAGAAGGCCGAGGCCCGTGGCGATGCGCTCGCCCGAGCCGCCGGTCAGCGCCACGATGCCGTCAGCGACTGGCGGGTCGGCGGCCGGGGTCGAGCGGTCGATGCGGGCGGCGAACGCCAGCAGGCCCGAGCTCCAGACCAGCAGGACGACGAAGATCGCGGCCAGGGTCCTCACGAGCGCGTCCTCGTTCTCACGGGCGCTCGGCCAGCACCGCCATCGCGGTCATCCGAGCGGTTACCGCGGCGACCAGCGCCGCCAGGATCGGGAACGGCGCCGGCGCGGCCAGGTCGCGCCAAGCGATCGGCAGGAGGGCGGTGAACTGATCGTCGCCGGTGCTCATCAGCTTGAGCAGCACCGCCGCCAGCACCGCCAGCACGGCGCCGGCAAGTCCCGCCTGGGCGGCGGAGCGGGCAAACCTGGCTTGGAACAGGCGGGCGATGTATCCGTCGGTGGCGCCGGACAGGTGTAGCGCCTCGACCACATCGCGCCGGGCGGCCAGCCCCTGCCGGGTGGCGAAGGCGACCACGGCGCCCAGCACCGCCAGGATAAGCAGGAACAGTCCCGCTCCCGTGCTCTCGATGGCCGCGCCGGCCCGCATGATCTGGGCGGTCCAGCGGCTGTGATCGTCGACATCGGCGTCGATGCCGGCGGCGCTCAGCGCCCGCTTCAGCTCGGCGCCCGTCGCCGGCGCTTTGCGGTCGAGGTCGACCGCCACCAGGCGCGGCGTTGGCAGGTCCGGCGGCAGGGCGTTCGCGCCGATCCAGGGGGCGATCAGCGCATCGGCCTTGGCGGCGTCGAGCGCCCGGGCTTCAGCGACCCCTTTGGTCCCCGAGACCACCTCGGCCGCCCGCGCCGCTTCCTCGTCTGCGGTGTCAGTGCCCTGGGCGCGGACGATGATGGTCGCCGACCCGATCAGCTCCGAGCGCCAACCCGCCGCCGCCCGCTCCCCGGCTAAGGCGCCCACCGCAGCCAGTCCGGCCAGGAACGACAGCGCCGCCACGACGAACAGCAGCGCCCAGTCGCGCCCGTCGCCCCGCGGCAACAAGGGCGCCGGCCACCAGCGATTGGCGTCGAAGGCCAGACTCATAAAGCGAGTTCTGGATTGAACGGCGGGGCTTGCGCAAGCCGTCCGGCGTCGAGGTTGAGCACCGGCATGCCGGAGCGGATCACCAGGTCGGTGTCGTGGCTGGCGATCAGCACGGTGGCGCCGACCCGGTTGAGCTCAGTGAACAGGCGCAGAATGCGCAGGGCCATCGCCTCGTCGACGTTGCCGGTGGGCTCGTCGGCCAGCAGGATGTCCGGCCGGTTGATCACCGCCCTGGCGATCGCCAGGCGCTGCTTTTCGCCGCCGGAGAGCGCCTGGGGCATGGCGTGCATGCGGTCGCCGAGCCCGACCCACGCCAGAAGATCGGCGACGTCGGCGCGGTAGGCGCCGGGCTTGCGGCCGGCGATGCGCGGCGCCAGCGCGGCGTTGTCGAACACCGAGAGGTGCTCAAGCAGGCGGAATTCCTGGAACACCACCCCGATCCGCCGGCGCATCAGCGGCCGATCGGCGCGCTTCAGCGCGGCCAGATCCTGGCCGAATATCTCGATCCGGCCGCGCGAGGCCTGCTCGGACAGATAGATCAGCTTCAACAGCGTCGACTTGCCCGAACCCGATGGCCCAGTGAGGAAATGGAACGACCCACGCGGAAGCTCGAAGGAAATGTCCTTCAGCACCTCGGCTTCGCGGCCGTAGCGCATCGAGACGCCCTCGAAACGGACCACCGAAGGCTGAGGGCTCGCGTCCAAGGGTTCAAGTGGCCGGGCGATGGGCTTCCTGGACATGAGGGCCGAAATCGGCAACCTCGACGCGGGTTTCGCTCGGGCGTCCGATTCGGTTGTCATGATACTGACCTGTCCTGAGTGCGCCACCGGCTATTTCGTCCAGGATGACCAGATCCAGGCGTCCGGCCGCGCGGTGCGCTGCGCCGCCTGCGGTCATCGCTGGACGGCCCATCCGGAGCGGCCGCTGGAGCTGGTCGCCTCCGGGGAAGAAGGCGCGCTGGCCAAGCCACCAGCCGAAGAGGCGGCGGCCGAGACAGTCGCCTTGACCGGCGATGACCTGCCGCGCGCGTTTCGCACCCGGGCAGAGGAGGAGAAGCGCAACCGGCAGGCGGCGATCAGCGGCGCGCTTTGGGCGGGCGTGGCTATCGTGGTCGCCCTGGTGCTGGGCGTCGTCATCGTGTTCCGCGAGAATGTGGTCCGCGCCTGGCCGCAGACGGCCTCGGCCTATGCCGCCGTTGGCTTGGCCGTGAACCCGACCGGCCTGGTGATCGAGAACGTCCAAAGGGAGCCTTCCCTGGAAGAGGGACACCCAACGCTGGTGGTGTCGGGGACGATCCGCAATATCGTCGGCCGCGCCGTGCTGGCGCCGCCGCTGCGGATCAGTCTGCTCAACGCCCAAGGCAAGCGTGTGGCGGGCCAGATCACCAGTTTCGCCGATCCGCACATTCCTGCCGGGGCCACGCGCAGCTTCCGCACCTCAATCCCCGATCCGCCGTTCTCGGCCGTGACCTTGCAGGTGGACTTCGCCATCGGCGCCCGGGCGACCGCCGGACGGATGGACCCCGGGTCGGCGGCGACACCGCAGGCGTCAAGCGTTTCACTGCGCGGCCCCGCCAGTGACATGCCATCGCCCGCGGTCAACGCCATACCGCTACCGGCCGGTCCGGCTTTCGCGCCCACGACAGAGCAGCCCGTCCCGGC
>Ga0209415_10002624_pt1 | contig 33581 bp, 26 predicted proteins | sample PeaSoiSIISIP2007_FD_187696 | JGI IMG/M metagenome (GOLD analysis project Ga0209415, IMG submission 187696) | Peat soil microbial communities from Weissenstadt, Germany - SII-SIP-2007 (SPAdes) (version 2) | ecosystem: Environmental > Terrestrial > Soil > Wetlands > Peat | place: Germany... | reverse complement strand
ACGTAGCTCGCAAGGTGTACCAGCGTTCTATCGGCAGAGGGATCCGGCAGCATCTTGAAAATATGCATGGGTTTTACGGACAGCTGATTAGGCCGGGAGCCTTAGTTTTCGACGTAGGAGCAAATGTCGGCAAGTTTTCCGAAGTTCTCGTTTCGCTGGGGGCAAGAGTTGTTGCTATCGAGCCCAACCCCGACCTCGTCCGACATATCCAGTTATCGGTGACGGGTGGTCAACTTGAAGTGATTCAGGCCGCTGTCGGAAGGTGTTCCGAACTGGCGGTATTGAGAGTCTCGGATGACAAAGATGACCTGAGTTCCATGTCTAACGAATGGATGGCCGCTATGCGCAGCCATCACAAAGAATACGAATCTCTGTGGGGTCGAGAGATTACCGTACCGACTACGACCTTGGATTGTCTGGCCAAGAGATATGGCGCGCCGGACTACGTCAAAATCGACGTTGAGGGGTTTGAAGAGGCGGTCCTCGACGGTTTGTCTGTTCAACCTCCACTTCTTTCCTTTGAGTTCAACACAGCCTTTCTTGACGCTACCATGCGCTGCTTGGAGAAGAAGGTGTTCGGCCCCGAATCGACATTTAATTTCATAGTAGGACAGCCCGTTAGATTTGAGAGGGAGCAGTGGATCTCCAAAGATCAACTCAAGCGAGAGTTAAGTACCCGAGGAACGGAAGATCGTCCCGGGGACATATTCGTCAAAAGAATCGCTGCGTAGTGGTTTGTAAGAAATGATTAAACACGAGAACACAATGGCAAATACTGAAACAATGACGGCACTCGCCCCAGAAGTGAGAATCGGCACATCGGAAACTTGTCCGCTCTGCGGCAGCGAAGCGGTTTCTGACTTCCGCAGCGCCCCGGACAGATTCCATTTGCGGAGGCAGGTGTATCATCTCCGGCGTTGCTCAGCCTGCCAATGTGTCTGGCTTTCGAGCCCTCCGCATCCGGAAGAAATGCCGTATCACTACGGGCAAACCTATCACAATGCGATTTCAACCTCGGGTGACGCGAGCGCAAAGCGCTGGGCAAAACAGCGGTGTAAGTTGGCAGAACTGAAAGACGGCGGAGCGCTGCTGGACGTCGGGTGCAGTTCGGGAGCATTCCTGAGTACTATGACGGGCCAACCATGGAGCCTTCACGGGATCGAAATTGACGCAGAGCAAGCGAGTACTGCGAGACTACGGACGGGGGCGCAGATCTTCACTGGCGATCTTCTCGACGTAAAGTTCGAACCACAGAGTTTCGACGTAGTCACAATGTTTCACGTTCTTGAACACCTGGACCGTCCCCGCGAGCGAATGGCTAGAGTATTCAACTGGCTGAAGCCCGGTGGAGTTCTCTATTTGGGCTTGCCCAATATCGATTCCTGGGAAGCTCAGTTGTTCCGGAGTTACTGGTTCGGCCTGGAACTACCGCGACACTTCTATCTGTATTCGCCAACCTCACTGCGCAAGCTATTGTTCTCCGCAGGCTTTCATGAGGTTTGGCTGGAGACTCCCGGTTCTTATCTGACCCAGAGCGCTCGCTACATCTTTGACGATTTTAGCCAAAGGCTCGGGGTTTCGCGGGTCCCGCTTGCAGTCGGTGAAATGCCGGGACTTCCGATGAGGCTGCTTCGCAAGGCGTTTCGCCTGTGCCTCGGTTTTCCTTTCATGAAAGCGTCGGAGTTCGCTGGAAAGGGAGCTAACCTCGAAGCGATGTACAGAAAACAATAGCTCTGCTTTCGAAGCAGGCGCTCGTTTCCAAAATTAGCTGCGTCGGACAACCAGTGCAACCCAACGACTATTACGAAGGTGGGCAAGGGCACTACTTTGGAGGGGGCTCTGCGGGCAGCAACATTCATCCTGCCGTCCTGGCTGCTCTTTGCATTGCGGGACTGCTTATTTTGGTTCTGCCCCGCAAGTATGTAATTTATCCGTTTCTTTTTGCCTCGATCATAGTTCCGTATTATCAGAACCTCGTCATTCTTGGTTTTCACTTTCCGGCGCTGAGAATCACCATTGCTTTCGGCTGGATTCGGATGATCGCCGGGGGGTCTCTAACTAACAAGACGTCTCCTCTAAGGCGGATGAACCGCATTGACAAGGCCATGCTGCTGTGGGTGATCTCGAACGTCGTAATGTTCGTAATTCTGTGGGGCCAGATGGGAGCCCTGATCAATCAATTGGGGTTTCTCTACAACGATCTTGGTAGCTATTTCCTGCTACGGTTTCTAGTTCGAGATGAAGACGGCATCGAGAGAGCGATTAAAGCCCTTGCCATTCTCTGTTTCGTCTTTGGTCTGCTGATGCTGAATGAGCAATTAACCGGACGAAACCTCTTCGGTCTAATCGGCGGAGTTCCGTTGGAAGTGGTGATGCGCGAAGGCAAACTTCGTTCGCAAGCCGCATTCCTGCATCCGCTGCTGGCAGGAGCCTTTGGAGGGACGCTGATCACCCTGTTTGTCGGTCTATGGTTGAGGCGAAAGAAAGCGCGGACAACTGCAGCGGCAGGAATCATCGGCGGGACAATGATGGCCGTCTGCTCCATGTCAAGTACTTCGCTGATTGCGATAGCGGCTGGAGTGCTCAGTCTGTGCTTATGGCCAATCCGCCGAAGTATGCGCGCGCTGCGCTGGGGGATTGTGACGATTCTGGTTGCCCTTCATCTTGTCATGAAGGCTCCAGTGTGGGCCCTGATTGCGCGAATAGATCTCACCGGGGGATCGTCCGGTTATCACCGCTTTGAACTGATCGACCAGGCGATCCGCCACTTTAGCGAGTGGTGGCTCGTCGGAACTAAAACGCAAAGCCAGTGGGGCTGGGACATGTGGGACAGTATCGATTGGTATGTAAATGTGTCGACCTCCGGCGGCCTGATATCCTTGATTCTGTTCGTCGCGGTGTTGGTATACGGCTTTAAAGCAATCGGGACCGCAAGGAGAGCCGCAGAGGTACAACGGAACCAGCGCGACGAGCTATTTATCTGGGCCGTGGGTGCCACGCTATTCGCTAATGTTCTGTCATTTATTGGAATCTGTTATTTCGACCAGACCATCGTGATGTGGCTTACATTCGTTGCTATCATCGCAGCTTTGAAAGTCACTCCGGGGCGCCGTGCCATGAACGAGGCACGAAAAGAAGATCCCGCATATGTTCTGAGCGATCCCGAGTATGTGATCGCACGCAGCGAATGAATAGCAGAGACCCAATTCGTGTCTTATACAGCTTTCCGCACCGCCTCGGTGCTGCAAGGATATGCTACACGGCTTGGCAGCAAGTAAATGGATTGGCTGCAGCAGGCGCCGACGTCATCGTATGTCCTGCCAGTGTCCAAAGGCCCCCGGCTTCAAACGTCAAGGTGTGGCCCACGTTATCGCGAGGTAGAATCCGCATTCCCTTTAAGCTGCTTGGGAAATTCCGTGCTTTTGCCATTCATGACTACCTAGTGTCACGTCGGATTGAAACGTTGGTCGGGCAGATCGATGTCATTCACACTTGGCCTATGGCAGCACTGGAGACTCTGAAGACAGCAGCCAGGCTTCGGATACCGGCAGTACTGGAGAGGCCGAACGCGCATACTCAAACCTATTACGAGATGGTTCGGAGCGAGTGCGATCGGCTGGAGATTTCCTTACCCAGTAATCATGAGCACGCTTCGAATCCGGATGTCGTTCGCAAAGAGGAAGAAGAGTACCGTTTAAGCTATCGGTTACTCTGCCCATCTGATTTTGTGGTGCGCACGTTTCTGGACCAAGGATTTCAGAGTGACAAGCTTGCCCGCCATCGATACGGGTACGATGAGAAGGTGTACTTTCCGGGGGACAGGACGCCCAACATCAACAAAGGCTTAAGGGCTTTGTTTGTTGGTGTTTGCGCGCCGGCCAAAGGGTTGCATTATGCGCTGCAGGCGTGGCTTCAGTCCTCAGCTCATCGTAAAGGAATATTTGAGATTGCTGGAGAATTCGTGCCGTCCTACGCGGACAAGCTGGCGGGGATGCTTTCACATCCGAGCATAAAAGTGTTGGGCTATCGACAGGACATCGCAGACCTGATGCGAAAAAGCGACATTCTAGTGCTGCCGAGTATTGGCGAGGGCTTTGGGCTCGTGTGCGCAGACGCAATTGGCAGTGGTACCGTACCCCTAGTTTCAGATGCGTGCACTGATATCTGCAAACATATGGAGAATGCACTGGTTCACAGGGTGGGAGATGTTAAAACCCTGGCGCAACAGATGAGCGTCCTCGATGGAGACCGGGTGCTTTTGCAACGCTTGAGTGACGGGTGCTTAAGAATGGCGTCTAGTGTTACATGGGCTGCCGCGGGAGAGAGACTCCTCCACGTCTACCGTGAAGCAATCGCCGCAAGCCGTCGCGAAGTTTGCGCGGCTAATGAGGCAATGTGTTCTATGACCTAGCTGCATTTCTCTAGGTCCCAGCGAACACCGCAAGTCTTTAACTAACTTGAGAACAGACTAACCTTCTTGCACGCATGACATCAGTTAGGTCGGTAGATCTGTCGATCGTCATCGTCTCGTGGAATGCCAAGAGCTACATACAGGAGTGCCTTGAATCTGCGGCCGTCTACAGCCCGAGTCACTCCTCCGAGGTGATTGTCGTTGACAACGCTTCAACCGACGGTAGCAGTGAGGTAGTCTCTCAGAGATTCCCGCAAGTGAAGCTGGTCCAGAACAGCAGTAATTTAGGGTTTGCAAAAGCGAACAACATCGGAATTGCCTTGAGTTCAGGTGAGTATGTTTGTCTCATAAATTCAGATGTCAAGTTCGTGCACGATTGTTTCACTCCGATGCTGGCCTACATGCGCGGACATCCCGACGTAGCGATGCTGGGTCCTCAGATGCTGGACTCCGATCTTCATGTACGACGTTCCACGATGCGGTTTCCGACAGTGTGGAATTCCATTTGCCGCGCGTTGGGGCTCGATCGTGTTTTCAGGGGATCGCGGACATTCGGCGGCCAAATGGTATCTGACTTTGATCATAACCATACAAGGGATGTCGAGGTTCTTAACGGTTGGTTCCTGATGGTGCGCCGCGATGCTCTCGAACGAGTTGGGCTGTTGGATGAGAGGTTCTTTATGTATGGTGAGGACATCGATTGGTGTTACCGTTTTCACCGGGCTGTGCAACGAACTGTGTTTTTTGCTGACGCCCGAGCAGTTCACTATGGCGGCGCGAGTTCCGCAAATGCACCTGTTCGGTTCCAGATCGAAATGTATCGTGCTAATGGACAGTATTGGAGGAAACACCACGGCCGCGCCGCTCAACTGCTTTATTTCTTGATCATCTGGGTGCACCAAGCAGTGCGATTGGTAGGTTATTTGATGTTATTGATGACAGGAAATAAACGCGACGAAACAGTGTTCAAGATCAAGAAGGCCTGGGCGTGCATGGCGTGGATGATGCGCCCTGCGTTTAGTGGGTAGTGAGCTCATAGTTCGTAGATTGTCTCTTTGCCGGCATAAATCGATTCTACTATTCAACTCACGCAAGCGTTGTTGCGTGGGGAGGTGTTGGGGTTTTGAGTAAATGCGCGACCGAGAGTTCTATGGTTAACAATCGCTATGTGCTCGTGACTGCGGCTTGCAATGAAGAGAAGTTTATTGAGGGAGTCTTGCAGTCCGTTGTCGGACAAACCGTGTTGCCTGTCAGATGGATTGTGGTGAGTGATGGGTCCACGGACGCAACAGACACTATCGTGAATAAGTACGCTGCAAAGCATCATTTCATTACGTTGTTGAGTCTTAGAAAGGCTCACAAGCGGAATTTCGGAGCGCAGGTGCGTGCGATTGCAGAGGGGTGCGCGCAGCTGAAGTCGTTGGACTACGATTACATCGGCAACCTTGATGCTGATGTTTCGTTTGACTCGGGATATTTTGCAGAATTGCTTGAGCGGTTTCATACAGACTCACAGCTAGGCCTGGCGGGAGGAGCTATCACTGAAGAAGACTGTGGATTGTTTCGGGAGCGGAAGCGTAACAGCCCGGATTCGGTCGCCCACGCCGTTCAATTATTCCGCCGCGAATGCTTCGACGCCATCGGTGGTTACCCCCCGCTCAGGTACGGCGGCCCGGATTGGCATGCGGCAGTGGTAGCTCGAATGAAAGGATGGCGCGTAGAGTCATTTCAGGACCTGCCGGTGCGCCATCATCGTCCAACGGGAACGGCAGACAAATGGCAGCGTGACTGCTTCCGACAGGGATGTATGGACTTTTCATTGGGTAGCCATCCTATTTTTGAAATCATTAAGTGCATCAGGCGAATCCCAGATAAACCGAAGCTAGCGGGTGCTGTGACCAGACTCTCAGGGTTCGTGTGGTGTTATTGCACTGGACAGGAGCGGGAGGTGTCCGGTGAGTTCATGAAGTTTCTTCGGAAAGAACAAATGAGCCGAGTACGATCGATCGTGATGCGCTGGCGGTTTAGTCTGCGTGAAAATGGAGCATCTCCTTACAGCCACGAACTATAGTTCAAGTTCAGTAGAGCGTGAATAGACAATTAGGAATCGATGTTCTCAACCCTAGATCTCCGGTGGTAGCTATTTGAGCCCGACAGGATAGATCGTGTACGAAACAGAAGCCAACAACAGAAGAGAATCATCCGATCAAATCCCTCCAGAAATAGTCTCCCGATTTGGGGAGCTAAAGGGTAGGGTTTTGCAGCGCACCGTTCTGCCCTGGAGCGAGCACTGTACGGAGTGCGTCTGGCCAACATGTTATTCCACATGCGATCTTTACAGCCCGCGGGAAGATGGGAGATGCCGGAGGTTTGCGGATGGCATGGTTCGAGTGGAGTGCCCAGTAGCTTTGAATTCCTATCTCCTCAAGATTCGGTTCAAACGTTGGGGCAAAGTCTGGGCGCAGGCCGGCATTCGCCTCCACGCCAGCGACAAGGCCCTCAAGTTGGAAGAGCGTGACCACCGGATTGGCAGTACTCTGTACCAGATTTCGCTGCCTTCGCGTATCAAGAAAACTCTCGTCCATAAAAGGTACAGCTACAAGAAGAGAGTCGCGAGCCGGCCTGGGCAAACCGCCAGACTTCCCGCCAGCTTTCTGCTTGAGTGCTACAACCCTGAGTCTCACAATGTACGTCTATCACTGACCATGCGCTCAGTTGATGAGGAGGTGAAGGTTCCCTTCCAGGAACTATTTGATCTCACGCCGGGCTTTCATCGGGTGCGCGTGGGAATTGAGGAGATTACGAAACGTCTCGATGTTCGGTATCCCTTCACGGTGGATCTGATTCCAAACGACGACGAAAGAGAAACTACGCTTTATTTCGGGCTAATGGAATTTGTCGAGGAAACACCGCAGCCAATCGAAAAGACACACACACTGAAGTGTATAGTCTGGGACTTGGACAATACGCTCTGGGATGGCATTTTGGTCGAGGATGGGCCTAGCAAGCTGCGTTTGATGCCGGGCATCGTCGATATCATAAGAGCCCTGGATGGTCGAGGGATTCTTCACTCGATAGCGAGCAAGAATGATCGAGATGAAGCGCTCCAGGTGCTGAAGAATTTCCAGATCGATCAGTATTTCCTGTATCCGCAAGTTTCGTGGCAGCCGAAAAGCGAAGGAATTACGGCAATTGCGAAGCAGCTAAATATCGGCCGCGACGCGTTGCTTTTCGTTGACGACACTGACTTCGAGTTAGAGCAGGTGAAGAGCGCCTGTCCTGATGTGCAGGTTATGAATGCGAGGGAGTACCGAACACTCCTGGAAATGAAGGAGTTGCAAGTGCCGGTGACAGAGGAGAGCAGGAACCGGCGAAAGATGTATCAGGTCGAAACCAAACGGCAGGATGTGTCTGCAAGCTTTGGCGACGACTACATAGCGTTTCTTAAGCATTGCAATATCCAACTGAATATTCGGCCCTTGACCGGAGAGAATCTTCAGCGGGTCCATGACCTCACGCAGCGCACGAACCAGATGAACTTTTCCGGCAACCGATATGATCGGAAGCTCTTGACAAGCATTATGGGTACGCCATACTTGGACACTTACGTACTCGACTGCGAAGATCGATTTGGCAGTTACGGAGTCGTCGGGTTCTCCATTGTGGATAGTCGAGAGCCGCGGATGACCGACCTCATGTTTAGCTGCCGAATTCAATCGAAGAGAGTTGAACACGCATTCTTAGGACATATCATCCGTAAGTACATAACGGAATTCGGCAGAGATTTCCACGCTGACTATCGAAAGACTCCACGCAACGCGCCATCCGGCCGCGTTTTTGCTGATATTGGAATGGAAACGACAAGAATTGTGGACGGAGTTTCATCCCTTGTCTTTTATAGAAGTCGAGAGATTCCCGATGATGGAATTATTCACATCGTGGATCGCGTGGACCGCTCCACTGCCCTCCAATAAATGGGCCTACGATCTCATCTCGGCGTGGTGCGCCGCCACTTTCTGTCTTCTGTTCACGCCCGATCGGTAATGTTGGGCGATCGAGGGCCGATCGTGTCCTTCAGCTTCGACGATTTTCCCCGCACAGCCTACACCGTGGGCGGGCGCATTTTACAAGAGTGTGGAGTTCGTGGCACCTATTATGCGGCGTTGGGTCTGATGAATACCTCGAATGATCTGGGGGAACAATTCCACTTGGAAGACCTGCATTTACTGACGGAAAAGGGCCATGAGCTGGGTAGCCATACCTTCAGTCACGTGTCTTGCCGCGAAACTTCACTCGCAGAGTTCCGGAAGGATGTTCACAAAGGTAGAGAAGCGATTCGCAATACGACTGGGCTACTGGAGTCAGGTAACTTTGCCTATCCCTACGGAGCCGTTACGTTCGAAGCCAAGAAGGCATTGGGACGCGAGATGATCAGTTGTCGAGGCACCTGTGGCGGAATTAACGGACCCGAGATCGATCTGAATCTGCTCCGTGCAAATAGCCTGTATGGTGATACCGATCAGTTTACGCGAGTGGAACGGTTGATGCTGCAGAATGAACAGCAAAAAGGCTGGCTGATTTTCTATTCACACGATGTTCGTCCGCAGCCCTCCCGCTTTGGTTGTACTCCATCGCTCTTGACCGCGGTAGTATCACGTGCGGCCGAGCGCGGCTCGAGGATTTTGACGATTGCAGAGGTTCTGAGAGAGATTCAAGCGGAATACAAAGCTGCCACCAGGTGATCTGAAGGCAGCTTCGCAATCCGACGCAGATGGAATGAATGAACGTATACGAAATCGATCCGTTGACAGACCCGCGCTGGAATGAACTCATCGAGAGGCATCCTCGAAGTTCGGTATTCCACAGCGCCGGGTGGCTGCGCGCGTTGCAGGGCGCCTATGGATACGAGCCGTTTGTGGTGTCAACATCAGCGCCTACCAGGGAACTGGAAAATGGCGTGCTCTTTTGCCGGGTAAAAAGTTGGGTGACGGGCCGCCGATTAGTTTCCCTACCGTTTTCCGATCACTGTGAACCCTTGGTAAGCAATGGCGATGAACTGGACTGCTTGCTCTCACATGTGAAACAGCACGCGAACGAACACAAATGGGCATACATCGAGATCAGGCCGATCGCTGCAACACCGGGCGTCACAACACAACTTGAAAGAAGTATGGCCTACTATCTCCATCGCATTGATCTCCGGAGCGATATCCAGGAACTGTTTCATGGTTTCCACAAGGACTGTGTGCAAAGAAAGATTCGACGGGCCGAGAGAGAGGCACTGGACTACGAAGAGGGCTGCTCTGAAGCTCTTTTGGAAAAGTTCTACCACCTTCTCGTGATCACTCGTCGAAGGCAACATTTGCCTCCCCAGCCTCGGCAATGGTTTCGTCATCTCATGGCTGAGTTGGACCAGTGTCTTAAGATCCGTGTGGTGTCAACATGCGGTGTGCCCGTGGCTAGCATCATGACAATGTCGTTCAAGAAAACGATGACATACAAATACGGCTGCAGCGACGCGCGATACCACAAACTGGGTGGGACAGCATTGCTCTTTTGGAAGGCGATCCAAGAAGCGAAGAGGATGGGATGTGTTGCGTTCGATTTGGGGCGCTCCAATGTTGACAACTCGGGACTGATTGCCTTCAAGGAGCACTGGGGCGCGTCACGGGCGGCAATAAACTATTGGAGATACCCTCACAAGGCAAACCGGGCAGTTAGCGCGTGGAAAACTCGCCTGGTAAATAAGGTCGTCTCGATTGCGCCAGATATGTCGTTGGTAGCAGTGGGTCGGCTTCTCTATCCGCACATAGGCTAATCGTATACAGAGTTTTCTGAAGTCAATGGCAATAAATCCAGCAGTTGCTGAGGTATCCGCTAAATGAATGTATGCATGATCTCGTACTCCGTGTACGAGTCTGATGGTCGAGTTATGCGCTACGCCGAGACCCTGGCACAACGGGGCGACCGCATTGACGTAATTTCGTTGTCTCGTGGAGAAAGAACTTCTGACGACGTGATCGGCGGCGTCAACGTGTTCAGAGTTCAAGGTCGTATCCATGATGAAAAGGGACCGCTCAGTTACCTGGTGAGGGTTTTGTCGTTTTTTGTCCGCGCTATGTTGTTCTTGATGCGCAGGCAATCGCAAGTGAAGTACGACATGGTTCATGTGCACTCCGTGCCAGATTTCATGGTCTTCATCGCTTGGTTACCCAAATTGCAAGGCGCCAAAATCATTCTAGACATTCATGATGTGCTACCCGAGCTCTATGCGAGCAAGTTTGGCGTTAGCGAAACGTCCTTGATTTACAAACTATTGCTGTGGGTGGAGAAAAGTTCGGCAAAGTTCGCGGACCATGTCATCATCGCAAATGATATCTGGCGAGCCAAACTGCTGAACCGGTCTGTGCCAGCCGACAAGTGCACGGCAATTTTGAATTTCCCCGACCGGTCGATTTTTGCTCGCCAAGGCCGGACCCGAGCGGACGGAAGGTTTGTCATGCTATATCCGGGCACCCTGAACTGGCATCAGGGGCTGGATATTGCGATTCGCGCCTTTGCCGCCATCAAAGACGCCGTTCCGAACGCGGAGTTCCACATCTACGGCGTCGGACCGGCCGAAGACTCGTTACGCTCTCTGGCTGCCGGTCTGGGACTCAACGGCCGAGTCAAATTGAATGGCACGCGAGAAATACGAGATGTTGCGTCCCTTATGGAAAATGCCGATCTTGGAGTTGTGCCCAAAAGAAATGACCCGTTTGGGGATGAGGCGTTCAGCACGAAAACGTTGGAATTCATGGCCATGGGGGTGCCGGTCCTTGTTGCAGATACAAAAATAGATCGCTACTACTTTACCGACTCCATCGTGCAGTTCTTCCGAGCCGGAAACGAGGCTAGCCTGTCGGAATCCATGCTGGAGTTGATCAAGAACTCAGAACGCCGCAGCGATCTTGTTCGCAACGCTTCAAAGTTCATCGATAGTAACGATTGGGAAAGTAATAAGAGCAGGTACCTGGATGTAGTGGACAGTTTAACGGCACATGTCCGGCCCCGGCGCTCCCCGACCGCCGATTCGGGTGGGCGTTCACAGGTGGGGCCCTCAAACAAGATTAATGATGCTCTATCTCAATATTATCGGTGCCCGGAATCCTATGCTCGCTTCAGCCTAAAGGGAGACCTGTCAGAGCAACGCGGGTTCTTTCGCTTGGGAGAACACGTAGTTTATGGAAGGTGTTCTGGCCATGCTCCAGCGAACTCACCCACCGAGCCCCTTTACGACGCGTTGCAAAATGCCAGCACGGAGTCGGGCACGGTGCAGGTGCCTTTTGACCCAGCGGAGGTAATTGATGGCCTTCGCTACGAACGCTACTGCCAGAACAGCAATTCGCGAGTCGATTCGGCGATAAACAAACTTTATTATCTCGTTCGTCCTTTGATGCCGGTCGCAGTCCGCAAACACCTGCAGAAAGTTCGTCTCGAAGGATGGCGTGATTTACCATTTCCAAAGTGGCCGGTCGATCAAACGGTGGACCAGGTAGCGGAACAGTTGCTGCTGTTTGCTCTCCGTGCGCAGGGTGTGGACAGGGTTCCATTCATCTGGTTCTGGCCGGATGGGGCGGCGAGCTGCGCTGTCATGACCCATGATGTTGAGACCACGGCAGGGAGAGACTTCTGTTCGACGCTGATGGATATCAACGATTCCTTCGGGATCAAGGCATCATTTCAAGTTGTACCCGAGCGCCGATACGACGTTCCGTCCTCTTATCTCGATTCCATACGTAATCGTGGTTTCGAGATCAATGTCCAGGATCTCAATCACGACGGACACCTTTTCCGAGATCGAAGAGAATTCCTTACCCGAGTCGAAAAGATTAACTCATATGGCCGGAAATTCGGAGCCGTGGGTTTTCGCTCGGCTATCTTGTATCGGCGACAGGAGTGGTACGACGCCCTGCAATTTTCGTACGATATGTCGGTCCCGAATGTAGCTCACCTGGATCCACAGCGCGGTGGGTGCTGTACGATCATGCCATATTACGTGGGTGACTTATTGGAATTGCCGGTGACGATGACGCAAGACTATTCGCTTTTCCACATACTCGACGATCATTCCATCGATTTATGGAAGCAGCAGAGTGAAATCATCATGCAGAAGCACGGGCTCATGAACTTTATTGTTCATCCCGATTACATTACCGAGGTTCGAGAAAGAAAGGCCTACGAAACGTTGCTGTCGTATTTATCGGAGCTGAGAAGGGAACGAAAAGTGTGGATTCCGCTTCCCCGTGAAGTCGATCAATGGTGGAGGCAACGCTCCCAGATGAAACTCGTGCGGCATGGAGATGAGTGGCACATCGAAGGTCCGGGCCATGAGCGGGCTCAATTGGCGTATGCGAGTGAAGAGAACGGTCAGATTGAATACACGATTGATTCGAGGCTGCAAAACCAGCTCTCTCGTTGCGCAGCATTGACGCCGTCCCCAGAGAGTTCAAGCGTGGTTCCCGCCATGGGGTTAGCAGACAAATAGTCTAGGAGATGGTCTCTATGGCCACTATTACCAGAGCAAACGACACTACGGGAAGTATTATTCAGTGCGATTCGGTTCAATTTCGCGAGCAATTCAACCGGTATTCTTTCGAATTTGGCCACCACCTCTCCGGACATCGCCTATTTCAAATACCTCGGCTGATTGAACTGGCGAAACGGTTGACCGGCACGGGTAGTGTTTACTATGATGCCGGCGAAATACAGGTGGGCCAAAGATGGGACCAGTCGCCACCGGGCACCCACTCAATTGACGAAACCATAAGGCGCATCCAGGATGCAGGCGCATGGATCATTCTCAGAAGAGCGGAGCAGGATCCCGAGTATGGTGCGGTGCTGGAAGAGTGCATGGCGGAAGTTCAGACGCTCCTCGGAAAAGACTTGAAGAAGGAGATGCTGGTTCAGGATGCCATCGTGTTCATCACATCTCCGCGTCGGGTTACCGCTTACCATATTGACCGGGAATGCAATTTCATTCTGCAAATCCACGGCAATAAAGACATCAGCGTTTTCGATCAGAAAGACCGTGATGTGTTACCGGAAGAGGAAATTGAACGCTTCTGGATGGTGGACAATAATGCGGCCATATACAAACCCCAATATCAGGATAGGGCTAAGGTCTATCGACTGACCCCTGGAAAGGCTATCCACGTGCCTGTGAATGCACCCCATTGGGTAAAGAACGACAACAATATTTCAGTAACGTTGAGTGTTAATTTTCAATTCCGCGAAACTTTTCCAGCCCATGTCTACAGAGCCAACTATATGCTGCGAAAGCTTGGTCTTTCCCCCACTCCTCCTGGCAAATCCGGAACGCGAGACGCTGTTAAGTGTTTCGCAATGAATACGACCTATGTCCCAGCGCGTGCGACGCGCCGTTTCCTCAGGAAAATTGTTTCGTAGGGATCGCATGACCGCCAAATCATCGGATTGCCATGTAACCATTGTTGGGGCAGGTCCCTATGGACTTTCCTCAGCCGCATATTTGCGGGCGGCGGGCCTGGAAACGAGAGTTTTTGGCGAACCGATGGCATTCTGGCAGAATCAGATGCCGGCAGGCATGTGTCTACGGTCAAATTGGGGAGCCTCGCACATCGCCGATCCGAAACAGGAGCTAACGTTAGACGCCTATTGTCGTCAGAACGGCAATCACATATCGAAGCCGATTCCGCTCGAGCGCTTCGTTAATTACGGCCGATGGTATCAGAGCCAGGCGGTTCGAGATCTTGAACAGCGGAATGTACTCAGCATTGATCGCAGCGCCCGCGGGTTTAAGGTGGTCATGGCGGATGGCGAGGAATTCACCTCCCGGCGTGTTGTGGTTGCGGCGGGAATCAGCGCGTTTGCAGCTCGGCCAGCAGAGTTCGCGGGCATTCCTTCCGCCCTGGCTTCGCATACGAGCGAGCACAATGATCTAAGGAAGTTTAAGGGTCAGCGGGTAGTCGTCATCGGCGCCGGGCAGAGCGCTCTTGAGTCCGCTGCGCTGTTGAAAGAGGCCGGCGTTCAAGTCGAGGTGATTGCGCGCAAGAGGGCACTTACGTGGGTTGGGTTACACCCAAGACTGCATCATCTGGGCGTGATCTCTAAAATGCTGTATTCGACGCGCGACGTTGGCCCAGCTGGCATCAGCCGTCTGGTTGCAATGCCTCATCTGTTCCGTCGTTTCCCTCGACATTTCCAAGAACGCACTGCGTACCGCGCGATCCGGCCCGCAGTCGCCGGCTGGCTGCAAGCGCGAATTTCAGATATTCCCGTCACTCTGGGGCACAAGGTGGTTTTCGCCGCGGTCGCGGGCAGCCAAGTTCGTCTTCGACTTGAAAATGGAACGGAGCGCATCGCCGACCATGTGCTTCTTGCAACGGGATTCCAAGTCGACATTTCACGGTATCCGTTCCTGTCTCAGTCATTAACAACACAATTGAAAATTGTGGACGGCTTTCCCGTACTCAATCGGGGCCTGGAATCCTCGATTTTAGGATTACACTTCCTCGGCAAACCTGCGGCATGGAGCTTTGGGCCGCTCCTCGGTTTTGTTTCGGGAGCCGAGTTCGCTTCGAACGAATTGGTTCGCTTTATAACTAGTGAACAGGGAAATAACTGACCCGTGAACGCCGCCTTGTCCCAACCCATTCCAAAAACTGTGTCGCACTCTTTACCCAATACCGTGGGAGCGGTGGTGATTGGCGGCGACTACCAGGGGCTGGGCATCGTTCGCAGTCTTGGTCGACACGGCATACCGGTGTGTGTCGTGGATGACGAACTTTCGATCTCTCGGTATTCACGTTACTCCACGAAGTTTGTGAAAGTCGCGAACCTCCGCGATGAGCGTGTTGCGGTAGACAGCCTACTCGAGATCGGGAAACGGCTAGACCTGGACGGGTGGGTCCTTTACCCAACCCGGGACGAACTCGTTGCTGCCTTATCGCGTTACCGTTCTGAACTCAGCGAAGTGTTCCGCGTTCCCACACCGGCTTGGGAGAGCGTGAAGTGGGCTTGGGACAAGAGGAACACTTATCGACTTGCACAGAAACTCGGTATTCCGATGCCGATTACGCACAATCCCGAGAGCATTGACGGATTAGCCGAACTCGACAGCCTTGCGCCACCGTTTGCGATTAAGCCTGCGATCAAGGAGCACTTTTTCTACGCCACTAAGGCAAAAGCATGGCTGGCGAATAGCCATTCGGAGTTAAGAACTCTCTTTCAAACAGCATCCGAGCTCGCCGGCCAGGGAGAGATCATGGTGCAGGAGTTGATTCCCGGTGGTGGTAGCCAGCAGTTCTCTTACTGCGCGTTTTTCCGTAACGGGGAAGCCGTGGGTAAGATGGTTGTGCGGCGCAGACGTCAGCACCCTCTCCAGTTCGGCAGAGCCAGCACCTATGTCGAGACGGTGGACATCCCCATTCTGGAAGAGCTCTCCGAGCGATTCCTGCGTGCGATCGATTACTATGGCCTCGTCGAACTGGAATATAAGCACGATCCGCGTGATTCCCAATACAAACTCCTCGATGTAAATGCTAGAACGTGGGGCTATCACAGTCTAGGGGGCCGAGCGGGTGTGGACTTTAGCTATATGCTCTACGCCGATCAAGTTGGCATGCCGGTGTCAGCCAGTAAAAGCTGCCCTGGAGTGTCGTGGGTACGCTCGACTACGGACCTTCCCGCAGCCGTGATGGCGATTCTCAGTGGTGATACCGGCTTGAAGAGCTATTTGGGCTCGATAAGAAACTGCAATGTGGAAGCGGTGTTCAGTCCTACGGACCCGCTCCCAGGCCTCGCCGAAGTTGTTCTCATCCCATATCTAGCAATCAAGAGGGGCTTCTGAACCATCCGCTCTTCCTTATTTTTGTGAAAGCGAAACCAGCAACTCAGTCTCATCCGAGTACCCCTTAGCGTAGGCAGGTGGCGATGCCAGGCAGAGAAACAAAGCGTGTCTTAATGGTAGTCGAGAATTGCGCCTATCTCGACGACCCGCGAGTACGCAAGGAAGCGGAGGCGCTCGTGTCCGAGGGTTATTGCGTATTCGTCATTTGTCCAGGTCGAGAAGGCGAACGGTGGCACGAGCAGGTGGGGAGCGTCGGATTGTATAGGTTTCCACTATGGTCACCTGTGAATAATGCGTGGGGGTACTTGATAGAGTACACCTGTGCAATCCTGTCGATCGTGTTGCTCAGTGTGTTGGTCTGGTTTCGAGAAGGCTTCGACATCATACATGTCGCAAATCCCCCAGATTTCATCCTTCCGATCGTGAGTGTCTACAAGCTGCTGGGCAAGCGGGTCATCTATGACCAGCATGATCTTTGTCCGGAGTTATATGCGGCGAAGTTCGGTACAAATCCGTATCTATACAAGGTTCTGCTCCTGCTGGAGCGGTATTCCTATCGGCTTGCTAATCACGTCATCGTGACAAATGAATCGTATAGAGAAATTGCACGGCAGCGTGGGCTTCTCCCTGAATCCAAAGTAACTATTGTGAGAAACGGGCCTAGTGTGCCTGGTCTTAGAACTGCCAATGTGGATACTGAACTTCGAGCGAAGGCACCCATCATTATCGTCTTCGCGGGTGTCATAGGATGCCAGGATGGTCTCGATTACCTGTGTCGAGCCCTGCACCATCTCTGCTACAAGTTGCGTCAAGAAGGGTTTTACTGCGTGATCCTGGGTGACGGCGATGCCTTAAACAAGATCAAGGCACTTGCGAGAGAACTTAATTTAGACGATAAGATATGGTTCGCAGGTTGGATCAGCGATCCCCATGTGTACGAATGTTATATATCGACAGCCGACATCTGCGTTGCTCCTGACCCTTCCAATAGCTACAATGACCGTTCGACGTTCGTGAAGATTATGGAGTATATGGCTGCTCGTAAGCCTATTGTCGCCTTTGATCTTCCCGAGACTCGCCGCAGTGCTCGAACGGCTGCGTCGTACGCTCGTCCGAATGATGTTGTGAGCTTCGCCGAGAAAGTGGCTGATCTCATGACAAATCCGTCGCTCCGGTGTTCGATGGGAGAGTCTGGCTACATGCGAGTTCAGGATGCACTGGCGTGGCAGTACTCTGTACCGAAGCTGCTGGATGTATACGAGAAGGTTGCTAAGTCTTCTGTAGAAGACCAGGCGGTCTTCCCGACAGAAGAGATCTCTGTGGAGCAAAACTCCGTTGACAGCGGAATATAGGTAGCCGCGTAGGAATCGGGACGGCGATGTTTAGAAATGTCGCAGTTTCAGCGAGATTGTTCCTCAGGCTGTAACCTCATGCTGTTCGCCAAATAGGACAAGCCTCTTGGTCGGCAATGAGAATCTGTGAGTGGGTGTGCCCGAGGCTTGTCCACCGGGGTCGAGTCGGCAGCGGCTGCAAATCGCGATTCGGAGTTCACTCCCCACATTGTTGATTGTAACGGCCATAAATTACCCCACGAAAATACGCTCTACAGAGCGCAATGGAGAAGCGTTATGACAGTAGCCCAACAAGTGACTAGCACAATCCCGATCGAAAGACGCCATCGGCCAGCATATGCAGAATTCGGAAGGGACTTCTTGAAGCCTCATAAGCCGGTGGTTATCTCGGGGGCCCTCGGCCAATGGAAAGCGATGAATTGGACACCCGAATACTTTCATGACAATTTCCCCGATCACTCGGTTAGCGTTGATGGGAACGCTTACCGGATGGCTGACTTTATCGAGTTGGTCATAAATTCCAGCGATGAAAAGCCAGCACCCTATCTGCGTAATGCGATCATTGATCGGTTCATGCCAAAGCTGCTGCCCGATGTTCATCCGCTGCCAGAGTATTTTTCACCCAACTGGCTGGTAGGACCTCTTTCGCAAATGTTGCGCTCGCGACTGCATGGCGGAAGTGAAGAACTCTACATTGGAGGCCGGGGAGGAAAGTTTCCCTTCCTGCATTACGATACCTGGCACACTCACGCCTTCATCGCGCAGATTTACGGAACAAAAGAGTTCACGGCATACGCGCCGGACCAGACGCCCTACCTTTACGTGAAGCAAGAACGGAGGAACCAGTCGCTGGTGGATATCGAGAATCCGGACTATGAGAGATTTCCGCTTTTCGCGAAAGCGACACGAATGCGCTTCAAGGTGGAACCAGGAGAAATTGTGTTCATCCCCGCTGGCTGGTGGCACACAGCGAAAATGCTCACCCCATCGATTTCAGTCTCGGTAAATCGGGCGAACGCATCCAATTGGAGTGATCTCACAAAAGATATGTGCTCGGGCGCTTCGCTGCCGGTAAGGCCAATTGCAGCGGCGTACCTGACGGGCATGCGAGTGTTTCGCACCATTTACGGTTCTTAGTCTCTTGCGATCCCAGCTGAGTGTGAGAGACCCCATGATTTCTGCCGCGTTGTTTGTTTCCAGAGATATCCATTGTGGTTGCGAAGTGAAGAGTGTGACATGTTAGTGCTCTTGCCTCTTACCACCTATCTCGTGATCCTTTGGGTATTCCGCCTCCGAGGCGATGGTTGGCGGAGCGCGGCTTTGAGTGCAGCTGTGTGTTGCGGTGTATCTCTGGCATTGATTACAGAGATACTCAGTGTTCCGCGTTTAATTACGCGTCCTGCACTATCGGTTGCGTGGCTAAGCCTGGCCTTAGCTGCGTTCGCCTATGGATGGGCGCTCCATAAATCAATGCCTCGCCGATGCGAAACTGAGGGAGAAAATAGACGGCAATCGACGGCGAGTCCCATGGATAAGATGGAATGGTTGCTGCTTTCAGCCATAGGACTCTTGGTCGCATTGGTTTGTATCACTGCAGTCATAAGCGCTCCTAACAACTGGGACGCTATGGCCTATCACATGTCCCGGGTTGCACAGTGGATGAACAATCGAGACGTCAGCCTCTATCCGGCATTTTATTCCGTTCAACTATGGATGTCACCCTGGGCCGAGTACGCGATGCTGCACCTCGATGTTCTGTACGGAGGAGACCGCCTTGTGAACCTGGTTGAGCTGCTCAGCATGGTCGGCACCATACTCGGCGTCTCGCTCATCGCGCAGCAACTCGGAGCCGGTGTCCGCGGACAGTTGTTCGCCGCGACTGCAATCGCAACACTTCCGGAAGGTATTCTGGAGGCCTCCGGAGCCATGAATACGTATGTCGGCGGTTTCTGGATCGTGGTCGCCGTCTACTTCCTTTTGAGATGGAATAAGCAGCAGAGCTGGGATATCGCCTTTGCGATGGGCGCGGCCGTCGCCTTAGCTATCCTGACCAAGGGTACTTCTTACCTGTTTCTGCCCTGCATGCTTCTGGCCTGCTGGTGGATGGGCTCTGCGCTAGCCCGAAAGCGTCTGCTGGCTCGCCTGCCGCTACTCCTGGCTATCGTTCTCGTGTTGAACGGACCGCTCTATGTCCGCAATTATCGGCTGAGCGGATCTCCACTGGGATTCTCCTCGGCCTTTGGTGACGATGCTCAGCGTCAAACTCGCAACAGCCGTGTGTCTCCTTCGATCGCCTTTTCCAGTGTGGTGAAAAACTTGGCGCTTCATATCTCCACGCCAATCAGTGCGGTGAACGAGCGGACGCAGCGCGCTGTCGTCTGGACTCTGCAAACTCTGCGAATCGACCCCAGCGATCCGGCTTCCACGTACCGAGGAGGCTTTCACCTGAATGGTTTTTCAAGCAACGAAGCCCGCGCCGGGAATCCGCTGCAATTAGCTCTAATTTGCCTGACTTGTTTATTGCTGTGCAGTCGAAGCACCGGAGACCGAAACCTCCGCCTCTACATGCTCGGCCTGGTTGTTTCTTTTGTTTTCTTCTGCGCGCTGATTCGCTGGCAGCCCTGGAACAGTCGCTATCATCTCCCGGTGTTTGCACTGGGTATGGCTATAGCTGGTGTTGCTCTTGAGCGGAGCTGGAATCGGATAGCTCTTTCCGGCTTGGCGTGCCTGCTGCTAATCTCGGCTCTACCCTTTGCGGTTTTCAATTCATTGCGTCCACTTGCTCCGTGGCCGCGAGCGAGCATTTTCCAGCAGCCCCGACTGGAGTCGTATTTCACTGACTCGCATGATCTGTGGGTGAATTCCTATGTTTCTGCGACCGAACTCGTCGAATCCAGCGAATGCAAGAACATTGGAGTCGACTCCTCGTTGGAGGATTTCGACTATCCACTCTACGCATTGCTGAACGTAGGACATAGCGACAGAAAAGTGCGTTACGAGGGAGTACGCAATCTGACGGCCGCCTACTCGCGGTCCGACACTAAGCCACCTTGCGCGGTGATTTGCCTTCGTTGTGCGAACGCGCCCGCGAAGTGGGCAGAATATAAGGATGTTGGAGGCAGAGCGTCCGTTTTTGATGAGGTCGCAGTTTTCAGCCCGGATGGAGATCTGCCCAACAACCAGACCGTGACTCTGCCACAACCAGGCGAGTACGAGGCCATTCTGGAAGAAATGGATCATTACCGCGACTCGCCGCGGGCGGTGGATCTCGCCACGATGGAGGCAAAGGTAAGCCGCGCCAGTCACGATTGGCCGGAGAAGAAAGCAGACCTCAGCGCGAGAATTAACTATCTATACACGGGAGGGCTCGCTCTCTGGCGCGTAAGAGACTCCGTCGATCCCATGCGAAAAAAGGGTCAGCCGATTGACAACTCCAAAATCGACCCGGTCCAGTTGATGGCTGCCTTAGAAGTCTTTCAAAACTGGGATCAGACAATCAAAACTAAGGTTGACGATTTAAGTGGATTCATCGATCAACTTTATTCGTCTCGAGAATCTCAAGCCAAGGCAGCTTCATCGACTGGTGGCACACTGGGGCACAGATGACCCACAACCTGCTCACACCTCGGTCCAATCCGAAGCTGCTATCCATCGTTATGCCGTTTTATAACGAGGAGGAGATGTTCCCGTTACTTCGCCCGCGGCTGACCGAATTCATGGATGAGTCTCCGTATTCGTGCGAAGTCATTGCTGTAAATGACGGCAGTTCTGATCGGACGATAGATCGGCTCGTGGATTGGAGCAAGGCGGATTCCCGCATAAAGGTCTTAAACCTGTCACGCAATTTCGGTCATCAGTACGCGTCCACGGCTGGAATCGATCACGCTTCCGGCGAAGCGATTGTCTTAATAGATGCGGATTTGCAGGACCCTCTGGAGGTAATTAATCGGATGGTCGAGCAGTACCGCAAAGGCTACGATGTTGTCTGTGGCCAGCGGATCACCCGCTCGGGAGAGGGAGTGTTCAAGAAGTTTACCGCTTGGTTCTTCTACCGCTTCATGCGGGCGTTTTTTCTGGAGTCGTTGCCTCCCGACGTCGGCGATTTTCGACTGATGTCCAGACGCTGCGTTGAGAGTCTCACAGGGATGCGTGAGCTCCACCGGTTCTTACGTGGCATGGTGGCGTGGGTTGGTTACCCACAGATCTGCGTCCAGTACGAACGCCAGCCGCGTGGGGCTGGCACAACCAAATATCCATTTCGGAAAATGTTCCGGCTGGCCTGCACCGCGGCGCTTGCCTTTTCCGCGCTGCCGCTGCGCCTCAGTTTTGCCGGAGCTGGAACCATGACGCTGATTGCGATTGTGGAGGCCATGCGGGCGTTAATCGCGCATTTTGAGCACAAGACTGTAGCGGGCTGGACCTCGCTGATGGTTGTCCTCTGTTTGAGCAACGCGGCTCTGATGATCTCGGTTGGCATCCTCGGCGAGTACGTGGGCAGAATTTATGAGGAAAGCAAGGGGAGACCGCTGTACGTTGTCGCTGAATCCTGGAACATGACGTCTTCCCCCTCGGCGTTTCAACCGGGGGTCGCGTCAGAAGAACAGCCGTCACCCGTCGGTAACCGCCTTGATTGACGCTCTGGGTTCCGCCGATGATAAGGTCTGCCTTGCCAACACCTTAATGCAAACCACGATGTGCAAGGCAGAATTTCGCCGGAAAGGCTTTGGGAAAGTAAGGTGGAAAAATTCCGTCCAAGCCAGATCACGCCTAACTTCCTAGGAGCAAACTGCCAGTGTTGCTGATATTCCCCATCGGGGCCTTTATCCTTTTCTTCCGAGCGCTGTGCCGAAATAGGGCCGACTGGCGCAGGGCAGTACTGGCCTCGGCCATTTTCTGGGCCACCTGCCTTGTTGGAACCACCGAAACACTAAGCGTCGGACACCACCTGACCCGCGGTAGCATCGCTGTTTTCTGGGGGTTGATTTGTGTCGCGATACTGCTTTACCTGCAAAAGATTGGAACATGCACTGACCCACTCTTAGAATCCGAGACACGTGCTGACGGCGGATTCTCGGTGTCAGAATTAGACCTGTCGACAAAAGGCCTACTCGTTGGCGGCGGGATCATCGTTTTGCTGGTCGGAATCACCGCACTGGTTTCCGCGCCCAACATGTGGGATGCGATGGAATATCACCTTCCCCGGGTGGTCATGTGGATGAGCAACCACAGCGTGCGATTCTACCCCACGCCTGACTACGCACAGTTAGTCCTTGGACCGTGGTCAGCATATGCGATGTTGGATTCGTATCTCCTTTGGGGGAGTGATCGTTTTGTCAACCTCGTTGAGTTTTTTAGTCTCTGTGGGTGTCTGGTCGGTGTCTCCCTGATTGCGAAGATGCTGGGCGCTGGACCCCGCGGTCAGGTACTTGCCGCAGTTGTTTGCGTAACGATACCGGAGGGGGTTCTAGAAGCGTCCGGCCCCCTGAATACCTATGTCGTCTCTTTCTGGATATTGACAACCATCGTGTTCCTGATGAGTGCCAACGGCGATTCCGGTTGGCTCAACACGTTATGCGTCGGCCTTTCGGCTGCTTTGGCTGTGCTTACAAAGGGCACCGCTTACATCTTGTTGCCGTTTCTTATCCTTGCCGTATGGTGGATGGGCTCTCGGACGGCACGTATCCTATTTCTGAAACGCAGCGCCATCCTTGTCGCTCTGATTCTTTTAGTTAACGGCCCGCAGTATCTCCGTTGCTATGAGCTGACCGGCTCGCCGCTCGGCATGCCCGTCCCCGAGGCTGGGTCACGGTTCGATCCGGCCATGTCACACGTAACCTTACGGAATACATTGGCGAATGCACTCCGAAACGTCTCGCTCCATTGGGGGACGCGAAGCGATAGACTCAATTCGGGCATCGAACGATTATTTCGATTGGCGATTCAGAAAGTCGGCGTTAGCCCAGACGATCCGCAGCAAATCTGGCTGGGCGAGCCTTTCCAAATAAATACCTTCTCCTCGGACGAGTACATCGCGGGAAATCCTCTGCATCTCATCTTGTTATCTCTTTCAATTGTGATTGTGATCTGGAGGCGCAGGGAGGGAGAGCAGTCCGGTGCATCCTGGTACGGACTGGGCATCGTCATGGCGTTCCTCCTTCTTTCTGGGCTTCTGATGTGGACTCGCTGGTCAAGCCGGTACCAGATGCCTCTCTTTGTCCTCGGCTCAGCCCTCATAGGATTGGTGCTAGAACGGTATTGTTCCCGACGAGTGGCTACTGCGTTGGTAGTCGCCTTTATTGCGATGGCTTCGCTGTTTGCTGTAGCAAACAAAACTCGTTCTCTCGTGCGCTGGAGTCGGGTTGATGATGTCTATCGTCCTCGACCCATCCAATACTTTGCACACATGCACCAGAAGGATGCCACGACATTTATCGCAGCTGCGGCAGACGTGAACCAATTGGACTGTGGGGATATTGCGATTGACGCCTATGCACCGGTGTTGCAGACCGCGCATACCCCAAAATCGTTTTATGTCTATCCCCTCTTCCCCTTAATCCATGCCGATGGTCGCACGCGGAAAGTGTGGTACAGCGGTGTGCACAACTCCACTCGCCGCTACGCAGCGCACGAATCTCATCCTGTCCCCTGTGCAGTAGTTTGCCTTGATTGTGCGGATAAGCCGGAAAAGTGGGATGAGTACCGCGCGATTGGCGGGAGGGCCTCAGTCTTTGACTATATTGTCGTTTTCAGCCGTGAAGGCACGATCGCGAATTCCACGTCGGTGTTGCGCCCAGGGAACTGACACTACGCAGGAGGACCTTTTGATCCGCTCGACCGGCCGATTAGCTGCGAGACCGCAAATACAGTCCCGAGTGCGCGGGAAACGATGCTTCTGGATGGAAGGGAATTCGCCCCGCATGGCTCGGAACCGCCCAGCTGTCGATCAATTCGTAACCCACTGCACATACCGAATCGATGAATTCCCGTCGATTAAAAACGTACATGGGGTGATAGGCGACTCCACCGTTTTGCAGGGTGACGATTGAGCGGCCATCGTGGAGGGATAACTTGTTGATGAGGATGTGTCGCGGCGGAGACTTGAGGCGCGAGAGAGCAACCGAAAATGGGGGAGACTCAATGTACTGCAGAGAACCCGCGGCGAGCAAAACGTCAGCGCTGTCCGCGTCTTCAAATTGGTTCGTGAACGTTAACTGCTTTTCGGCCTGCTCTGCAGCAACCTGAACTCCGAAGCCGGTGATCTCCGGCAAGTCACAGACGACCCATTGCAGCCCGGGAGAATAATCAACATATTGTCCGTAAGCGTAGAAGTGGGTTCCGCAATGCCCTCCGTAGTCGAAAAGCCTGATGGGACTGCGTAAGAGCGGCGCCAACCAGAACAGAACGGGATAATCGAAGGAAAAAATCCGCGATCGGCGGTCGGCGAATTCCTGGGCATAGTCCTGGGTTGCGAAGCCCAGCGGCTTGTTGCGAGGGGCAGTACGTCCGGCTTCTTCGAAGCTGGAATAGACTCCGCGGAACGCCCCGTAGCCGTTCTTGGCAAAGCGTTTCTCATAGAAGCGTTCAAGAACCGGACGAAGCACGGGCCAGGTCTCCAGGCGCAACATCCAATCCATTCCAACGGTCTTTGGGGCGTCATTCATGGCGTAAACTTGTCCGGCAACACGCGTCTGCTCGCGGTCATTTTCAGACAAACAAATGTTCATATCATACAAGCTTCGCGAATACTGACGCGAGGGATTCTTCAGGTGGTGAACGGCTGAGAGGTATGAATAGACGAAGGTTCTTACAGGGCACCGCGGCGATTGCCGCGACGGGTACGGTTGCCGTAGGAGCGGACGCTTTGTTCGTGGAGCCGCATCACGTGATCGTGAAGCGGGTCGATATTCATCTGCGCCGGCTGCCAGAGGCTTTCGATGGCTTCACGATTGCACAGCTGAGTGATTTCCATTATGACGAAAGATTCTCGGCCGCAACCATCCGGGCCGCGGTCGAGATCGCGAACAAATTGCAACCCAATCTCACTGTTCTAACGGGCGATTTTGTTACTGAGCCGGTGCTCGCTCACCGCCGTCATATCAACCTCCAAGAAGCTGCGAACGCTGCGGAACCGTGCGCTGCACTCTTGAACAAACTAAGGGCCGACTTCGGAGTTATGTCGGTCATCGGCAACCACGACGGCAACACCGATCCAGACCGCGTAAAGGCAATCTTGCGGAGCGAAGGCCTCCCGGTCATGTACGACGAGGCCAAGGCGATTGAACGAGCAGGGAAGCGAATCTGGATCGCTGGTCTCGACGATAACCCCGACGAAACCGACCTCAGACCCGCTCTGAAGGGCATTCCAGAGGATGAGTGCGTGATTGTTCTGGTACACGAGCCTGATGTGGCAGACTTCATTTCGCAATATCCCGTTGATCTTCAGCTTTCCGGTCATTCCCACGGTGGACAGGTACGTCTGCCGCTGATTGGCCCTACGTACTTGCCACGACTCGGCCAGAAGTACCCGCGAGGATTGCGAAGAGTAGGTCCGCTAACGCTCTATACCAACGTGGGTATCGGCACAATGGGACTGCCTTTCCGCTTAAACTGCCCTCCCGAGGTCACGCTGCTGACGCTGCGTGCGGCGTTGGAAGACAGCAGCCCAAGATGATGAACTGAACGAGAGTTGTGCTCTTCCATCTTGTGTCGCCAGGGCTGCTGACAACTCCGACCTCGTCATGCCATTGACCGCCAAGAGACTACGATTAACGGTCGTTGTAGTTTCTTCCGCCCTCTTTCTGATAGAAATTATCGCTCTGTCGCCTGCTGTGCTGGCGGCCGTGAATGGGCATGCGGTTTTTCGGCGCTTGTACACCGCCGGATATATGGTTCGAGCTGGCCAAGCGCACAACCTTTATGATTATGAGACGAATCGACGTTTTCAAAATGAGCTCGTGAGTCGAGATGATGTGAAGGGGAGATTCGATTCCCCGGCGTATGAGGCGCTGCTATTTGTCCCTCTCTCTCTTCTGAGCTACCGACTTGCATATTTCGCGTTCTTCGCGACGAATCTTACGCTGCTTGGACTGTCGATTCGAACCCTGAGGCCTTTCCTCGACAAACTTGAAAAGGTATGGTGGTGGTTGCCTGCCGCAGTCTTCCTCTGCTTTTTCCCAGTAGCGCTCGCTCTCATCCAAGGACAAGATTCAATCGTCCTCCTCACTCTGATGCTGGCTTCGGCGGTCTCGTTTTACCGCGGCCACGATCTCACCGCCGGTGTCTTTCTGAGCCTAACGCTGTTCAACTTCCAGTTTGCGCTCCCGATTGCCCTGCTCTTCTTGCTTTGGCGAAAGTGGCACATCGTAGCCGGTTTCTCTGTAACGGGCGCTGCCGTCACCGTGATCTCGCTGTCACTGGCCGGAGTTGCCGGGCTACGTGCCTGCACACACGATCTGTTTTCCTGGAGTCCCAAACCGTTCGCAGGGGAGGGGCCCAATATTGGAATACCTGCTCCTGCGATACCCAACCTCCGGTGCCTGCTCCATGCTCTGACATGGTCAAATATCTCTCCGGGAAAGGTGGAAGCAGTCGCGGCTGGTTGTTCGATTCTATTACTTGCCTGGGCCGCGACCCGGACAGTAAATTTTGCTTTGGCCGTCTTGGTTGCGCTGCTTATTAGCATGCATGGAACGATCTCCGACGCAGTCTTGCTTGTCATACCGATCGCAATGGTCCTGGATGCAAGGCTCACTGTTACCGCGGGGACGTCTCGGCTGTGGTCGAGGAACATCGCGAGCCTGCTTTTTGTTGCTCCCGCAATTTGTTTTCTTGCCCGATCAAGTTACTGCCTCCTCGCACTCTTGATGCTGGGGCTCTTGATGCCTCTTCGGTTCACCAGTGCGGACTCTCTTCCTGCACCGACAGCCGGCTAACCGCCCCTCGCCCCCTCGGAAGCGCTAATCGAGCGCTGACATGAAAAAGATTCCTCAACTAGATTCCGTTCGCGGGTTGGCCGTGTTGTTGGTGTTGCTGCACAATACCGACAGGTATCCATCACTCCATTTGCAATGGATCTCGGGCAATGGATGGATGGGGGTGGACTTGTTCTTTGTGTTATCCGGATTCTTAATTACTGGGATTCTGATGGACGCAAAGCAATCAGAGGGGTACTTCAAGAATTTCTATGCCCGACGCTGTCTCCGGATCTGGCCTCTGTACTATTCGCTGCTGCTGTTCATGTTTGTGATCGTTCCGATCGTGCGTCCGTCCGAAGCCCACTCCGTGTTTGAAGCGCGTTCGGCGCCGTGGTGGGCGTATCTGGTCTTCCTTCAGAATTTCCTCGTCCCCATTCCATCAATGGCCACTGGGCCACTGGGCGTCACATGGTCGCTCGCCGTCGAGGAACAGTTCTATTTGTTTTGGCCTCTGGTGGTGCGATTCTGCAACGAGGCCCAGCTTCGGAAGATCGCGATCGCGGTGATTTGTTTTTCTCCTGCGCTGCGTTTCTATTTGTCATTGCATAACGTCGATATCTACTCCAACCCCTTTTGTCGCTGCGACGGCCTGATGGCCGGGGCGCTCTTGGCGCTTGTACTTCGATCGGGCCGCGTTCTCCCGTCGAAGTTTATAACGCGAGCATGGGTCACATTTGTTGTCTCGGCTCCACTCGCGCTTATCATTGAATCCTTCCATGCAAGATGGATCGTTTTTTCCTTGACCGCGGTGGCCTCGGTGTCATTCGTCTATCTGGCTTTGTTCTCAAAGCAGAGGTGGTTGCAGGCTCTCTTGACGAACCGATTTCTGGTCTACACGGGAACCATCAGCTATGGAATCTACTTGCTCCAAAAAATTCCACTGGATGCAGCGAAGTCATTCCACCTAGACCAGCACGGGTTTCTGGCACTGCCGATCACTACTGCTGCCACCTACGCGACGGCTGCCTTATCCTGGAATCTTCTCGAGAAGCCGTTCCTAAAGCTGAAGCGTTTCTTCGAAGAGAAGCCGGTTCCCGTCGATGCGTCTGGAGTGCTAGTACAGGGGTAGGAGAGGTTGGCCGATGTACTTCCTCGCTCTGGCGTAGGCGGCCCGTCGGTAGTCAGCGATTGCCTGAGAACTGAAGTTGTGATCCGTGCGGCTCAACCGCTGGCATCTTTAGAAGTTGTCGTACTCGCAATGCTGTCGACTGACGTCGTAGACCGTTCCGCTTGGTTTGTGGCGCATGGCGGGGGTCCGGCCAACGGCCTGTTAGGACACCCATCTCGAAGGAGGCAAGTCCGACAAGTAGGCCGGCGTGCCAAGCGGAGAACAAGGAATCCGATCCCCGCATAGAGTCCAGCTAAAGGGTACATCCAATTGGCGAGTACTGACATAGCTCCATCCTGAGTGCGAATACTGTAAGGCAATATGGCACTCGGGTGTGTGTGGCTCGTCACTTGGAAGTGTGATCGCAATCACAATGTTTGGTAGCGGAACGTTACGGCCTTACTCCCGGCTAGACCCCGTTGTCGGTGGAGACGTGGCTTGCCGCGTCTGCTCTGTGCGTTAAATCGGAATCATTCTGCAGCCTCAAACATGAAATTAAAGCAATTGGGGGACACCGGAGTGCAAATTCCGGAACTCGCGCTTGGTACGTGGCAGTATCAGGGCGGCGCCGAGCCTCTGCGGGCCGGAATTGAACTTGGCGCCTCCTTTATTGATACCGCGGAATTGTATGGGACCGAAACGGTGGTTGGTCAGGCAATTCGCGGGATCCGTGATCGCATTTTCCTCGCCAGCAAGGTGTCGCCCCGCCACTTCCGCCGGCAGGATGTGATCAAAGCCGCCGAGTGCAGCCTGAAGCAACTGAACACCGACTACCTCGATCTCTACCAGTTGCACTGGCCCAACTACACGGTTCCCATCGGGGAGACGATGTCGGCGATGGAGAGACTTGTCGAGACGGGCAAGATTCGATTCATCGGCGTCAGTAACTTTACCGCGGCGGAGCTACGCCGCGCGCAGTCAACGCTTTCGAAGACGCGTATTGTTTCCAATCAAGTACGATACAGTTTGGTGGATCGCACGCCGGAAGAAGGGCTTCTGCAGTATTGTGGCGACCACCAGGTCAGCCTCCTGGCGTTCAGCCCCCTAGCGACTGGTTTCGACCGCATGCGCATTTGCGATCCTGACGATGTCCTCGGGCAGGTGGCGGCCGCCGTCGGAAAAACACGAGCGCAAGTGGCATTGAGCTGGTGCGTGTCACGTCCCGGGGTAGTCGCAATTTTCAAAGCTGACAAGACTGAGCATGTGCAAGAAAACTGCGCGGCCTCTGGTTGGGAATTGTCGCCGGAGCATATTCAGCTTCTGGAAACACGAATTCGGCACAGCCGCCGGAATCGCGCGGAACGATTCTTGAGAAGACTGGCGCGGCGTGCTTCGCAATATACAGGCCGAAATCTCGGAAGCGCAACCGCCATGGACCACGCTCATAACAATAACCAGGACCAGGAAAGATGAAGGAATTCAGGGTTCTTGCCGGTGATCGGAAGCGAGGCCCCGAAACTTCGTGGTCGCAACCCCCTTCGCCGCCCGCGTTTCCCACTGGGCGTGTTCACGTCTGGAGAGTACGTCTCGACGAACCGCCGGCAGCAGGTTCCGAGGCCGCCGTTCTGTCGCCCGATGAAGTCGCGCGGGGCAGCCGGTTTCACTTCGAGAAAGACCGGATTCACTTCACCCGATGTCGTTATGCACTTCGCGGCGTGCTTGCTGGCTACCTTGCACTTCCTGCTGGCATGATTCGTTTCGAGTATATGACCAGCGGCAAGCCTCAACTTGCAGCCGAGCAGAATCCACGCGTGCTGTACTTCAACGTATCCCACTCGGCAAACATGGCGTTAATCGCAGTGGGCAGTGAGCGCCGGTTAGGCGTCGACATCGAGAAAATCCGCGCCGACGTCGACATGACAGCGCTTGCCGAGCGCTTCTTCTCGCTTCGCGAACGGACCGGACTTCAGGCGTTGCCGGATCATTTCCGTGTGCAGGGCTTTTTTGCCTGCTGGACGCGAAAGGAAGCCTTCCTGAAGGCTACGGGCGAAGGGCTTTCTTTTCCACTGGCGGATTTTTCCGTCACCACACACCCCGATCTCGACCCTCAACTTGAGGAGCTCAAAGGGAACCCGGAAGCCGGGAAACAGTGGTTTCTGGAAGACCTTAGCGTCGTCGATGGCTTCCGCGCGACAGTGGCCGTAGAGCGCTCTCATTCCCTCCTGGAAACCTATGCCTGGAACTGACCTAGCTGTCGCCTCTTCGTTGCAGGAAACAGGTTGAACAGCTGACGATGAACCCCGGCGAACTTGAACACTTGAGCCGAAAAATTGTAACTCTCCTGACCGCTGGGATCTGGATCGGTATCTTCATTGCCGGACTTTGGCCATTCGATTTTATCCCTAAGAACCAGATACGCTGGCCTTCCGGCGCGGACGGACTCCGATTTGACGGCTACGGCCAGGTTTACAGCTCGGTGCTGATGTTTCCACCGAGACAATCGGACGAAGCTGCAAAGGCCACCATCGAACTGGTCTTTACACCCGCGAAGCCTTATGACACCGCCAGCACTGTCTTTTCGCTCATCAATCAAGATGATGAAGTGAACTTCGCGATCGGCCAATCTCTCACGGATCTGTTCCTTCAGGGTTCCTTCATGCAAAGTGTGGGTAAGCCGGTCGCGAAACTGTGGCTCGATCACGTATGCGGTCGCGCACAAGAACTGTTTGTGACGGTGACGCTGGATGCGCGCCACATAGATGTCTACCTCGATGGACGTCTGGCTCGTTCTTTTCCGGTCTCAACTCGACCGGACAACCTATCGGGGAAGGTCCTCGTTGGTCACAGTCTGAAAGGCACGGGACACTGGAGCGGCAGCGTGGCTCGATTAGCGATCTTAGAGGGCCCCTTCGATGCCGCAGAAATCAGCCGGCGTTATGAACAATGGACATCGACTCGGCATTTGTCCAACGACGTGAACCACCGAGGCGCCGCATATGAATTCGTCACGCCTGCCGTGGATTTTGTGAAGAACATAGGGGAAACTGGACCCGACCTGATAATCCCCGAGACGTTTCGATTGTCTAAGTACAACGTGCTGGAGTGGCCTGACCATTTCAATCGCTCGGTGGCCATCGACGGAGTCGTCAATATCGCTGGATTCATCCCGTTCGGCCTGTGTACCTGCCTCTGCCTGCGCTTTTGGACTGGGTGGAGCATTTCACGATGTGTTGCAACGACGATTCTGCTCGGGGCCTCGGTCAGCCTGGCAATCGAGCTGCTCCAGGTTATGCTGCCTACGCGAGATTCTTCACTAGCAGACCTGGTCACGAATATCTTGGGCGCCGCGATCGGAGCCGGAACGACAGTGATCGACAAGTGAAAACGACGTCGGCCTGAAACCTGCAATGCGGATCCGTTGTAACCTCCTGTGCGGGAAGGGAAGGTGTCTCCCTGACGTTCGCGCGCAAGTCGTCGGCTCAGCCGCGATGCGTTCTGGCGTGGCACGCCGCGCAGAGGGTGATCAAGTTCTCCTCGGAGTCAGCTCCCGAATGGCTGCGGAATTCCCTGTGGTGCACTTCGAGATTCGACATCGCACCACAGCATTGGCACCTCCAGCCATCGCGACGCAGGATCTGCTGTCGCAGCATCCCATAAGACGTGGGATTCAGCCTCAATCGGGGAGGGTCGGACTGCATCGGGCTTATGACGCCTTCTCGCTGAGGCCCCCAAGGAACGCTTGTTGCTGCTCACCCGGCAAGAATCTGAAGAATCTGGTCATCGAATACCCAGCATTTCCGGGTTCCCGTTGTCCAGGTTGGCGCCAGCCAGGAAATCCGCACAGATCATTTCAAGACAGTAGGCTCGGGATTTGTCGCTGCCCAACATGAGAGCCGCCGTTTCGATGGCCCGCTCAATGACTGGGGTCTGGCTCCGGTACAGTTTGAAGTAGATAATTTCCCACGGTTCCGTTTCCCGCCCAGTCAGTTCCTTCTTGACCTCCTGCTTAAACTCCTCCTTGGGCATTTCATGTGCCCGGTGCAACCAGGTTGCACAATCGAAGTCCTGCCCGTCCCGCCTCGCGAGCTTCGCTAGCTCCAGCCCCTTCGTCCAGCCCACTTCCTTCAGCTGTTTTCTCGCTTGCGGCGGCAGGTGTTCATGGATCGACATCAGGCAGTATGCCTTCCTTCTCGATTCCGCGTTTGCGTTAACCAATACCAAAATAAACATGACCAACATGGTCAGATTCGTTATAATGTGCCTATGCGTACCGTAAACATCAGCGACTTGAAAGCGCAACTCAGCGCTCACATCCAACTCGTAAAGGACGGCGAAGAAGTGCTGATTTGCGACCGCAACAAGCCTGTGGCGCGAATCGTTCCCTGCCGTACAAACGACCGGTCCAAACAAGAGCAGCGCCTGATTGCCCGTGGCGTTCTCACGCCGCCGCTGAGGAGACGGCTCTCGACAGTTTCATTGCCGGAACCACCGGGAGACATTCCTGATGACGTCATGGAGCAAGTATGGCGAGAAGAACGGCAAGGCCGGTAAAGCGCCCTTCAGCTTTTTGGGACACGAGCGCATTGGTTCCTCTGTGTGTTCGTCAGGGCACCACGCCGAGGGCGATTGCTCTCTACGAGAACTTCGAAGCGGTCGTTTGGTGGGCGACTTCTGTTGAGATTGCGAGCGCCTTGGCGCGCCTAGTTCGGATGAAACAACTCAGCTCGAGCGACTGGGCCAAGGCCGGTAAGATCGCGACAGCCCTTGCCAACGACTGGTCTGTCATTCAGCCGTCGGAAGCGGTGCGCGCAAAGGCAACGGAGCTTGTGGGCCGTTATGATTTGCGGGCAGCAGACGCGCTGCAACTGGCAGCGGCGCTGGCATGGTGTGAAGACATCCCCCAAGGTCGAGTATTTCTGACGGCGGA
>Ga0209415_10002623_pt1 | contig 33583 bp, 33 predicted proteins | sample PeaSoiSIISIP2007_FD_187696 | JGI IMG/M metagenome (GOLD analysis project Ga0209415, IMG submission 187696) | Peat soil microbial communities from Weissenstadt, Germany - SII-SIP-2007 (SPAdes) (version 2) | ecosystem: Environmental > Terrestrial > Soil > Wetlands > Peat | place: Germany... | reverse complement strand
TTGAGACCTAAGCGGCACGACTGAAGTCATGCCCTGACGCTTATCGGCTAACAAAAGTCAATTTTGCAAGAGGCTCGCTGGAAACAGTTTTCGTGGCGACTGCGGCGGTTGTCGGGACTTAACTGGAGGTCAAGGGGCGTGCTTTCCCACCCTTGGCTCAAAAGACAAGAACGCGCCAAGGATGGGGCACTCAACTTCATGTGCCTAACTGACCAGTGATATCTGACCACTGACCACCGTCGGCTGGCGCACCCTGAGTTTTTGGTGGGGAGGGAAGCTGGCCCCACCGCGGGTGGTTATTTTTTGCGGGCGGCTACGTCGAAGACGGTGGGGTCGGGGTCTTGGAAGAAGGCGGCGTGCAGGGAACGGACGGCTTCGTCGGCGTCGCATTCGTCGATCATGAAGCTCATATTGATTTCGCTGGCGCCCTGGGAGATCATGCGCACGTTGATGTGGCGTACGGCGGCGAAGACCTGGGCGGCCATGCCGTTTTGGCCGCGAATATCTTCGCCGACCAGGCAGACGAGCGCCTTTTGCCCCTCGTACTTCACGTCGGCCAGCTTGCTGAGATCGGCGGCCAGAGCGGGCAGCTTCTCGTTGGAATCGACGGTGAGCGAGACGGAGACCTCGCTGGTGGAGACCATATCGACAGCGCACTGATGCTTGTCGAAGATGGTGAAGATTTCCTTCATATAGCCGTGGGTCATGAGCATACGGCTGGCCACCACGTCGATGATGGAGAGCTTCTTTTTGACCGCGATGCACTTGAAGGGACTCTTGCAATGGGGCGCAAGGGAGATGATGCGGGTGCCTTCGCACGCGGCGTTGCGGCTGTTGAGCACCAGCACGGGAATGTTCTTTTTGACGGCGGGCAGGATGGTGGCGGGGTGCAGCACCTTGGCGCCGAAGTAGGCCAGCTCGGCGGCCTCCTCAAAGCTGATGGTTTTAACGCGCAGGGCATCGGGACAGACGCGGGGATCGGTGGTCATGATGCCGTCGACGTCGGTCCATATCTCGATGGCCTCGGCGGTGAGCGCGCCGCCGACCAGAGCGCCGGTGAAGTCTGATCCGCCACGGCCGAGGGTGGTGGTGATGCCGGCCTCGTTGGAGGCGATGAAGCCGCCCATGACGGGCACCTTGCGCTGATCGGTGAGCGGGCGCAGGATTTGCGCGGCGCGGGCTTCGATGAGCGCGTCCTGGGGAACGGCTTTCTGGAATTGCGAATCGGTGATGATGACGTCGCGCGCATCGACGTGGGCGGCATCAATGGAAAGCTCGCGGAAGGCGGCTGCGACGATGCGGCTGGAGATGCGCTCGCCGTAGCTGACGATCAGGTCAGAGATGCGCGGCGTGAGCTCGAGAATGGCGGCCAGGCCGCGCAGAACTTCGTCGAGAGACTCGAATTTCTGATCGATGAACTCGGCCAGATCGGCGGCGTCGGTGGGATTCTTGACCAGTTCGGCGGCGGTCTGATGATGACGGGCGCGCAACTGGGCGCTGACGGCCAGAGCGCCGACGCGGTCACCCTGCGAGGAGAGCAAGGCGGCGCGCAGAAGCTGGTCGGTGACCTTGGCCATGGCGCTGACGACGACGACGGGGTTTTTGCCGAGGGCGACGCGACCGGCGACGATGGCTGCGGTGCGGCCAATGGCGGCGGGGTCTTCTACCGAGGTGCCGCCGAACTTCATCACTACGAGGCTCATTTGAATCTTCCTGACAGGATTCGATTTTTAGAGAGAGCGAACCTGGAACGAGTTATCCCAGGTCTCAGAATCGAGACCCGGGGTTCACAACATTCTATTCCGATCCGCGTGCGTTTACAGCTTGTTGAGGCTGGCAAGCAGTTCGGCGTTGAGGATGGTTGCTCCGGCGGCTCCGCGGACGGTGTTATGCGAGAGCACGACGAACTTCCAGTCGAGCAGGCCGCAGGGACGCAGGCGGCCGACGGTGACCGCCATGCCGTTGCCGCGATTGCGGTCCAAGCGCGGCTGGGGCCTGTCTGGCTGCGGGGCGTACTGCACAGGTTGTTCAGGCGCGGTAGGCAACTGTTGACCGGCGAGCGGCTTGAACTCCGCCCAGGCGGCCAGAATCTCCTCGCGCGTGGCTGGTTTGGCGAGCTTGATGGAGACGCAGACGGTGTGTCCGTCAACCACCGCGACGCGATTGCAACTGGCGCTCATGCGCGCGGCGAGCGGCTTGACGGTGTGGCCTTCGAGCGTGCCCAGCAGCTTCAGCAGCTCCTCTTCCATCTTTTCTTCTTCGCTGCTGATGAAGGGAATGACGTTATCGAGAATATCCATCGAGGGGACGCCGGGATAGCCCGCGCCGCTGACGGCCTGCATGGAGGTGGCGAAGATCTGCTCGATGCCGAAGCGATCTTGCAGCGGCTTGAGAGCCAGCACCGGGCCCATCACCGTGCAGTTGGAGTTGGTGACGATAAAGCCGCCGGACTCCTTGCGCGTAGGCTGCTCCTCGATCAGATGCAGATGCTCGGCATTGACTTCCGGCAGCACCAGAGGCACGTTGGGTGCCATGCGAAAGGCGCTGGAGTTGGAGATCACGGCATGGCCCAGAGCGGCATAGCGCGGTTCCAGATCACGGGCGATGGGCGAGTCGATGGACGAGAAGATGATCTTGGGCGCGGGTTGGCCAGCAGCGATGGCGGCTTCCGGCTCGGCCGGGGCAACAATCATCTGCGCGATGCGCTCGGGCATGGGCGAGTCCAAACGCCATTTGGCGGCCTCGCCGTAGGTTTTGCCGCTCGAACGATCGCTGGCCGCCAGCCACGCGATCTCAAACCACGGATGGTTCTCAAGAAGCTGAATGTAGCGCTGGCCCACCATTCCGGTTGCGCCAAGGATGCCGATAGGGAGTTTGTTTTTCATAGTCGTCTGTGAACAGTTTAGTGTACCGTACTTAGCCAACTGTTGGCCTGGGAACAGGGAACAGGGAACAGGGAATAGGGAATAGGACGGCCATGCCTGAAGTTTGCAGGAGTTGAGCGCGGAGACTATCGAAGAGCGGGATTATTGCCGATAAGCCAGATAGGAGCGTTTCCGATGGGCTTCATGGATCGAATCTCGGGCAAGGGCGCGGCGGAGGTGGATGGGCGCGTGATTCCCGCCGTGGAGCGGTGTCTGACCCTGCTGGTGGAGGGAGCGGCGTTGAATGTGCCGGAGATCGAGGCGGAGTCTTATAAAAACTTCCGTACCAATGTGACGCGGCTTTCGATGAAGATTCCAGATCGGCTGGCGGATAACGAGAAGCTGGAGCTGATTCGCAGCATCCTCTTCGAGTTTGAGACCTATCGCAACAGCTCGGAGACGGCGCTGCGGGAGCGACTATCTGGCTGGCGCGGGACGGCGAAGACGCTGTTCAAGGAACTGTTGTCCAGCCTGGGCACGGACCCCAAGTCTCCCAATGCGGCGGCGCTGATGAAGGCCATTGGCGACTTGGTGACAGCCGAAGAGATGTCCGAATGGGACAAGGATTTGGCCGCGTTCCTGCATCCGCCGGATGCCGAGGGCAAGGCGCAGGGGTTGGCCGCGGTCAAGACGGCGGACACCTCGACCGAGAACGACAATGCGGCTGGATTGCGCGGCGGCGGCGCGGCAGTCGAGTACGTGCAGAAGATCATGGATCGCAACGGAACAGGCTTTGTGGCACTTTTCCGGCTGAGCTGTCTGGGCCTTATCACGCAGCGTTTCGGCGCGGAGGCGGTCGAGGATTGCCTGATGGCGGTCTCGTCGTTTCTGATATCGAACCTGCACAGCGACGACACCATCTTTCACTGGGGCGAGTCTTCGCTGCTGGCCGTGCTGCAAGGGCGCGCCAATGAACAGATTCTCAACGCGGAACTGTATCGGATCGTATCGCAGAACCGTGAAAGCAGCGTCAACGTGCAGGGGCGCACCATCATGCTACGCATCCCGCTGACGTATGAACTGACTCCGATCAACCGGTTGCACTCGGCCGAGGATCTCTATCGGCTCTCCACGCGGAATTCATAAAAGGTGACTCCGATGAAAGAAGATTTTGCGCCCCTGGCGGATGCAACCGACAATGCCGCGTCCGATGCAACGAAAAAATCGGATGTGCTTGATGAACTGCCGCTGCCTTATATGGAGATGGATCGTCATGGCTTTGTGACGCGCGCCAACCGTGCCACGCGCCTGTTGTATCCAGAGGATCACGGCGATTTGATTGGTAAGATGCCATGGGATTTCATGCCCACGGACCAGAAGGAACAGAGTTGTGCCGCCTACATGCTGCTGATGGAGACGGGCGAGGAACCGCCGGTGGTGGAGCGCTCGGTCTTTGACCGCTCGGGACATTTTCGCGTCTACCAATTGCATCGCCGCTTGATGCGCGACGAGGAGGGGCACCCGGTGGGAATGAGAATGCTCAGCGTGGACGTGAGCGAGGAGCGAAAGGCGCTGGACGAGGCGCGGCGAGCGCAGAAGTGGTTGGAAGACGTGATGGCGTCGCTGGCCGATGCTGTGGTTGTGACCGATTCGCTGGGCTTTATCCGCACAGTCAACCCTGCGGCAGAAACCCTGCTGGGATGGAAGGCTGCGGAGTTGAAGGGAAAGCTGATTGAGAAGACTCTGCCGGTGCTTTCTTACGTCTCCGGGGACAAGACCAAGCTCAGCTTCAGTATGACGTTAGAAGGGTGCCACCGCGGGATTGCCACCCTGCTGGACCACGAGCGCAAGGAAGTGCGAGTGGAGATTGGCACCTCGCCGATCCTCGACAAGGAAAGCGGATTCACCGAGGGCGTGGTGACGGTGCTGCGGCGGCTGGAGGCGGCGGGGTAGGGAATTGGTGCCTCCCTATTTTTACGTCACGAATCAAGGTCATTGACTCGGGTCTGAATAGGCCGACAGTTTTGGCTTTGTAACAGGGCACGACTGAAGTCGTGCCCTTTCAAAACTGAGGCGACAACGAAGTTTTTCCGCAGCCTGTAAAATTGTGCTCTGTTACAAAACATCCGCATCAGGCTTTTTCCATTGCGGCTAGTATAGCGTTGGCGAACTGCGTGGTTCCGGCGGTTCCGCCTACGTCGCGGGTGAGATGCTTGCGCTCGGAGTAGACCGTATCGATGGCCTTCTGCACACGGTTGGCGGCATCGGGTTCATCCAGGTGGCGCAGCATCAGCACAGCCGACTGCAACAGCGCGGTGGGGTTGGCTACGTCCTTGCCGGCAATATCCGGCGCGGAGCCGTGCACTGCCTCAAAGATGGCGCAATCAATGCCCAGATTCGCGCCCGGAACCAAGCCCAGCCCGCCCACCAGCCCCGCGCAGAGATCGCTGACAATATCGCCGTAGAGATTCTCCAGCAGCAACGTATCGTACTGCCAGGGATTCATCACCAACTGCATGCAGGTATTGTCGATCAGGTGCTCGGCGTAAGTGATTTCGGGAAAGCCCTCGGCCACCTTGCGCGCGCAACGTAGAAAAAGGCCGTCGGAGAGCTTCATGATATTGGCCTTGTGAATGGCGTGAATCTTCTTGCGGCCCTGCTTCTGCGCGTACTCGAAGGCGAACTTGGCGATGCGCGTCGAGCCTTTTTCCGTGATGACCTTGATGCTTTCCACCACGCCGGGAACCACTTCATGCTCCAGGCCGACGTACTCGCCCTCGGTATTCTCGCGCACAATCACCAGGTCCACGCCGGGCCACTTGGTCTCCAGGCCGGGCAGATTGCGGACGGGGCGGAAGTTGGCGAACAGGTCGAAACGCTTGCGCAGCGTGACGTTGATGCTCTTGAAGCCGCCACCAATGGGCGTGGTAACCGGACCCTTCAGCGCCACCTTGTTGCGCTCGATGGATTCGTAGAGCGCGGCGGGAATGTATTCGCCGTGCATCTCGAAGGCCTCGGCCCCGGCGGTGAAGCGCTCCCAGGCCCACTTGACGCCCGTGGCTTCAAGGATGCGAACAACGGCCTGCGTAACCTCCGGGCCAATGCCATCGCCCGGAACCAATGTGACTTTGTGCGTTTCTGCCATGGTGGACCTCCAAAACAGGGAACAGGGAATAGGGAACAGGGAAAACAAGCTTGAAGCAGGTTCCAGCCCCTCTTTAAATATCGGCGGAGACTGTGATCTGTTCAATGATTCTAAACCAGATGAATCCCGCGTGGGGGCGAAAAACAGGCAACTGGGAGCAGGGAATAGGGAACAGTTGAACTCGCGATCATTTATCCAATTTGTTGATGATGGCGGCCAGTATACGGCTTACCTCACCGGATAGTCCTGCGACAGTTTCGGTCAATTTCTCTGAACCAAAGCCCAATTCCTTTGAAATGATGAACTGGGTTTCGAGTTCGCAGTTTGAACCTCTGGCATGGCCGAGGTAGAGAACGTATTCTCCCTTTGTGGACTTTCCATAGCCTTCCGCAATGTTGCTGGCGACCGAAACGGCGGCTCTTCGCATTTGATTGGTCAAACCAAATCGTTAAAATCCGGGAACGACGAAGTAAGTTTGTAGACGGCAATAGTCAATTGAATCGCTCGCTGCCAAACAATAAGATCCTTGAATGATTCGCCCAAGATCAGCCTCCTTTCTCAACTTTCCGCCCTGATCATCCTGCGGAAAGCATTCGGAGGAGCATATTAGCAGAACGACGGCGCAAGTTGCGAACCTATTCCCTGTTCCCTATTTCCTATCTTTTCATCTTCCGTCCGCCCAGCAGCCCTTCCAGTTCTTCCTTGAACTCGCGCACGTCCTTGAAGTCGCGGTAGACACTGGCGAAGCGGATATAGGCGACAGTATCCAGGCCCTTGAGGTGCTGCATGATGAGTTCGCCGATCTCGCGGGTGGAGCGTTCGCGCTCGGGGGCATCGATCAGAAAGCTCTCGGCGGCATCGACGATGGTCTCCAGTTGGATCGAGGGAACGGGGCGCTTTTCGCAGGCGCGCAACAGGCCGCTGAGCACCTTTTGCCGGTCAAAGCGCTCGCGGCGACCATCTTTTTTGACCACCATGTAGGGGATTTCGTCGATGCGCTCGTAGGTGGTGAAGCGACGATTGCAACGCTCGCACTCGCGGCGGCGACGGATCGAGTCCGCCTCTTTACTCTCGCGCGAGTCAACAACCCGATCTTGTCCAAAACCGCAGTAGGGGCACTTCATCTTAGGAGCGATTCTACGGCATGAGGGCTAGTGGTAGGGAATAGGCACTGAGGGACTAGGGAACAGGGACTAGGGAATAGTCCCACGCTGGCGTTGCTGACCCGCAGCGCATGAAACTGATCCCTGATCCCTGACCACTGACAACTTGTTTCTTTAGTTTGCCAGAGCTGTGGCGCAGTGCTGGTCAAAGGCGCGGGCCAGCTCTTCGCCGATCTGCTGCGGGCCTGACTGCTCGATGATCGACCGCTGCATCAGGTACGCCAGCTTGCCGTCGCGCAGCAGGGCTACGCAGGGCGAACTGGGCGGGTTGCCGTCAAAGTAGCTGCGGGCGCGCTCGGTGGCTTCGCGGTCTTGACCGGCAAAGACAGTGACTTTGTGGATGGGTGGATGAGCTGTGCTGGCCAGCGCCTGACGCACGCCCGGGCGCATCTTGCCCGCCGCGCAGCCGCAGATCGAGTTGACCACCAACAGCGTGGTGCCCGGCCGGGCCAGCGCCAGGTCCACCTCTTCCGCGGTTCGAGCTTCGTTGAAACCGGCGCGCACAAGTTCCTCGCGCATGGGAATAACCATCAATTCTGGGTACATTTTCGCCTCCGGCAAGGGAAGTTGCCTGCCCATTGGATGCGGCCAAGGCGAAAATGTAGGCAATTTTTGGAACACACCATTATTTCGCTTGGAGATGATGGTGTGCGGCGGGTTCATCCGGTTCTATTCTGCTCAGAGTTGTTATGGAGAATCTTGTTCAGTCGAATCTTGATGCCATCGCCCGCCTTTGCAGGCAGTATCAGGTGCGTCGGCTGGCGGTTTTCGGCTCCATCCTGCGATCCGACTTCGATCCGCAGAACAGCGACGCGGATTTTCTGGTCGAATTCGAGCCGGTTCCGGGTTGCCGTCCGCATGAAAAACTATCTTGCGCTGCGGGAGGCTCTGGCCTCTCTGTTCTCCCGGCCTGTGGATTTGATCGAGGACGGCGCAATCAGGAATCCGTTTGTTCTCCGCAGCGTCTCTGAGCAAAAACAGATTCTCTATGCAGCGTGATGCAAAGCCTTTCTTTGGGATATTGCGAATGCCGCTGAGAGCATTCGCGCTTTTACCGACGGCAAGGATTTGAGCCAGTATTTGCAGGATGATTTGCTGCGCGCCGCTGTGGAGCGCAAGTTCGGAATCGTTGGCGAGGCTCGCTCGCAACTGCTGCGCCATTTTCCGCGCTACCGCGACAGAATCACGCTGGTTTCCGACATTATCGCCTTTCGCAATCAGATCGTGCATGGTTATGCGACGATCCGCGACGATATGGTCTGGGAGATTGCTCAGGTCTATCTTCCCCAACTGTGCCGGGAGGTCTCGGAGTTGCTTAAAGAACCTGACCACAAGCTTTGAACGGATTGGGCAGGGCGCTTGCGTGGAGCTTTAGCGCCTGCCCGGAATCACCAGGCCCGATTTCGAGCGACTGGGGATTCGATTATCCGGCCAGTTGCGTCTTGACCATCTCGCTGACCAGACGGCCCTCGGCGCGTAGGCTGGCGGCCAGTAGTTTGGCCTGCACGGCCTTGATAACCTGTCCCATTTCTTTGGGAGTAGGAGCTTTACCGGTTGATGTGGTCAGTTCGGCGATGGCCTCGGCGACCAGCGCGCGCAGTCCGGCTTCATCCAGAGCCTTGGGCAGAAACTCCTCGATCACCACAATTTCAGCGGCTTCCTTGGCGGCCAGTTCGGGACGATTTCCCTTGGTGAACTGGTCGATGGAGTCGCGGCGCTGCTTGATCATGGTAGCAAGCACTTGCTGAGATTCAGCCTCCGTCGGCGCTTCCCGCTTCTCGATGGCCTTGTTCTTCAGCGCGTTCTTGATGAGGCGGAGAGTGGTTGTCCGCTCCGCGTCGTGGGCCTTCATGGCGACGATGACCTGTTGGTTGACAATAGTTTCCAGTGCGCCTGCTTCGCTCATGGTTTTCCTTCCGTGAATAACAATGCTCTCTCGATTGTAGGACGGGATTTTGATGCGCGGGCGCGCAGGAAACAGGATTCGGGGCAGAGAAGCGTACAGTCGCAAGAAAAATGGGCATGGGCATCATGTGCCCATGCCCCCGGAAAAAAAGTTGAATCCGGATTCGTGGAGGATTTTACGTCATTGAACTTGGCACCAACTCGGCAGTGGAGAAACTGGCCAGGATGCTGTTCATAATGTTCGTCAGGGAAGGGCTATTGGTTGACGTGCAACTCGGGTCACCGCCGGGTGCATCGTAATCGGAGAAGAAAAATCTGGGACCGGAGGCGATTTGCTCCATGGTTTCGCAAGGGGAGATATTCAGGTGGGTGCTGGTACCGCCGGCAGCGGATAACCATGGTCTAGGGTACCCAGAGTCGGTAGTTTTGGGGTACGTGGAGTTGACAACGGTTTGATCGGAAGTACAGCCGTATAACTCGGAACCGTATGCGATGGAGTAAACCAAGGTGCCTTGTTTCTGGATTGCTGTAGAGGCGTCAACGGCCTGCCCGCACTGACCGGCCCAGGAGGGATACACACCATTGCCTCCATTGGTGATTCCGTACAGCATTGTTTTACCGTTGGCAATCGTCGGAGAAGTCGTGGCTCCATGCGCTGTTGCGTCACCATCGCTGAGAAGGATAATCACGTTTTGTGACGTGACGGAGGGGGTTGCGTTCAATCTGTTGTAGTACTCTTCCATGAGCGCCGCCTGGGCTGCATACATGGCGCCCGCGTATGTGGTTCCATACTCAGGGGCCTCATTAGGCGGTGCCAGACCGGCGCAGCCGGAGACTCCTCCGACCGCCTTCACCAGGTTGGAACTGGAATTCAGTACTCCGTTGGTGTTGTAATCAATTGAAAAGGGAATAATTTCATACGAGGCGGTTGTTGCCGATCCAGTTCCACTTCCAGTGTCCAACTGTGAGGGACTCGATGTGTATGAGTAGGGAGACGATGTTCGGATTGCAGGGAAGGTATAGGCCGCTGCAATCGGCAATGTCGAAACATCCGTAGAGAAGAAGCCAAGTGTGCCGCTTGTACAGTTGTAATCGCGCGATGCTGTGCCGACGGTTACATTGGGAAAGCTGAACAAGGCGAGGTGAGCCTTTGCTGGATCCAATCCTCTGACAAGTATCTGGAGTGCGTTCTCCGCGCAAATTTCCTGACTTAATCCATTGCAGTCAGCCGCTGTATCGGGCGTATTCATCGAGGTGGTCGCGTCCAGGATAATCGCGACATTGATGGGCTGTGTCTTCAAGTTTGGCACAGCCACCGCAGTGGCCGAAACATCTACCGACGATTTCCCAAAGATGCTTAATAAGGTCATGGGGACATGTGCAACTTGCGTGACGCGTAACCCATTCGAGTCGCCCTTGGCTCCGCCTTCACATGGCACCTTGGTGATGATTGTTTGAAGGCAAGTGGGTGTAACCTTCACGTCGACTGTGCCCAGGAATCCGTTGGCGGTCATTCCTCCAGGTGCGGCGCTGTAGTTCATGACCGTGGTCGTCGGATCGGCGTGGGTTAGATTATCCAGATTGTCTCCCATCAGCATGGAGGGAGCGCCGGCCAGGGCCGCTGCGTTCGTCGAGTTCTGTAACTGGATTTTGACGGCATAGATGTGGCCAACATCGATGGCCATTCCCGCCATGCCCAGCAAACCAACCATTGCGATGGCTACCCACGGAATGATCTGTCCTTGCTGGTCAGACAGCGCTTTGCGAATCAGATTTGCAATCATTTTGACCATTGAATTTCCCTCACAGTTCTGATGGTGCAATTCAACTTCCAGCGCAACTTACGGCGTGGGGTAGGTTGAAATAGCTGGGATAGTGCAGGAACCCACACCCTTTAGAAAGATCGCCGTACAAGGGTAGGTGACTTCCAACGTAATGTTGGTGCCACCCGTAGGCGTAGGCGGAGTGGCGCAGCTTGTGGGGATCGTACTTTCGGTGAAAGGGCCATATGCGATTGATCCCGCCGACTGAGTCGGATAATTGGCTGCGTTGTTGAGGACAAGCTTATATGTGAGTCGTGACGGATCAATGCCGGGGATATTTTGACTAACGATACCCACAACAAGGTTACAGAAATTTTGCGGAGAGGGAGCATTTCCGTTGTCGTAGAGGGCTATCCCGGCGGCGGAAACGGCCGACTGGAGCGTCTCGTAATTCCAAAAGATAAAACCGAACGTGAAGATTCCGAGAATGACAAGCAGCAGGATGGGCAATACCAGGGCGGTCTCAGCTAACGCTTGTCCATAGCTGGTTTGATTTTCCGCGCGAAGTCGATTGAAAAGGCCGCGAACTCTGAAATTGGCAATGGATAATTTGAAAAGATGAAACATAAACGTGTGAACCTCTCATGGGGCCCGATCATGCGTACTCTATACGCACGAAGTATCTACTTCACTAAGACAGCAAAGCAAAATGCCAACAGAAGCAATCAGTAAATCACCTATGAAGATTTCGGTGAATACGTTTACTCGATTTTGTTCAGTAGGCGTACCAACAATCGAAATATTAGCACTTCAAACAATGTTGTCAATAAGAAAATTTCAATGAAATCCAGTGTTTACGGGCGTTTACAGTAAGTTCAAATGGGTATCTACGTTTCTGATGTGATATTTTCCGAAAATCCAAAGGTATTTTGTGAAAGTAAATTGAGAGATAAAATGTTTAAGTCGCCGAATATTGTTTCCGATTGAGAACTGAAAGGTTTTACTCGGCGCTTTTTACATCGAAATTAGGCACTGTGAAACTATTTGCGGGGGATATGGTCGAAATCGAGTGATAGTTGTTGCAACGGAGTCCACTTTACTGGTAGGCGGTAGTTTTCCTGCGAACGGTGAGCGTTTCTGGGACATTACTAGTGATGTAGCCTGTAGCAGACAGCGCCAAAATGGCGAAAAAATAAAAATCGCAATCGGAATTCCGACGGATTTGTCCTGGAAGGGGGCAATGAGGCTCCAGAAATTGTTCCGTGTGCTTATCCGTTGACGGAGAATGGGTGGACTGGGTTGCGATTTTGCAACTGAGGCGGACCGGCATCATCTCACCGCAGACGCTGCTGTCCGCTTTGGCCTGCGCTCAGGTTGGCCGAGCGGTTGGAGGCTGGCGCTTTCTGCGCTCTCTTCCTTATATCTTCGCCTAATTTTCCCATCGAAGCGGGAATGAGCGCTTCTCCCAACCCCAAGCATTTACAATGGTAAACGGAGAATCCTGTGTTTTTTGATAAAGCTCTTACGAAGATTTTCGGTACGTCGAACGAACGGCTGATCAAGAAGCTTTGGCCGGTGGTGGCATCCATCAATGCTCTGGAACCGGCTCTCAAACCGCTGTCGGACGACGAGTTGCGGGCCAAGACGAGCGAGTTCCGGGCGCGCATCGCGTCCAGGCTCGAAGGCATCACTGACGCGGACGAACGCAAGGCGGCGGAGAAGGCGGCTCTGGACGAGGTGCTGCCCGAGGCTTTTGCGGTGGTGCGCGAGGCGGGCTGGCGCGCGGTCAAGATGCGCCACTTCGACGTGCAGTTGATTGGCGGCATGGTGCTGCATCAGGGCAAGATCAGCGAAATGCGGACCGGCGAAGGAAAAACGCTGGTCGCTACGCTGGCCTGCTATCTGAACGCGCTGGCCGGGCACGGGGTGCATGTGGTCACGGTGAACGACTACCTGGCCAAGCGCGATGCCGAGTGGATGGGCAAGATCTACGAGTTTCTGGGGCTGACGGTGGGCGTGATCGTCCACGACCTGGACGACGCCGAGCGCCGCGCCGCCTATGCCTCCGATATTACTTACGGCACGAACAACGAATTCGGCTTTGACTATCTGCGCGACAATATGAAGTTCGAGATCAAGGATTGCGTACAGCGCGGGCATTATCACGCCATCGTGGACGAAGTGGATTCGATCTTGATCGACGAGGCGCGTACGCCGCTGATTATCTCCGGCCCCACGGATCAGACCACCGACAAGTATGCGCGGGTGCGCAAGATCATTCCTGATCTCAAGCTGGGCGAAGAGATTGACGCGGCCACCGACAGCAAGCGCGCGGCCGAACTGGGCCTGCAACTGCGCGAGGGGGAGAAGTTCCTGACCGGCGATTACATTGTGGACGAAAAGCAGCGGACCATCGGCGTCACCGACGACGGCTGGGTCACGATTGAAAAGCTGCTGGGCATCGACAACATTGCCGACGCGGAGAACTGGGAGCTGAAGCATTACGTCGAGACGGCCATCAAGGCGCACGCGCTCTACAAGCGGGACGTGGAGTACGTGGTGAAGGACGGCGAGGTGATTATTGTCGATACCTTCACGGGGCGCCTGATGCCGGGCCGCCGCTGGTCGGATGGACTGCATCAATCCATTGAGGCCAAGGAAGGCGTGAATATCCGCAAGGAAGATCAAACGCTGGCTACGATCACCTTCCAGAATTACTTCCGCCTCTACAAAAAGCTGAGCGGCATGACGGGCACGGCCGAGACCGAGGCAGCGGAATTCGAGAAGATCTACAAGCTGGAGATTGTGGTGATTCCCACCAACAAGCCGATGCTACGGCTTGAGAATCCAGATGTGGTCTACCGCACGGAGAACGAAAAGTACAACGCCGCGGCCGACGATATTGCCAAACTATTCGAGACCAAACAGCCGGTGCTGGTGGGCACCACTTCGATTGAGAAGTCGGAGCGGCTTTCCAATATCTTGCAGCGCAAGGGCGTGCGGCACGTGGTGCTGAATGCCAAGTTCCACGAGCGCGAAGCGGAGATTGTGGCCCAGGCCGGCAAACTGGGCACTGTCACCATCTCCACCAATATGGCCGGTCGCGGTACGGATATTCTGCTGGGCGGCAATCCGGAGTTCATGGCGCGGCAGGAAATGGTAAAGAAGGGCGCGGCGCGCGCCATCAGCGTGGCCGAGGGCGCGATCAATCCCATGGCACCGGCCGGTTTCCAGCGCTTCTACTATCAGGGCCAGGAGTTTGAAGTCTCCGAGGCGGAGTGGGCCGAAGTCTTTGCGATTCATGCCGAGGCGGCGCGTTTGGACCACGAGCAGGTGCTGGCCGCGGGCGGTTTGTTCATTCTGGGCACCGAGCGGCATGAGTCGCGGCGCATTGATAACCAGCTCAGAGGCCGCGCCGGACGTCAGGGCGATCCCGGCGAGTCACGCTTCTATCTCTCGCTGGAAGACGATCTGATGCGCATCTTCGCCAAGCAGTGGGTCAGCACGCTGCTGGAGCGGCTGGGCATGGAAGAAGGCGTGCCGATCGAGTCGAAGATGATCTCGAATCGCATTGAAGCCGCGCAGAAGGCCGTTGAATCGCAGAATTTTGAAAGCCGCAAGCATCTGCTGGAGTACGACGACGTGATGAACAAGCAGCGCGAGGCGGTCTACGGGCTGCGCCGCGCCCTGCTCGAAGAAGCCGACCAGAAGGAACTGATTCTGGAGGATTATGCGGGCGGAATCCTGAGCAACATTCTGGACGAGTTTGCCGGCGAAAAGCTGCACCCGGATCAATGGAATATCAAGGGCATCGATGAAAAGCTGGTTGACCACTTCGGCTTGAAATATTCTTCACTGAATATTGGCGCGGACGGTGTGACTCCGCGAGGGATCAACCGCCACGAACTGGGCGAGACCATCTTTGACAAGCTGAAAGCCGAATACGAGAACAAGGAGAAGATTCTCAGCGCACCCACCATGCGCTATCACGAGCGGATGGTGATGCTCAGCGTGATCGACGGGCTGTGGAAGGAGCACTTGCTCTCGATGGACCACCTGAAGGAAGGGATCGGGTTGCGCGGCTATGCGCAGCAGGATCCGCTGGTGGCCTACAAGCGCGAGTCCTACGATATGTTTGAGGCGATGATGCTCAAGTTCCAGGAGGATACGGTTCGTTACTTGTTCCGTATGCAGATCATGGGACCGGATGGGCAGCCGATCAACGCCGCACCCGAGCCGCGCCGCGCGGTTCCGCCAGCGCCTCCGGTGGAGAGCGCGCAACGCCCGCTTTCGCCGGAGGCCGCGCCGCGTGAGATTTCCATCAATACGCGTCAGGCCTCGACCACCATCGATGCGTTGGAGAAGGAGTTCCATCGCAAGAAGCAGCGTGAACTGGAGGCTGCGAGCTTTGCCGGAGCCGGCGATGCCAGCGCGCCCGCGCAACGCCGCACTGGCGAGAAGGTGGGCCGCAACGATCCCTGCCCCTGCGGATCAGGCAAGAAGTACAAAAAGTGCCACGGGGCTGAGAAGTAATATTTTTCTGGAATGAGTTTGGTCGTTCGGTTGTATGGTTTCCCAGGTCTCAAGATCGAGATCTGGGAAACCTGTTTTTTTTTGCGACCAATAGAGTAAAGTGCGACAAACTCAGATCGTTTCACTTTTCTCTGCAATGGGCAGGGAAACAGCGCTATCTGAGAATCAGTCGCTGTGTGAGTCGCTCTTGCTACTGACCGAGACTGAAGTTCAACTCGACATTGACCACTGAACTCTCAGCGGCGGGCACAAATCTCCATTTTTGAACGGCATCTTCGGCAGCCTGAGCTAGTACGCGGGGTCCGCTGATGGTTTTGACGGCGGTCACCTTTCCGTCTGGATCGACAGTGACTTGGACGACAACTGTGCCGGTGATTCTCATGTGCTTGGCCAGTTCGGGATAGAGTGGTGCCACGCGGGTTTTGACGGCGCGCTCGTCGGCGGCACGGCCGGGCAGGGCCAGCGAAACGATGAACGCCAAGGTGAGCGCGGCAATCCACTTTGCGATTTTTCGCGTGTAGTTACGGTTTGCGATTCCCATAGGATTTGCGTTCATAGTCCCTCCATTAGCAGTTACACATGGTGAGAATATCGGCGCATAGGGCGGGTAACAATAGTAGGCAGGTAGAATTGGATGAAAAAAGTACAAACCAAATATCAGAAACTCTCATCGTCGGATTCAACCCCGCATAGCAGTCGAAAGCCCTGTATGCGGGGCGGATTGCATATGGGGCTGTAGTTAATCCGAAAGCACGAAATGGATCTCCACCTGCACGGTCGAGGTGCCTGAACCAGGAGCGAATTTGTACTGACGCACGGCATCTTCTGCCGCCGGACCAAGCGCGTGATTGCCGTTGATAGCCTTCACTTCGGTTACTTTGCCATCCGCATTGACGGTGGCCTCGACGACGACGGTGCCGGAGATTTTCATGCGCTTGGCCAGCACGGGATAGACTGGAGCGGCGCGCGACAGAATATCACGTTGTTCGGCGGCGCGACTGGGCGTTGCTGGCAGGAGCAGCATTGCCAGTGGAAGCAAGAAAATCAGTTTTTGAACGGCGCGGCGGAGGAATCGGCCGGAAAGATTGCTAAAGCGCGCATGCATGGGGGTCTCCTTGGTGGTGCGGGTTGCTTCACTGGGTTTATCGGCAAAAGCGTGTACTACATGAGGCGTGATTCGCCATCGGGTCGATCAGCCGGTGGTGCAAAGCAGGACGGGCGCGGGGAGCAGGGCAGGGAAGCAATGAAAATGCGCGGTCGACGAGGGCGGAAAACCAGCTCTCCCATCAACCGCGCAGTGATGCTGCATAAACTGCCGAGCCATGGCCGGAGACTACTCGCCCAGGGCAAACTTCAACTCCACCTGAGAGGTGGAAGTCGCAGGTCCGGGCGCGAACCTCCACTGACGCACAGCATCCTCGGCAGCGGTCGCCAGTGCGCGATTGCCGCTGACCGTCTTCGCGTTGGTCACTTTGCCTTCGGGGTCGACTGTGGCCTCGATCTTGACGGCACCGACGATCTTCAAGCGCTTGGCAATCTCGGGATAAACAGGTGCTACCCGAGACTTGATTTCACGCTCACCAGCTGCATGGGCGGGGATTGCCAACGCAACTACCAAAGAAAGTGCGGCTGCCTGCATGAGCCTTACCGCGGCGCGCCGCACAGTGCCATCAGTAAGGCGAGACTTGATCCGGTACATAAGTTCCTCCAGAGTGTGTTTTTATTGCCCTGGAGGTTCTATCGGCGGCGGAGGAAACAACATTAGATCCAGTTAAGAATTTATCCCGCATGGTGAGATGCGGCGAATGGAGCCTCAGAAAGCCTGTCGCTACTGTCGTTTGGAGGCCGCGATGGCTGCGAAGGTCAGATCCTCGGCGGCGGAGTGATGCTGCTGACGCCAGAGGTCGAAGAGTCGTCCGTAGCTCATGGTAAGGTACTTTGTCTGCGCAATGCCCAGGCGGGCGGCGGCGCGGTCGATCCACTCGGCGGAGCCTTCCAGTTCGGCGTAGTTGCCGATGGGGGTCTCATCGACGACGCAGTGGCCTTCGCCGTCAGACCACTCGGTGCGCCATTTTTCGTAGCGGAAGGCGGGCGTCAGGCCGATGGAAAGAAAGACGGTGGCCAGCGCCTCGCCGTCGGCAACCTCGGTCTCGGTTTCAATGCGATGCTTGTGCAGATCTTCGGCGGGGCCAGTCTCCGGCGGGCGCTTGTGGGTGAGGGTCCAGTGGCCGGCATAGCCGCGAATGCGCAGGATTTCGGTGCGGGCGCGCAGCGTGCGGTCGGGGGTATCGTAGAGGACGTTGCTTTCAAAGCTGCGCGGGGTTTGCAGGTGGAATCCGGCTGCCAGCAGTCGCTGGGTCAGGCCGTCCAGGTCGTCCACCACAAATTTGATTTCAGTTTCGATTGCCATCGTCAGTGAAGTATACGGCAAACGGCGCGTGGGACTCGAACGGGAGATAATGGAAGGGTGAAAACACTGCGATTGACGGTGGAACCGGCTCGGCTGAAGACGGCCGAGGCGGATGAGGCGTTGGGCCAGGCTGCGGAGATTTTGCGCGCCGGAGGGTTGGTGGCGCTGCCCACCGAGACGGTGTATGGATTGGGTGCCAACGCGCTGGATCGGGCGGCTGTGGAGAGCATCTTCGCGGCCAAGCGGCGACCGGCTTGGGACCCGGTGATTGTACACATTGCCGATTTGGCCATGCTGGAAGGGCTGGTGGCCGAGGTGCCAGAGGCAGCGCGCAAGTTGATGAAGGCCTTTTGGCCGGGTCCGCTGACGTTGCTGCTGCCGCGCTCGGCGGCCGTGCCCGATGTGGTGACCGCGGGCCGCCCGCTGGTGGGTGTGCGCATGCCCTCGCATCCGGTAGCGTTGGAGTTGATTCGCCGCGCCGGGGTTCCGGTGGCCGCGCCCAGCGCCAATACCTTTGGGCACATCAGTCCCACGCTGGCGCAGCACGTGCTGGACGATCTGGATGGCCGCATCGACGCGGTGCTGGATGCGGGCGCGACCGCGCATGGGGTCGAGTCCACCGTGCTGGACCCCTGCCAGACGCCGATGATGATCTATCGGCCCGGCGCGGTAACTGGTGCGCAGATTCGGCACATTGCCGGAGCGGTGAAGGTCTATCACGACGCAGGACCGCATCATGAGAAGCCGCGTCAGGCGCTGCCTTCGCCGGGCGTGGGTCTGCGCCACTATGCGCCGCGCGCGCGGTTGGTGCTGGTGGAGGCCACACTCGATACCCTCAGCGCGCAACTGGCCGAGGCGGCTAGGGCCGTGAGTGGGCAACGATGGGGCGTGATGCTGCCTGCCGAGGCGACTGCGCCCGCAGGCATAGATGTAGTATTTGCGTGGGGCCGCTGGGCCGCGCCGGAGGAGATGGCGCGCGATCTTTATGCGGGGCTGCGGGAACTGGACAGCAAGGGCTGCGCGGTGATTCTCTGCCCGCTGCCCCCCGCCGAAGGCATTGGCGCGGCGATTCGTGATCGGCTGGGCAAAGCGGCCGTGAGCAAGATTGAATAAATGAGAAACGCGATGCCGCTTGCGAGGAATAAGGAGTGGGACCACATTCTGCGCTGCTTCGCGAAGATTCAGTATCTTTGATTTGTTACGACGACACTTTTTGTCAAGGTAGGACTTATGCCCGATTCTTCTCTCGATCTTCAGGATAACTCGGCGATTGATAACACGGCGATTCTGGACCGCGCCATGAACTGGTTGCGCATCGATGGGCGCAATGCACGGCGATTGAAGTGGGCGTTTTTCCTCTGTGTTTGCGCATACTTCGGCTGTCTGGCCACGCTGAAGACAGCTCCCATGACATACTATGGCCATGATATCTTTCTGCTTCTCGATGGAGGCTGGAGGATCGTCAACGGTCAAGTTCCTTATCGAGATTTCTATCTGGCGTTGGGTCCGCTCGAATATATGAACGTCGCCGTTGGAATGCTTCTGACGCATTCCAGTCCGCTGTCGATTGAGATCGGCAACGTTGTCTTTGGTATCGTCATTGGAATCTGGGGATGGTTGGTGGCTCGACAGCGAATGCTGCTGGTTCCGGCGTTGATGGTGACCGCATGGCTGATTCTGATGGCGACTTGCCCCACTCCAATTAGTTTGAATTCCAGCGTATTGAGTTATGCCATGATCTATAACCGGCATGGCTATGCATTGCTGGGAATTGTGCTGGTGGAGTGCGCGTTTGCCAGCGATAAAAGCCGTTTTACAGGTGGCCTGTCCAGCGGTATTGCCCTTATCCTGCTGGCGTTTCTCAAGTTGAACTTCTTTGGCGGCGCTTTCATGATGTTATTGGTTACGGTGCCGCTCAAACGCGAGGAGATGCCGCGACTCTGCGGTCTGCTGACGGGGATTTTTTGTGCGCTGGCGGCATTTGCCTGCTATCTTCGTTTTGCAATCTTCGCTTTTCTCTCCGATATGCGGATTGCCATTCAAGCACGAAGCCACAAGCTGGATCTCAGCGGCGCATTCGGCGACGAGGTTGCCGGTCGTGGTGAGACTTTGAGTTTACTCGTGCTCACGATGATTGTGTTGCTGCTGATTGCTCCGGGGAAACTGCGCAAGGCAAGCACGGTAAGAGTCTTCCTGCTCGGAGTGATGGTGATTGCCAGCGGCCCACTGTTTGTGCGTTCAAACTGCGATGAAACAGGTTGCCAATTGGCTACGCTGTGGGCCATCATTCTGATCGCCTTGCTGGTAAAGGCCTACTCCGTGGCCAGGGAAAAGATTGCTATTTCAGCGCTCGTTGTGCTGAGCGTGGCCGGTACGGTTGCCTTGTTTTTTCAGGAGGCGGAGAGTGTGCGGTCTTTGATTCACTCCCAGACTTCAGCGATGAGAGCCACGGGGTGGAGTGTGACCGGCGACGGAATGGAGCGACTGAAATTTTACGATGTAGTGGGAAACAAGACGGATTTTCGCTATGACAATGGACGACTCCTGGTCGATCACGTCAATGATGGGCTGGAACTGCTGCAAAGATCATCCACACAGGATGAGACAGTTCTTCCTCTCGGCTTCCAAAACCCATTTTCTTATATTCTGCGGCGCAAGCCCGCGCTTGGCGGCAGCCCCTGGCTAATTTGTGGAGATAACATTCCCGTAAATCAACTATTTGATCCAAGTAGTGTTTTTGGCAACGCCGATCTGATCATGACGGCACACTATCCCAATTCAAATCAGAAAAGCGACGCGAGATTGAACGATTATTACCATTCCTACCTGGAACAGCATTTTACGTTTGTCGCGAGTTCGCAATGGTGGACGCTATACAGGCGCAATAAATAACCAGCATTTGTAAGTTGCTTCGAGGCCGCGCGGAAAATGCGGCCTCGGAGAAGCTACTGCCCGGAGTCGCCGACCTTGTACATATACTTGATTGCCGATTTATAAACGAGGGTGCGCTGGCGTCCGCGGACCTTGAAGGCCAGGCGGTCGTACCACTCGATGCAGCCCTCGATCTGCTCGCCGTCATCCAGAACAATCACCATCGGCGTCTGCGCCTGAATCTGCTTTTGCAGATAGAACAGCTCGACGTTGCGGTTGGGTAACTCCTCGCTCATGGTGGCGTGCGCGGTCAGACGGATGGGCAGATGCGTGAAGGATCTCCGCGTCTCACGCGACTGCGCATGGGCGGAGGCACTTCCGCTGTCGATGGGGCGCACAATAACTTGACTGCTCATGAGAGAAGCCTCCTCAGAGAAAAGGTGAGGCACAACGATGATCTGGTGTCCTATCACCTATAACGAGAAACTTGGCCGATCTCCTTTTAGAAGCGCCGCGAGCATGGCGGCTGGGGAAAAGAAAAACGCAAGCCTCGCTCGATTACCGCCGGATACGGGACTACGAAGGCGAGTCGAGGCCGTCGAGTACAAGTTCCGATCAGTGGCGCGGTTGCTTTGCAAGAATTATATGCGAAGAAATGAAATTAGATCACTATTTTTTTCGGAGAACATTCGCGGCCGCAAAAATGAATTCCGCATCAGAATGCGATATGGCGATCAGCGCAAAACTCAGCCGCGCGTCAGGCTGACGGCGGCCGCATCCAGTGAGAGGGAGCGCAGCAGATTGCGGCGCATTCCGGTCTCCACCTGGCCCATGGCGCGGGCTGCGGCTTCAATCCAATCCACGCTGAGTCCCTGGGCCATGCGCTCCAGTTCCGCGGCCAGATCCAGATTGCGAATCAGTTGCGGCGTTCCGGCCACCACCAGCAGTAAATCTTCAATCAGGCTTCCCAGTGCGCGCAGCAGGTTGATGGTTTTTTCCTGTCCATCCGCACCGGCGCGATAACTCTCGGTGGCGTGAAACAGTTGCGAGTAATCCGGCTCGCGCAGAGCGGTCCGAAGCATCACCAACGCATCCTGGCGGCTGGTCAGATAGACGTCCAGATCAATGGTCAGCGCGCGGCCCACGGCCCCCTCCGCCAGTCGCGCGGCCAATGCGCGATCAGTCGCCTTCAGCAGAGGGCGACGCCGCGCCAGCAGCGCCTCTAGGTCCGATGCAGGCAGCGCGCCCAACCGATGCAGCACGGCGCGCGAGCGGATGGTCGGCAACAGCTCCTGCGGGTTTTCCGTCAGCAGAATCAGCGAAGCGCCCTCGGGCGGCTCCTCGAGTACCTTCAGCAGGCTGTTGGCCGCTTCCTTCATGAACGCCGAAGTGGTGAAGATGAAAAATGCGCGCTTGGCGTCGTTGGGAGGCCGGTAAAACGCCGCGTGAATCACCTGCCGCACCTGCCCCATCTTGATCATCAGTTGCGGCGGGTCGGGCGGAATGACGATTACGTCGGGATGCGTCTGAATCAGAATGCGGGTATCGCGCTTGTCGGCGTCCTTCATCTGCTCGCGGGCCTCGACGGCCTCGGTGACGCGCGCTTCCAGGTTGGCCGAGTCGCCGATGCGCGTACAGTTCGGGCACTGGCCGCAGAAATCGGGCAGGCCGTCGGATTCGGTCGGATGCTGGCAGTTGACCGCCTGCGCCAACATGATGGCCAGCGTGTACTTGCCCGACCCGCGCGGCCCGGAGAGAATCATCGACTGCGGAAAGCGCTCCGCGCGAATGCTCTCGCGCAGGTGCGTGACGGTTGCCGGGTTGCCCAAAAAATCCTGAAAGCCCACGATTCGAGTTTAGTGCATCCGAGGTACGCGGAGGCTGGGGAAAACGGGACAGCCTCACGCGGACCATAAACGGGGGATGGGAACGGCATGAAGATTGGCGGAAAACGGGACCACTTCCGAGCCGGTGTACAGCACCACACCGCGCACCCAGTGCTTCCCCGCCGTTTCGGCCAGGGCCTGCAAGCCACGCGCATCACTGCCGCTCAGGGTGGCCGAGGCTTTGATCTCGATTCCGACGATTCTTCCAGCCCGATCTTCCAAAACAATATCCACTTCCCGCCCAGCGGCGGTGCGCCAGTAGTACAGCTCCGGCTGGGTTGCGCTCCATGTGGACTGCTTGCGCAACTCCATGAGTACAAAGTTTTCCAGCACCGCGCCAGCCAGATTGCCCTCCGACTTCAACCGGTCGGCGGTCGCACCCAGCAGGTAAGACAGCAGTCCCGAGTCGTTCAGATAGACCTTGGGCGTCTGAATGATGCGCTTGCCCAGGTTCCTGGCCCAGGGGCGCAGCAGATAGACCATAAATGTGGCTTCCAGCAGGGCAAAGTAGCGCTTCAGCGTGGTCTGCGGCAACGCAACCGAGCGCGACAGGTCCGCAAAATTGAGCAGCCCACCCGCCCGCGCGGCCACCACCGAGAGCAGACGCGGGACCGCCGTCACGTCGGAGATATTGGCCAGGACGCGGATATCCCGCTGCAAGATCGTCAGAACATAGGAGTTGAACCAGGCATCTCTTCGCTTGGCGTTGGCGCGGGCCACCGCCGGTGGGTAGCCGCCCACCAGGAGCATCTCCAGCCACTCGTCCCGTGGCAGCGCGGCAAACTTTCCCTCCCATCCGACCGGCTTTGCGGAAAACAGCGTATCGATAAAACTCTCGCTCACGCCGCGCAGTTCGCCCTGGGAAAACGGACTGAGAGTCAGCACCTCCATCCGCCCCGCCAGCGACTCGGAGAGCTTGGGCAGAAGCATCACATTGGCCGATCCGGTCAGCAAAAATCGCCCCGGCTCCCGCTTGCGGTCGATGGCAGCCTTGATGACCGGAAAAAGTTCCGGGATGTGCTGCACCTCGTCGAGCGTCACGGGCATCTTGAGGCCAGCGACAAAGCCGTTCAGATCGCGTTTGGCCACGGCCAGAATGCCGGGATCGTCGAAGGTAAGATACTGGCGGTTCTGCGCGGCCAACTCGTCGGCCTGCACCAGGAAACTCTTGCCGCACTGGCGCGCGCCATTGACCAGCACGGCGGGCGTATCGGCCAGAGCGTCCAAGAGGTTCGAGATGAGGTTGCGGCGCATCGTGTGGATATTATCCGCCATTTACTAGCTGATAATCAACTGAAATATATATGATAATCAGCCAATATTCTTGTGATAATCAACCATCTAAAAACTGATAAACAACCACGCAAGAGCAGATAATCATCCATATCGTACCTGATAATCATCCACTTTTAGCCTTGTGTTCTCCCCAGCTCAACGCCATTCCCCTTCTGGTCTGCCTGAACCCGGCAACGGAAATCCGCGCAAATCGTGTCAATGACACTTGACATTATGTGCTCGTTTTTGTAAAGTTTGGTTGTCATTAGGTCAAGGAGACCAATCATGATCTGCAAAACCAACGATCCCGCTGTTCGCCGCTACTTCAACCAAGTTGCCGCCTCCATGCTGGTGTATACCTTGTGCATCGTCGTAGCGGTCTGGGAATTTGTTCACCGCCATCCGACCGGAGTGATGGCCTATGCTCTGGCAGTTCTGCCCGCGCTACCCATAGTCGCCATGCTGGTCGCCCATGGTTATTGCCTGGCCGAGATGAAGGACGAATTTCAACGCTGGATCGCGATTCTATCCTTGCTTTGGAGCCTGGGCGCGACGTTGGCGGTAACCACGATTTGGGGATTTCTGGAAAACTTCGTTCAAGTTCCGCATCTGCCTGGAATGATGATCTTTCCGCTTTACTGCATCTTCTGGGGCATTTCGGCCGCGCTGGTCAGTTGGAGGTACAAATGAAGAACCCATTCTGCAAGAAGAAACTCAGCCCGCTGCAGCGCCAAACAATCAGACTGATCAGTGGGTGTGCGATCGGATTAGTTTCGATCAGCATGATCGATCATCTGGCTGGGGCAAATGGTTTTCTGAGCAAATCGCTTGTCCCTCTTTTCGGGTTTCTGTCGCTGATTCCTATGCTTGGCATCCTGTATTTTCTGGGGCGCTATCTGGTGCGTGAGACCGATGAGTATATCCGCACAGTTGCCGTCAACTCACTGCTTTGGGCGGCAGCGGTGATCGTCGTCGCCGATACTTTGCAAGGTGCGTTTGCCCAATGGAACTCTGACTGGAGCCTCATTGGGGGGAATCAGATCGCAATCATGAACTTCGATCTATTTGCAGTTGCAGCCGGGTTTGCGTTCCGGATTCAGTTGTGGAGGAGCCGATGAAGAACCGATTGCGCGTCCTGCGTGCGGAGCGGCGCTGGTCGCAGGCGGATCTGGCCGAGCGGCTGGAAGTTTCGCGGCAGTCGGTCAACGCCATCGAGACCGGCAAATTCGATCCCAGTTTGCCGTTGGCCTTCAAACTGGCGCGGCTCTTCGAGACCACCATCGAGGCGATCTTCGAGGATGAGAATGCGCAGGTACTTTCGGATTAGAGCGATTGCTTGCGTTCCTCGGATTGTGCCAGCAGCAGCCGTTCCGCGACCGCCTCGACGATCTGCTCATGAGTCTCGGCGATGCTGAGGTCGCCTTCAATCAGCACTACGCGCTGCGCATCGCGCGCGGCGATTTCCTGGTACTTGGCGTGGACGCGGGCATAGAAGGCGTCCTGCTCGGCCTCGAAGCGGCTCTCATCGGGTCCGTTCTGGGCCTGGGTGTGATCATTGCGGCGGCGTGCGCGGGCCAGCGAGGCCTGCAACGAAGGTAATAACAAAAGTGTAAGGTCGGGTTGAAGGTCGCCGCAGAGTTGCCGATGCAACCCCTGTACGACAGCAGAACCCAACTGCCGACCGCCGCCCTGATAGGCTTCGGTCGAGTCGGTAAAGCGGTCGCACAGAACGATCTTGCCCGCCTCCAATGCCGGTTGAATGATCTCGGCGATGGACTGGGCGCGGTCGGCGAACATCAGGGCCATCTCCGTCATGGGAGCCAGGTCGGTGGTGCGGGAGTTCAGCACCAACGCGCGAATGCTGTCGCCGGTTGCTGTACCGCCGGGTTGGCGGGTCAGCACGATTCCGCGCGCGCCCCATTCACGTTTTTCCAGCCAGGCGGCCAACTGCCTGATTTGGGTGGTTTTCCCGGAACCGTCTAAACCTTCGAGAGTGATGAATAATCCGCGCGGCATGGGCTGAGTGTATCACTGGAACAAAAACACTGACGAGGCGGCTGCGATTGTGTTACAAAAGTTTGAATCCCCAAAAAATCGAGGGCAGGAGACTGCGCTCCACTGGAGTTGAAACCAAGTGAAATTTCGTTCCTTCCCCTCAACCTTGGCCTGCGGCCTGTTCGCTGCCTCCATGCTGTTTACCGGCCCTGTACAGGCCCAGTACCTGACCCTGGAAGGACAAACCGGCGGCTTTCTTACGCCGACTGCGTACGTGGTTGAATCCGCCAAGGGCCAGATCTTCTCACACCCGGCGGTTGGCGTCCACTTTATTGATGCCGCCACGGTGATCGGCAAGATTGAGACGCTCAGTATCACTGAAGGCTTTGCCAACCGCGCCGAGGCCGGCTATACCCGCAGCATCCACCAGCTTGGCAACGCTCCGGCGGCCACCAGCACCAATGCCGCCACCAGCAGTCTTTGGGACTTCAATGGCATGAATATCTTCCACGGCAAGGTGGTGGGCATCAAGGATGGCCAGTTTGGACCCTGGACGCCGGGCGTGGCGGTGGGCGGCGTGGTGCGTACTGGCGACAAATTTGTCACCGGCGCGGCGGTTCCGATGGCGGTCGGCCTTTATGATCAGTTCTGCATTGCCAGCAAGGAATGTTCTCCGGTGGCCATCCCGGCGGCGAAGGCCTCAACCAACGGAGATGCCTTCATTTCTGCCTCCAAAACCTGGACCAAGAAGCCGGTTCCCTTTCTGGTGAACATTGGCTGGAAGGCCACTAATGCCGCAATCTTCGGCATCGGCGGCCAGTCTACCCGCTTTGGCGGACGCTTCTACGGCGGCTTGGGTATTCCGTTGCCCATTGGCAAGAGCATTGTGGTTGTGCCCTCGGCTGGATTCACGCAGGAGCCGCGGGTGGTCAAGGGCCTCGGTCCCAATCCTCCGGCTGGAATTCCGCTGGCCAGTGGCAAGACGGATCTGCCCACCACGATGGACTATGCCGTGCGCGTTACCCAAAGGGAGCATCCGCATTTCGCCTTCGATCTCGGCGTCGGCCAGGTGGCGGGAAATATCGGTGCCATCCCGGTGGCTACCGGATTGCCCGCGCCTTACCCGGCCGTGGTCAACGTTCCAGTCAATCTGGAAGCGCGTCACGTGGTGGGTATGGGCCTCAGCTTCCGTTACTGAGCGGAGACCGAAATCCGCAAAAAATAGTTTCCGAGCAACTTCTTCCTTCGGGTGGGGTTTGAGCTAGGGTAGACTGAACGCGAAGCAACGTTTTCAGGCCCTTTGACTCAACACCATCCGGAGGATTTTCTCATGCGACTGTTCCGTTCCGCCCGCTGGCTTGTGCTGGCACTGTTTTTTGCACTCGTCCCCGCATCTTCGTTTGCTGGCGTCTTCGTCAGTGTCAACGTTGCTCCGCCGCCACTGCCGGTTTATGTGCAGCCGCCCTGCCCCGAACCCGGCTATATGTGGACTCCCGGCTATTGGGCTTATGGCGATGAAGGCTATTACTGGGTTCCCGGTACCTGGGTTCCCGCACCCGCTCCGGGCCTGCTGTGGACGCCTCAGTACTGGGGATGGGAGAACGGCGCGTATATCTTTCATCATGGTTACTGGGGTCCGCACGTGGGCTTTTACGGCGGCGTGAATTACGGCTTTGGTTACGGCGGCATTGGCTTTGCCGGTGGCATGTGGCGCGGTGGACTCTTTTCCTATAACACTGCGGTCGTGCACGTAGGCTTCGGCGGCGGTCACGTCTACGAGGATCGCGGCGCGGTGGAGCGAGGCTTCGTCGCTCGGGATAGCCACGTGGCCTTCAGCGGCGGTCCGGGCGGCATTCATCATGAAGCCGGTCGGGAGGAGCGCATGGCTGAGCGCGATCATCACATCGAGCACACCTCGTTCCAGCAGCAGCACGAGTTTGCGGCCCATGCGGATCGCAACTCCTTTGCGCGCAATAATGGTGGACGGCCTTCGAATATGGCTGTCAGCAGGCCCATGGGCTTTAACGGTGGGCATTCCGCGCCCATGGAGCATCAAGGCCAGCAACCGATGATGCATCAGGGCCAACAGCCCATGGAGCATCAAGGCCAACAGCAGATGATGCACCAGGGCCAGCAACCGATGAACCACCAGGGCCAACAGCCCATGGAGCATCAAGGTCAACAGCAGATGATGCACCAGGGCCAACAGCCGATGGGCCACCAGGGCCAGCAGCCCGAGATGCGTATGGATCAACGCAACGGTGGAAATGCGCCGATGCGCGGTTCCTCGCCCAACTACGCACCTCATAATTCGCCGGAATCTCATGCTCAGCCGCAACAGCGCCCTGCGCAGCAGCAGCCTCAACAGCAACAGCACCCTGCGCCTCAGCAGCATCCCGCGCAGCAGCCCCAGCAGCATCCAGCGCCTCAGCAACAGCCTCAGCAGCATGGCGGCCATGAAGGCGGAGAGCACCACAGATAGCCAGCAACTTCACCAGCAAATGCATCGAGGCCCACGAAACCTTCGTGGGCCTCAATGCATTTGGGGATGCTGGGCAGCCTAGCTTCCCTCCGTCTTTGCCGATCGCCGCGCATGAACCAGTAGCGCCGACCTCCTGGTCCACGCCTGTTTCTTACAGGCTGAATCATCAGGCCAGTTCGATGCCGACGATCTCCACTTCCAGCCCGCCGTATTGCGGGTGGTCGTTCTCGCGGATGCGGTAGGCAAGGTCAATCAGACTGCCCTCGCGCAGTTGCAGGAAGCTGGCCCGCTCGGCCATTCCCCAGCCCACGGCCCGGATGGCACCGCTGGAACCGGCCTGCACCACCTCTTTGGCGTAGCGCGGTGGCTCGGTCTGGCCGGATGCCGTCTCCTGCGCCAGTTCCATGCGAATGTGGCGGTCCTTCATCAGCCGTGGCGCGGTCAGCAGGCGCGCTCTGCGGGCGACAAAGATCGGTTCCTGATTGCCGTGTCCCAGCGGCTCCAGCTTGCGCAGCCAGCCCACCAGAACTGGCGTGATGCGATCCAGCGGCAGCTCGGCGTGAATGTGCAGCAGGTGCTCAGGCTGGCGCTGGGCCAGATGCTCGGCTGCGTACAGGCGCAGGCGGCGCTTCAACTCAGGCAGCACAGCGGCGGGCATCGCAAAGCCAACAGCGAAGGCATGGCCGCCGAAGCGCGTGAAGAGATCGCGGCAGCTTTCAATGGCATCGAGCAATTGAAACCCATCCACCGAGCGGCCTGAGCCGTGCGCCACGCCGTCTTCGACCGAAACCACAATCGCGGGCTTGGCCGTGCGCTCCACCACGCGCGAGGCCAGAATGCCAATCACGCCGCGATGCCAGCGGTCGCCGTCGATCAGCAGCAGGCGATCCGCGGACAGTTCCGCATCGGTCGCCAGGCGATCCAGAATCGCGGCCAGCGCCATTGCTTCCGTCTCGCGGCGTTCGCGGTTGAGGCGTTCCAGCTTGGCGGCCAGTTCGTTGGCGCGGCTTTGATCGCGCGTGGTAAAAAGTTCAATCACCTCCGAGGCTACGTCCATGCGCCCCGCCGCGTTGATGCGCGGACCGATGCGAAAGCCCACATCGAAGCCTGTAATCGCCTTGGCCTCCGGATCGAGCGCGGCCACGGCAAACAGTGCGCGCAGTCCCGCGCCCACCGGCTTGCGCAGCTCACGCAGGCCCAGCGCGGCAATCACGCGATTCTCGCCCTTCAGCGGCACCGCGTCGGCAATGGTGGCGATGGCCGCCATCTTCAGAAAACTGGGCAGCGTCTTGTCGCGTGTACGCGTACGATCACGGCGCTCCAGCACGGCCTGCGCCAGCTTGAGCGCGATCGATGCGCCGCAGAGAAATTTTTCCGGATAATTGCAGTTGGGCTGATTGGGATTCAGAATCGCCAGTGCGTGCGGCACCGCGTCGCCGGCCTCCAGCAGGTGATGGTCGGTGATAATCAGGTCCAGGCCAAGCTGGCGTGCGGTCTCCGCCTCGGCAAAGGCGCGCATCCCGGTATCGACGGTGATCACCAGCCGTGCGCCGTCTGCGTGGGCGGCCTCCAGCACGCTGGATTGCAGCCCGTAGCCCTCGCGCAGCCGGTGCGGCACGTGAAAGCGCGCCACTCCGCCCAGCATCTCGATGGTGGTCTTCAGCAGCACCACGGCCGTGGTGCCGTCCACGTCGTAATCGCCGTACAGCAGCACCGGTTCCCGCGCGTTGATGGCGCGTTCCAGGCGGTCTGCGGCTACGTCCATGCCTAGCATCAACAGTGGATCGTGCAGTTGCGCAAAATCTGGATTGAGAAAGAGAAAGGCCTCGTTGGCCTCATGAATGCCGCGCGCCACCAGCAATTCGGCCAGCACCAGCGGCAGGCGCGCGCTCTTGGCCAGCACTGCTGCGGCCTCTGGATGCGCCTCGGCCAGCACCCAGCGCTGGCACGGCCCAACCGCCTGGATTGTCCGTGGCGGTTGGGCCGCTTCTGTTGCTGCGCCCGTGATGTTTGTGAAGCCCAAGAGGCTTACTCGTCCTCGTCGTCGTGATCGTGGTCGTCGATGACGATGTCCTGGAAGGCCTCGATGTCTTCCAGCAGCGTCTGGAAGCGCTCGTACCACTCGGTCGTGGTCTCATGCAGAAAAACCAGTCCCTGATAAACAAAGCCCAACTGAATGTAACCCAGGTTGCCCGCATACTTGCGCAGCCATTGGGCTTCCACCAGTTCGGTGGCTTCCTCATCGGGGAAGTTCATCTCGCCGGCTTCCTCGATCAGCGCTTCGAGTTCCTCGTTCTCCAGCGTCATTTCGCTGAAGGTCACAAAGGGAGCGCCAACGTGCTTGGCCATCTCCACAAAATCTTTCCATGCGTCGGGGTTGTCCTGGCCTTCCCACACTATGGAGGGAATGTCCTCGGTGACGTAACCGGGAACGCGGCGGAGTCCATGACCTTCAATGAAGGCCACCATATCGTCTTTGAGAGAAAGAAGGTTATCCGTGCTCATATCAACCTTTATTTTCGCAGATCGAGCCGGGTGCGCGCCGATGTTTGTGCAAAGATTCGGGCCGTGCAGGGGCGTGAGGGGAGGGAAGCGGCCGCCCAGGCAACCAAAATGCGCGCAAAAAAACGAACGGCGAGGAGAGCCACAGCCTCCCTGCTCCGAAGTTCAGCCCCTGTGAGTTGCTGCCAAGTGGTGCCTCACCCCAACAGCATCGATTTTTACCATGCTGTTGGGTGCCCCATCCTTGCCGCGTCTTTGCTTTTTGCGGCAAGGGTGGGAAAGCACAACTCAGTTTGAAACTCCGGATCAGGAAAACCACCGCTCCCCCGCCGTTCGAGGAGGTCACACACATTCTCTTGTTTGCCCTGATTCAACTGTTGCACAAAGCCGAATAATTCTACGCAAAGCCGCTGAGTTTTCCTTGGAACCGATTCCGAATGGTTGGCTCTACGTCGAAAAATGATTTCGCAGCGCCGCTGCCAATCGTGGGCTGCCCGTCTGCTCCACGGCCTTGGTGACGCGGCCGCGCAACTCCTCATTGGGCGCGATGCGGCCAATTGCCTCGATGGCCACTGCGGCCTCGCGCGCCTCGTTCTCAATGAGCCCAATCAGATAATCCATCGCCGCTGGCAACCGCGTCAGCGCAATCGCGCAGAGCAGAATCGAGCCGAACCACGAGGCGGGGTCGCAGCCCGCGCGCAGCCGCTTCAGCAGCGCCTCCAGAGCCACCGGCGAGCGCAGTTCGGCCAGTGCAAAGGCCGCCTCACCAGCCAGATCGTCGCCCTCTTTCATCGCCGCCGCAACCAGCGGAACCGCCTGCTCGCCCTCCACCGAAAGCAGCGCCGCAAAGACCGCGCCCAGCACCTCCGGCTCATCTTTGCCCAGCAGCGCGCGCAGCCGCAGAACCAGCGCCGCGCTTGCTCCGCCCACCTGTCCAATGGCTCGCGCCGCCTCCAAGCGTACCGCTTTATCCGCATCGGTCAGAGGCTCCAGCAACAGCGCCAGCAACTCCGCATCGTGAATGCCGGGGCAGCCCACCAGCGCATGAGCGCAGGCCGCGCGCAACGCACCCGCCGTATCCGTTGCACCGCCCCACGCGCCCTCCATCTGATGATGCCGCAGCCCGCGCAGGTACGCGTCTTTTTCGCGATGCTCGAACTTCACCAGTGCCTTCACTAGCGCATTCTTGGCCCAGCACTGCGGATCGTTCTTCACCGCATCCACAAAAAATCGGTCATAAGTCGCCAATAACTCCGGCAGCAGCGCTGATAACTCCGCATCCGCCACCATGCGCGCCGCCTTGGCCACCAAAAAGTTATTGCGATGCGCCAGTGCCTTGCGCAACTGCGCCGTCTGCGCCGCATCCGGCGCGGGTTGCGCATTGAGCGCCTCGCTCAGCGCCTCTAACTCGGCTAACTCTTTGTCAAAGCCGCGCGCGGCGGGTTTTGTGGTGGACTTGGCGCTCATGGGAGCCTCTGGTTCGTGCTTGTTCAATGAAAATGATCCCGGCTTGCGGACGGTGCTCACCTGGAATCTTACAGGGACCGCGTGCATAGCACTACTGTAATGGATTGGAGAATTCGGAGGGAGCAAGGGCCTTTAGGCCCGGAATCTCTGCACTTGTTGAACTGGAAACGCGTTTAGTCGACTCTCAAGGATAGAGGATTGCTGAAGTTCTCTGTCTATGCAAAATGCAACTGAATTCCGAAACCCCCTCACCGCCGACGAGATCGCGGAACTGGCTGATCGCGGGCAGGACGTTTCCCGTTTTTTCACCCGGCAGGGAAAGATGATGCCCGCGATAAAGCTGGCACAAAGTCAGCAGGATGAAGTTTTGGGGCGCAATAACTTCGACTTAGCTTGAGTTACCGCGCCGCCGCCTCGATCTGCACCAGCATATCTTCCTTGCGCATCACCAGATTGGTGGCGTTCAGCGTGGCCAGTTCAAAGCCGTGGCCGTGCGTGATGGCGTCGGTGGGGCAGGCCTCGACGCAATAGCCGCAGAAGATGCAGCGGTTGTAGTCGATGTTATAGATTTTAGCGTAGCGCTCCGACGAGGAGATACGGTGCTCCTCGGTATTTTCCGCGGCCTCGATGAAAATGCAGTTCGACGGGCAGGCCACCGCGCACAGAAAACAGGCCACGCATTTTTCAAGGCCGTTTTCGTCGCGCTGCAAGACGTGCGCGCCGCGAAAGCGCTTCTCGAAGACCGCTCCATGCAGGGGGCCGGGTCCGTCCGGGTAGTTCTCCACTTGCGTTGGCTGCAGCATCTCCCCGAAGGTGATGCTCATGCCCTTGGCAATTCCGGCGATGTTGCCCACAATCGACATACGCCCAGTATACGACGTTCTGGGTGATCCAGCGCACAAGAAAACTTGAGGCCAGGTCCATTCTGGAAATCTGGTTCCGTGGCTTCCGTGGAGTGCGTGTTTGCGGCCCTCTTTCGCCTCGGAGATGAGGCGAGAGAGGGCTGCATTCAGCTACTTCTTGTGGTGCTCATCCTGCGCGGGCTGCGTGGTCGTGGCCGGATGCTGCGCGGGTGCGGTTGTGTGCTGCGGCTGCGGTTGAGCGGCTGGATGCTGTTGCTGCACGGGTTGCTGGTGCTGTTGCGGAGGCGCAGGCTGCTGCATCGGCTGTTGATGCTGTGGCTGTTGATGCTGTGGCTGCGGTGCGGGCTGCTGATGTTGTGGCTGCGGTGCGGGCTGCTGATGTTGCGGCTGCGGTGCGGGCTGCTGATGTTGTGGCTGCGGTGCGGGCTGCTGATGTTGCGGCTGCGGTGCGGGCTGCTG
>Ga0209415_10002622_pt1 | contig 33594 bp, 35 predicted proteins | sample PeaSoiSIISIP2007_FD_187696 | JGI IMG/M metagenome (GOLD analysis project Ga0209415, IMG submission 187696) | Peat soil microbial communities from Weissenstadt, Germany - SII-SIP-2007 (SPAdes) (version 2) | ecosystem: Environmental > Terrestrial > Soil > Wetlands > Peat | place: Germany... | reverse complement strand
CCTAGATTAAGAACCGGCCTCCCTTCCACAGGTAACTAGGCACTAAAGCTACCTCGACGATTCGAGGCTGTGATTCCTTCTGGAGTTTAGCCATGGAAAAGGCACTTCCCCCATGCCCCATCGCTACGGATTGGAAGGCTCTCTACAGAGCTGCGATCTATGAAACCAACAGGAGCCTTAATTCACAAAGGGTCGCGGAGGCCGAAAGGGCCGCGCACGCCCGTGAACGAGAACTCTTCTACAGTGGCGGAACCCTGGAAGAAAAAGAAGCTCTCGAAGATGCTCTCTATGCTTTGCACGCCTTGAAGAACACCTGGCAGTACACCGAAGCCGCCTAACCGCCGCTCCCCTGTCTTGAGAGCTTTCCCACTACATTCGTCTGCCCGCATTTGGTCGGCTGTCCACATACAGTCACCCATAGCTCGCAGCTTGGCGCAGATCACGGCTAAGCGATTGGTGACACGAGAATTGCACGTCCTCAACTGGCCCTACAGTTGCACATGGGAATCACGCGCTGATCTTCCTGATTGTTCATCGTGGAGCGATCACGAACGCGGGGCGGAAATCGCGATGCACCAGGGTGCTGTTCACCCGTAATTTAATGGCGACACCGAGTGCATCGCGCGCCCCGCCAGGATGATGACCAACGGACGTTCGAGAAGGTAAAGACTAAGGCAACCAGCTATCGACTTCAACGTGGATATTTATTCATGGAGAGGGGGGACGCCAGAATGAAGAACACTCTGCGCAGGAAAACAGGATCGGCCGAGTCTCGGGAACAACTTCAGGAGAGAATCCGGCAACGAGCTTACGGGCTTTACGAACTCCGAGGAAGAGAAGATGGACGCGATTTGGACGATTGGCTCAAAGCTGAATCGGAAGTGACCGGGAAGGTCGATCAGCAATAGATCACAGAAGCGACCGTAACGATTTCACGCCGGCTCCTCCGCCGCGCCAAGAACCCACCCGCATCACTCGCCCCTCCGACGGCCCTATGATTTTTTGTCGCGTCTTCTTTGAGGAAAACGTTATGGCTACAGTCCCGAAATTCCGCATTGACGTAAACGTCCACAGTCTGTTGATGAATTCGCCGTCGGATGCCCCCGACCTTCCGATGGACAAGGGAATGAGCTTGCCCGAACCGGTCTATCCACGGTTCCCGGAGAAACTGTCCGATCCGGGACCGGAGACTCCACCAGAAAAGCGCGACTGGACGCTGCCCCAGGCCTATCACAAGATGAAGGGGTGGCTCTTTCCCTATGTCCGCTCTCGAGTATTGCCCGGAGAGCTCCACCCGATCATCGCGTATTTGTTCGTGGAGTATAAGTGCAACCTCGATTGCTGGTACTGCTGGGCCTTCAATAACAATGTGAAAGGCATGACCGAGGATACAGCTCGCCGAGCCATTGATTGGCTTCACGATCGTGGTTGCCGCGTATTGGCATTGATGGGAGGCGAACCGTTACTGCGCCCGCAGTTTGCGCAAAAGGTCGTCTACTACGCGGCGAAGAAAGGATTCTGGATCTACATCGGCACGAACGCCCGGCTTCTAAGGCCTGACGTTGCCGATCGTCTAGCGGATGCTGGGGCATCGGTCTTCAACGTGGCGGTCGATGCTTGGGAGGTGAAACCCGGCCTCCCAAAGCTCTGGTTCCGATCCAGCCAAATCTTGAGCATTTGATGCGGAAACAGTACGTCTACGGCTACATGGTCTTCCTGAACATTAATATCTGTCGCAACAATGCGGAAGATGTCCGTCAGCTGACGGAGTACGCGCACGCTCACCGGATCGCTACTGATTACCATACTAATGAGACCCCGATGCTCGAGCAGGACGATCATTTCAAGCATCTCTCCGACAACCCGACCTACATACATCCAGCAGACTGGCGCCGCACCGATGAACTGATTGACTGGCTGATTGAGAAGAACAAGGCCGGCTATCAGATGGTGAACTCAGTGCAGCGTCTCGACGAGATGAAGGCGTTCATGCGGATGGGTGGGAATGCGTCCGATCTGAAAACCTTTGGCTGGAACGGTGATGGCAACGGCGCCCATGGGACGGCTAAGCAACTCATGCGCATGCCGGGCATTGCGCAGGATGCCTCAGGAGATCTGCATTTCGCCGAGTGGAATTGCCGAGCGGGTCATAACAATGTTGTCGTTCGCACTGATGGGACCTTGGCTCCGTGCTTCCCGATGTATCCTTCGACGATTGACTGGGGCAACATCGATCTGCCGAAGTTCAATGAAGCACAGTTGGCTGATATGAAGAAGTCGTGCCAGCGGCATTGTTTCTCGACACTGAATCACAACCTGGCATATTGCTACGACGACTCGCGAGTCATCAAGTTCGTCTGGACGCAGCTCGTCAAGAATCGCATGAAGGGTGGAGCTCGCAGTTTTGATGACTGACAACCACCGAGTGGTGATCTCAACGGTCGAAGTTTTGGAATAAGGTCGGCTAGCGATGTGGAGGCAATATGAGTTCTTGCCTCGTTCGTGCTTCAAAGCCTTTCCGCCTGGTTTTCGTCCTGGTTCTGGCCTCATTATTATCGGGTTGGACCTGTACGGCAATAGTTGGTTTCAACAGTTGCCCTGATGCGGTGCCGCAGCCGCAGATAACTGCACTCTCACCCAATGTCATTTCTGCGGATGCAGCTTCGGTTCTGCTGACTGTAAACGGAAGCAACTTTGTTTCACAGTCGGAGATCCTGTGGAATGGAAACTCGCTCCAGACGAGGTTCATGGATTCACGTCACCTTCAGGCCACAATCACGCAGCAGACCTTTGACTCGTTCGGGGGCTCGGCGGGAACTGGTGTGCTGATTTCAGTGGTTTCTCCGGAATCCAATTTTATTGTCGGCTGCCCCAATGGCGGGAGTTCACGCACGCTGGTTCTGGTCGTCAACTAGCGAACGATTGTGGAAATACGATTTTGGGATTCCCCTCTAAACGATTCGGGTGCAATTCGATCGGTCAGAGCGCCTCAAAAGCCCCAGTCCCGACCGGTGCCAATGTTTACTTGGGCAGCTTGGCGGCTGATCTTTGGCTCACGATTGGCACTTCAAATGATTGACCCAAGATGTCGTTGTACGTAATTGTCTTTTTCCCGACCAACACAAGCAGTTCATATCCAGCGGCATATTTGACCGCATCCATGCCCAATGGCGGCGTAAAGAGAACCAGATAAATTGTTCCGCCCACCTTAACGGATACATCGTAGCTGACAACCGCCGAGCCGTTATCCTGATGGATCTGGACATCAGTGATCGTCGCTACTTCATACTTGCCCGACCCCTGGGCAAAGAGTGGAAGGGTCGCCAGGCAAATGCAGATCACACCAATTACCTTCAACATGCCATACTCCTTTCGGTGACCTCCAGAAACTACCCTCATGACGCATCCCCTAACCCAATCAGCAGTATTCACGCCGCCCAGCTATGGTGGACATTCCACTTGGCACAACGTGCACGAATCCTCCTGGCTTGTTCTGCCCATCCGTAGTAAGGATCGCTTGCCTCTTTATCTCAGGTAGACCTGTACGAGAGGAAGCGGATTGCGCCACACGATTCCCAGAGGCGTAACCTGTGCTGCAATCTTTTGTTCGTCAACAATCATTGCCAACTCCTAATTGATCCCTTGGCACCAACTCCGCACGACGAATGCTTCCGCTTAGCTTCGACTTGATTAATCGCAGCCATCAGCAATACTTCGGCGAAAGTGAAGTAACGGAGCGCGTTGTGCGTGATTCTGAACATGGCTAACGAGCCCATGGTTGACATTGCTGGCACCGCAGATTGCGTGCCAATCCGAGTTGCTGCTAAGTGGCTCACGTGCTTACGGTGCCATTAATCTGCGTGACACGCCCCAGTGCCCAGTTGAGGTCAATGCCTGAATTTGGGCAGATTCGGAAAAACGGCTAACGGGTATGTCATTGCCGAAAAGCAGCTTGCAACGAGCCGTATTTGGCGACCAGCATGCTATTACCCGCTTTGGAGAGGTTTCGTGCATTGGGAATCTCGCAAGTGCAAAAGGCCACGTGAAGGGAGCAGGGTTGTATGGAAGGACTCAGGAACTACTCACTGTGGTGGCTGGTCATAGCTGGAGCATGCCTACTCCGGCCATGTGTTCTACCGGGGCAGTCGAATGCGCTTAACCAAGTAGCCACCATGCCTCTCAGTCCTGCTATGAAGCCTGGTGTCTGCCGTGAATTACTGCCTGCTGAAAGTGTCCGGGCATCTCTCCGCCTGGTCTGCCTTCGACAACCCGTTCGGACCGAGAACATCACCGCGCGGAACGCGATCATTATCGGCTTTGTTGGAGGGTTCGTTCGGCACGATGACATGAAACATCCTGAGGTGCAGTTCGCCGCCTATCTTCGCGATAGTTATCCGTCAATTGTGCACGCGGAAGTGTTTGCGAACCACGAGGGAAGGCACGCTCTTCGCCGAGTGTTGCAGTTACTGGACACCGATGGAGATGGAGTTCCCACTTCGAGTGAAAAACAAAACGCAAGCATCATCATCTATGGCCACAGCTGGGGTGCTTCGCAAGCCGTCACCTTAGCCCGTGACTTGGGGCGCCTGGATATTCCAGTGTCACTCACGATCCAGGTGGACAGCGTTCATAAGCCAGGCCACGAGGATGCGGTAATCCCCTCTAACGTGCGGAATGCCGTCAACTTTTACCAGGCGAAAGGTTTCATTCATGGGCGGTCACGTATTAGCGCGGCTGATCCAGAGCGCACCAATATTATCGGGAACGTTCACATGACATATCAGGATCGTCGAATCAATTGTGACAATTATCCCTGGCTTGCTCGCCACCTGAACAAACCACATCACGAGATCGAGAATGATCCACGCGTATGGGGGCAGATTGCGTCACTGATCGAATCAGAACTGTCTAAGACACCTTCAGCGGTTGAAGCATCCGTCTTGGCGCCATCGAAATAGGGCCGATATGGCCCCGACATCTTCTGTCTGGCACCTCCGACGCCTGCTGAAGTAGCCGGAGACAAGTTGTAGGAAATCTGAAGAAAGGCGAAAACGGGCATGTGCAGCACAACGTTCACTATGCATTCAGCAACGATGCCGACAGAGCCGCTCATGCGGGCTTCTCTCTCTGACGTCTGCGGTCCAGTTCATGAGAAGCGCGAGGCAGAATTTCGTCCTCTATACATGAACCGGGTCGTTGTCACAGACACAAACGGAAATCGCCGGCCCGAAATGCGCTGGCGGGTTAACTAACAGGCATGCCAACCACGAATACTTATGTGCGATCTGCGGGCGTTGCTCGTCAATCAGCCGCAGGTGTTTGTCGCGCCTCAAGTGGTGTTCGTTTAGGCCGCGTGTTATTCCTCACCATTGCCGCATATTTTTGTTTTGGTCTGACGCTTTTCGCGCAGACAGCCGATTCCCGAGTGGCGGAGCAGCCAAACACGTCGTGGACGGCCGCAACCGACTTAAAGAGCGACGATCTGCTTCCCACACGTATCCCCGTGCGTATCATCGAAAGCCACAGACAGAATGGCAATCGGACGTTTGAAGACCGATCTGTTCAAATTCAGGGAGTGGACGGACGCCTTGCACCGTACCAGGAGATCGAAACGGAAACCTTGCAAGTAGACGCCACCACAGTGCGGACCACAATGCGCACGTTCGGCCGCGATGTTAATGGAGCAAAATCACTTATCCAGGTAACGGAAGAAGAAAAGCACAGTCTGCCGGGCGGTGACTCGAATGTGCTACGCATTACTTTCAATCCCGATGTGAACGGGAAGCTTCAACCCGTTCAGCACGAAATGGTAGAGACAAAGACGATCAGTAAGGATGTGGAGGAAACGAACACGACGGTGATGCTCCCAAACATCAACGGCGGTTTGGCTCCGGCCTTCAAGACCCACGAACTCCGGAAGCGGCGGGCGGATGGTACGACTGAATCTCAAAAGACCACGCTACTAGTAGATGGCGCAGGAAAGTGGGAATTGAGCGAAACGCGGCAAGTTACGACTAGCCAGGAGGGGGCGAACTGCACCGCGGAGGAGCGCGTTTTCCGGCGCAATGCCGAGGGAAAACTAGTCGAGGTCTCTCGTGTGGTGAGCAAGGAATCCGAGAGCACTCCCGGAGCAACGCGCAACGTGGTGGAAACCTATTCCATCGATGTACCGGGTGCGACTCAGGACGGCAACCTGTACCTGGTTGAGCGTGCAACCAGTACCCAGCACACCAGTGCAACTGGTGAGCAAATCACCGAACAGCGAGGTGAGCAGCCCAATCCCGGCGATCCGGACTCCGGCCTTCGCGTGTCTATATTGGTCAACGATAAGATGGTGCCGGCGCCGTCGGGAGAACAGTCCACGGTAACCATCCGAGCGCGCGACTCGAACGGGAGTTTTGGGGTAGTCTCGGTTGATACTACGAAGTCCGATAAAGTCCCCCTTATTCAGATTGAGCAAAGCCAATGAACATCCTGGTTGTGAACTCGGGAAGCTCGACTTTGAAGTTTCAGGTAATTGCCACCGACCTTGAGCGGATCGTGCAGGACAAAGACGATCGCATGTGCCGCGGCAAAGTTGAGGGCATCGGAGGAGAGGCGATCATTCGCATCAAGTACCGGAATCAGCCAACTCAGATTCTTACGGAACAGTTGCGGGATATCGCAGCGACACTCGAATATTTGATTCGCTATCTCGCTTCCGATCGGTCAGGCGTAGCAGAAATCAAGAGCGCGGCGGATGTAAATACAGTCGGACATCGAGTCGTGCATGGCGGTGAGATGTTCAAGGAATCGGCCTTGATTGACGACCGCGTTTTGAAAGGGATCGAGGACTGCATCGATCTGGCTCCGCTTCACAATCCCAACAACATCAAAGGTATTCGGGCCGCTCGGGAATTGTTCGGCAAGGACGTTCCCCAGGTGGCCGTGTTCGACACTTCGTTTCATCATTCGCTTCCCGAGAAGGCTTATCTGTACGCGATTCCGTATCATCTTTATCGGCGGCACCGCATCCGGCGCTACGGATTCCATGGCACCTCGCATCGCTACGTTGCTTTCCGCTATCGTACGATGCAGGGCCTGGCGCGCGAACAAACAAACATAATCACGCTTCATTTGGGCAACGGCTGCTCGGCGGCTGCGATCAAGGGCGGAGATCCCGTCGATACTTCAATGGGAATGACGCCGCTTGAAGGTTTAGTCATGGGGACGCGCTCCGGAGACCTCGATCCAGCTGTTGCCAGCGTCATCGCCAGAAAAGAGGGACTATCCCCCTTCGAAGTGGACACGTTGCTAAACACCCAATCCGGCTTGCTCGGGATTTCTGGGCTCACGAATGACATGCGCGAACTGCAGGCCGAGTTGAAAGAGCATGATGACCGCCGAGTCCGGCTAGCTATCGAAATTTTCTGCTACCGGACGCGGAAATACATTGGCGCATATCTGGCTGCCATGGGCGGAGCTGACGCCCTTGTTTTCACGGGGGGTATCGGAGAAAACTCGCCCGATGTTCGGGCAAAGATTTGTGCGGGGATGGAGTGGGCGGGACTTCGCCTCGACCAGGCGAAGAATCAGAACGCGGTGGGTCGCGAAGGCAAGATCTCAACCGACGAGTCCAGCTTGCTTGCATATGCCATTCCGACTGATGAGGAACTCCTCATCGCCCGGGACACCGTGCGAGTCATCCTGGGAGTGCCGCACCCGTCGTAAGTATGTCCGCGAGATCTCGAAGGTGGAACCATGACCAATACCCTAGGAACTCAGTCACCCGTAGCTGTAGCGGTTGAGAACTCAGTTTCGCCGCTCGCAGGCAAACCGGCACCCAAGGAATTGCTGGTGGATGTCGCCCGGCTGGAAAAAGACTATTTCGACCGTCGCCCTGACATAGAAGATCCCAACCAGCTTGTCAGCTTCGGCACGAGCGGACACCGTGGCACGCCTTTACAAGGAACATTCACTGAAGCCCACATCCTAGCTATCACACAGGCAATTTGCGACTACCGGCGATCGCAAGGAATAGACGGTCCTTTATATATGGGCAAAGATACCCATGCGGTGTCGAGTCCGGCACAGCGCACGGCCCTTGAGGTGCTAGCGGCCAACAACGTGGAAACCGTCATTCAGCAAAGTGACGGTGTGACCCCAACGCCGGTCATCTCACGCGCCATTCTTGCCTACAACCGCAATCGAAAAGAACATTTCGCGGATGGTATTGTGATTACGCCGTCGCACAATCCGCCAGAAGACGGGGGTCTTAAGTACAACCTGCCAAACGGAGGTCCTGCCGACACCGATGTGACTCATTGGGTGGAAATCAGGGCGAATGACTTCGTGCAATCGGGCAATGTGGGAGTGAAACGACTGCCTTTCAACAGAGCCGTAAAGGCAGCCACCACACACCAGGAAGATTTGATGTTGCCGTACGTGCTTGACCTCAAGAACGTTGTCGATATGCAGGCAATTCGCGGCGCGAAGTTACAGCTTGGCGTGGATCCGTTGGGCGGATCCGCTCGCCCCTATTGGGAGCCGATCAATTCGGTTTACGGATTGGACATTGTGGTCGTAAACTCCGTGCTCGACCCGACGTTTTCATTCATGACAGTTGATCACGATGGCAAGATCCGCATGGACTGTTCCAGTCCTTACGCCATGGCCAGACTGGTGGCGTTCAAAGACAAATACCAGGTGGCTTTCGCGAATGATACGGATGCAGACCGACACGGAATTGTCACTCCGACAGGCGGTCTGATGAACCCGAACCATTATCTTGCAGTGGCGATACGGTACTTACTCACGCACCGGCCACAGTGGCGCGAAGAAGTTGCAGTCGGCAAAACGCTCGTGAGCAGCAGTATGATCGATCACGTTGTAAACAAGTTAGGACGCGAGCTGTGTGAGGTGCCGGTAGGTTTCAAGTGGTTTGTACCCGGACTCGTCGATGGCTCGTACTGTTTCGGTGGAGAAGAAAGCGCGGGTGCGAGTTTTGTACGCAGAGATGGAACGGTCTGGACGACGGACAAGGACGGCATCATTATGGATCTTCTTGCAGCGGAGATTACCGCCCGCACCGGCAAGGATCCAGGTGAGCATTATCGCGAGTTGACAGTCGACTTCGGCATTTCCTACTACACGCGCATCGACGCGCCAGCCTCTCCGGAGCAGAGAAGCAAATTACGAAAACTCTCGCTGGATGCCGTGAAAGAGTCGAATCTCGCGGGAGAGCCAATCACGGCCAAGCTGACGCGGGCGCCCGGCAATAACGCCCCTATCGGAGGCCTAAAAGTGGTGGCGAAGAGCGGCTGGTTCGCTGCCCGACCTTCGGGTACCGAGAACATCTACAAAATTTACGCGGAGAGCTTTAACAGCGAGCAGCATCTCAACGCCATCGTGGCTGAGGCCCAGAAGATCGTGAACAACGCGTTGCGTTCCTCCGCAGCGGATCGGCACTGAGCTCCGTAGAAATCCAGAAGTGAAACACGCACTTGCGCCCGCATTCGGGCGGGCAGTCCACATGTGGTCTGCTTAGCTGGCACCATTAGGGCAGCTGCCGTCCCAAGTACTTGACCACCTTGGAATTACACGTCGCCAGTATGGCCATGCGTTTGCCATTAGGAATGAGAACGTCAGGACATCGTACCGGGAAGGAAGCGATTCCGTTGCTGAACGACAAAACCGAAACCGCCGGTAAGCCCAAAATTAACATCGTTGCCGAAAAAGATGGCACTCTGGTGACCCTGTGCGGTCGTATTGATATGGACTCCTCCCCGGCTCTTCGCGACCGGCTTATCGCGCTGCTCCAGGCTCCGTATCCAAAGAAAGTGAACGTCGACTTGTCGGCAGTGACTCATATCGACAGTTCTGGCGTTGCTACCCTGATCGAAGCTCTGAGGACCGCACGCAGCCATAAAACCGAGCTGAGGTTGCAGGGCTTGCAGGATCGGTTACTTCGCTTGTTTGAACTTACGGGCCTTCTGCCCCTATTCAATGGGAGCGTCTGAACATGAGCAATCTGGGTGCAAGGGGGGTCTGATGCCTAATCTTCTCGAAACTGCAGGCAGAGGGACACTTGATCGCCTCGGCTACGTTGGGAGCTTAAACATTCAGTTGTGGGCTACCTTGCGTGGGATGCGAACGGCTTTGCCCTTTATTGGAAACCGGCATCGGTGGCGTGCAGCCGTTCACCAAATGCTGGAGATCGGGGTTGACGCGCTGCCGATGGTTGCTCTCTTGGCGGTGTGCAGCGGATTCATTCTTGCCATGCAAGGAGCATCCGAGCTGCGCCGTTTCGGGGCTTTGCACTACGTTATCGATCTGGTCGCAGTCGGCTTTACACGCGAACTTGGGCCGCTGCTGACTGCGATCGCCGTCAGTGGGCGCTCAGGGTCTGCCTTTGCAGCCGAGATCGGCACGATGAAGGTGACTGAAGAGATCGATGCGCTGAAGGTCATGGCCTTTGAACCGGTGGAGTTCGTGTTAGCGCCGAAGTATCTCGCGGCACTGGTGGCCGTTCCGTGTCTCAGTATCGTCTCGAACTTCTTTGGCATTCTCGCCGGGGGCCTGTTCATGTTCTTCAGCACGCGCCTTGGTCTTCTGCTCTATTTCCACTACGTGCTGACTTCGATCGAGTTGCGGGATGTGCTCGCCGGGCTGATCAAGGCCTTGGCATTTGCCACCATTATTGCTCACGTGGGATGCCTGGAAGGATTTCGTGTGCGCGGCGGACCGGAGGCGGTTGGTCGCTCTACCACTATGGCAGTTGTGCGATCAACATTCCTGGTCATCGTTGCCGATGCGATTTTCACTACCATTTTTTACTTCGTGGGAAAAACATAAAAATGTCCATAATTTCCGTGCGCGATCTGGTGGTGGAATACGACGGCCGTCGAGTGCTCAATGGTTTGAACCTTGATGTCGAGCCAGGCCAGATCACCGTCCTGCTGGGGGGCAGCGGTTCGGGAAAGAGCACGCTCTTGCGCCAAGTTCTTGGTCTTGAGCGCCCAAAGTCGGGTAGCATCTCGATCAAAGGCACAGAAGTCACCAGCTGCTCAAAAGCGGAGTTGACGAAAGTCCGGCGCTCGATCGGAGTGGCCTTTCAGAGCGCAGCTTTGTTCAATTCACTGTCCCTTGAAGAAAATGTCGCCCTGAACCTGCGGGAGCACACGGCACTTGCTCCGACAATCATTGACCTGATCGTTTGGATGAAGTTGGCAGTGGTGGGCCTGGCGGACTTCGGCAAACTGCACCCACAGGAACTCTCGGGCGGCATGAAAAAGCGCGCGGCCGTTGCGCGGGCTCTTGCACTTGATCCCGAGATTTTAGTGCTGGACGAGCCCTCCGCTGGCCTTGACCCTATTGTGGCGGCGGAACTCGACGAACTGATTTTGTTCCTAAAGGAAACTTTTCAGATAACGGCGCTTGTTATCACCCATGAGCTTCCCAGCGCCTTCCGAATCGCTGACCGGATCGCGATGCTTTTCAATGGACAGTTACTCGCGGTCGGTACAAAGGATGAAATTCAGGCAAGCCAACATCCGCGTGTGAGGCAATTCCTCAATCGCGTGCCGGAGAATCCAGTACATGCGCCAGCCGTGGCCGCCTACTTTGAACGATATGTGCAGAATCAGGAGGCTAACTCATGAGTACCGAAGCAAAAGTCGGCGCTTTTGTCCTCAGCTGCTTCGCGGTGCTCACGTTTACCGTGATCTATCTACTGAACGCGCAATTCAGCGGCGGTACCGTGAACTATCGCACTTACCTTCGGTACGCTGGCGGCCTTGAGCCCGGAGCTTCCGTGTTGTACGGAGGGATCAATGTGGGCAAGGTTACAGCAGTGCGGCCTTGGGCTGCGGATCCAACCCGCATCGAAATTCTCATGGAAGTCAGGAAAGATACTCCGCTGAATGAGAAATCAGTGGCGAAGCTAGGCTTCGTCAGCGTCATGAACAGCGCTGCCTTGTCGATCACGACGGGCAGCATTGATGCCAAGCGCCTTCCTCCAGGCTCAACCATCGCCTCAAAAGAAGCGGCCAGCCTGGATGAGATCGCCGGGAAACTGGCAACCGTTGCAGACAGCGCGAACACGCTGATCGAGCAGGCGCAGGGAGAACTGAACGATATCAGCGGCAACGTGAACCATCTGCTTGCCAATCTGGATACGATGACCGGGCCGCCGAATCAGAAAAAGGTCCAAGCCATTCTAAACAATATTGACCGATTGGTCGCCGACGAGCGCCCGAAAATTGACCGCCTCACAGACCAACTGGCCAGGGTTAGCGAGCATGCCGACGAGACCATTCAAAATGTGAATGGCACGGTGACGGATTTGCGTGATCCGATGCGAAAAGACTTGGCTGAATTACAGACCACCTTAGAACAGGCAAAAGGCTTGCTGCAGTCCATGCAAATCATTGTTCGAGCCAACGACTACAAGATCGGCGACACGGTAGAGAATCTGCGGGAGGCGACCGATAACCTCAATCAGTTCACGAATTCATTGAAGCAGCGTCCCTGGAGCTTGATCCGGGTCAAGCAACCCGAGGACCGCCAGGTTCCGAAATAAGTGATCCGCCAGGAGAGGAGAATCGACATGAAGAAACTTCTAAAGGCGCTCGGGTTGATGTTGGCGATCTTAGTCGCTCTGACTGGCTGTGGCGGCAGGGTAAGATATCCCAGGTATTACACGCTCAATCTGCCGCCTGCGCCGGATCCGACCGCCCAGGAAACCGTCCGGAACTCGATAGCGGTACGAGAATTCCAATCGCCAGGTTATCTGCGGCAAGGGCCCATTGTGTACCGAACCACGCCGGAGGAAATCGGCTTCTACGAATATCACCGCTGGGCGGCAGATCCGCGTGTGCTTGTGACCAGCGCAGTCATCGATCATCTACGCGCCAGCGGTCACTTCTCCATGGTTTCGATGTATAACGGGCGTCCTGATATCGACTACATTTTCAGCGGAAAATTGGAGAAGCTGGAGGAAGTGGACTACGGGGCCGGGGTCAAGGTGGAGGTTGCAGTGTCTGCACAGATCACCAGAGTCGCGACCGGTGCAACGGTCTGGAGCAATGCAGTTTCCGAAGTTGGAACGGTCTCTCAACGAACTGTACCCGGGGTCGTGTCTCAGATGAATCGGACTACGGAGCTAGCCATTTACAAACTCCTGTCTACGGTTCCGGCCCCGCTGGCGAGTAACAAATAGATAATCTTGACTTCCAAGAACTTACGTGCCACGTCTTGGAGGAGGTGTTTGCGGTTTTTTGAAGTCCTAACAGCATCGAGGTGTTTTGCCCCAATGGCAGGTGGAGGTTCGGTGAGTTTCTCTAGGACGGCAGGATTGAGAGTTCGCTTTCTATCTCTCTTGGTAACTCTCCTCCTTCTCTTCGGATTCGGATTGGCTGTTTCTGGTGACGCACAGGTGCCGCCCGTGGCCGGCAGCAATATCCCTGGTACGGCGCAGGTGCTAAGCTCCGAAGCTCAAGCCTGGTTACGCGTGTCCATCGGCGAAGGCAAGTTTCCAGAGCTTCGTTGGCCGGATTTCGGCGACTACAGCAAGCACCTCAACAAGTTCTACGAACTCAACGATTATTCACTATGGTGGGTCAGGGGGCAGGAACCGACTCCACAGGCGCGGCAAATGATCGCGCTGCTTCTTCAATCAGACCTGAAAGGGCTCTTCCCGGATGACTACGACGGCCCACGCTGGCGCGACCGCTTGGCAAAGCTGAAGCCGATCACGCAACAGCCAACCGAACCGGACGCAGTGAAGTTTGACCTCTCCCTTACGGTCTGCGCGATGAGGTATATCTCGGACCTCCATGTTGGAAAGGTCAACCCCAACCGTCTTGCCTTTTTCGTCGACGACGAGTCCAAGAAGTATGACTTAGCTGAGTTCCTCAAAGACCATGTGATCAATGCGGCCGACGTATCTGCCGCCCTAGCGCAAGTCGAGCCGCAGTACCCCGCTTATCGCCGCACGATTCAGGCTTTGCAAAAATATATCGACTTCGCGAGAGAAGATGATGGGGAGCAGATTCCTCCCGTCAAGAAAGCGATCGTGCCAGGTCAGTCCTATTCCGGAATACCGCGGCTGGCGCGACTGCTCCGTCTGGTCGGCGACTTACCCCCTGATGCCAATGTTTCGACGGATCGCGTCATTTATGGCGGGGCCTTGGTAAATGCCGTCAAGAATTTTCAGCGCCGGCTTGGCCGCGATCCGAGTGGACTGATCGACGCTCAAACGGTGGCTGATCTGAATGTGCCGCTGAGCCGGCGAGTGCGGCAGATGCAACTCATGCTCGAGAGATTAAGGTGGCTGCCGAGTTCGTATCAAAAGGCTCCGATTGTTGCGAATATCCCCGAGTTCCGCCTCCGCGCCTACGACAAGGATTTCAACATCGGCGTGACCATGAAGGTTGTCGTCGGCAAAGCTCTCGGGCACGATACGCCAGTCTTCAGCGACACCATGCAGTACGTCGTGTTTCGCCCGTACTGGGAAGTACCCCCCTCCATCACCAAGGCCGAACTGATCCCCCACATCGTTCTCGATCCAGACTACCTCGCAAAAAAGGGCTTCGAGGTTGTGGACAGCCATGAGAACGTGGTTACGGCGGGAGAGGTTTCAAGCGAAGTGATGAACCAGTTGAGAGCCGGAAGACTGTCCATCCGACAAAAACCCGGCCCGAAGAACTCCCTTGGGCTGGTGAAATTCGTGTTTCCCAACAGCTATAACGTTTACATGCACGATACTCCAGCGACCGACTTCTTCGCGAGGTCACGCCGCGATTTCAGTCACGGCTGCATCCGGCTGGAACACCCCGCCGACCTGGCCGCCTGGGTGCTTCGCGACAACCCCGGATGGAACATGGAACGTATTCGGGCGGCGATGAACGGCAACACGACACAGCAGGTGAAGCTTGCGCGCCCTATCCCGGTCTTAATTGTCTATGGTACCGTCATCGTGTTGGACGACGGACTTGTCCGCTTTTACGATGACATCTATGGGCACGACACCGCGCTGGAGAAGACCCTCGCCAAGGGATATCCGTACCCCTGGTGACGAAGACCTACCACCGGCGCACGCGGCCCACATCCACGTGCACGAAGTCGGAAGCGCGATAATAGCCGACTCCGCCGCGATTCAGCTTAAGCGCGGCGTCCCTAACGGCTGCTGTCGGAACTCCCGGTAAACGAATGTCGATCGCCTCTGCCTGCATGTGGAGACTATGCTTGGCGACGCCCGTGTGCGCGCTCCGGTGCCGCAGAAACTCGTTGCTCCACGGCGTACGATATCCGCAGATAACGTCGATCTCCCCGTTGGCATCGTGAACGGAAGCGGTCAGATCGTGAAGCAGGTCGAACAGGCGCGGATCGAAGTGATGGACGTCACCGGTGCGATGATCCCGAAGAAAGTTGTCTAGCTTGGCCAGGGCCTGTTGCGAGTAGGAGTCGCCCCGCCGATAAACGATGTCGAGCCGTTCGCCAGAGTGCGTGGCGTGTGATAGAACCGCAAGCGATATTCCTGAACTGCCTGGGAGGTATCTGAGGCCCGCGAACGTGGAACAATCAGCAAAAGGAGAAAAAAAATACTCCTGCACATTTTCTTGCTCATCTTGATGTCAGTGTAGACGATCAGCACCGCCGTTGTCTGTGGCTCCGCGTGTGAGAGAGTCGCTTGTGTTCGAGGGGCAAGACAGGGCTGCATTGTCCAGAAGCGGTCCCGTGCCATGTTCGGCCCTATTTCAACGGCAGCGAGACGGAAGCCATGGGCGCTTCAACCGCTGACGATGTCTTTCGCAGTTCTGATTCGATCAGTGAGGCAATTTGCTCGCACACCCGCGGATCATTCTCGATCTCGTGATGTGGTCGGTTGAGGTGGCGCGCAAGCCAAGGATAATTGTCACAATTGATTTGTCGATCCCGATATATATATCTGAAAGTTGCCGATGATGTTTGTCCGTTCTGCATCAGCCGCGCGAATGCGCGACCGCCCATGGATGACACCGCACCATGGAGCTCGCCATTAACGCTGTTCTTCACGCGCGACTCGCAAATGTGTCCGTATCTCCGCGTGGCTTAGCTGACCTTTTCGGCTACTTGGGAAAGTGCATAGTCTTGCAGACGGTGGGAATCGCTGTTGAATTTCCTGATCCCTTCCGCCAGCTTCTCCGTAGCCATGGCGTCCTCGTTATGCATCCAGCGGAAGGTTTTCTCGTCCAGGTGCAAGTGCTCGCCCTTGCTCGCGTCTGCTTTTAAAGGATCCAGCTTGCGATCGAGAATGCCTTCGGAGTGTTCCAACTGCTCAAGCAGTTCCGGGCTGATGGTCAGCAAATCGCATCCGGCCAGTCGAACGATTTGATTCACGTTTCGGAAACTCGCGCCCATGACCTGCGTCTTATATCCGTACTTCTTGTAGTAGTTGTAGATGCGCGTGACAGACGCTACTCCCGGATCCTGGTCGGGCGGGATCTCCGCGCCACCGTGCTCTTTTTTGTACCAGTCATAAATGCGGCCGACGAAGGGGGAGATCAATGTCACACCGGCTTCGGCGCAGGCCACAGCTTGCGCAAAGCTGAACAGGAGCGTCAGATTGCAATGAATGCCGTCTTTCTCAAGAATTTCCGCAGCCCGTATGCCCTCCCAGGTGCTCGCGATCTTGATCAAGACTCGTTCGCGGCCTACACCTTTCTTTTCGTACAACGAGATCAGCTTTCGCGCCTTGGCTATCGTAGCCGCAGTGTCGAAACTTAAGCTGGCCGCGACCTCAGTGGAAACTCGACCGGGGACCACGTTCAGAATCTCGCACCCGAACAGGACAAACAGGCGGTCAATGAATTCTTCGGCCATCTGTTCGTGGCGCGCATCACGCTCGACAGCCTCCTCGGTGGCCTCCTCGACAAGGTGCCGGTACGCGGGCATTTGGGCCGCGTGATAAAGAAGAGAGGGGTTAGTGGTGGCGTCCTGCGGGCGGTGACGAGCAATTGCTTCAATATCACCAGTATCCGCTACGACGGTCGTGTACTTCTTGAGAGATTCAGCTAAGTTCATTATTACCTCCTGTCCTATCAACGACTTCATGTCCTTCGCCCGCCAGCGGGTCCATAAGCTCATTCTTCGTGTGCACCCTCACCGATTGCCGGCATGCCGCGCAATCTGGGTCTTAGCCGCAGCTACAATGTTTTCCGCGCTGAAGCCGAATTTCTTCAGCAATTGCTTGATCGGTGCTGACGCGCCAAAAGTTTCGATACAGATATTGTGCCCGTCTGTGCCGGTGTATTTCGTCCAGCCGAAGTCGGAGGCCTCTTCGACCGACACCCGCGCTTTCACGTGTGGAGGCAACACCGAGTCGCGGTACTGTTGGTCCTGATCATCAAACAACTCCCATGAGGGCATACTGACGACCCGCACCCGCACGCCTTGCTCCGTTAGCTGTTCGTAAGCATCGAGACACAGAGCAACCTCGCTGCCCGTGCCGATAAGAATTACTTCAGGATTGCCGCCTGGGGCGTCTGCCAGAATGTATGCTCCCCGGGCCAAGCCGGACGCCGCCGCGTATTTCGTTCTGTCGATCGTCGGCACTGCCTGGCGTGTAAGCACAAGCACGGCGGGCTGGTGGTGTAATTGAAGGATTACCTTCCAGGCCTCCTTCACCTCGTTGGCATCCGCGGGCCGGATCATGATGAGTCCGGGCGTCGAGCGCATATGGGCAAGCTGTTCAATTGGCTGGTGAGTCGGACCGTCCTCGCCGACCCCGATGGAATCGTGAGTGAAAACGTAAATGACGGGGAGTTCCATTAGGGCGCTTAAGCGCAGTGCGCCCCTCATGTAGTCGACAAAAATGAAAAAGCCGGAACCGAAGGGCCGGACCTTCACCAGACTCATCCCGTTCAGGATGGCGCCCATCGCATGCTCGCGAATGCCGAAGTGAAAATTGCGCCCGGCATAGTTCTCAGCCGAGAAGTCGCCGGCCCCCTCAAATGTAAGGCGAGTCTTCGTGGACGGCGCAAGATCCGCGGACCCTCCAATCACCCACGGTATATTCTTGGCGATAGCATTCAGCACTTTCGCGGACGATTCGCGAGTCGCCATGCCTTTTGGATCGGCAGGAAATTCAGGTACGTCGCGGTCCCAATGTTCCGGAAGCTGACGGTGTTGCATGCGGAATAGTTCTTCCGCTAATTCGGGGTACTGTTTGCGATACTCACCAACTTGTGAGAACCAGGCGTCGCGTAATTGCTTACCCCGTTGTCCAATCCCTTGACGGAAATGCTCGTACACCCCGTCTGGCACGTAGAACTTCTTGTCTTCCGGCCAACCATAACTGCGTTTGGCAAGACGAACCTCGTCCTCACCCAGGGGTTCGCCGTGGGCTCCGCTCGTGTCTTGTTTGTGTGGTGCGCCATACCCGATGTGGCTGTCAACGATAATCAACGTCGGGCGATCCTTCGTATTCTGGAAGGTGCGGAACGCTCGGGCCAACATCTCGAGATCGTTGGCATCCCCGACCCGCGTCACATTCCAGCCGTAGCCGATGAAACGCGTGGCTACGTCCTCCGTGAAGGTAATAGTAGTATTTCCTTCGATGGTGATGTGGTTGTTGTCGTAAATCCAGCAGAGATTCGAGAGCCGCAGATGGCCCGCAAGCGACGCAGCCTCACCGGAAATTCCTTCCATCATGCATCCATCGCCGCAGAGGGCGTAGACGTTGAAGTCGAAGAGGTCCTCGAAGCCCGGGCGGTTGTAACGCGCAGCGAGCCACTGCCTGGCAATGGCCATCCCAACACTGGTCGCGACGCCTTGCCCGAGTGGGCCCGTAGTCGTTTCTACACCTGAAGTCCACCGGTACTCAGGATGTCCTGGACAGCGGCTATTCAATTGCCTGAATGCCTTGATGGAATCCAGTGGTACCGATACCTCACCAAGTACTTCATAGTCCTTGCTGACGGCCTTAACTCGGGTCAGATGGAGCAGCGAATACAGCAGCATAGAGGCATGACCGATCGAAAGCACGAAGCGATCACGGTTCGGCCATACCGGGTCTTGCGGATCGAAACGAAGAAAATTCTGCCAGAGGCAGTAAGCCACAGGCGCCATTGCCATAGGGGTACCTGGGTGCCCTGAATTCGCTGCCTGCACCCCGTCCATGGACAGTGTTCGAATAGTGTTGACGCAGGTAATATCCATGTTTCCTACGGCCGCTGGTGCGGAGACAGTCGCTACGCTCATTCAACAATCCTTTCCCGCCGGCACTTGCAGGCGATCAATCACGGACGCACGCGTGAGCAGGGTTTCGATTGTCTCGTCGGCAGAGACAGATCAAACTCGCGACCTCACCATACATAATGCAGATAACATGCCAACGAGCGATCAAGGCAGATTATTGAAATTGCTGGACAGCATTGCTGCCCGAATTCTGTCAGTGCCCTTATTGGGTCTTGCAGTGCCTGCCCTTGGGCTGCCGAAGGAGCTAATGGATAGTGATTTTTGTTTAGCTTGCAAGTGCTCACATCTGGCAGTCGAATTGCGAATGCGAAATATCGATTCTCAATTCGCTCCAGGATGGTATGCCGTGCTCGGAGAACTCATAAGCATTCCCACTGACACACTCATTGACATGCTGTTCGTAATCGTCAACGGCGAAGTTGCACTTACTGCAAAGGATGTGGCGGAAAGCGAGCAGATTCAACGCGAGTTGCAAAGCAGAGGTGAAAAGCAATACTGGAGCCTTCGAGCTTTTGACTGAAAAACGTGCATCAGACTTTCATGGTGAGAGTTCAGCCTGGCGAAGGCTGACGCCTGCTGCACGGCAATCATTGAACAGCGCAGACGCTAGCGCCCAACGACGAGCTAAGGAATTTAGAAAATGACGTTACTCACAAAAACCGAAGACTTGGCGGAACCGTTGAGGGCCGAGGGGACAGCACGCTCGACGGTTGCGGGTTCGCCCTTAAGCCCCGATGAACTGAACAAGATCGATGCTTATTGGCGAGCGTGCAAGTACCTGGCTCTGGGAATGATCTACCTTCAAGCCAATCCCCTGTTACGGGAACCTCTAAAGCCAGAACATATCAAGAGCCGGCTGCTCGGTCACTGGGGATCAAGTCCCGGGCTGGCGTTCATCTACACCCATCTGAGTCGGCTTATACGGAGAAGTGATCTCGAGATGATTTTTCTTGCGGGTCCGGGTCACGGCGCGCCGGGAGTTTTGGCACCTGTATATCTCGAAGGCACTTACTCTGAGATCTATCCTGAAAAAAGCCAGGACGAGAAAGGCCTCCGAGAATTCTTCAAGCAGTTCTCATTCCCAGGCGGGATTGGCAGTCACTGCACTCCGGAAACCCCAGGCTCCATTCACGAAGGAGGTGAATTGGGGTATGTCCTGTCGCACGCCTGCGGAGCTGCGTTCGACAATCCCGACCTGATCGTTGCAGCTGTCGTAGGTGACGGTGAAGCAGAAACTGGCCCGCTGGCGACCTCATGGCATATCAGCAAATTTCTGAATCCGATCCGCGATGGAGCGGTTCTACCTATGCTTCACCTTAACGGATACAAGATCAACAACCCGACTTTGCTGGCACGGATCACGCACGAAGAGTTGGAGAGCTTATTACGCGGGTATGGCTGGAATCCTTACTTTGTGGAAGGCTCCGAGCACGACAGCATGCATCAGGCAATGGCCGCAACGCTCGAGCGCTGCATAAGCGAGATTAAGGCACATCAGGAAGAATGCCGGAAAACCGGCGTTGCGACCCGGCCACGCTGGCCCATGGTGGTGTTGCGCTCGCCAAAGGGATGGGGTGCGCCCGCCGAGGTGGATGGACATCATCTCGAGGGCTTCTGGCGTGCGCATCAGGTTCCGCTGACGGACGTCAAGACGAACCCCGAACATCTGCGCATCCTGGAAAACTGGATGCGTTCATTGAAGCCCGAAGAACTGTTCGACGAGTTCGGGAAGTTGCGACCGGAACTCGCTGAAGTCGCACCATCGGAAACACGTCGCATGAGCGCGAGTCCACATGCGAATGGAGAGCCCAGGGAAAAACTGCGCTTGCCCGACTTTCGCGATTGTGCCGTCAGGGTCGACCGCCCAGGAAGTATCGAAGTCGAGAACGTACCACCTTTGGGTGCTTTTCTGCGGGATGTCATGAAATGTAACATAAACAGCTTCCGGGTTTTCGCGCCTGACGAGAACACTTCCAACAAGCTGGACGCGATTTATCAGGCTTCGAAGAAATTCTGGATCGCCGAAACTTTCCCCGAGGACAGTGACGGAACAGAACTGGCTTCGGACGGACGTGTCATCGAAATGCTCAGTGAGCACACGATGGAGGGCATGCTCGAGGGCTACTTGCTTACCGGCCGCAACGGTTTTCTCTCCTCCTATGAGGCCTTCGTTCATGTGATCGACTCCATGTTCAACCAGCATGCGAAATGGTTGTCCATTTGCAACCATTTATCTTGGCGTCGCAAGATTGCTTCCCTGAATCTTCTCATTACCTCGACCGTTTGGCGTCAGGATCACAATGGCTTCACGCACCAGGATCCTGGATTTCTCGATGTAGTACTCAACAAGAGTGCGGCCGTGACACGCATCTATCTGCCACCGGACGTCAATTGTTTGTTGTCGGTAGCAGATCACTGCCTGCGATCGGAAAACTATATCAACGTAATTGTCTCGGACAAGCAGAAGCATCTGCAGTATCTGGACATTGATGCCGCCATTACCCATTGCACGAAAGGCATCGGCATCTGGGCTTGGGCCAGTAATGATGAAGGTCAGGAACCCGATGTCGTGTTTGCTGCAGCCGGCGACATTCCAACGCAAGAAGCGTTGGCTGCGACAGCACTGCTCAGGGAACGATTTCCTGACCTGAAAATCCGATTTATCAATGTCATCGATTTGTTCAAACTACAACCTAGCAACGAACATCCGCATGGACTGACGGATGCCGACTTCGATTCTCTCTTCACGGTAGACAAGCCGATCATTTTTAACTTCCATGGCTATCCCTGGTTGGTTCACCGTCTCGCCTACCGCCGCACAAACCACCGGAACCTGCATGTACGCGGTTACAAAGAGAAGGGGAACATCAATACGCCGATGGAACTGGCAATTAACAACCAGACGGACCGGTTCAGTCTTGCGATTGATGCGATTGACCGCATCCCGAGACTGCAGCGGATCGGCGCACACGCGAAAGAGGAATTCCGCGATCGCCAGATTGCATGCCGGCGCCACGCTTATGAGTACGGGATCGACAGCCCGGAAATAACCGGGTGGAAGTGGCCTTACGACAAGAGGTGAAAGGACGAACCCTTACGTCTGGCGATGTCAGAATCGCTCTGCTTTAGGCGCGAGTTTCGAGCATTTGGCAAGAGTTATAGCTCGAACCGAGCAATCGAGTCGAGCTTGGAGGGAGGATGAATCGTTTGTTTATTCTGAGAAACCATAGAAACAGTGACTTCGTCGGACGCGCACTCATCAGAGTCTGGGCACTATTGTTCTGCTCCAGCCTAGGCGCATTGGCCCAGAACACCGCTCCCCCAGTAAACGCGAGCGCACCATTCAGCATTCGGGCCACTCATCTTATGGGTTTGGAAAACACGAAGAGCAACTGCAACGGAACTCTATCAATTCAAGACAATGCGCTGCAATTTCAGCACGGTGGCAAGCCCGGAACAAAGCTAAAGTTCGCTTCTGTCCAGGCTGTTTTTGTCGGCGGCGAGAGCAAGCAGGTCGGTGGATTGCCGATGAAGTTGGGCAAGGCTGCAGCTCCCTACGGCGGTGGCCGGGTCGTTAGTCTCTTCGCCCACAAGAAGTACGACACCGTGACGCTGGAATATGTGGACGATGATGGAGGTCTTCACGGCGCGATCTTCCAACTAAGTAAAGGACAAGGTGAACTCGTAAGGGATGAACTGGTGGCTCGGGGCGTGCCTGTCAGACCTGGCGAAGACCAGCCCACGAAACAAAGCACTGCAGAGGTCGCGCATGAAAACAAGTAAACGGAGTTCATGGATCATTTGGATGGCAGCAGTCGTGGCGATCATGGTTGCATTACCCGCTTGGCTACCTGCCCAAAGTGCCGCAGTGAAATCCTTCGCTGTAGGAAGCGATTCCGCCACGCAATGGAGCGTACAAGTGGACAGGGTCGACCCCGGCGACCTAGACCTCGCATATTCCTTCCAAGTCGCGATCTACGAGAACCTCTTGGAAGAATTGAACAAGACAAAGCAATTCAAGCAGGTGTTTCGCGACGGCGACCGTAGCGCTAGCGACGTCCCGAACTTGCTGTTTTTGCAAACAACTGTTGAGAAATACACACCTGGGAGCGAAACGCGCCGTGCCGTGACTACCGTGAGCGGCGCCACAAAGTTAAGGGTGCGGAGTCAACTCCTAACGCGCGAGGGCAAAATTGTTCTGGAGCGCAAAGTGAACGGCGACGTTCGCTTCTTCGGCAGCAATTTGCGGGCTACTCACAACTTGGCTCGCAATATAGCCAAAGCCATAAAGCAATCACCGTGGTCAGTGTCCGAGCAGCCTACCGTGATACCCACCGGTCAGCTTTAACTGCCGGTGGTGAGATATACCCACCCTTTTGGGCGGAAACGGAGAATCGTTGAAGGAGTCGACCATGATCACTAAGGCGGCAGCAAAACGACCGGCGTTGCCAGACGCGGAGAGACTCACGGCCCAGTACGGATGTGGTCCAGTGCAGTTCTCCGGAACGGACGAAGCACTTTATGAGAGGCACCTGCTATTTGACAGCGGCGTCGATCTGACGGCGGCGACGGCACGAGACCGGTTCGAAGCCCTTGCCCGGTCCGTGCGCGACGTTCTATCTCAACGATGGCTCTTAACTGAGAAGACCTACGAACAACGAAACCCTAAGCGCCTCTACTATCTCTCAATGGAGTTCCTCATTGGCCGCTCACTCGCAAATAACATCACCAATCTTCTGCTCGCACCGCTGGCAGACCAGTTCATCGAGGACAAGAAACTCAACTTGGTCGAGATATTGGAGCAGGAGCCCGATGCAGGCCTGGGCAATGGCGGGCTCGGACGTTTGGCGGCCTGCTTCATTGAATCCGCCGCGACCATGCAACTGCCGGCCATGGGCTACGGACTGCGATATGAATATGGCATCTTCAAGCAATCCCTCCAGAACGGATGGCAGCGAGAAATGCCGGACAACTGGCTTCGTTCTCCGGACCCGTGGGAGGTCGCACGTCCGAATGAGAAGGTGGAAGTACGTGTGGGTTGCTCGTTCGAGATCAGCGGAGGCAGTCTGCGTCCCGTGCCGGGGCGTCCATCAACTCTGATCGGCATCCCATTCGATCGCCCCGTAATCGGCTACGGCGGTTCCACGATCAACACGCTCCGCCTCTGGGCGGCGGCCGCGCCCGACTACTTTAACTTTGAAGAGTTCTCGCAAGGCGATTTCATCGAAGCGTTTACCCAGACCCTCTCGGCCGAAACCCTGACACGCGTCCTTTATCCCGACGACTCAAAAGTTATGGGGCAGGGACTGCGTCTGATGCAGGAGTATTTCCTTGTGGCCTGCTCCTTGGCAGACGCCGTACGCCGCTTCCAACGCTCCAACTGCGATTGGAGTTCGTTTCCAGACAAAGTCGCAATTCAGATGAACGACACGCACCCCGCTCTGGCTGTGCCAGAGCTCATGCGAATCCTAGTTGACCAGGTGCACCTCGGGTGGGATGAGGCCTGGCAGATCACACAGAACACGCTCGCTTACACGAATCACACCTTGTTGCCAGAAGCGCTCGAAAAGTGGCCAGTGAAGTGGTTTGAAGAGATGCTCCCCAGACAACTCGAGATCATCCACGAAATCAATCGCCGTTTTCTCGGCGATGTTCGCGGGCGCTTTCCCGGAGACAAAGACCGTACGCAGCGCGTGAGCCTAATTGAAGATGGCACCGACAAGAAGGTCCGCATGGCCAATCTGGCGGTCGTAGGTTCCCACAGTACCAACGGAGTGGCAGAGATTCACTCGAACCTGTTGCGCGAGACGACACTCAAAGACCTGGCAGAAATCTTTCCGGATCGTTTCAACAACAAGACCAATGGAGTGACACCCCGACGCTGGTTGCAATTGTGCAATCCTCAGCTTTCTGGGTTGATCACGGATGCGATCGGCGATGGATGGATCAAGAACCTGAACGAATTAAGGAAGCTGAAAGCATTCATCACTGACAGCGAGTTCCTTGAAGACTTCCTCAAGGCCAAGCGCGACAGCAAGCGACAACTTTGCGATTGGCTCCGGTGGTCTACGGGCCAGACCGTTGATCCCGATTCGATTTTTGATTGCCAGGTCAAACGCATCCACGAGTACAAACGTCAGCTCCTGAACGCGCTGAGGATCGTAGTGCTCTACAACCGACTACGGCAGGACCCTGGGCTGAACATGCATCCACGCACGTTCTTTTTCGCCGGCAAGGCTGCGCCTGCATATAAGCTCGCCAAAGTGATCATCAAGTTCATTAACAACCTGGCAGCCGCCATCGACGAAGATCCCGCAGTGCGGGGGCGGCTTAAGGTCATATTCCTGCCCGATTACTGCGTCTCACTGGCGGAGCACCTGATCCCCGCCAGTGATGTCTCCAACCAGATTTCGACGGCAGGATACGAAGCTAGTGGCACAAGCAACATGAAGTTCATGATGAACGGGGCGTTGACAATCGGCACGCGCGACGGCGCGACGATCGAGATGGCCGCGGAGGCCGGCGAGGAAAACTTTTTCCTTTTTGGCCTGACAGCGGAGGAAGTCATTGGCAGTCGCGGCTGGTACAAGCCGCACTGGCACTACGAACATGAGCCCGAGACCCGCCAAGCTCTGGACCTGATTTTCTCCGACTATTTCAGCCGCTATGAGCCGGGCGTTTTCGGGCCGTTGCGCGAAACGTTGTTGATACACGGCGATCACTATATGCACTTGGCGGACCTGAAGTCGTACGTTGAGGCAGACGAGCGGCTGTGCGCGCTATATGCCGATCGCGACGAGTGGGCACGCAAGGCCATCTTGAACGTGGCGGGCTCGGGGAAGTTCTCCAGCGATCGCACTATTGCCGAATACGCAGCCGAAATCTGGAACGTAAAACCATGTCCAATTCCAGAGAGAGCGTAATGCCGCGCATTGTTCGCCTGCTCGTCCCGCGAGTTAAGAAGTAACCCGAGTTTTTCGCTAGTCCGCTCCCATGGAGCTGACGATGACACTGAAAGGAAAATTGCAATGATAAACACGAACCGACTAATACTCTTACTAACTTTCTTGTTTGCGTTCGCTTGTGCTTACGCCCAGGATGTTCACTACAACTATGACCGAGGCACCAACTTTTCGAGCTACAAAACCTACCAATGGGTCGACATCCCGGGCGGCGCGGTCTCGGATCAGTTGATCGACCGCGATATTAAGAGGGCAGTCGACGAACAGCTCGCTCAGAAAGGTCTCACCAGGGTCGAAAAGAACGCGGACCCTTACATCGGCTACCAGGCTGCCGTCGAACTGGAAAAGAGCGTGGACATGTGGAGCACTGGCTTTAGCGGATGGGGCGGGTGAAGCGACCGTACAGTGCAGGGCCAGACTTCTACCGTTCCCGTGGGGATGCTAGTGGTGAACCTATATGACCCTGCTCGGAAGCAGCTAATCTGGCGCAGAGATGCCAGCAAGACCATCGACCTCAAGAAGGACCCGGACAAGAATTACAAGAACCTGCAAAGAGCTATGGCCAAGCTTTTTAAGAATTATCCGCCTCAGCCCAATAAGTAAGGAGCGAGAGAAGAACCAACAAAGAGCAGAGCGGTGATGAGCGAAGATAGGCGTGCGTCCTTTAGGACTGCGGCGTTTTTGCGGCCAATTGCGCCGGCTTCAAGTTCTCTCGATTGAACTTGTACAGACCAGTTGCCGGGGATGCCAAGACAAAGGAAGTCGAGAATGTGACCACGCGACCCGTCGGCTGCTGGGTTCCGCTGTCGATCTCTCTTAGCTGAAATTGGAGCCAACCGATATCGGTCACATCGCCGGTCACTCCTGAAATCTGCACCCTGTCTCCGATTCTTATTCCGCGCCTTCCGACAAGCACGAAGTAACCAAGAGCCGCAATGATCACACTTTGGAGCGCAACCGCAACGCCTGCCGCCAGAAGCCCGAAGAAAGTAGCCAATGAGGTCAAGTCGGACGCGAAGGCAAGTGCAGCGACGACAACCATGATGAACCAAAGGACAACTCTCTGGATCACCAGCATGATGTGGCGGCGCTCAGCGTGGTGAATATGCCTGCGCGTGGCTCTTCGCACAACCGCGCCCATCATCACCAGCGCGCCAATCAGCACGGCAGCACCGACCACCCGTGAAATTAGGGTCTTCCATGTTTTCTTATCTTCGGTGACTATGGCGGCATGCCAACTTTTCAAGTGCGCTGTGTATGCGGCGAGCAATACTCTTTGCTTGTCTGACGCCACGATCGCCGGAGAGAGTGCCTTGACCAAGGCTGCAAACTCATCCAGTTTGGCCTTCTGCTGTTGTGACGCGCCAAGATCGCTCACCTGGAGATAGTTCTCAGCGACGGCTGGAAGACGTTTGTTGATGGAAGCCAGCAACGGACTGCGGAGATTATCGGAAGATTGCCTCAGCTTGTCGGTTCGGCGAATTTCGTCGTCCAAAATGCTGAGTTTCCTTCCCAGTGCTGATACTTCTGAGCTGAGAGCGAGGATTCCGGCATCCGACGATTTAGCAGCCGAAGAAGGGGTCGAATTTTGCGTTTGTGGAGCCACAGCCGTCGGGCTGGTCACTTCGGGAACAGTTCGTGCGAGGTCATCGATACTCGATGCTAAATCTCCGGTCTCGTGACCTGCGAATGCCCGCATAAATTCAACCAACTGCCGAAGAGTCGCCAATCCCGCCTGCGAGACATCAAGGCGGCTCTGGGTCGTGTCCAGCGCGGCCTGCAACTTATGACGCTCGGCTCCATGCGCCGTCTGGAGCTTCTTCTTGATTGCCTCGATTTCCTGACTTGCTTGCTGGCCCCACAACTCGGCATTGTTTTCCAACTGAACAACCTGCGCCAGTTCCGGCGATGAGCCGGTCGTGATCGCAATGCTCCCTTTCTGCGTCGCCGCAACCGAGGCATCGGCCCGTGCAAACTCAAAAGATAGTTGGACAATCTGCGCAGCCATTGTTCGATTGTCTTCCAGGAACACAAGATCGACTGGGTCAGTTGCAATCTGGCGCTCGATCGCGCAATGGCGATACCAATCGATCGACTCGCTCAAAAACGCGATTACTTGTTGGTTTGATGGGAGATCGGATGCTGCCGGCGAAACTTCGGCCGAGAGCCCAACCGTAATCACTGCAGGCAGAAGCAGATAACAAGCTTCGCGCATCCTAAACTTGCCCAACAGCGGCTTACACACAGGCCATGACCTCATCCACATGACATCCTCCCTTCTCATCGAGGTGCCAGAGCAGATCGGCCGGATCGCTATCTAGCAGCGTCCCATCGAAATCAAACAAAAAAGCAGGCCCACCGGATTGGTTCTTGGCTAGCTTTGATTGTGAATTAGGCATTTTTCCAGTCTGTGAAATGTCGCTCATTCTATCCTCGACGTCTAGCACCAGGAGTGGTGGTTCGCCACTCAAAAAGGCTGTAGTCACGACCTATGTTAAGTCGCAATCGCCATGCCAAATACTCAGCAACAGTTTTGTTATCGGCTCTTATGCGCCACTCGCTTTTGGCATTTCGCTTGCACTCTCGCTGCGGGAGCGAGGCGGCAGGCAATTGATATGGCCGAGACGGACTCCGCAACCAACCAGTTCGGAGCGCCAAAGAGCGCTGAAGACCCGCGCGGTGTATTTCCGTTGTTTGTGGCCCGTGTCTGCCCCTCGCATCCTTCTCGGATCTGTGGATAGGAGAACGATTATGAGGACCTTTGACACACTGCCGGGCGAATCGAACGCGAGCGTCATCTCATCGATCATTAACCTGGTCTGCCCACAATGCGGCGGAAGAATGCTGGAATTCCAATGTGAAGGGAGATGCCGCAGAAACTGGCTTGAAGAATGGGAATGGGCAAATTTGGCGACGAGAAGCTCTAAGTCCGAGCGCCGCAGGTGATGCCGCCCGCCGATGGACCAGATGAGGTCCCGTCTGCCCGTCGGCGGGCGCGGTCGGCCTCTAGCGTCGCATTTTTTTTGCAGAACCCAGATAGGCGAGGTGACCTAAGGCTGGCTAGAATTGCAGCTTGAGCGCGGGTTGGATCAAGCGTGGGCCGCCGATTTCGTATGGCAGGATCACGAGTGTTGTTGTCTTGCCGACCGCGTGCCCATCCCCTGGATCGACATAGCAGGTATGAGCCATCTTCAAGATCACAGTGGCCTGTGATCGGTGTCACTTTCTGATGTTTATCTGCGGGCTAGAGTGGCGGCATTCTCTCAGGACGGTGGAGCATGGCAATTAAGAAAAGTATGCAAGCTGCGGTTGTCGAAAAGTTCGGCCAACCCTTGGTCGTCAGAGAAATTGCTGTTCCCGAGCCAGGACCGGGGCAGGTATTGGTAGAAATCGTCGCAAGTGGAGTGTGCCATACCGATCTGCACGCGGCTGATGGTGATTGGCCCGTAAAACCAACCCTGCCCTTCACTCCTGGCCACGAAGGCGCTGGCATCGTGGTCGCACTGGGACGCGGCGTCACGCATTTGAAGGAAGGTGATCGGGTCGGCATTGCATGGCTGCATAGCGCATGCGGGTACTGCGAGTTCTGTTTGTCGGGGTGGGAAACTCTGTGCCCGGAACAGAAGAACTCCGGCTATTCAGTCAATGGAAGCTTCGCGCAATACGCGTTGGGGCAGGCCGATTACCTGGGGCGAATTCCGAAGGATCTGTCGTTCGTGGATGCGGCGCCGATTCTCTGCGCTGGCGTCACCACCTACAAGGGACTGAAAGAGACCGGGACAAGGGCAGGCGAGTGGGTCGTGATCTCAGGTGCCGGCGGACTGGGCCACGTTGCGATCCAGTATGCCAAGGCCATGGGGCTGCATGTTGCGGCAGTCGATCTCGGGCCGGAAAAGATTGCATTGGCAAAGAAACTGGGGGCGGAACTCGCGATCGACGCAAAGACCCAGGACCCACCCACCGAGATTCAGAAACAGATTGGTGGTGCGCACGGGGTGCTGGTAACGGCGGTCTCGACCGTCGCTTTCAAGCAGGCGATCGGCATGCTCCGCCGCGGCGGCACCTGTGTGCTGAACGGGCTGCCTCCGGGAGAATTTCCAGTTTCCATCTTCGACATCGTGCTGAACGGCTATACCATCCGGGGCTCAATTGTCGGTACGCGGCTAGATCTGGAAGAGGCGCTGAGCTTTGCCGCCGAAGGCAAGGTGAAGGCGATCATCGAGACGCAGCCGCTCGAATCGATTAACGATGTTTTCCAGCGGCTCAAGACTGGAAAGGTCAACGGACGCGTGGTGCTGGGGATCGGTACGGAAGCCTCCCAGGACGCATTCAAGAAATCCGCTTGAAACTAAAACTGCAGCTTGAGCGCTAGTTGGATCGAGCGCGGGCTGCCGCTGATATAGGGGATTGAGGCCGTTGCGGCGATTCTCTCGGTAGTAGAAGGCTGCCGCAGGCTGAAAGTCCCAGTGCGCGACTACTTTTCTGCGATTCTCCCCGGACTTGCCGATCTCCCGATTCGGTGCCTTTCGGACCTTACTCCCGCTGTGTGGGTCGCCCGGCATTCATAGACCGGGGTATTAGCGTGACAGGGTTTTACGAAGAATAGCTCCGCTCTGAGAGTCCTGGCTGTTGCTGTGATGTGCTGCTCTCCTTCCGTTCTGGCGCTGGACCCGCCGCACGAGACTTGCGAATGGAACACAGCCTTACCGGTTGTAGCTGAAACGTATCACGCAGGGCGCGGTCGGTAGTCGTGCTGATTGCAGGGTGGGGAGTGATTGGCAATTCCTCTGTCAATTCGTTTCTCTTATCATCTCCGACTGAGCAGGATGACGGTCTGTTGGTCGTTCTTGAAGTACACTACGAGTGAGTCCATTGGACCGGGTAGGATTACTGTCTAATGCTGTTCGGATGCGAAGGTGGGAAAAATGGCTTCTCGCCGACGGCTTCTGCTTCGGGTTAGCTGGCTCCGCACGACGATTGCGGCCGCATTGGCCTGTCATCTCACTTGCATATTGTTGCTGGCAGGCTCGGTTTACGCCCTCGATCCGAACAAACACCCTAAACCCCCTAACGGACAATCGAACCCGCCGCAGTACGTCGCCACGGTTTGGCAAACGGAACAAGGTTTGCCGGTGAACTCGGTCCAAGCGATGGTGCAGGACCGTGAGGGCTATCTCTGGTTAGCCACAGATGGCGGGCTCGCGCGCTTCGATGGCGTGCGCTTCAGAGTTTTCGGCGGGGAAGATTTTCCGAGTCTCCAATCCAGCCGATTCCAATCTCTGTACGCAAGTCGCTCCGGAGAGTTGTGGATCGGCACTAGGAATGGCGGTCTCATCCGGCTGCATGACGGCATTGTCACTACATACCTGGAGCGCGACGGCTTGCCCAGCAGAAACATTAGGTCCATCCGCGAGGATGCAGAAGGCAAGCTCTGGATCAACGCTATCAGCGGCATAGCGTGTTGTGCCGGCGGGAAGCTGCAGGCTTACACTACTTACCGGGGAAAAGCGGTCAGCGAGTTCTTCTTGCAGGCGCGGGACGGAAGCATGTGGTTCCGCTCCGGGATGGACGTCGTGCGTTTCGGGGCCGCTGGCTCCATTGCGACCCTGGCTGGCGGCTTTATGGTACAGGAAGCTCGCGACGGAAGCGTTTGGGTTGCTTTTCAACACCAGTCTCGCCTGGTGCGCTATCACCAAGGGGTATTCTCCGATGTACCACTTCCAGTGGCCAGAGTGCGCCAATGGACGGGCGCGGATCGCTGGCAGGGGGTGGCGATGGTGGGGGATCCCCGGCAAGCCGTGCTGGCCATGGCGACAGACACGGATGGCGAGTTGCTGCTGCTTTTGCCGGCTGGACTCGTTCGGGCTGTGGACGGGAGGCTCAGTCCGCCCGAAGTCCTACCGCTGCCTGTCAACATCGGAGATGTGCCTAGAGTGCTCAGCCTGGTGGTGGATCGCGACGGCAATCGCTGGGTGGGAACGGTTGGGAGAGGGCTGTTTCGTTTCCGCCCAGCCCCGTTGACGGCCTATGGTAAGGACGAGGGTTTGTCAGATTCACCCTTTCGTGCCGTGTTTCAGGATCGCGACGGCCGCATCTGGCTGGCCGGAGATGCTGCAGTCTACTGGTTCGATGGGCATCACTTTCATCTTGTTCCCGGCCTGGCGGAGATTGGCACGATCGCCCAAACAAACGATGGCGACCTGTGGTTCGGCGGATCAGGCGCGGTGTATCGCTGGCGCTCGGGCGTGCTGACCCGGTTCAAGATTGAATCACCAGGCGTGTTCCAAATTCTTCAGGACCGGGAGGGTACGCTTTGGATCGTTGCCCCCACCTACGAGCAAATGTGGCGGCTTTACCGCTTTCGTGAGGGGGAATTCGAGCAGGTCGACGCCGACGTGGTTCACATGGCCGAGGACCGGGATGGTGGCTTATGGCTTGCGGGCGTGAACCCGCCAGCGCTCCGCCTTGTGCGCGGCGGCAAAACCGTCCTGTACGATGAGAGGCGCGGTATGCCCCCCAACGGGGTGCATAGCTTTTGCCAGGATCCGAGCGGGGCTCTCTGGTTTGCTACCACGACCGGATTGTACCGTTTACGGGATGGCCGGTTCAGGGCGATTACGGCGAGGAACGGCCTGACCAGCGAAGTCACCAGCATCCTGGATGATGGCAAAGGCAATCTCTGGCTCCCCTCCGAGCAGGGGATCTTTCGCTTCAGTCTGAAGGAGGTGAATGATATTGCCGATGGGAGAATCTCTTCCATTCCGCCCATCTCGTACAGGGTCGCCGAAGGCATGAAGACCAGCGAATGCAATGGGGGGGTCCCGGGCGCCTGCAAAGCCCGGGACGGACGGTTATGGTTTCCGACCATGCGCGGCGTAGTGGCGATTGACCCCAATGCGGTCAATGGTCCTCCGCCTGTTGTGGTGGAGGAGGCTTGGGCAAACAAGGTGACGCTGGGGCGCGACGGCCGGACTTTGGTACCAGCCGGCAGCGACACGTTTGATTTCACCTTCACAGCGCTGAGCCTTTCCGCTCCGGAAAAACAGCGCTTCAAGTACCGGCTCGAACCCTATGATAAGGACTGGGTGGACGCCAGCACGCGACGCACCGCTCACTACACGAACATGGCGCCCGGAGAATACACGTTCCAGGTGATTGCGGCGAACAGCTTCGGTGTCTGGAACAATCAGGGGGCCGGCGTGCGTTTCGTGCTGCAGCCGCACTATTACCAAGCGAATTGGTTCCGCGCTCTCTGCGCTTGCATCTTTTTGGCGCTGCTGTGGACGGCGTACCATTGGCGTGTCCGGCAATTGCAACATCAGTTCGACATGACGCTCGAGGCGCGTGTGGGCGAGCGCACACGGATTGCAAGGGACCTTCACGACACTCTGCTTCAAAGCGCCCACGGTGTGCT